>Ga0179591_1310843_pt1 | contig 13306 bp, 15 predicted proteins | sample CZOMad2_1_08_16f_FD_182891 | JGI IMG/M metagenome (GOLD analysis project Ga0179591, IMG submission 182891) | Vadose zone soil fungal communities from Angelo Coast Range Reserve, California, USA - CZOMad2_1_08_16fungal (PacBio error correction) | ecosystem: Environmental > Terrestrial > Soil >...
AAACATCCTTGTGTATTAAAAAATCTCAGGGGACTGGCCTCGACAAGCGAGGGTGCGGGTACCATTAAGAAAAGGTCAACGGCTATGAAGAAGTCTTATGAGAGAGAGAGGAGACACTGACCGCAATACTTGCAGAATCTCTAGGGTATAGGAAGTCTTTCGACCGCGGAGACGAAGGATGACAAACGTCGTAGAAGAACAGCGGGAGAAAGGCCTACGACCTTGACTCAAATAGTAGTAATTTCAACGGCCCAGATCCATCCGAGAGTTCACGAGCCGAGATATCAGGGGGAGGGGTTACGCAACAGGAAAAAAGGGAAAAGAAGGACCTGAAACGGAGGGAGCTGTTAGGTTGTCTCTTTAAAAAGAAAGTCGTCGTTGACGAGGGAAAAGGAGGGCGCGCCAAGGTCCAACAGATTACCTAGAAAAAGAATGTAAGAATGTAGACCGAGGAAGTGACCTCTGAGATTTGACTACGATAAAGTAGGGACAACGTGGTCTTCACAGACGACTTGCGCGTGTGGCTTGGAAAAAAAAAAATAGACCTCTCGCGCGCACCTCCCTTTCAGCTAGGAACGCTAGAAAAAAACCTCTCAAACCCTTTACGAGAAATCGGCCGAGGGGCCGCGGGCGCAAAGAGAACCGTTCATAAGAGGAAGATAGTTCGTCATCTCTGGAGGGTAGCTCACGGTCCCGACCGTCAGACTTAAAGAGGGCTGTAAGAACTCAAAGGAGTAGAGTGGCTCTTACCTGGGAGCCGAAGAAGGCTCACCTCCGAGAATCAGGTGGATCACGGAGAGGATACAGGAGCCAGGTGGCTATTCGGATCCTAATAGAAATTTTAGAGAGGAATCGGAGAGGAGAAGTAATAAGAAGAAAATCAAAAAACAAAGAATCTCCGACTAGAGGTTCGAACTAAAAAACAAGCCAGTTCATTTAAAGAAACGGAGGACGGTGTGCCAGTAAAAGTCCAGGCACAAAAGTAAGATCCGTCCTCGCTGGAGGCAGAAGAGAGGCCGAGTTGCGAAAAACCAGGGGCTCCGCCTGATGCTCCAAGACGTTCTCCTGAGAGGGAGAGCCTCTGCACACAGGATCAGAAGGAAGAATAAGAGAAGTTCAAGAACAAAGAAAGGAAGTGGGGGTCATCATAAAAAAGGCCTAGGTTTTTCGCTCTCTTCTAAAAAAGTTGGGAGTAGAAAAACCGAGCCTATTTTCACAGCGAGAAAAAAAAAAGTTGGTCACCTTTAGAGCAAAAAGGGTGGCTTAGGAAGGGGGGGGATTCCCTTCACGTCACGAGTGTGCTCGTCTTAATCGCCCAGTCATCATCAAGAAGGGGGGTATCTCTTCCGCGGCTGACGGAACGAATCTTTTCTCGTCGGTTTTGACCGGAGGCCGTCAAATGTCCCCGGCGAAGGGGAGAGGAAAAAACCACGGGCTCGAGTGTAATAAGTCCATGTCTTGTCCTCTCGGAGCGGCTTTCTCTCCGGAGGAGTACCTAGCCTGGATTGAGGAGCACTGGCGCTCGGATCGGGGCCAGTGATATCACAAAGACTCACCGACTTACATCGAAGAGGGCACGTCTAACCCACGAGAGGGCGATAGATTGCTTTCGCACTAGGGACCGGCCTTGGCTTTTCTTCTGGCCAGGGGGCCAAGACGACTGAGAAAATCGAAAGAAACGACCTTTCTGAAAGGTGCTCCGGAAGACACCTGCAGCGCTTCTGAGGTCAGGAAACTTGGGGGTGCTTTTGCCTTAGAAAAAGTAAAGTGCCGGGAGGTGAGTCGACTTCCGGTGTATTGTATTGAAGTGGAAGGCTCTTCGAGATATCCTTTCTTTTTCAGTTTTAGCTGTGCTGTGGCGGCGAAAGGAACGAGGGGGTCGACGACGAAATCTAATCGGAGAGAGTAGTGGGTTGGAAGAAACTTTTCCCTGAGAGGACGCCTGGGCTTGGGTTCTGCTTACTAGGAGACGTCTTCGGTGGAGGAGGAAATGCGCGAGATGGAGGGTCTATCAGGGAGAGTTGGCGAGTTTGGCTGATGGCGTGACGAACTGGCGGCGGGGGTAGATCAGTAGAGAGGGCGGGCGATGCGATTACAGAGAGGGGCTCTGGGAATCGGTTCTGAAGCATAAGAAGGGGTAAAAGAACAAGCAACATCATCCAAAAACAGGGGGAGGATAAGGTTGAGAGTGACTGTAATTGGCGGGAGGGTTCCCACCACTTTTTCTTCTGCACCGCACAGGACCGTATCTGAGAAAAAAAAGGGAGGTCCTGACTGATCAAAAGGAGAAGAGACAAGAGCGGGGAGAAGACAGAAATGTAGCTAGTCGGAAATTCAGAGTTTCGATTAAGAGGATTCGTCGTGGGGGAGGCTGTGAGTCGCTGCTTCCTATGCTTTCGAGCAATTTCTTAGATGATCTATTATTGGTCACGGGGAGCTCAGGAGGTTTAGTATTTCTAAGAAAAGAGAAGTCTACTCCTCCAGATTTTTCATCTTGGTCTTCGGTCCGGCGGGAACTGTTTCCTAAGCGGCAAATCGAATCTGTGAGGATGCGGTGGCCAATAGCGCAAATGGTAGCCAGCCAGCGGTTGAGATTCCGCTCCAGGTTGAGCGGTATCTCTCTCACCAGGAGGAAGGAGAAAAGATCTAACAGCAAGCGTAGGCGCAAGAAGAAGGGAAGGATCAAACGGGAGGGAGGGTACAGAAGAAAAAAAGGCCTATGGACCGCATCCTAAAGATCTCGACTAGCGGAGGATAATTCAATCTAAACCTATTGAAAAGCTTCAACAGGGCAGGGGAAAGTCTCATAGGCAATCTAGTCGAAATAGATACGAATTAAACTTCACCGAAAACTGTCGCGCATGCAAGGATGCGAGAAAAAACGAATAGACGCCTCTGACGAAAACAAAAGCGCACAGTCAAGAAGACGAAGGACGCCTGTCAGCTCCTCGATTACTCCTAAGAGAGACCATCGGAGAAGCCCACGTGCGCCTCGAAGATGGCAGAGAAGAAGAACCTTCTCAGAGAACTTTGGAGCAGACCTCTCACGCGAGAAGATGAAAAGCAAAAAAACTTCCAACAAAAGTAGTGCAAGAAACAAGAGAGAACGAGAACCTACCCTTCAAAAGAGAAGAAAAAAAACTTGCAGCGCCCTCGACAGGGAACGGACACGGCCTCGTAGCCAGAAAGGACTACAGGTGCGAACAGGAAGAAAGCCAAATAGCAAAAGAAAAACATAGAAGAAAGAAGCCCTCGCAAAGGCAGAAGGGAGCTTAAGCCTACGTAGCCCTCTCTAATAAGGGGAAAGCTCGGCGAGAGGCCTAAACACCTTGGAGGAACCCGAGACCTCGAAAGCTACATTGTTGAGGGAGATAAGATCTTCCTCTTCAGAGAGGACAGACAAAAAGAAGAGAAAGAAAGACTCGGGAAGAAAGGGATAACTTATCAAAGAAAAACGAGGTCCCGACTACATCAAGAGCATTAGACGACTGTCAAGCATATCACCCTGGATTCGAGAAAAAGCAAGAAGAGCTGAAATCTTTAAGCTCCATAAGATAGTATAGAAAAGATTACTTAGAGAGATATCATTCAGCATAGCATGAGGAGAACAATAACAGCCGAAGAGGCGAACGCAAAGCTGAGAAGTTCACGTCATCTCGGGGCTTTTCCGTGACGCGGCGAATCGTAGAGGCTAGGCGAGAAGGGGGTTTCAAGCAACCAAGGTCAAGGAGTCACTGCTCCTACGACAATGAGTTCTACTACTCCTTCTTATCAGAATGCATGATAAGAAAAAGGAGCTCAAAGATCGTTGCTGCGATAAAGGATCCGGTCATTCTGAGGAAAGGTGGAAAACAGAACCGAGAACACGAACTGAAGAATCTCTTACCTGCTTGATTATCTGGAAGTGCATAAATCCGACCCGTGGCGCAAGTCCAATGGCCAGGAGGAAGAACCTGGGAAACCCACAACTGAGAGACTTTGCCTCATTTTGAAGAGCGTCCACGATAAACATAGTAAGGGGGTGGGTAAGAGGAAAAAGGGGGTAGCGTGAATGCCACAAAAAGAGCCCTGGTAGGAAAAGTTTTGGGGAACTCGGGCCCGGCAGCACCTTTTTTCCACGTCTGAGGCACGGGGGAGCTCTCTAGCAATCGATAGGAAAGACTGCTCGTCGGGCGGAGAGCGGTACCTGATAGACTCCGAGAGTGATCCGCGAAGATGAAAGCGATTCCACTACCTTGGTGAATAAATAGTGCAAAAAGGGAGCCTTGTGCGCAGAGCGGAAAAAACAGTTAGGCGTGGGTGAGGGAGGCGAATGAAGCGCGAAAGCGTTGTCGAAGTGGGGATTAAAGTCCTTCCTCGCCGGCGCGAAGCTCTACCAGTCAGGAGAAAAGTTTATTAATCCCTAGCTCAGCCGAGAAGAAGATAAGAAAAACAAACGAGATAGCGAGGTTTCCGCGACCTCGCGCAATTCCCTCCCGCGTAAGAGACGCTCGAAGGAGAAAGCGAAAGTTCACGATTGTAGAGAAAAAATCCGATCTTAAGCGAATAGGCCCGATTATACCTGTATTTCAGCGAAGAGAAAAAGCGAAAGGGGCTCTTGTCGGAAAAATGTTGATCAGGGGGTAGAGGAAAATTTGGTAGCGTCGCATTGACTATTTTCCAAATGTGTAAGAGGAAAGAAAAAAAACCCTAGAACTTAGATACCACTAGAGGGAAGGAAAAGGTTATAACGAAAGAGAGGAAAGGGCAATGAAGGAGGAAGACGAGATTCTTAGAGGAAGAACTTGACTTGGCATCGGTAAGAAAGACCGACGAGAGAGAGACTTTTAGAGACGTAGAGCCCTGACTAAATCGATAAAGGTAACTTCGGAGGAGCCCGGTTTTCACCAGGGGATGAAAAGAAAAGGCCTTGCCTCCCGAGAGATAGGTCAAATCAGAGAGCTACTAGATAAGTTCCTCTTAGACGACGAAGGAAAAAACCAAGGGAGCGGCGGTAGAGCCAAACTGTGATGATACTAGGAAAGAAAAGAGGTGAAAATCTCTCCAGAACCTGCGAAAACTTCCTCTGTCCTGTCTAGAAAGAGAAAAATCTATTCTTCAATATTCCTGAAGCTGAGACTAACCAAGCGGATTACAACGGCGAAAGAATTCACGGTTTTTAAGGGAAAGCCAAAGAAAAGTCTCTTGAGGCCGGTAACACTTGAAAAACGGGGCGATAAACGGAGGGGTGGGGAAGGGGCGCCATCTCACCACAACACCGGGGGAGAGAGAGATGGAGACCGGGAAAACTACCGATTGGAGGCCGCCTCAATTGGGAAAACCAAAGGACCGAGCTCAGCTCGGTGCGGTTTTATTACAAGAAAAGAAAAACCAGGGGAATTCCTCATCTTTAAATAAAAGAGGATCGCCGGGCCCCGGCTAAGGGCCTGAGGCGGCTTGAGAGGTCGATAAAAGGGAAGATGAAGTGCCTAAAGGGGGAGGAGTGAGACTCGAAAGGTGAATTGACCAGAGGGAGAGAGCATCACCGGTTCGTCAGAACCCTACGCGAAATTAATCTTCTTCAGAACGGGGGGACAATTCGCGAGCGTTGCCAACTATGCAGAGTCGAGCAAAAGGGGAGGGGGAGGTAAAATAAGGTGGCACTAGGAGCGAAGACTAGAGAGTAGGGAGATGTTTATTTCAAGATAAGGGGCGCTTTCAAACTTTCATCAAGTATTTCATGTTCCAGTTTAACAGGAGAGACTCAGGCGACAGAGGAAGTTAGAAGGCCAGTGGAGCACATATTAAAGAAGGGGTTCGTGTCTACCGTGCGCTAAAGGGGAAACGGCTTTCTCGCCGGAGGTAAAGTTTTTCTGAAAGGTATATCACGCGTGCAGAGTGTATGCGCTAACAAGGGAAATAACGTCAAGAAAAAGTAAAAGGGAACCAATTCACTCTACTAAAAGGGAAGAAAACAAAAAATCTTTACAGGCAAGATTCTCGAGCCTCTATGAAACTCGGTCTATAGACTCGGAGGATCGCCAGGGCGGTCGTGAATACGCAAGGCAGGGAAGGCATCGTATAGGTCGGTACTACTCAATTTCTTACAGCAGGGGAAAAAAGGTGAGAGACTGCACCGAGTCAGCAGGCGTGGGGTGCCGGGCTCGGAGGCTTCGGGGGGGGAGACGGAGCGCATCAATCGCCGGGGGACTGTCGCTTCCTAGCTATCACCGCGAGCCTGACCGACGAACCACTGAGGAACACTGATGTCTCCCAAGGACGCGACTCAAAAGACTCCTTGATCCGTCAATGACGGGTACGGGGGTGTCCGATCAACAGGAGGGCAAAAAGAGGACCAGTAAAAGCTCGAGCAGGACAGCACGCTCACTACTCTGAGGACCGAGGCGCATGCGCATACGGGAGTAAGGAATCGACATAGAAGGAATATCGCCTAATTTAAGCAAGAAAAGAAAGAGTTCACAAACCAGCTGTGGTGAAAGAATAGACACGAGAGGGGGGGAAATCCTTGATCGGTGAAAAAAAAGGCGCACCTCCATTTGGAGGGGAAAGAGAGGATTTTCAAGAGTTTCTGAAGAATGGAGGGACCCATGGAATTGAGAATAGAGAGGGAGGCCAGGCCAGAGAAAATCATAACGGTGTGTTATCTCTCATCTGGAGGAGGTCCACGATCTACGGGGGAGGAGAGGTTTTTGTCAAGCGGAAAAGAAAATGTCCCAGTAACGGGAAGAGGGAACAAAGCGGAGCAGGTAGAAAAATTTCCTTAGGAGGGGATCTCGCGGGAAATTGATGTCGAAGCTTAGATCTACTTGAGGGGGTTTGAGGAGGGCGAAGCGGCACAGTGGCGGGGACTTCCTATCAATAGAGAAGAACTCTAGACCCGAATAGATGTGCCTGACAAGACTTACTTACCTGGGGATCGAGGAAAGTCGAGGCTGTAGACTATGGAGGCTGGGCAGATGAGGGTCTTCGAAGGGGGGTTGGGGGAAAAGAGATACAGAATGGAGAGACGACCTGCTAATTCAGAATTGTGAGAGTATAGATGCAGCTCCCTGCTCTGATTGTTTTATGGCATAAATTCGTGCCGGAAATGATAACGGGGATTCATGCTGAGAGGGATCGACTTTCGTTGGGTGACGGGGTCGCACTTTTCGACGTTTCTTCTGGAGATGTACCTGTGGCGCTGTTGACGTGACGAGAAAAAGGGTACGCTAAGTTGAAAAAGGTCGGCACTCAAGCACACTGAAGCTTGTCGATCTTGGGGTCTGAGCGGAAGGAGATGATGAATTCAGAAGGTCTACTTGTCTTCTAAACTTCGCCCACCTCGCGTCAGCGCCATAGGAGAGTGGGTTTGTTGAGAGTTTTTCTTGAGGGAGGGATACCAGAAAATTTCTTCTGTTCGCTAGTAGAAGATGCGTTTGGAGCTCGAGCGGAGAAAAACCCAGGGAGCGCGCCGTCTTTGGTGAGGAGGCGCAATTGTAGTAGAAGGCTTCTGTGTCTCATAATATTGTGCACGGGTTGGTGCCAAGTAGAAGGAGTCCCAGATTGAAGGCATGTCGGAGACACTCGGATGTAAGAGGGCCGGAGACCGGTTACTGGCCGGCGACGGTCCATCTGCCGAAGGTCAGAAACTTCTCCGAGAAGAATGTCTCTATTGTTGTGGAAAGCGAAGAAAAGAAAGAATGCGAGCGTTCTGCTTTCCTAGGAGGAGGTTGCTCTAGGTTGTAGGATCTTGCTTGAGTCCAGAGACATCCTTTCTTCTGCAGTAGAGAAAGGTCTACCTTGTCGGGCGGAGGGAGGATGGGTCGTCGAGGGGACTACCTGAAGAGAAAGAGCCGACTGTGCGAATCGATGCTTCTTCTTCTTCAGAATCCGACAAAATCTGTAGACAAGGAGGGTTCGGGGAAATCAGGATGGAGGAACGCCGAGGTTCCGAAGAAGTAGACTGGGAACAACGGCCGAGGCGTTATCAGTCTATAAAAAAAACATAGATAAGAGAATCACCTTCTCGCCTAGAATAGAAAAAGGAGGAGTCCCTAACAGTCCGAGGAAATGGACCCTCAAATCCTACAATATCTTGTAGAAGTGATCCATTGACAGAGAAAAGAAGTTCCGAACAGCAACATCTTCGAAGGAGCTGGCTAGTAGAAAATATCTACCCGGCGCCTGAAAGGAAGGTTAACAACTCGAGAGGAGAAAGCCCATGAGACTCAACGCCCAAGAGAGAGTAAGCTCCCGAGGATGGAACAATCCGAGGATCAGACCGAGAGAAAAAGCTCAACTCAAGAAGGAAGAAAGAGGAGGCGCCGAGAAGAGGGCCTCGCAAGCTACGTGTCTCCTCGATAGGAGAAGATCGAAGGCAAAGTATAACAAGAGGCCAAGATCTTATTCTGGACACGGCAAGAGAGACGAGCCAGAGCAATAGTAGCTTCAATCGAGAAGAGAAAGCAACACACTCTCCTAACCAACATCTCGACCCAGAGAAGTGAAAAAATCCGCTAGATTCACTCTATAGTAGAGAGACCTCCAGTCAAACGGAAATGAGTAAGACGCTACAAGCAAAACTCAAAAACACACGAGAAGAGAGACCTCGTCGAGCAGCGAAGCATTTATCTCAAGAAGGAAGAATAGCATCTAGAGGACAGGAGGGGGAGGTCATCGGTTAAGACCACGCTAGAAAAACACTCCTCTCACGATTGTTGCGTCAAGCGTAATAGGTCTCGAAAAGGAGGCACCGTCATAGCAGCCCCAAGCCGTTCATCCTGAGCCCGAACAAGGCTCAAGAAACTACCACTAATAGAATAAAGCCTCCCTCAAAGCTACGTCTAAGAAGCTCAAAGGAATCAGATAGAGAGAAAAGGCGCGAAGAGTCTCTGATAACCGAGGCAGCTTCTTCTTCACGGGTACGGAAGAGAATGCGAGCGTCTGGAAAAATGCGAATTCACATCAGCATGCCTCACGCCAGAACCAGGCTAACAGACCGAGAGAACTCTCTACATCCGCGGGTAAGCGTGAAACGGCGGCTATCCTTCGGAGTAGGAGCGATGTTGAGCAGGGGGCACAGCGCCCTGTCTCGAAAAGAAAGCGCATCGAGAAGACCTTCGGTTCGACCGCCCTGGGAAGATGCACCGCTATTCAAAGAAGAAATGATACCACGAGCTACGGGCCCCTTGAGATAAAAAGGGCAAGTCTGGCAAAGGGCCGGGTGACGTCTTAAAGAAACGACCCCCGAGAAAACCTAAAGTTACCCTTTACCGAAAGACAAAACTTATTTCAATGAATATGGCCACTGCAAATAAAAGACTCGTACAGGGAATTGGGAATCCATTGACCGATCAAGTGGGGAGAAAAATACCCTGGCCAAAACCTGTCAATCCCGAGGAGACTGTGTTTTACTCGAGGAAAAGGAAAGAGAGCTATTTCACCCAGAGAGAAGGTCCTAAAAAGGTATATTGTGTGTGGAACGGAGGGAGGGATGAATTGCAGGCGAAAGCACCGAAGTTCGACCGGAGGCGACCTAATTGATCGGGGCGCCCAGCCGACTCGGGCGACTGTAGAGTGCGCAGCGGGGGAAAAAAAATGAAGCTGAGTACAAGATTTGAAGGAACGGGTATCGGGGTGAAAACGGAGATTTCGGCAGATCTAACTTCTGCGGGGGGGTTCCACGAGGGAGCTCGCCAGAAAAAAAAAGGGTCGAGTGGGGGAGGAGGCGTTGGAGCCGCGCGGCCGCGCGAGGAGGAAGATAGCATGCCGATGGGAATCGTCGCGAAGAGCGCTCAGGCAACAGCCGGGGGAATTCATCGAAAAGGGTGGAGGAGAGCTACGCGTCAAGGTGAACAAATTCCACAGGAGGCATTAAATTTCTCACGGAAAAAAGAGACCTCGGAGAGGAAGGGAAAGGAACTGTGTATGCTGCACACCACCAGCGAGCCAGGAAAAAAGCAGATGGCGAGGAGAAACTTCCTTAGGCAGCTAGCGCCCCGGCAGAGTATCGCGGAGAAGTGTTATGAGTCCTCGAGGGAAATTGTGTTCAATCGTTGGTCCCATGGAGATAAGTTCATGGGGATCGCATACCAAAAAAAAAGGAAAGTCGTCCTAGGACCGGGGCCCACGCGCTGTACGGAGGATAGGAATCAGCGCAGGTGGCGGGCGCGCGAGTCCTACATAGGATACCAGTCGCGAAGGAGATGGGACGACCAGAGACTGACAGTCTCAAAGAAGAAATGGCCTATTTTAATGCTCAAATTATCCAGTGAAATAATCTTAAGAAGAGATCTCAAGGGATTTTGGTGTCAACGGGAGGAGACGGCCCACGAAGGGCAGATCTGATCGTGAGGCAACCGGCGAGAAGAAAATAAGGAAACGTGCACGGTCCTTTCGCAAGGGTCGCGTCGGTCTGAGAAAGAGTCCTGAAAAACAGCGGGGATACAGTCTAGGCGCCGCCTAATTCCGAAAGACTTCCGAGAAGTATATACCTCAGATCCCGCATTAGGGGAAGTAAAGGGAGACCGCAGAGCTAAGATGGAGCGTCACGAGGAGAGACTGAACAACCGGTTTCCTTATTTAAATAAACAGCCTCTTGTAACGAGGTAGAAGGGATTCTTTCAGCAAAAAAAAAGAAGAAAAAAGATTTGCCAGTCGACAAATCTCGAAGAAACAACCAAAAAACGGGAGAAGAAAGAAGCCCGAAAAAACGAAGGATGCCTTATACTCTGAAAATCCTAGTGCAGAAAGAATTTACCAGAACTCTTTTCTTTTTGATTAAACTTAGTGTGGGACCGGTCGCGCATCAGAAGATTACGGCAGCTCGAGAAGGGAGCGAAGAACTTGAAGAAGGCGCGCTCGATCTAAAAGAAAGAGAAAAAAAAAGGACTCAGTAATTCTTAGAGTCGGGCGCGCCTCGTGTGATGACAAAGCGTGTCCGATTCATCACGCGTGAGGGGAAAACAAGGAACCTGACGGATAGCTTTCAGAAAGTACGGAAAGGAAGACTTCACTCTCGCAGAGGGTGTAAGAGATCTTCTTCCAGAGGGGGACACACCCGCAAAAAAGACAGAATTACCTTAGTATGTACGGAGAGGGTCGGCAACGACAAGGGTCTTACAATTAAGTAAAAACCTATCCTTATGAAAAGAAGGATATGGCGGCAAAGAGGCCTAACGAATTTCCGGACGAGGGAAATGCAGGCAAAGGTAGACCTTCTCTTACCTCGAGAAAACTTAAGGGAAAAGCTCATGGCTGAGGGGGAGAAAAAGAAAAGAAAAGTCCTACGTTAGCGGGGCTTAGAATCGTGAAGTCCTAGAAAAAAGAGGCGACAAGGAAAAAAAAGTTAAGAGAGTTACATAGAACAAACTTCAAAACATATGTTAAGCACCCCGGGCCCCAGGCCTTTTAGACTCTTCCCAGGAGACTCGCTGATGATCGTCATACGCGAGGGAGCGTGGGGGGGGGCTACAAACCTTCGGAAGAGTAAATGAAGGTAGAGTCTAAATGTCAGGAGGGGGAAGGAACTAGATATCTCTCAAAATTAGAATCATGAGGGGGTGGAATCTAGCAGGAGAGGGAGAGAACCTTATACGCAGAAAGAGAAGGGTAGCGGCCGATGCCGGCGGCCTAAGAAAGCCAAAAACTACCACTAACTCCTAGAATAGGACTCAAAGAAAACAAAATCCGAAGGGAGACGACTGACACACCTCTCCTTGGGGTGAAGGAAATCCCGTAGGAGACCATCTATTAAGACAGGTGTAGAGATGCGACTTCAGGAGTATCTGTAGAAGCGCCGGAATGATTCCGAGCCGTGGAAGTGATCCTCTCATTAGTTAGATACCAGGAGAGGAAGGAAGACGAGAAAAAAGCAGGTCCCTAAAAGGTACTTTTTTGAAAAGACTAGTCTATGGTTGCGCGTATCCTGCGAGCTTTGGGAAGCGCGCGCAAAAAGAAGGTGCCCAAGAGAAAGTTGGCCAAGCTTGGCGCAATGTTCCAGGAGTCCGTCGAAAACAGTCGAGCTATCCCAGGACAGATAAAGGAGTACGTGGGGGTGTCTGGGCCAAAGGGCGGCCGTCAGAAAAAAATTCGTGGCGGATTCGCTTTTCCAGAAATTCCCTACTTGAGCTGGGAGAAGAAAACCCGCCGAGAAGTTAAGTGGAGGAGAGTGGGCGCGCTCTTGAATGTGGGAGGACGAATCCTTCAACCACGCTCGGGCCGAAGAGGAGCGGGCGAGAGAAGGGGCTGGAGGGTGGTGGAACGAGCAAAACAAAGGAGACAGAAGACCGGACTAAGCCCGAAGGCTCGGAAAGTCAAGGCTGGAGCGGGGAGCCGCGGAGTTAGATCGAGTGAGGGGGGGGGGGGTTTTTGGGGGGTGGGGGGGTGTTGGGGGGGGGGGGGGTGGGGTGGGGGGGGGGGGGGTTGGCTTCTGGATTGATTCTGGGGTAGTGCAGCGCGGGCACTCGGACGCGAATCGAATCCCTACGCGCGACCGGGTCGTCTAGGCGACTGGCTTCAATACGCGTAGGCTCTGTTGCGTGTCCTCGCGAGCGGGTGCTATCGGGGAGCAGGTTACCGCCCATGGGCGAGTGTCTTTAGGAGAACGGTCGGGGTTCACTTTTAGAAGTGTCTTTCTGGATGCTGGCGCTGACTTTGCGAGGGGCCGTTGGCGAGAGAAAAAAAAAGCTGACGGTAGTGGATCTAAAAAAGCCCTGGATCCGAAAGCTCTGGGCACGCCGAGGAGGGTCTTCAGAGATTACGCTGCTGGGCTTTTCCTGCTAGTGCGCGTCGTCGGCTCCAGCGCTCTAGGCCCTTCGCTCTGGTTTCTTCGCATCGGAGTCTTGTAGGGGGCTGGGGTTGTTCGGATCGTGCCACCACCTGCGGAGTCTGGCTCGGAGAACTCTTGTAAGCTCGGTTCACCCCCTCTGGGGGGAAGATCTTGCAGCGGGGAGTTCTTCCTGTGGAGTAGCGCGGGGTTGCGTACGGAAAGAGTGGAACTTTCGTCGGAGAAGATCGCGATTGATGGAGGCTCAACATAAGGACTCGGTACTTTGCTGGAGAAATTCTGCCAGACTGCTGAACGGACGGAGCCTGGCGGGTTAGCCTACTCGAGCTTGCGGAGAGTTCGTGAGGAAGAAAAGGAGGGTCGCTTCCGAGGTTGTCGTCGCTTCTCCGTTGTCGATTCATTAGCATTAGAAGGAAGGGAGAAATTGGTCGTTGAGGCGCAAGGAGGTACATTAGAGTAGGAATATAAAAAGGAAGAGCAGTAGGTCTTTTGAGTCCAGAGACTTCTTCGGTCGCGAACGGATGCTCAGGAGAGGGAAAA
>Ga0179591_1220537_pt1 | contig 13305 bp, 13 predicted proteins | sample CZOMad2_1_08_16f_FD_182891 | JGI IMG/M metagenome (GOLD analysis project Ga0179591, IMG submission 182891) | Vadose zone soil fungal communities from Angelo Coast Range Reserve, California, USA - CZOMad2_1_08_16fungal (PacBio error correction) | ecosystem: Environmental > Terrestrial > Soil >...
TAAGAAGGAGGACGGGAAAGAAGCGTACGATGTAATCTTCGGGGAGAAAAACGAGCCACACCTAAACTTCTGCTGCATCGGGGCCAGCTCGGGGGAAAACCATGAATAGGGTCTAGAAAAGTGGGTACGTCAGTCCAAGATCAACGCGAATATCAAGAGGGCGAGGGAAAGGGAGACCAGGCCGTCAATCGCAGGAAAATTCGGGAAAAACGTTCCCCCTCGGAAGTCAAAACTTGGTCCGCAGAGAGCAGGATCTCGCTCGAGCAGGAAGGTCAAAAATATGAGGACGGCGAAAAGAGCGCTGGAAAAAAAAAAAAAAAAAAAAAACATCGCGTATCTACGGCTTATCAAGGAGATCGAAGAAACGAAGTAGTTACTCGAAAGCAACGTTCGCCGAGAGGGAGTGCGAGGGACCGATCCTGGAAGTACGGGCGGGCATTGGGGGAAAGTCGGAACCTTAATCTACTATTTCCTCAAAACCTCGAGCGCCAGGGGGGTTTAGCTTGGGAAAACGACGAAACGAATGGAAAAAAGAAACAGAGAGCGAGCATTAATGCTGTAGCAAAAATACCTCCGATAGAAGGGGGGCTGTATAGTTCTGGGGGACTGCCGGGAAGAGGGAGAACTTCCAGAAGGGATAAAGATTCGAATTACTCTCATGTTCGGGTCCCGTTCGCAGGGGCGGCCACAAAGGACCCCGGAGTTGACACTGACTATTGTTGTGTGGAAGTGGGATCTTAGACGGGAGTCTATGGGAGACGGAAACAGCGAAAGTTCAATAAGGAAGGAAAAAGGGAGGGTTTCGTGATCTCTTTCAATACGTGGAGCTTGGGGGGTTCGGACTTAGAGGGACTCAACTAAAACTACTTAAATAGCGCTGAAGGGAAATCTGGTCGCGCATGACAGGAAAAACAGTAAGGATCTAATCACGCAATTTTGGCAACATCTCCTGCTGTGAAAGGAGCCAGAAGGGGATGTCTTCCGCCCTAGAAAAGGACAGGAAGCAGGGGCGTACAAGAAAAAAACTACCAGAAACACTCGCTCTCGCTGCTGGCCGGACAGCACCAACCGATGGCTAAACTAGCTAACAGGGAAAGAAACTGAATGGGGAGCTACCAAAAAGTCGGTAACGAGGAAGGGGCGTCCCCTTCTAAGCTGGGGAAACCACTGGAAATGGTCTGGGGGCGCGTACGACGGGATGGGCGAACTAAAAGATGCGACAGTCGGGGAGGAGGAGAAAAAAGCCCTTGCGCCGAGGGAGGGGGCGAAAATGACAAGAGGGACGAAGGAAGAAGACCATCAGCCAGCTCCTAACTTAAAAAAGGATGAAAACATTTAGGAAGGGGGAAGGGGGATGGAGGGAAGAAGTCCGAGGGACGGGGAATGGGCCAGGGATGCGAGCGGGAGGCTGTAAGATGATTTTGCGCCTTAAGCTTCCCAAGCCTCCTGGTCGACCTTCCTCGGGTAAGGAAACGGGAAAAAGCTGAAAAGCCCTACTCTGTCCTCAAAGAACAGCAAGAATTCGGGAAGGGAAGGAGCCGTCAAGAAGAGCGAAACGAGCTGAATCCTGACGTAAACAGCGACGGAAATCAAGGGTAAGGTGGACGAACGGGGGAAAGGTCTCCGTACGGAAAAATCAGGTCGAGGCAGAAAGGAGAAGGGGGAGGCGGGGGGGGATCCAGTGAAAAAGCCGCACTTTGCGATTCTAAGGATCTGCCCCTACGGGAAATGAGATCTTTGGGAGAAAAATGAGGGGAAAAGACGGCATCTGGGACAACGGCGGCCGGGCAGGCAGATGGGGAGAGGTTTGGGAAATTACTGCCGTTAGTGAAGGAAGCGAAAAAGTCAAAAGGAGCCGAACGCAGACTCAAAGGCAAGGGCTAGGCGCAAAACGGAGGAGAAAAAGTAGGACGGACTTCAAGACGACGACTTCCTCGCCGAAGCGGGAAAGCGATGCGACGCAACGGACCCTCTCCTGGGTCGGACAAGAGGTCAAAAAGGCGGAAGTAGCTCTAAAAAATAGAGGTTTCTCTGAATGGGCGAGTGGGTGGAAGTCAAGGCAAGAGAGTACTAAGAGAGTCGCGCGCCCTTCACGCCGCTCGGAGAAGCACGAAGGAAGGGATGAAGTGGACTCAAAAAAGTCCAGGAATCTAAGCCAAAAGAGAAATTCCGTTTAAACACCAAGATCAAATCTAACAACCACAATCGTAGGTAGATGGGGTGGGGTCCTAGGGAGAAAAGGCTGGAAAACGTTGCGAGATCGGCCGAGGGGGGAAGGGGGGAAGATCGGCCGGACTTGAGTAAAGTTCAGCCGGAGGGGGGGGATTGTGCATCTACATCGCATGGAAAGATGAAAGCGGGAAAACATTAAAAACTAGCAAGAACCAGGGCAAACCGAAAGGTAAGGAAAAAAAAAAACGGAAGGGGTCGCGAAGAAAGATGTTGAAGGAAACGGCGAAGCGGGGATCGGCAGTCGACCAAATCGTACTGCAAACGCTGATAGTGGAGAGGGAGGGGAGGACTGCAGAAAAGGTAAAGGCGGTTTCGCGAACTATTAACGCAAGGGGGGCTCGCGTGCGGCGGAGGAAGCCTGCAGTAAACGAAAACCTTAAAGACTCCTGCGGCCGACCTTGTTAACCAATCCCATAGAGCATGGGAAAAAAAGGCAATTGCTGTAAGGGCGGAAGGAGAAAATCGGAAGCACAAGGGGAAAGCAAGGACGTAGCCAGGGGCGAGAAAGAAAAAAGATCCGGCTAGGAGAAACAGCCACGACCTTGACTTAATTAAGAACTACACTTCTCTCATAACGAAAAACTCAGGACATAAGAGTGTCTTAAAAAAGAGAAGCACTTGGGAGATCGGCTCTCCAAGGGGAGGGGGAATACGCGCCGCGAAAAAGGTGAGGGCGTGGGGGGAGTGGGGAACCGAGAAAAGTCCTTTCCTTACTGTGCAAATTAAATCATTGGGGATTGGAAAAAATGCTTGGTGGTCATAAAAAGCAAATCCGAGCAAAAGAGAAAAGACGTCGCAATCCTTCAAAGTCCTGCACATAAGGGAAAAGGGAACGAAAAAAATGTAATACTTAAAAATGGTGAGGAAGGTAAAAAGGGGACTATGTAGCGGAGAGAGAAGAAGAGAGATCCTTGGCCTTCGGAGGTTTCCGGCGCATCGGAAAGGAGGCGCAGCGCATCTCCGGTTAACATATGCCTGGAGGAAAACCAACGCCAGGGCTCTAAAAAGTCAAACTCATAGGGACAAAGGCGAGAACGAAGAGGAGAACGGGGGACGCGCACACAAGAGACACGAGCTGCGAAGACGAGCGTCGGTGCTGAAAAGCATCTCTAGATATTCTGACGCTTCCTTACGAAGCCAGGCTGGAAGAAATCGTAACTAAGGGGTCCGGAAGACCTCTCAAAAGGGAGGGGCGCCGGCGACAGCCGGAAACGGGTGCCACAAGGGAGGGGAAGTAAAAGGGAAGAATTCCATGTGAAAACCAGTTGTACTGCTCGAAAAAAAAGTTTAACTTCAGCAGTTGAACTTATTAGTTCATGGCAGAGAGACGAGGAACACCCATATGGCAACGACTGAAAGTCGAAACGAGAACTCGAAAAAGGTTTGCCTTTTGTCCGTTGAACGTGGCGACTGCCCAGAAAATGAAAACGGGAAGGACGGAAGAACGCTGGCTGAAGTGGACTAGGGGAGGAGGAAAGGTTGGAAAGAGGAATACGAAAAGAAACCGACTTCAGTCGATCGAGCGCTGCAAAAACAAGTCAACGCGGCCGAAGAGGGGAAAACGCGACACAGAAGAGAGCGGCGGAATGCGGCAAGAGGAAGGGGGAAAATCAAAAAAAAAGGGGGGCAGAGGGGGAAGGAAAAAGTTTCCGATCCATCCCCTGCCGAGAGGACGGTGGGTGGCGTCCCGCGAAGAGAAAAAACGATTCTTGGGTCCTACGCCTGTTTCAAGAGAAAAGAAAGGACTTTAAAAGGCGGCGCAGAAAAAAATCAGGAGAAAGGTTTGTGCATTATAACTATATACGTTCTGCGGCGGGGGAAGCCCCATCCAGAAGGGCAACGCATCAGAGATGTGGCAGAGAAACGGTGAGGGCCCTAGCTTGTGGGAAGACTGCTCTAGCTTTAAGGGCTCTTCAGAAACGGTTTCCTGGTCGAATAAACGCCCTAGGGGGTACGAGGAGGCGGCACCCCTGCGCGAAGCGCCAAGCGAGATCGATCTCTTGTAGACCATGCGATAAAAGACTGAAAAACAGGAAGCCCTGCAGAGAAGCGGAAAGTCCAAACTAGGGACGATGATGAAAAAGGGACATCCGACGTTTCCGGGGCCGGGGGGGGGGGATAGAGATGACGAAGGGACTAAAGACGTAGAAAGAAGGGACAGGGCCCGCCGCGGCGAAGATTCAAGGTCAAATCTCTCGCAAAAAAAAAAGGGGGAGGAAAAAAGGGAGGAAAAGTTACAGGCATGGAGAAAGGAGTCATTTAAGTACGCTTCCTAATGGGTCTGAAGTGGCTATATCCTAAATCTCCCACAACAACGTAGGGAGGGAAGAATGGTTAGAGAGGGGAATGTTTACCTTATTCGTTCATTCCTCAGTGGTACCTTCGGAAGACGATGGAGAAGAGATCGCGAGAAGGCAGTCTTCGAGCAGGGGAATAAAAGGAAAAAGGAGGGAATTTTCAAAAAACCGGCTCTTCAGTAAGGACGAGAAGAAAGAAATCATCGCAGCGAGAAGTCCGTGCCACAAGAAAATGATCACCCCTCTCGCTGCACGCAGGGAGGAATCGTCTTTCGGAGAAAAGGTGCATAGACGCGGGACTAGGTATCTTTATATTGGAACCGGAGGAGATAGAAGGGAGAAGGGTACCCTATAGTTCCAGGAAAGCGGATTGAAATGTTCGTCGGTCAACTTACACCGGGGGGCAACGTTGAAAACAACCTGAATCAGGAACGGGGGAGTGAGACACGGAAACTTATTGCCACAACAGCGCCGGAGCCGAGGAGGAAAGAATCCGCCAGATCTCGGATGGTAACGTAGAGGGGTAGCGGTCTCCGGTCTGGTCTTCAGCTTGGCATCAGATGAAAAAAGAAAGAGACTGACCAAGGTAGCGTATAAAGGGCAAAAATTCAAACAACCGATTGTCACGTAAAGAAGGGGGACGTCTTCTTGCGCCGTGAGGAGGGGGGGAAAGGAAGGGGAATAGCACTGTAACTGTCTAACAACTATGCAGGGAATGGGGAGGTTGAAAAAAAAAAAAAGGGTGCGAGGAGCTGTTTTCGAACGTCGCAGCCGACCATGAAAAGAAGCCTGAACGGAAAAAAAAGTCGGGGAGCAGAAGGGGCCAGTTACAGAATCGTACTCACTCCCGTGGGTTTCACAACAGAAAAGACTGCAGGCCGGCACCAAGCCGGAGAGGAGAACTCGCGACGATGAAAAGATTCCCCTTTGATCAGGTAAAAGGGAAAGGCGATACACAACCCTCAAAAAGTCAGTATGCCGACAGCAAAGACGTCAGGAGTAATGGGAGGTCATAGGGAAAAATCATCTTCCTTCAGGATTCTAGGGACCACAAGTCTCAAGGGGCAGTAAGAAGCTCTCTCGAGCGGAAAACCATGGTTAAGCGTTGGCTCAGAGGGGGAAAAAACATATTTCCATCATGGTCACTGGGAACGTCGAGAGGATAGTAACTCCTAGGGAAGATGCGCGAAACCTGACTAAATTACAAGAAGGAGCAAAAGGGGGAGGCTAGAAGAAAACAGGAAAGCTCCGCGGGAAGCTAAAAGGGTGCACTGGGGGTATGTGCGGACACGTGCAGGATTACTGTTAGGGACAGGAGGTGGTAATGATGAAAAAAAAGTTTGAGGGTTAGAGAAAAGGAGGTTCTTTAAGTAAGGGACCCCCAAGAAAGAGGGGACTTTGAAACTGCACTTTCCTGACGGTGAAAAAAGGAAAACTTACTTACCTGCCCGCAACTCTGGAATCCACCGCCAAAAGCAACCTTCTCGAGGACTCTTCTTCAACCTAAGAAAGTGCTGACGATCGAAAGGCCGACTTCCGTCTCGGATCGTAAAAGCGGGGTAACAAGAGGTCACTGTCAACTTACCTCGGAAATTCTGAGCAAGGCCAATAGGTGCGCTTGGTTATATTGGGAATTTGGCCGCACGGAAAAAGGGGCAGGAGAATTGATCGGGCCCCGGGCTAAAAATAAGGGGGGGGAAGAAGGCCTGATCCTTTAAATGGAGCATGTGCAAAAAGTAGGAGGCATGATCTGGGGGGATAGGGGGTTGTTACGGAACGAAGAGTAAGGAAAGCTTCTCACTAATCGGAAGCCGGAACGAGAAAGAAAAAGGAAAAAGAAAGGTACTCTAACAAGATCCACTGGGATGCCGGGGACAAGGGGACCCGGACGTAATATCCTCCCAACCGTGTTAGCGAGGGAGGAGAAAATCCCGCGCTGAGAAGACGAGCTTCACCAAGGCGCTGAGCGAGAAACCAAAAGAGGAAGGAAAGAGAGGGAGAGGTTTGTCGGTAAAAAAGGTGGGGAAAAAGGTCCTAAGGGGCGAGTCTGAGAGAAGACGGGAACGCGCGGAACAAGTTCACGCACTAAAAGGACGAGCTGAAGGGTGAAAAACAACAAAAAGTAGAGAAAAGACAAGTGGAAGGGGGAACCCATATTACCCCATCCTCCAACAACACAACGGAGATGTAAAGGTTCCTAGGTGGGGGTCACGGGTTTGGAGAATCGCAAAGGGGCGGCGGTGATGAACTGAAGAGAGGAATTGTCCGTGCGTGGGCGGAAAGAGGGAAAAATTCGAAGGAGACTCGACAAGGAGGTCTGAAAGTGCTCGGGACAGACGAAAACTTAACTAATCCCATCGCTCGAGGTAAAAAATGTCGATCTCCTACGCAAAAGTTGGGGAGAGAGAGAGACCAGCTGGAAGAGGGGGGGGAGAGAGGGGAACAGAGAGACAAGGGGAAAGAGGAGGAAGGGAGTCGGCATAGCCTAGGGAAACCCAACCCGCGAACCTGAGTCCAATCAAAAGGAAGTTGGACCGTCGGCACGGCACGACTGCGTGAGAAAAGATGCCTTCAGTAATCCGGCGGCAGGTACAGGGGTGGGAAAACCAAGAAAAGAAAGACAGGGAAAGACGTGCAAAAAATGGGATTCGTGGAAACGAAGAAGAACGACGTAGCAAGGGTCGAAGCCGACGGGAGAGCCATTACCGGGAGGGGGGAAGGGGGGAGACAACAGCCACATCGCCTTACAGGGGGACTGTCAGACAGCTTGACAGGCCCGATAACGTGGCAAAAAAAGCGTAACCGGGAGAAACGCTTAGGGGGGAGGACAGGAGGATGCCTTGGGAGGGAGCTCGCCGCGTGAGGGGAAACAGTCAAATTAGAGAAAGGAGGCTGGCAGGGGGCTTGTGGAATAAGGGGAATTGCATTGTAAATGGGGATTCAAAGACATGCGTGCAAGGCAAGCATCGGCGAAAACTAGAACGCCGTCTAAGAACGAACCTAAGGGAACATCACACATTCCCTAGGAACAACGGGAAATCACATCAGGTAGTCCCGGTCATAAGGGGGAGAAGTGGTAAGTTCGGAGGGGAGAAAAGAGAGAAGGAAAGCTCGAAGGGGGAAAGGATGATTTTCGCAACTTAAAGGCTTTCGCCGCAACAGACGCGGCATGATGGAATCAGAATAAAAAAAACGCAGAAAAAGACGTGTGGGTCACGCTCTATGCGAGCAGGAAGAAAAAAGCGCGACAGGGGGGGCGCGAATCCATAAGTCATAGGAGGACCGCCTCGCACACGTGATTCGTGCCGTCGGCAAATCACGAGGCGGGAAGAAGGTCGTAAAGAGGTCCTGCTCTTCTAAAGGAGGCCTCGGGGAAGGAGTACCTAATAGTCTGGGCTCTATCCTATTTCGATTGGCTACCTCATGAAGGAAGTCAAAAAGTGCAACAGGAGTGAGTAAACGTCGATGGCACTCAACTGGTCCGGAGAGAAAAAATATGAAGGCAAGAGAGAGGAAAGTAGGGAGCTGGTAACAGGGACTGCCGCGAACGGGGGTTCGAACCACAAAACATATGAAAAAAAAGGGAACTCTAAGAAAAACTACGAAAAAACGTGGCCGTTGGTTCAAGAGGCCGTTAAGGGAAGGGGGAAGAAGAAAATCGGGAAAAGGTCAAAGAAAGAGTCTTTCGAAACGGGTTGACAACTCGCTTAAAATAACTGTTTTCCGTCGAACCCCTGATGGGTCATATGAGGAGGAGCCCCTGAGACAGAGCGGGCGCAGAGGAAATCGAAGGACCCAGAATGCTGCTTTATTCTGCACGAATTAAAACCTCTCATACGCGAGGGCCGTTGGCAGGGTGGGGGGGTATGAACTGACAAGGAAAGATTATGACGGTGGTCGGTCACGCTGAGAATCAAACTCGTCCGTTCGCGACAAATACTGAAACTTGAACGGAATAGGGAAATAGCGCGATCTTCAGAAAAGTTGACCGGATAGAAAGATAACGAGGGGGCGGCTTCTATCCCCCGGGAAATCAGAACTCAATCCGAGGGTCAGGCCGGGATGGGCTCTAAGCATTAGGGGTTGCGGAATGATAGGAGATACAAGTTCGAGGAATAGAGCGTACGTGAACCTGGAGGGGGAACGTACCTAGTTGACCGAGGTATTCGGCAACCCCAAATCATGAAAGGTCCGACAAGGTCGAGAGCGCGAAAAGACAGAGGAAGAAGATACCCAAAAAGGCAATCGCAGGGAGGTCAAAGCGGAGGGAAAGGAAAACCAGATTCAGACTACGTTGACGTGGGGAGATAGGAAGAACACAGAAAAGACTAAATCGTAACTGGAACGTCCGTGAAAGATGCACGCTGGGCGTCATCTCTCTAACCACAAGTCTTAATTATGAAAAGAAGGGGAGAGATGAAGAAAGCGGACGGAGGAGGGAAAGAAAGGCTTCTATTTCTTCTTCGAGACTACAAGCGAAAAAAAAATTGAGACGGCAAGATGGTTCTCATCTCCTAGGGGACCTGAGCGGAGGCAAAGCAGAAGGGGAGAAGGAGGGCTACTATTTAAGGCTCCAGCATAAAAGACGCGCCGGGGTTCAACGGAGCCAGAGAAAATTCGGGACGGGACAAAACTTTCACAAAGGGGCAATTCCTGACGCAGAAAAATGGCACAAGCAGAGCTCGAGCAGGCCGGAACGGTGAGCGGCAGCAAGGTCCTCGACTGCAACATACGAGGGTGCGATGCGACAAGATGACCGCACCAAGGGAAAGAGTCGATATGCTTCAACGGCAGAAGTGGGAAAGAGAAGGTGTGCCGAGCCGTTCCCGTTACTGTCTGTGGAATTGTCCATTCGGCAATCGTGGTGCATCAAAAGGGAAACAGAAGGGAACCACAACCGTCGAAGGAACGGGAGAGGGAAGAACCGGAACCAATATTGCCACTACTCGACTAGCTATCCTGTCATTCTGCACCACGAAGCATCTCTGGTGAGGAGAAAGGATCCAGGGGAGCGTATCAGGGGGAGCAGCCGCTCTATATCGAGGAAGGGCAGGTAGACGGAGAATCGGAACCACCGTTCCCTGCCTATGTCACGTCGAGTCGGTTAATCCAGGATTGGGGTAAGGGGACAGCGAAGGACAAGACGCGTAACCAAACCGGCAAGCGAGGTGGGGAGGGGGAGAGAGAAAAGGAGGGTCATCTGGGGGGGGAGCGTCTCGGCTCCCCAATTTCCCTAAAGGTCTCGCACCCAAATCTGGGGTAGAGAACGGATAGCGTCTGGGAAAAAGAAGAAAGTGTGGCACCCTCCAGGAGGATGGAGAAGGAGAAAGAAAGCCTGCCTGACAAAATCTGATTACTCGTAGTAGGCCTCCTTCAATCAGTTAAATCTAACTCCGAGGAGCTCTCGAGGGAACTAAAGCAACGTGGACGACTCGTCATGAGCGCGAGGAAGAATCTGCCTGCTGATGGGAGAGAAAAGGAGTCGCCGGAGTACGTTCTTCCCTCTAGACGCGTCTTGCAACACTAGTCGCAAGGTTTAGGTGCCTAAAAGCGAAAGACGAAAGGAGATGAGGGAGGGGAGGAAGTCGAAGATGCAGTAAACCTTGACTAATGAAAAGTGAAGAGCGCGGCATATAGAGAGACGCAAGAGAGAATGAAGAAACAACTTTAGATGGGGGAATTCTTATGGCTAAGGCATTTGAATGGGGATGATGAGGAGAATATCGTGTGGGATCGGGGGCGAGATGGCAGGTTGAGGAAGGAGATTCAAGAAAAGAGCCTGTCCTTCCTTACTCACTTTCCTGCCTTCAGAACTGAAAAAAGACAGCAGGATCGACACGCCCGAAAGCAGACTTGCTGAGGGGAATGGACTCGAGGAAAGACGAGGGGAGAAGCAAGAATCGACAGGGAAGAGGAAGCTCTACTCTTTCTATTTTACGCATCTGAAGGATGACCTCGGGTCATCGAAACAGTAAAACCATACGAAAAAAAAGGCGAAGTGTATCTGGGGGGGAGACTTGCGACCAGGATCTGGACATAGTCGGGGGGGTGAGGGGTCACAGGAGGACGTCCGCTATCTTGGCAACTGGGAAAAAGAGCCTTCCGAAAGAAGCATGGGCACGTAAGAATTTCGCTGCTCTGGTATCATGGGTTGGGGGAAAAGGGTACTAAAGAATTAGACGGGAAGGTTACATCTTCTAACCATGAGGACTCCTCTCACTCTCTAACCGAGAGGCGCTAACTCTCTAAAAAAAAAGGGGAAGGAAGGGAACGAAATTATCGACGCCGCGGGCGTTTAGAAAAAGGGTACCTGCGAGCACTCTCTGGAAGGGGCGCTCTTCACCAGTCCTTGGAAGCGACCCTAGGACAGAACGAAGATCACGTTGATAATTGGAGTGAAGGTCACTCAGAAGAGGGGGGGGGACGAGCGTAGAGGGCGAATGAAAAAGGCGCGGAAAGCAAGAAAGAAATTAAAGCAGGGACCCCTCCTCCATCTGGAATCTAGTCAACTATAATTCAACCGTAGACTCTAGGTCAAAACATAGGGAGGAAAAGAGAGGAGGGGGGAAAGGGTCTAAAGGACGGGGAGGGGGTCGGGAGGAAAATCGCCTATTTCTCGGGAACTTCATCGGACTTTTCGTGCTGCCAAGACTGCGCAGTCCAAGGAAAAAAAGGGGGGGAGCACCCAGCGCCAACTCGGTACTACGATTTTTCTAGCGGCGCAAGTTGGTGGGGTAGCGTCTCCAGCGCTTTAGAGCGCCGCGAAATAGCGAAAAAAATCGCCAGAGGAGGGTCGGCGTACGGGGGAAGCGTCCCGGAAAGAAACTGGAGCTCGGTTCCAGAAAGAGGAACCATTTGCAAGGGAGCGTGCGAGGTAAGGGCGGCAGGGGACTGCGGGGAACTTCCTCCGGTAAGCCGGCGCCTGCGGGCCAAACCAGATGGGCCCCATTAAAAGGGGACCATTCGACGGTCTTATAGCCGGGGATGAAGGAAAAGATAGCCGGGAAAGTATCCTGTAGCAAGTCGGGAAAGAGCCAAGCCGCTGCAAGGCGCCAAGATCCACAAAAACTTTCGCAGTGGGGAAGGAGGGACCAAAAAGGAGGGGGGCGCGGGAAGAAGAACGGGAAAGAGAGGAAACCGAGAAAGGGCTCTCCTGACTTCTGCCTTGTTCGATCGGCGCATCTTTAGCTACGAGGAAAATTCGGAGTTCGGTTCTGTGGAGACATTGAAGGTCTTAGGGGGGAGGGAAGGGCAGGAAGGAAGGAAGGGCAGGAAAGGAACATAAAGGAGGGTAGCAAGGAAAGCATCACCATCAATCGGTAAAACGGAAGAAACGCTCGTTCTCTCACCCCAGAACCTAAGGTAAAGAAGGCAAGGTAAAGACTAAGTTACTCCATGCACACGATTGGTGGGCGCCTTGGGCGTGGGAGGGAAGAGGAGGAGAGATAGCAGCGCTCGTACATGGGTAATGGTCAGGGGTAGAATCAAGAGAGGAAGGTATTTTCAGCCCCAAGTCTGGGGAAGTTGCGCGGCATGGGGCGGGGGGAAGAGAAGCTCGTCTAAAAACTACTGGGGGGGACAAGGAACGGAGCCGCTGCGGGCCGTAAAGAACTTACGATCGGAACAGAAGGGGGTACCACGAGCATCATAGGTTCAGATGAGGGACAAAGATTTCTAAGGTTAGTTGACTGGGGACCAGCAATCTAGAAAAGAATTCAACTTCAATTGCGCCCGCTGCCGGGCCACATAGCGGAGGGTCCGTCAACAATCTCCGTCTTTCAGGAAGACAGAATGGGAGGGGGGTGAAAAACCAAGGGAGTGAGTCGAAAATCAAGGGGCCTTAAATTTCCTTAAAAGACCAGATTACTTAAGCTCAGGTAAGTGCGGCGCTTTCGTGCGAAAGAAAGTCGAAACCCAGTCAAAACTAACTTTCTATGGGACAACTACCACGATCCTGGGCTTTGTGGGGTGACCGGGTAGAGGAATTGGGGGGGGGCCAGAAATCGAAGCAGGAGAGAAGAAATCGGATTCGACGTGGAAAGAGAGGCGGGAATTTTGGGGTGAAAGGAGAGACTACTAGGTCCGGTTCTCTAGTAGAGCGAGAGACGGGGGAAATCGCGCTGAAGGGAATCTACCTGAGTCACTAAGAGAATCGTAGGATGTCTTTCCTCATGATTCTGAAGGATATCGGGGAGTAGTGGAAAATTAAGGGGACAGTGTTAAAAGCACGGCCAAGCCGACTCTCCTGGGGTGGCGTCAAGAGTCGAGCACCACGCTTAAAAACTGGAAGAAAGACCGTGGAATGACAAAACTTCTCCTGAAAACGGAGAGTTAAAGCTGCTCTATACATCGAAAGATGAGTCGAAGATTCACTAGGTAACTTGATTCTATCCAAATACCTTGATCACAAGGGAGAAGCAAAGAGAGTGCATGCTGCGACTGGCTTGCTTCCGAAAGGCGGTTTGGGTGACTTCTTCTCAAGAAATATACGAATGTCTGGTCCGACTGAATGTACGTGGTCGGGGGGGAGACAGAAGTTTCGCTTAGGCGTCAGCAAATCGCGAAGAGGGACCTCGGGGATCTCGAAGCATCTTAGGACATGATTGGAGGGGTAAACCCTTGGTGGAGTCAGAAGGGGCCACTTCAGTCACCCGAGGGGGGGGGGAGAGATAAAAGAAAAAGGAGAAGTACGTGGTTCCTTTGTGTTACTATGATATCAAGGAAAAAATAACAATAGATCCCGTGCGGTAACTCCGCCTTTAGCCTGCAGGGAGTA
>Ga0179591_1437961_pt1 | contig 13305 bp, 11 predicted proteins | sample CZOMad2_1_08_16f_FD_182891 | JGI IMG/M metagenome (GOLD analysis project Ga0179591, IMG submission 182891) | Vadose zone soil fungal communities from Angelo Coast Range Reserve, California, USA - CZOMad2_1_08_16fungal (PacBio error correction) | ecosystem: Environmental > Terrestrial > Soil >...
AAAGCTTGCTCTCAGAGAAAAAACTTCAACAGCTAGCACAAAATATTCCGATGGTATAAAGGGAAACTTTGTGCTCACCTATACATCATCCTCACATAGACTTCGTCGGGTGCGACAGGGAAGCTAGTGGAGTGGATTTGTACATGGAGAGAAATCGAAAGAAGGAGTGGAAAATCCAAACTCCACTAGAAAGGGGCTAGTGGTCCTTGGAATCAGAACGAATTCTCAAAAAGGGAACCCCTCCTAAACTTATGCGAAATCTGAAACCCACTAGAAAAAAGAGGGAGGGGTAGCGGGCCGGGGGAAGGAAGGGGCATTTTCCGCTCGGGGGGAACTCCCTTCTCTCACCCCCTTCGCAGAAGGGGGAAATATTTCGGGAAAAACTACGTGGGAGTACGAAGTCCCAGGTGCGTACATAAGTTCACCTACTTGTCTTGACTGGGCAAATCATAAGGAAAAAAGAGAAGAAGGAAAAAAAGGACTCTTTCCTTTGTCGTTCCAAATCCCATTCTCTTAGTATTCTATCTGCGGAGAGGGAGGGCTAGGATTGCTCACCCGGGGGGACAGGGCCTCGGCTCGAACTCCGAGGTCGTGGTCCTACCAAAATCGTCCAAGAGGGGGAATAGCAGGGAAAAGAAGGCTGTGTGCTTGCCGGGGGCGGGCGTCTGGGGGAGGGACCGCCAGGCACGTTTAAGCTGACAGATCAGCCGGGACCCATATCTTCATTTGGTCGGAGGAACATCTTTCGATGAGTCTCAGGATCTCTACGAAGGGAAGGGACACGAATAAACATTGGCTTGGGGGGTTAATGCTTGGGGGAGTTCTAATCCGCGACTGATCAGGGAGAGATCAAATATCTTGAAGCGGTGCGTTTCAATGTGGTGCGATCAAGGAACTACATGAAGAACTTCCTCCATTGAGGGAGACAGGGGGGAGCAAGGTCGATTCCAGTCGGTCAAAGAAGGTCCCCGAAAAGACGACTATCGAAGGACTACAGTTCCGAAAAGAAAGGAGAGGCCGAGCAACTTCTTCTTTGTTCTCGCGAGGAGTTTCCGTAAAAACCATGGGCTTCCGAACAAGCCTCTACTCAGAGAGTATGTCTAGCCGGAATTTGACGAGAAGCAGACTCTAATTTCTTTAGGAGAGGGGAAGATCTAGCGCCGTGATACTGAGGATTCTACGTTTCTTCCCAAGAGGAAAAGACTAGGAATAGTATACTTACGGAAAAACTCTATCTTCTGACGGGGAAGGAACAAAATACGAGAAAAGGAAGGGCAGAATTCGGCAGAGGATAAAGCCGCCTGTCTATCCCTCCATCAGGAAGAAGGAAAATGCGGACTTAAGGAACACCAGGAAAAGGGAGAGGGGTCCCTTCTATCTCTAAGGGGAAAAAAAAATTGTAAAAAAGAATTCCCAAGGGGAGTACCAAAAGAAAGGACTATTTTTGCTATATTTCAAAGGGAAAAGACGCAGTCTCGTTGGGAGACGCTTTTTAGGGGAAATGGTTTTGTGAAAAAGGAGGGGGGGGTGACCCAAAAGGAGGGAAAGCCACTCTTCGCAAGAGTTAAATTGTGAGCGGAAAAAGAACGCAGTTGTCAGACGTCAGGGAACTTTCTATCTGAGGTACATCAGGGAGAGGCGGTCTTGATCTTCCGAAGGAGGACGATAGAGGGAAGGGAAGAGAACAAGCTGCCGGGCAAAGATTGGGGAGGTGCCAGTTGTTTCAAAGGGGAAAGTTTTGGGAAAGACTCCGTAAGAAGTGAACAAGAGCCCATCGAAAGGGAAAGATGGGATGTGCAGGAAAAAGCTTAACTGTAGGAGTGGTTGGGGACAATATTGGGGAAAAATCAAAAACGATAGAGAAAAAGCCAATCTTCAATATTGCAAGAGGAGGGAGGCGGAAAGGAAAGAAAATTTTTAATCGCTTGTAAAAAAAGCAACAAATACTCGAAGGAGGAGAACAGTCCGAGGGGGGGAAGGAATTGCTTTAATAGGAAAGAAAGATAGACAAGAGTGGTTCATAGTAAAAGAAAAAAAAGTTTCAAGGGGGAAAAAGGAGAGAAACCGGAGGACAGTATGAGACAATCGCGTCAAAGAAGAGGGGCTGAAAGATCCTTAATCTTTTGCCTATCATTCAGAAGAAAGCGGGAGGTCTGCATCGGTCCCTCAAAGGAGGACTCGTAAGGTCATGACTCACTTCAAAAGGCAAAAGAGTGCATTCGTTTGATGCAAGAAGAGTCACCGGGAGACTATGGGGAAAAGTCAGGGGAAGGGAACCATAGGAAGAGGTGGCTAAGGGGAGGAGAATTGAGAGGCGGGGGGCGTTTTTTGGAAAAAAGGGAAATATTGTCTAAGCGCAAAGACAAAAGGGGGGGCCGGGGAAACGCCCTTAGAAAGGAATCAGAGGGGAGGAAGGGGTCTACTGGGGAATAATCTGGTCACTTTCTCGAGAGAAAGATTACGCCAGAAACGGCAAATTGGAGTCCGGAAGGTGAAGTGACGCCAGAAAGGAGGGGCTTGCCCGTTGCGCATCTAAGCGCAAACAACAACAACTGAGTAGGGGCGCACCGGCAGAGGGGGATTACAGGGAAGGAGGAAAAGCCTCACAATTTGCCGTGCAGGGAGGGGAAGGGGGGAATTATAGGGATGGGGTTAAACTTACTGACCTAATTCCGACCCTAAATACTGAAAAGATTCAGGGAAAAAGAGGCAATTTAAAGGAGTGCATGGAAAGCAAAGACTTTGATACCAAAAAACGGGTCACGAAGAGGAAAGTCTAGTTTTTATTCAGAGAAGGGGTCTGGCTGGATCCCAAAGTCTTTACTAAAAAAAAAAGTTCACACGGAAGGAGTGGGTGCTAAAAAAGAAAGGAACGGTATTCGAAGTGAGAGGGAGAGGGGTATTCGGGGGGGGAAACCTTAACAGAGATTTGTTTTCGACTTGGGAGGGCACACAAGCCGGAAGATCGGTGACTGAATGAGAAAGAAAAGTAAGAGGGGCAACGGATGATCCCCAGGGAATGCGAAAGATTGGCTGCCAAAATCAAGGAGGTCCGAAACTGAGATCTGATGACAGGTGGGGCACACAAAGATGAATAAGATGGGAGAGGAAAGGAACTTCCAAATCGGGAAAAAATTTTATCCGACCAAGGAAGAGGTATTTTGGCGGGGGGAGAGACACGGATGGGAGAGGGGAAAGGGAGCTTGCAAGATATGAAGACCAGATGGGTTCTCCGCCGAAGCAAAGATGGGGAAGGGAAACCAACGAATAAATTAAGCGAAAGAAACCTGGGACAGCAATCCGGGGGGGGAAGCGCTTTGGGGGGGGAAGGAAGACCCAGCTGATAAAGTTTGTCGCAGAGCTGCCAAAAGGAGCGCATGAAGTAACACAATCTTGTCCGCAGCTTGTCAGAGTAACCTTATCATCTTGAAAGGGAAATATCAGCCAAAAGCAAAAAAAGTTTCCAAGAAAGAGTGATCGCCTGCCGTCTGAAGAAAGTCTCGAAAGAGCGAACCTTGCAGGGAACTTCTTTACCGGGTTTATTAACAAACATGAAGAAGAGAAAACACAGGGCCTTCAAAAGGAAGGTGGGAACTATACTCCAAAAGAGGAGGGGGCGGGGGGTCCTAATTGGAAGGGGAGTTACCCTCAGTGAAGTGGAAGATCGGACAAGAAAGGGGGACTGTGGGTTCGAGTCAAAAAAGGACCGTCCGATGATCGGGCTAGCCGAAAGGACACCTCTGCTAGGGAAATCCGTATCGTGAAGAAAAGGGGAGGAGCCGAACGGGACGAATACTCTCAAAAGAGAGGAGGTTTGCACTTTGACTTAAACGGACACAAAGGGGCAAAAGATAAATCAGGGAAGGAAACCAATACAAGTTCAGAGAAAACATACCCGTCTCAGAGAAAGAGTTTTGAAAAAGACTCAGCTGGGACGACTGCCCCGAAAGAATTTGCGAGATCTTCCATTTATCGGAGAGGTCTATAAGTTCCCATTGGAAAAAAGTTCGCGAAACTTCCAGAGGGAGGGCTGGGTAAAGGGAAACGTCTTTAAATTTAGGAGGTGCTTTCCTATAAGGGAGAAAAAGCGGCGCGATAAAGCAGCGAAAAAACTCTACCGCTCCATCTGCACCTCAAGGGGGAGACCATGTGAGGCGGGAGGGCGAGCTGAAGAAAGAAAACCATATGGTTAGGACATACCTCAGCCTTACTATCGGGGAGAGCGACTGTAGAAGTCAAGTTGGATTAGTCTCTAGCCAGGTTTCCTAAAGCGGCAACTCCAAAGAATTTGCAGGACGGTTGCCTTCACTATCGCCAGTCTGTGCTCTGAAATAGGGCGGGACGACAGTGGTGGCGAAAAGAAAGGAGGGTTGATCAATCCAAAGAAGGGAAAAACACCTCCAGAAGGATCCCTCCGCTCCGTCGGATAAGCCGCGTTGCGCCTGGAATGGGGGAATGCTTGACACCGGACCGTCTCGTGAGGGGACGTCGATAACATCCTCTTGCGTGAAAAGAAACCTCAAGGGGAGAGTCTTGTGGAGAAGGAAGAGAGCAAAGACTACTTGCGCGCAAAAGGGGAACCCGCTTTCGAAGGAGAAAAGATATTTGTGTTCCTATTCTAACAAATCCTTTTCGGAGGAGAAGTGTCTAAGGAAAAAATAGAAAATATAGTGCGGGGGGAGATTTGGGAAAGAACGCTTACTTGCTTGAGGGGGCAGAATGTCAAAAAAATTCGAAAAAACGGGTCGAGTGAAGGTGTGTCATAGGTGAGAAAAAAAGAAGGCGCCGGGAGGCCTGAAGCCGGTCTCGTTAAAGGGTGCGGGTCGCAAACGCTGATCAATCTGGCCAAAATCTAACACAGGGTTAAGGAAAGAGGAAAAGGGGGCAGGCTCCAGGAAGGAAGGGGGAGGGAAAAGTCGACACCCACTCGAGACAGAGACAGCAGAGCTTCTCAACAACAACACTTAGGAGAGGCTCACATTTCGGACATCCGCGAGGTGTGACGGGACCGGTAAAAGAAGAGCCAAACGATAGCCAGCTGAAAGGGGAGATGTTTGGCCCAAAACTGCTAGAGGAGAAGGTTTTCGACACTTCAACAAGAGAAACTGCCTTCCGGCTGGTAGAAGGAACCCCTTGTGGAGAGATCACAGTTAACCAAAGCTTCGGGTGGCGAAGAGGGGATTTGACAGGAGAGAACCTCTGTCCGCATTCCTAGAGGTCAAAATTCCAAAACAAAGGGCTAGTGGGAACGGGGTCTAAACCTAAAAGGAAAAAGGGAGAATTGTTAGAATCGGAAAAAAGAAAGACGAAAGCGGGAATTCTCATTTTCCAGGGGCATCTGCCCTTCGCTGTCCAAAAGAGAGGGAGGGGGGGGGACCGCTAAGACTTATAGGCGACGTCAGCCGAGGGAGGAAAGAGAAAAAGAAACTGTCTTTACTTTTCTACCGAAGGAAACGAGGGCCCAATAGGGAGGGGGGGGGGGTCGCAAGGGATTCTTCTTACTCTGCGGTGGGGGGGGGTCTCTTCTGCCGGAGACACAGAGACCCGGGAAGGAGAGGCCTCACATGCGAAAAGAAGGGGGTTCCACAGCTCACTATCTTAGAGGAGGCCACCGACTGAACGGCTGTGGGTGCAGGGGGGGCGAGGAAACGGATCTCGAAAAAAAGACTGGCTGCACTCGCTCAAGGAAGGAGCTAGCGACGGAGGGGGAACGAAGAAAAAAAAGAGGGGAAAGGTGCAAGAAAGGGTGGAAGAAAGAGAAGTCTCCGACAGACAGAAAAGGACCATGCGACTGGGGCTGGCGCGGTCGAGCCAAGACTTGCAGGGAGGGACTCGAGAGGAATACGGGCTGAGTGGAACAACAGACGTGACCGAAAAGCTTGCCGGCAGGGAAAAAAACGATGGAAGTGCAGGGAATTTTTCCCCCAAAAAAAGAAAAAAACGGCCAGGGCGATCGTACCAGACATGGGGCCGAAAAGGAAAGAGCGACAAGCAAAGGGAGAGACGGCGGCGAAAACATTCTCCGCCAAGAACGTGTCCTTCCCCAAGCGCTGTTCTACTAAAGGGTACATCCGTCAGGGAAATGGACGAGGGGAGGGAAAGATTTTCTAGCTCGCAGGAAAAAAAATGCTGACGGGGCTTCAACGTTCCCCACGCCGAGATTGGGGGAGAGGAAGGAGCTGCTCAAGGGCGAGCGTGAGGGAAGCCAAATACTAGAATAAAAGGATTCATCTTGCCAAAGGCGAGGGAGAGAACAAGGCAGGCAAGTCGAAAGAAGGTCCGAAACAAACAGAGCCAATAATTTTCTAGTGTCCTTAAGACGGGTCGCAAACTCTGAAAAAGGTCAGTCAAGTAAAAAAAGAAAGCAAAAAGGGGGGCAAGTGCTTGGCTTCAAAAAAAAAGTTGGGAGGGGGAGGCCCTTTTTATTTAATCTGGTTTTGGTTCAAGAAAAGGGGGGGACCAGGGGTCGTTCAAAAGAAAGGTTCGCTCCCGTAAAGGGGGGGAAATCCCCAGTTGAGCGATCAATCTTTTCAGGGGGATGTACTTCTCGTATTGGATTGAGGAGGCTAAACCCTTAGGGAGGAGAAGGGGCTGAGGCACGAAAAAAGGAGGGGAACAATCTGCGGCAAGGGTTTTATTTGTCCCTTTTTTGAAGATAGAGCGGCATCAATGCTAAAAAACTCCTGAAGGAAGAGGGACAGAAGGGAGTCTGAAAAAAGGGGGCTTTGGGGGGTTTTTGCTCTTAAAAAGGGAAGGTCGTGGGGCGTTGATAACGTAAGGGGAATCTCATAGGGGACGGGGGGGGAAGAAAATCGGCATATGATAAAGATAAAGAGGACGACGATCTTCAGGGAGCTCTTTAAGAAAACAAGTCGTCTCTATATCGTCAAAGAAAGTGTCGAAATCATTTCAGATAATAAAAGGGAGAAAGTAATGGGCCTGGATGGGGGAAGTGCGGTTAGAAAGTGGAGAAGAAAACCTCTTTTTGTGGGGAACCAAGACAATGCGAAACTGGGGTGAAATATGAAAAGCAGAGACTTAAAGGAAGTCATTCAAGGTCTCTTACAGCCTCGGAAGGGGGCCTCAAGGAGAAAAAAAAACAATGGGGGAAAAGACTCAATGTCAGTCGAGGCTCAGAGTTCAAATTCTTTTATCCCCTCTTTCACCTGAGTATCTGGGGAAGACTAAGTTTGGTCAGAGAGAGGGCGAATTGATCACTGAAGAGGGGGGAGTAATGGAGAAGGTTTTTTTTGGATCAACTGAGGGTACGGCGGTACACCCATCAGGCATACAGGCCAAAAGAAGACTAGACAGCAAGGATGGAGGGGTAGGATGATTTTACCAGGGATCACTTTCATCTAGCCGTACCAGCCTAATAGTAACCCACCTCGCGCACCGGAAAATGAGGGGGTCAAGCTTTTGAAGTAGCCTCCAGGGGCTTGCCCGGTTTTGAAAAAGGGAGGAGGAGGTAAAGGAGATTTCACAAGAAAAAGGTAATTTTTCTGGCGAAAGAAAAGGTTGCCGTAGGAGGGGAAAGGACAGTATCTATTAAATTTATCATGGGAAACGGAACTGACCTAAAAATACGGAAAGAGAGAGTTAAATCAGGGCAAAACCGCTGGAATTAGACCTCAGACAATGTTGACCCAAAACGTTTATATACTCATCCATTACTAGCTCTGCGTAGAGAAGGGCTCCAGTCTGAAGCAAAGGCCTTTACGCCACCATGGAAAAACATGTGAGAAAAGAGGGAAAACAAACGACTTGCACTTAGCTGAGTTCAGTGTTCGGGAGAGGGGGGACCTTAGAGCGACGTTTGGTGGGAAAAGGACGCCTATGCGGGGACGGTGTCTGAATGGAGAGGGGCAAAGCTAATCTCTGATTTCCAAAAAAAAAAGGAGCTCGATTGGAGAGGGGGATGACAAAGGGCGGGAGAAGGAAACGATAACCTTAAGGGGAAAAGGGTCCTATGCACCAGGGAAGGCATCCTATTTGGCTCACTTTTCTGGGAAAATTAACCAAGCGACCGAAATTGAAAAAGAAAAAAAAGACCAGACGATAGAGGGAAGGGAAGGAGGGTTGGGGATTGAGGGAAGGAAAAAATCAGGCGTACGCTTCGGGGAGAAAAAATTTGTTTCTACGCGAAACGCTGAGGACTTTCTTCAATAGTTTGAACAAAAACCAACGAAGGAAAGATAACCAAATCTGGACAGAAGGAGACGACGATTACTGGGCGTTCCTTGTAATCTTAGCGGGGTGTCGATAGCGACCAACAGCTGAAAGATGAACCAAGCTTTGAAGGGGGAGCGATTAGTGGACTATCCGATCTTTAACAGGTCAGCAGGTAGGTAAAGAACGCCAAGCACGCGAAATTGAAAGAAAGTGCCCAGAAGGAAACTTCTGAAATCAGATGACGTACGGAAGAAAAAGGGTGCTTGCTTCAGAATGGACGGGAAAGCTTCAAAAAATTTTGGAAAATCAACCAAGAACTAGGGAATTCAGGGGTAGGGTAAGCCAGAAAAGGGCAACATACGCCAGGAGGGCGGGGGTCGATTGGGAGGGGGGGGTTGGTACAATGGAAAACTTCGCGATCGAAAGAAGTATTGGCCTGGGGGAGGTTTTTCTGCCTCGAATTTTTGAAATCCTGGGGAGGAGGGCTAGAAATTAGGAATGAGCGAAGCTGAATAAAAGTCGTATTGTAGAAAGACACTTTCTCCGGGAAGAGGTTTGAGCCGTACCCACATAAAGGAGTCGTATTTAAAGTAAGAAGCCGGAAGCAAAGGAGAACTCGGCGACCTCCTCATCCCATATCCTGAGGGTCTAAAGGAATCGGGGGCAGACTCGAAGAGGGAGTCTCTTTGGAGACCTACGTTATCATTCCTAAACCCGAAGACATAATAATGGGCAGACCGCGAGTGGAAAGGGAAAGGTAGCTTAAGAAGAGATTCGGAGGGAAAGGAAGGACGCACTTGTGAATAATGGCCGCAGAACGGCAGAAGGTTCGCCCTTTACAGGAAGGGGTGGAAAGGGTGCCGCGTTTCATGACGTGGAACCTATCTCCAACAGGACAGAAAAGTCGTCCAGCAAAAAACGCTTGGGAAAACAGCAGTACGACCGCGCCAAAAAATCCAAGTACATACTTTTTCTGCAGCGTCGCGCTGCCAAGTGGAAAGGGGGTCTTGTCAAACCAAAGACGATAAGCGGACGGGGAAGAGGGCTCGGGCAGCTAGTCGGGGGAGCGGGGTGACAAGCTCCTCCCCCTAGAAGAAGCAGGTCGGATTGGAGGACTTCACTAAGATGACTAAGTTGGATGTGAAACCTCGGGGGAAGTGTCGTAGTCCTGATTCAAAAAGGGGAGAAATCCTTAAAAAATCCTGGGACAGGAGCTCCCGGTGGGAACACAAAGAAAGTGCCCACAAGAGACTGTTTTCCTTCTGAGCCACCGTCCCTACAAGCCGATTTCGCAAAGGAGAAGAAAACCTGAGAGGGGAAAGAGAAGAACTATAAAGGACCAGCAAGCGAGGCCGCCTTGCGCTCTCTCAAGGCCAACTCCTGGCTCTGCAAAAATTTCCGCCAAATGAGAAGTGGGCAAAATCGGGAAGAGAGTATAACATTCGCAAGGAATCATTTTGGAGAAAGGGAAAGTACACTATCACATATAGGAGTTTTGGTAATTGGAGACGTCTGACTTGGGAGGAGGGGGGGGGGGAAGCTTACAGAAAAAGAGTCGAAAGAAAAGTAGCTGTGGAGAAGGGGTAGCATCCACAAGAGGGAAGGGTCTAATTTCTCCCATCTTATCAGGGGGGGAGGCTGTTTGTCATTTCGGGAGAAAGCTTGACCAAAAAAGAGAGAAAAACCAACAACAGGGGGGGGGAAAAAAGGATCCTGCATGACGTGAGAGGATCGGAGACAGCATGAGGAGAGAAGAAAAGAGCTCAACAACACAACTGTAGATTAGAGATGCTGTCAAAAGTCTCTCAGCATTTAGGAGACTACCTAAAGAGAAAGCAGGATCAGGCCAGAATAGCCAAGGGTTGGGTGGGTCCTCGAAGAAGATCTCATGGAGAAAGGGGTGGACCTGCAACTCTATCACTAGAAAGAAACGGTGGGAGATTCTAACGGGTTGATTCCACCTAAACACCGCCCACATAGTGACGGAGGGTGGCAGAATCCGAGAGGGGGGAAGACGCGACCAGACAGGCCAATTCCGCGAAGCGAATTTCCACTAGCAACTTAATTTTGCGGGGAAAAGACATTCTCCAACAGGAGAAGAAGCGTAGAAAAAAAATCGGACAACTAGGAGCATCGGAAGGACAATAACTCTGTCCTAGCAAGGGGTGCATCGCAAAGAGCAGAGGTTAAACCGACAGGGGAGGAAGAGGCGGTATTGTCTTGAGAAACCGGAGGATAAGCGCTGGAGGACACCTCGACGGGAGGGAAGGTGATAAACCGAAGGGGGAACGCTTCTTGGGGGAGAAGACCAATCGTGATTTATTCTTCTTAAAGGCGGTGTGGTTCTCAAAAGGGAGTTATTGCAGAAAAACGTACACGGAACTGGGGGGGAAAAAGGAGAGACGCGAGTTCGGGGAGAAAACGTATCGGCCAAAGAGGGTGCAGGAGACACCTATCATTTGACTCCGACCTGCTTTGTGCGAAGTCTTCAACATGAGGGAGAGGGGGGAGAACCCGGAGGAAAAGAGCTCAAGAAAGGGGCATTTGGTCTGGAACGAAGAAAAATCTTCTTTCAAGCAAGCGCTAAAAGAGGGAACCAAACAGTAGGAACATGCGCGGGACAAGGATTTCGATATAAGGGGACTCGGCGAAAGTCCTCTATCTTTACGGGAAACAGATGTCTTTCAAAGGGATCTCAAGAAAGGAACATACATGAATGAAATGACAAGGGAAAAAAAGACCGATACCGGGGACGTTCTATTCCCATGGGAAGCGGCCTTTCCAGAAAGATCTACCGAGTCGTCCGCTAAAGAAAAGCGGATCTCTTCTTTTGGCTTCGTGCGGGACATCTCCGAAGGAGGGGGGTCAAACGGCAAAATCCTCCCCAAGGCGCGGGGGATTCTATCCTTCGAGTGGACGATCCGGAAGAGTATGTCTGGGAGGGGGGAATAGGGAAGGGGAGCCCCTTTCTGAAAAAGTCCCAACTACGAAAGAGGGGTGAGTCGCTATTGGACCTGAGGGGGAAAATTGAGACAGTTAATAAGAGGGAACGTATTCAGAGGAGCGGGTGACTAAAACGCATACTCTTCTTGCAAGGAGAATGACTTCCCTGAAAAAAAAATAATTTGCAGGAGGGGGGAAGTAGTATCTCGGAATTGAGAAGAAAAAACCCAGAACAATTTCATCAGGGGGGACCTCATACACACACGCCGAGTTGCGTATATTCAAAGTGCGGGAAAGAGACTCTTTGGTAGCGGAGGAGGTTGTATTTTCTGATCTTAGCTTTCAATAAAGGGGAATCTGTACTCTAGAGTATAAAAGGCGATCAGGGGTCTAAGCACAGTTGCAATCTTGAAAGGTCCTTTACTTTCTCTAGGGAAGATCCCTGAAGGCCGTAAGGGGGGCTATCACGCAAAAAAAAAAAAGATTGTGTAGGGGGTTCACTCTCGATGCGGAGGGGTAGGCGATCTGCGACAAACGAAATGTGAGACAAGAAAAGAAAACGTCGGGAGGGAGTTGCCTGTCAACGGAGGGGACTTTTCCTTCAGGGAAGGAACAATCTTTGCCTCAAGAACCGCTCAAGGCGGCGAGAACCAATCTTTCGGGGAAGATCTCGCAGAGGGAAAAGAATCTGGAATTGAGATTGTATAGCAAGACCAAAAGAGCTCGAGAATGGTCTTATAACATTTTCTAATGCCCGTCGATTGGGAAAAGTGGCTCCAATCGTGGGAAATCTGGATTTAATGTTGCAAGATGAGAAAAGAGGGGGGGTTGATTTTAGGACTCGGGGGCATTAAAAAAAAATTCTTCTATCGCAAGAGCCCTTGGTAGCCTCCTGGAAAACATAAAAAAAGAAAGGGTAAAAGGGAGGCTGTTGGACCTCGGAAAAAGGAAGCCACAGGAAGGCCGAAACCCTCAAGTAGAAAAAGAGAGGACGCGTCAATTTCATACTCCAGTCAGGCAATCAGGAAACCATTTCAATCCGTGTTGAGGAACTTAGTGTGCACCGGAAAAGTCCAGTGGGGGGAAGCGGAGCAATTGAATAGAGAAACTGTTTTTAGAGGTCGGGGGGGAAGAGAAAACGTTTGAGAAAAGAAGTGTCTTGCGGGTAAACAATCGCAATTCCAGTTGGACGCACCGCCAAGAATTCAGTTGGAGGGGAAAAGCTAGGGTTGCGACCGGGATCACTCTTCAATAGAAAAAAACCTCGCACGGGAGTCCTTGGGGGACAAGGGGGAAAAAGTGAAACCGAAAAAAAGGAGGGTGAGAGAATAGCTTCTCAACACAAAAATAGAGAGAGGGGAAGGGCAATCAAAGTTACTGTTCTTGCGGAAACCCTGGGGGGAAAGAGGGCCGTTCTGATTGGAGATAGAGAGGGGACGGCAGGGCTGAGAGGAGAAGGGAGTTAACTTCAGATGCCTAAAAAAGAAGCTCTCTTTCGATCAGTTCGTTAAAGTCGGCCACTTGAAGTGGTTGAAAGAAAACCATTTTCGGTGAAGACGGGGAAAAGGAAGACACAGGAGAAAACATTTTGCATCGTCATATCAATTCTCGGAGCCCATCACTGGACTGGAAACACGGTGCACACAGAGGGAGGAGGGAATTGTTTCCGTCGGGGGGAGGAAATGGGTGAGAGGCCTGAAGGGGGGGTCTTGAGAAATTACGCTGACCAAAGGGGTGAGTTCCACAGAAGAGGACGGCTGGGAGGAGCGGGCTGGAGGGGAAAGGAGTCAGAGGAGGTCTGAAGAAAAGCGATGGATAGGAAGGGAGCTGGGTCTATTCCTAACTGAGAAAATATGATGCATTGGGAAAATTTGAAAGAAAGAGGCAATACGAGGGGGGGTTGAGGAGAGCAACGTCCAATCGACGGAAATGAGTGACAGAACGATATACGAGGAGTATAAGATAGACAAGCTCTAAAAAACTATTAATATCAGGGATGCGCGGGCTATCTGTCCATGGAAAGGGAGAACCCCTCTTATCGTGAGGGAAAGGAAAAATTGGGGGTTACGGAAAAGACACGAAGGAAAATTAAGAAAGGGAAACGCAAAGAGGGGGAAACTTGGCGTCCTTGTCTCACATCGGAGTCAAGGAGTTTTGTAAAAAACGCTGCAGCAAGAATAAGGGAGAACA
>Ga0179591_1291292_pt1 | contig 13304 bp, 22 predicted proteins | sample CZOMad2_1_08_16f_FD_182891 | JGI IMG/M metagenome (GOLD analysis project Ga0179591, IMG submission 182891) | Vadose zone soil fungal communities from Angelo Coast Range Reserve, California, USA - CZOMad2_1_08_16fungal (PacBio error correction) | ecosystem: Environmental > Terrestrial > Soil >...
AACCGGCAGGGTAAAAGCAAGCAAAGAAGGAATGAGTGGGACAAAAAAAGCAGTGGTAGGAAGGGAATGGTGCTTCCTTGGGGGGACCAATACCAAAATTAAAACACCGAAAGAAGACATGCTGAATGGGGGGGCAAAAAAAGACTGAGCAAGAAAGGGGGAGGACGGAACGGTGGCCCAACTGCTATTCGAGGAAATAAAAAAAAAGGCGAGGAGGGGGGACAGAAACAGCCTTAGGGGGGTGGAAATGGTGGTCGAAGAAAGTATTAAGGGTAGGCCGTGGCGAGACCCCTTACTGTTTCGGGGGTGGGTGGACATTCAAAAAGGCGAACGGAGAAAATGGGGAGGCCGTTGGTAGGGAAGGGATGAAAGTAAGTGTCACGCAAAGCTAAACACCTCCGAGAAAGCGCCGTTCGGAAGACCCGAAAAAGTGGGGGTCCACGCGACCAAAAAGGCGAGTGCAACTTGCAACACGGAGTTCCCAAAACGCACATGGGGAAGGAGCCCTGATGCGGCGCAAAGAAACGGAAACGTCAAATGACAGGGGGTTCAGGCGGGGGCAGAAAAAATGGCAGAGGGGTGGAACGCCCGAGAGATCGGATGCTGTCCCTGGGGATCCCTTCAAAATGGGTTTCAACGGGTCACCGAAAGACGCAGAAATGGTAGGTAGAGAAAGTCTTTGGGGAGGGTGCAGGTTTGAAGGTAAAGGGGTCTTGTTTGTATGAATAGTAAAGTTTGTTTTGGAGGGATAAAAAAAGAAAGAGGGGGCTGCGTGTTTGTTGTTTTTCAAGTAAGCAGATTATTTTGTGTAGGCTGCACGAGACGTGTCGTGCCTTTTTTCGCGAGTCCGAGGAAAATGGGTGCAAAAGGACACACCTCCGGAAAAAGGAGTTGAAACACCGCGAAAAAACTAAAAAATCCCGACCAGGTATTTGGACTAAAAAAGAACGGCCAAACTTTCACAGGACGTGCGACTGAAAAAATCGTCGCCCACTCAGGAGGAACCAACCGGGGAAAAAAAAGGCGTGAAAATCACGACCAAGAACGGGGGAAAGAAACGCCGTTCACAGATCACTTATCGGCAGAAATGTACCAATTCGGGTGGGCGGGGAAAATTAATAGACCGAGGGAAAAGCCTGAGGCACCGAACGGTTAAAAAAAAAAGCTGTGTAAACTAATTTCAAACAAAATCGTTTTCCATGAACTCGAAGAGCGAGTCGCCGAAACGTTCGGAAACCGCACGGGGAAAGTAACAAGGTTTGAGTGTTCGCGGAATCAAACCTGCAAAGTGACGGGAAAAAGTTACGAGGGTTGAAAGAAGACATCCCCCCGGCCAGGGAAACAAAGGTTGGGGAGGGAACCGTGTGCAGGGAAGTGAAGAAAAAAACGTTGTGATTGGGTTCAAAAAATTGGGGGCCTCGGGGGAAAAAAAGAAAGACGCAGATTGGAATGGGCCGGTGTAAATGGTCAAGGGCGGAACAAGAAACAGAAGAAGCAGAAACGGAACAAAGGGAGCAAACGTAAAATTTTCCAACAAAGAACGTGCCTCAAAAAAAAGGAGGATCAAAACAGACCTCGCCGGACGTTTCAACATCAAACAAAAACAGATGAGTTCGCACTGCCGACCGAAATCGCGGGGGGAAGGAAAAAAAAAAAGGTGAACGCCCAGAGTGGTCAACCCCAGATAATAAGCCTCAATTAAAAGAAGGAACGGGGTGGAATCAGACGAAAAGCTACAAAACTGCTGCGTGGGAACGAACGAGGGGAACATGGGGGGGGGAGGGCAAACTGGGGACACCATTCGGGGGTAAAAATGAAAGGCAGGAAAGATGTAATCCACAGAGGCGGGGGGGCAAAAAAAGCAAATTTCCAATTTTTGGGAAATTAATACTGGAGGGAACGGTGTCGCCTCAAAGGAGGGGGGGAAGAGCCGTTGCTGACGGTCGTTTTTATAGGGAAGGGGGTTAAACGGGATGTGGGAAAAGTGTAGGTGGGGACGAGCGACCTCGCCCCGAAAAGTAGCTTTGCAACGCGCGGGGGGGGGGGAACTGACAAGAAGGACGGACAGGGCGGAATTCAGTCTAGTTGGTGTCATTTTTTTTTGCAGTGGCGCCGCACGGGAACATGTTCGAAAGGGGAAAAAAGGAAGACATAAAACAAACAACACGGGGGAAAAGGGTGAACAAAGAGGAAAAGGGAGGAAAGGAAAAAGGGTTGGAAAAACGAACGGCATAAACGCGGGGGGGCAGGGAGGGGCCCGCAAGAACGGCAAAGGGCAAACATAGGACACAACTTAAAAAAAAAACAGGGAGAAGATAAAAAGGAAAAACAATGACTGATAACCAAGAAAGCAAAAGAGAATCGCCACCGGTCGCACCAAGTATAAAAAAAGGTGTGGAAGGGAGAGGGCAAACAGATCCCGGTGAGTAAGTTTCCTCATGAAGGAGTTTCATCCGGAAAGGAGGTAGTAAAAGGGAATCGGGGGCAAAAAAGAACGGGAGCGGGACGGTTACACGGACATGGCCCCAAAAATGAAGGGTGAGGATTGGGGGGATGGAAAAAGCGCGTGGGAAAAAAAAGTATCGGGGAAATCCATGACATTAACGCGAGGAGGGGGGACTTGGGGGATGCCTCCGTGCAAGGTGGGAGAAAAAAAGAAAAAAAAAGGTGAGTTGCTCCGGTGGAAGTAGCTGAGTGGGGAAAACGGGGCACGGGAATGAAAATTGACACGGAACTTGTTGACGAAGGTAAAAGAGCAAGACAACGCTCGGGAGCATTAAATCCAGAGTCAAACGAACACCGGGAGGAAGAAAAGTTGCATTTGAAACAACTGCGACCGGGGGGACCGACCGAAAAAAAAACGTGGGGGTGGAAAACCGGTTTTCGTTTGATGCTGAGAGTCCGCTCTTGGAAATGGAAAGTTTGAAGCTCGAAAAAAGGACGAAGGGACTTGGAACAACAGCCCAGCGAAGAAAGTGTTGCGCAGAATGCGAAAAAGCTTGAGGATATAACGCTGGTGGGAAGCGGCCCGTTGACGAAGTGGGTGACTAGCCGCCTGTGGCGCGAGGGAGACCGGACAGAAATTTGGTCCAGGGGGGAGATGATAAAAAAAGACGGAAAAAACGGCTCACGGGCATGGTGTGTGGAACGGGGCCGTCGCAGGGAAGGAGGACCAGGGAAGGTTGTGGGGGGCAGGAAGAATAAAGGGGAGGGCGACGATGACACGTTAAAAAAAAAAGGCACGATGCTTGGAAGAGAGAAAAGTAAAAAGACGGGGGGAAACGGAGAGGTCGATGGACAAGGGGGGAGGTGGTGCTTACCCACCCGAGAGGAAATTGACGGAAGCGAAAATCAGAGAGGAGGGAAAAAAGAAAAGCAAAGACCATCTTTTGGGGGGTTAAAAATAAAACTGGGGGTGAACACAAAGGGGACAAAAGAAAATTGGGGCAAACAGTTCGCACCAGACGACTCGAATTCAAGTAGGCAGGAATGTCGGGGTGGATCCACCCGTCAAGGCCCGAAAATAACGCAAAGTCATTCGGGGGAAAGGGGGACCGGTCCTGAGGGGCAAAACCGGCAAAAAAAAGAACGAACTACGAAAAAAGTAACAGCGTGGAGGAACCGCTAAGGAAGGGGAGTGGAAGACGGGGACCTCATTCACGAGAGCCCAGGAGGGTTGTGGAGGTTAAGAGTAAAAAAAAAAAAAAAAGGGGAGCGCACAACTAACTTAATATCCCTCAAACGCCTAAAGAAGGCGACGCTGGGAATGAAAAAATAAGATAACAAAGGGGGACAGAAGGGGGAAAAGTACACAAAAACAAAAGATGGCCACAATTCCAAAGACCAGGGACTTTTTTTATGATAAAAAAAAAAAAGCATTGACCAATTAGAGAAGAAGAGGGGCGAAGGAGAAAAAAAAAATCGGGTTTAATCCAAGTGAAAAAAAAAAAAGGGGGGCAAAAAATTGAAGGGGGGTGTTTTTCTGGGGAAATGACAACAAAACCAAGGCCATCTACACGGGGGACACGAAGAAATTAATAGGTTTAAGAAACATTGACTAGGGGGGGGGAGGGGCATTTTCACCATTTTGCTCCAAGCAAAAGTAGGAAACAAGAAAAAAGAAGGACATGCCCTTGCTCAAAAATCGGAAGGAAAGAAAAGAAAACCATTCCATGGGTACAGAGGAACGAACCGTCATGTAAATGAACTCGCCACAAAAAACAAAGCACGCGAAAGGAAAAAAAATCCAGGCTCGAGGAGTAATACAGAAACCACAAATTCAGCACGACCCTCAATGGGGGGGGGGCAAAAAACCCCCGTTGGACCCTTTGCGAAGGTTGTTTTTGGGGGGGGCGAGGTGGACAAACTGGCCTCAAGGAAAGTTGCGTGGGACACGGGGAGCGAAATCGGAACATAAAAAAGCAGATCCATCGGACAGGAGGCACCAGGTTCTTGGGGAAGGAAGGGGGTAGATGTGCCTAAGGTGTGGTTTGGTCGTACCTGGGATCCTTTTGAAAAGGGGGGGGAAAGGTCAAATCGTGAAAGCAGCGCAGCGTGGAAAGTTGCACGGAGAGGACCCACTCCAAATTTTGTTTGAACAGGAAGTGTTTCATCACAAAAAAAAGCAACGTCAGCCCACGTTTCAAAAAAAACGATGTACGTGAGGGAGGACGTGAAAAGCCAGGCAGCACAGGGACAGGGGCAGGGTAAAACTTTCCGAAAACGCCATTAATGTGGATGCGGGGACTGGACCGGTGTTTGCACGTGGGGAAATCGCGAGTGCGCTGGGGGAATTTGGTACCGTCCATGCAAAGGGGCAGGGGGGCGGGTGAAAATTGAAAAGACGGTGAAAAACAAAAATCAGCAAGTGAGTGCACCCGGAACGCCGACTGGCATGTAGGGGGGGAAAAAAGAACGAGAGGGAGTCCGCCCAAGGCGGGGGAAAGAATTAAATAGGCAACGGGCTGGAGGGGGGGGAAACAAGAAAACGGATTGATGATTGGAAACGGCACCGGCCATGAGGGAAACCGGAACAGACAACGCGGGGAGGTCCTCAAGACGAAATGACGGAAGTGGACCACTTCAGCGGGCAAACCTTTGGGTGACCGTGGGGCGGCACGTCGGGCCCAACGAGGGAAGGAGGACCTGGGGGGCGAAAGACACGGGCCGGGGGACATTTGGTCATAAGAAAGGCTCCTTTGCACGGTTCAGGAGATCGTTCACACATGAAGGTTTGGAAGGCGTGCTGCAAAAACATGAATAAAAATTGGGACGCCGGAAACAAGCCTGGGGGACGAGTCGGTTTCAAGAAAAAAAAATCGAAGGGGGGTTTTGGATTTTTTGTGAGAGTATTGGTTTATGGGAAAGGGGGGGGAAAGGGTTTGGTTAAATGGAAATTTCGACAAAAAAAAAGGAAAGGGAGTTGCAAAAATCGCCGGGGGGGAATAGACTCTCAAAACAACACGAAGAGAAGATCAGAAAAAGAATTGTTGACAAAATCAGGGGGGGAAGGGGTACAACCCGGGGGGGCGAAAATGGGACAAAAAAAGGAAAACGTTTAAAGCAAACCAAAAAGAAGAAAAAAACAAAAATCCCCAAAACCGACGATTTCTGCCTGAACGAAAGAAGGGAACAAAACGACCAACACGTGAAACCCCGCAGGGGAAAAAAAAAAATAATGGAACGGAAGGACTGTGTGGTAGAAAGTCCCAGTTTCAAAGGGAGGGGAACGAATTCCAAGCCGAAAAGGCAATGAGGGAAAGGGGCGTATTAAGTGAACAAAGAAAGGAAGGTCAACCTGAAAAAAAAAATGGATATAACGGTGTCAAGAGTTGGCATAGCGTTGGACACAAAACAAAAAAGAAGAAACGAAAAGCTAACAAGTTTGCCAGCCGAGAGGTGGCCGACCGTCGGACCGAACAGCACGTGTGCCCTTCAAAGACCAAAGAGGCTAGGTTGGGGAAAAGAGCAAAAAAAAATACAAGAGTGTCACCGCCCGGGATTTGACAGAGCTAAGACGATAGGTTTTCACAGCCCGGGGCGGGGGGAGGACCCATGCTTAAGTGGACAGCCCTGCCCATCGCCGTTAAATGGTTGAAGAAGGGGGCTTTTAAAGGCGGGGGGGATGGGGTTTTGCAACTGAGAAAAGTCCTTCAAAAAAAGAAAAAAAAGTGCCACCAACAAACAACCGGAACATGGGTGGAAAAATGACACAGGGACATTCCACAAGCGCGACCCGGCGAAGCCAAACCAGGACCCAAAAAAAACGGCTCAAAATGGACAGCGGGCCGAATGAAGCAAACAGAGAAAAAATGTGGCGATGTTACAAAGGACACCGGGGCAAGGGTAAACATCAGCGACCGCAACGTGGCACCGCCATTCGCCAAAGCCGACGTGGAAGGAAACCGGCTGACGTTGGGGGAGGGAGGGGGGCGGGTGGGGGGGAGGGAACAACAAAGGTTTAAAAATTGAGAGGGTGTGGGGGGGGGGGGGAGAGTCCAGACAATTGGCCAAGAAACAAAGACGCCAAGAAAAAAAAGAAAACGAAAGAGTTTCACGAAAAGTCGCCCCACGGTGCCCGGGGGCCGAACAAATCAAGAAACCGGAAGGGAACCAATACCAAAAGGGTACCCCCACCACGAGCAACCCTGCAAGAATCATAAAATGGACAGCGCCAGTGGAAAAGTTCCAGAATAACAAGTACAGCAATGACAAAAAGTCTGGGGAAGCACCAAGGGGGGCCCGATCCCAAAAATCATGAAGGAAAAAGGGAAAGGCGTTACGAGATGGGTGCATGAAATTTTGGGGGAAATGGGTGAACGTGAAAAAACAAAGAAAAAGGCAGAAAGGGATATGGGGAAGGGAACGTGAAGGTGGTGAAGGGGGGAAAAAGCTCCTGTAGTTCCGGAGGGAAGCTGAAAGTCACAATAAGAGACCAATGGAAAAAAAAGAGGGAGGAAAAAGACCGGCAGGACACATTGCCACAAAAGGGGGACGATGCGAGGGGGATAGAAATTGTTATAAATTTGCAAGCCACATCATCAAACACGTCGGGAAGGTTCAAAAAAAAAAGGAAGTCGTTCAAACACAAGAATGGGGAATGAAAAAGGGGTGTGGGGGGCGGAGTTGCGCAAAAGAAAACACAACCGGCAATGGGAAAAAAGAGAAGAAAATACGGGAAAACAGGAAAAAACAAGGGTAAAATTAAAGGGAGACTGAGGACAAAGAAGGGACTGGCCGAAACGTTTGTGGAAAAAAAGCTATTAAACCCGGAAATAAAAAGGCAGGAAGGTAAGCAAAAGCACTGAAAATTTGGTTTGGGGGTTAGGGAAAATAATTCGTCCGGGGGAGGGGGGACAGGGCTTGGTTTTACTGGGGGTCGCTAACAAAAAGACCGAGCAGGAATTTTGGGGTGAAGAAAAAGAAGGACGGTTGGGCGGGAGGAAAGGAGTGGGACCGCCAAGAAGAAAGCCGCAAAGTAGCAGGAGAGCCTCAAACAACTTTGGCACACGAGGGCAGGCGAGTGGGGCCACACGGGAAAAATAGGGTTTGTTTCTCCAAAGAAGGTAGGCACAGTAAGGAGGAAATTGGCAAGGCAAGACTTGAAAAAAGGTCGGGTGGAAGGGTTGCCCCTTGAAGCGGGGTGGATATACGAAAGCCCGCAAGGCTGAATTCCTTGGGTAGCAGGCGACTGGGGGTGGTTCATAACGAAGAAACAGTCCTTTTTCGATCTCTTTTAAAAAAGGGGGGAACTTCCAATTTCAAAGGGGTGGTAAAGAAACCTGTTCTAAATTTTGGAGTTAACAAGCTTTAGTGGATGTCTAAACAAGAGTAGCCTTTAAGCACGTTAGCCAAAAGAGGTGCGAAAAATAGGATGGGGGGGGGGACAGGGGGAAGCAAAACACCTCCTGGGGAAATGGAAAAAATTCCCGGGCAAACGAAAGCCAAACAGGGGAGGTGGAGGAAGGGACAGCAATCAACTGTAAACGATTGAAAGGCACGAAATCAACAAAAAAAAATAGTCCCGACCAGGGCAAAACGAAAGCAGGGCGCGAAAAAAGCAAAGTTCCAATAGAAAAGCCAGCAAAACCCTTACCTGAGTGTGAATCCAACGTTCGGGGTCAAGCCTAATCAGCCCATTGGAAAATATTCGGCGGGACGGAAAGGCAAGCCTCCAAACCGCAAGGGACAAGTACGTCCCAAAAAAAACAGGAATGGCCGACAGAAAAAAAGAGAAAATCTGTGTTTATTTCACCACAAAAAAAAGCCGCCGGCGCGTTGTGTGACGAAAGAAGAAAACTGGCTTCAGTCACATCAAATGTTCAAAGTGTTGTTCCAAGCAGGGGCGGAAGTGCCAAAAGGGTCGGGGCTTTTTTCCGCTGAGGGGAAAAGAAAAAGTTCGCGCGGCAAAAGCGGGTGAAGGAAAGGGCACATTAAAAAAAAACCCGCCCTCCAGACAGAAACGGTTGTCAGTAAACAAAAAAAAGGGGTTGGGGGGGGGGACCAAGGGGAAAGGGGACCCGACATGATCGGGCAGGTTGGGGAATTTGTTTACCAATCCACATGGGGTGGACCTCAGCAAGGTGCCAACACGGCCTTGAAAAACGATCCATTTCAAAGACGGAGAAACGAGAAAAAAAAAAAACTGAGACTCGGGGAAAACTTGAGCACTCGCATGTAGTCAATGCAGGGCTCAAAGGGCAGAAATTAACAAGCTGGCTCGCCGACTGTCCTGCAACAATCTCAAGGAAACCAAAAAGCAACACCTCAACATAAGAAATGTGTCATCTGGCTTAAACGAAATAATGGGGGCGAAAAGTGCACTGCTACAAATCTCACATACAGGAAAAAAACAAAAGAAACAAAAGGTCCAGCCCGTTGGCTCGCAAAAAGAGGAAAACAAAAAGGGAGGGGGGCACGGAGAAGGGACAAAAAAAAACGGGGGGCGCAAACGAAGGGGCAAACGCCCAAACAGGAAGGGGGGACCGCAAGCGCAACCGAAAGGGAAAAAAAAAAAGGCCAAAAAAACGCGCCCAAGGTGTGTGCACGAGGAAGGTGGGGGGGGAAAACGAAGGCGGAGGAAACGTCCGGCGGCCGGGAAAATGGGGGAAAAAACCGGAAGCGGGTGGAAGGCGGGAATTGGCATCCCAATGGGTTGTTGTTTTATGAAGTGGACGGGCGCCGGGGGTGGGGGGACAAACGCCGGACCGGGAGAAACTGTGTGACTGTAGTATAAGGTGAAAACGGGCAAAGTTGGGGAGGGTGAAAAAGGGGTTCGCTGATGACGGATTGTGGGTAAGTGCCTCGTCCATCAACCCATAGAGAACATCGCCGGGAACTGTTGGAAAGCCGAACGACAATGCGAATAAGGACGTGTTTTTTGAGGGGAACCCGTTACATGAATTTTACCGCGGCGCAAACAAAAAAAACAAAGAGGCGAGGAAAAAAAAAAAAGGAAAAAGTCAGGGAAAAGGGGGGGTAGACAAGAAAACAACGCGGAATTCACAGTGGTAAGTGCGAAGGGGCCCGCAGCAAAACCCGCGAAAACAATTCAAGCGAGGAATGAGAAGAGTTTGAATTCACGCACACGAAAATTTCAACAACTTAAAAAAAACTGACTTTCACAAGACTGGGATCAGAAAGGCGCCGCAGCCAAACACGGAAAAGATCATCAAAAGAAAAAAAAGTGCAAAGGCAACCAAGCGCCGGGGAGGATTGAACACATTGGGTTCACCGCCATGCAGGTGGAAAGCGAGAGGAAAAAGAACCATTAAAAGGATAACTAAGTGAAAAAAGACACATGCGAGGTAAAACGGTTCACGCCAAGGGTCCGCTATCGCAGGGCAAAATGTTGTAGCGAGTGGGCTGTCGGGTCAGTCCCCCGATTTAAAGGGAAATGGGATCGGAGGAAGGCCTGTAGGGGGTTAAACGAGAAGTTTAGGGCAACTGTCTCGCCAAGGGGGGGGGGGTGCAAGGAGGGTTTGCTGGGCGAGGGGTGAGAAGGTGTGTGAAAACAGCCGGGCAACAGTTGAATTAGATGGGAAAAAAGGGCACAGAAGAAAAAAAGGGAAACGGAACTGTTGGGGTTTCCGGGCCTCGGTGCACTAGGGAGAGTAAGCGGTCGCTGCGCGAGCCAGTTGCCTGGGGGTGAAAAGAAGATAAAAACCAACCAGAAGCACAGAGACGGCGCACTAAACAAAAGAAAAAACGTGGGGACGGTACAAAACCGTTAAGCGGTGGCGGTCCAAACGAGAGAAGGGCATGCAGAAAAAAGGGCCTGAAGTTGGGGGGAAAAGATTTGAAGTTTGCAAAGAGCAAAAAAAAAAAAGTGGGATACTTGGCCAAAAAGGAAAAGGTGTTGTCCGGCAAAACTTAAAAAAACGCAACGAATTTGCGATGAGAGAAAGGACTAGGAAAAGAAACGGGAGGGGAGGCAGGAGAGGGGGGGGGGTTGAGGGAAAGGGGTATGGAGGTAGCAGGAGGAAGGAGAAGAGGGGGGGAGCGATGAGAAGGCAATGGGTTGTAGGGGGAGAGGAGGGGCGAAAAGGAGGGGGAGGGGGGAAGAGGGGGGGGAGGGGTGGAGGATGGGGTGAAGATGTTGGGAGATGAAGAGAAGGGGAAGTGTGGGGGGGTGGGGGGAGGAGGGGAGGAGAGGGAGGGGCGGGGAAAAGGTAGAGTGTGGAGGAAGGGGTGCGGGGCGGGTGGGAGAGCTATGAGGGGGTGGGGTAGCTGCAGAAAGGATTGCAATTTTGGGGTCGGAGGACAGGTAAGGGTTTGTTGAAAAGAGTGCCACGAACAGTCGGGGGACAGGGGCCGGGGCCGATGCCATTGGCGATTATGTACCTGAAACGAAAGGCCTTAAAAAAAGGGCGAGTGGACGATGGGAAAGCGGTCAGAAGTCCCGGTAGGTGGGAGGAAAAAAAAACCGAGTTGGGGGGCCGAAAAGGAAATCTCAACAAGTGAACAGTGTCCTCCGGGAATTTAGGTTAAGGGGACAATACAACGACCCTAGGATGGGTCAACGTGAGAAAGCAGGAAGGGTGTTGCGGTCACGGTCAACCACACCTTAGAGAGAAATGGGGTGCGAGCGACTTCTAAGCGGTCAGGAAAAAGAAGAATAAAACTAAAATATTTTGTTGAAAAATATTCATGAACAGTAAAGACAAAATAAAGGGGGATGAAAACAAGTTCGCGAGAGGACTCGAGTTCACGAAAAATATGGAGGGAAAGTGCACCCACGTTCAGAAAAGGCGGAAAGGACGCATCCAGGTCCAGGGTCAGAGGCAAAAAAGGCACCGCCATGAACGGAAAGTTCAATCTGGAGGCCACTGGCTAGCGAAGGGCGGGTACGTGTTCCCCTGAACTCGCCAAAAAATAGGTGGGAAAAGGGGTTGAGGCGACAGGAGTACGCCAAGAAACTTTGACGACCTGGCAAAGGGCAGGCACCGGACCACTGGAAAAAAAAAAGGAAAAGCCATGGCCACGAGGTTCTAATGGTAATTGAAGACGAAATGGGAAAACGAAGCAGGGGGGGGAAACTGCAAGGTGTTTTAGCTCAAGGAGAAAGTAGCAATGGGGCCAAAAAAAGTGCGCATCCACACGAAGCGACAAAAAATAAAAAGTGTGTATGAAAGGGGCAGGGTGCCTGAGATTAAAAGAAAGGGGCACCGGTGGGGTGGGGTGGGAAAAGTGACGGAAACACCATTAACCATTCTACAGCGGGTTGAAACGGTCATGGGTGGCTTGAGCGAAAGGATAGGTGAGGGCAAAGCAAAATTTAAAAAGAAAGACTTTCCACCACCCGCCCGATCTTGCAAACAAAGAAAAAACGAAAACACGCATGGACTACATCGGTTCCATGGTGCACTCCGTGGAAAAAAAATGAGGGACCGGTCAGAGATCAAAAAACGGTCGTAGTCTAGAAACAAAGTCCACGAACTAGGATCGGGGTCAAGAAACGAGAACATACCAAAAAATGAGAAACGTAAATAAACCATACTGTTGGCCAAAAGGTTAACCGGGCGCAATGTATTTTTAAAAGGTTGGGGGAGGGGGGGCTTCAGGAAAAGTTGCGTTGAAACCTGTGACGGTTTCTCAAAAAAGAGCGCGTGGTCCACATCCTGGCGCGTCAATCAAACGGTAGGATACGGGGACAGGACGGAGGGCATAGAAACTGTGGATTTTGTAGGGAAAAGATGGGTAGGACAGGGGGGGGATGGTCAAGGTTTGCCAATCGGGAAGGTCGGTACGGGGGCCCGCCGGGAGAAATTGGCACTGAGCAAGGAAAAACAACCACGCACGCAAGGTGTTTTAAAAAGTCAATCCACCAACAGAACCAAGAGCCACCAGCAGGGGGGCCCACGACGGCGTGGTTGGCCGTAGCGGACTAAATACAAGGGAGACGGAACCAACAGGGGGGGGAAAGTCCACCACACAAAAAACATCACGCAATGGGAATTGCAATTGAGGTGAGCGGAATCATCTGGCCGAGCCGGGGTGGGGTAAAAAAAAGGGAAACGTCGCAGGGGAGACAGAAGGGGTCCACAGACGGGAAAAAACAAAGTTTTCAAATTCGGGCCGGTGGTGGACGGGGAATGACGGACTTGGCAGAGAAAAGAAAAAAGACAGGCAAGACCCAAAAGCAGCCCACAAGGAAAAAAAAAATTCAAAAAAACCGAATTAACACAAAAGGGCAGGTACCGTTAAATACTAGGGGGAACCTGACTTCCGCCAAAGCGGTGAAAAACGACCCCATTGTCGGGAACTGAAAAGAAACAAAAGGCAAACAAGCGGGCCCTGGGGAAAAAAGTGGTTTTGGAACATCCGTCCGGCACCTTGGTGTTCCAAAAAAAAGACTCGAGAATTTGACGGGGCGACAGAAACCTTGACCGACTAAAGACACTATCACAATGGCGGCTAGCAAACTTGCCAACGGACGGCGGGCTGTTTTCACGGTTGAAGTACAAAGAAAGAACGACGAGGGGAGCAAGGGCACGGAATGCCGGGAGGGAAGGTAAAAAAACACATCATTCTCCAAAGGCCCCCTTCTGGACATGGGGAGGATGGGGGGTCCAATGAAAGGGGGGGTGGGTGAAGGAAAAAAAGGGGGGTCTCCAGAAAAAAAAACACACAAGAACAAATCTGGAAGTCCGAAAAAGTAGGGTGGTAAAGTCACGTCCAGCAGAATCCCGGGGTTGTGGGGGAATTGCTCCATATTTTTATGGGGGATAATTGGATGGGTAAGTGTGAGCACAAAAACCAAGGACCGAAACCGGATTTTGGGTGAAAAATCTGAAAAACGCCCA
>Ga0179591_1355201_pt1 | contig 13303 bp, 19 predicted proteins | sample CZOMad2_1_08_16f_FD_182891 | JGI IMG/M metagenome (GOLD analysis project Ga0179591, IMG submission 182891) | Vadose zone soil fungal communities from Angelo Coast Range Reserve, California, USA - CZOMad2_1_08_16fungal (PacBio error correction) | ecosystem: Environmental > Terrestrial > Soil >...
TGTCGCAGTTAAGGAAATGCACGCACCGAGGGAAGTTGAAGGAAGGGGAAGGATGGGGGAGCGTAAGTGGAAAATAGGAGAGTGCACACTGAGGGGTGGGGAAAAATAAAAGAAATGCAAGGGGCAGGGAGAAAGGGTCATTTGAAGTTAACAGCAACGTCAAATTACGGCGAAAATCGAATTGAAAAAGAAACAGATATTATGGGAAATTGGGAAAATTGGGATCAGGGGAGCGGGACATAAAAACAAACGTTTAAGTCGAAGTTGAGTTCGATTGTCCGAGGGGAGAAGGGAGCGGGGGAAGACAAAGCGGAAACGACGAAGAATTGGTGTAGTGAAGCATCAAGATCCAGGGAGTTTCGAGGGCGAGTAATTGAAAAATTTAAAAGGAACTAGCATAAGAAACCGGGAGAGTTCAGCAAAGAAGGGGGGCCCTTATTTAGGCCAGAATCTGCACCGTAGCAACTTTTTAGTGAGAAAGGAAGTCCAAGGAAAAGAGGTAGTAGGTAAAGAAGGGGGGAAAAAGGGGGGAAAGAACACGCGTCAGGGGTCACATAGAGAGGGGGTTTCGGATGGTACAGGGACCGTGAGAAAAAAAAGGCTTGTTAAGGTTCAACTGAGGGGGGGACTCGATGACGTCCAATGGGCCGGCAGAAGAACGTTCGAAGACAAGGTCTTGGGGGGGCCCAACGTACTGGAACGGGACGCGACCTGGAAGCGGGAAGGCGAAACGCGGACGGAGACGCAGTAGAGAGGGTATCAGGAAGTTACACGGTCATTCACGCCCGTTAGCAAAAGAACATTAAGACAAAAACATCTTCGTGGAAAACCGGCATCGAGATCGCAAGAAAAAACCGCGCTATATAGAATTCGAAACGTTGGCGCATTTACCGGGGAGGGCACAAAGGCATTTTTAAAAGGGTATCATCGGAAACGGATGTGGCATTGGGGACGCAAGCGAAAACCCATAAGGGCCAATTCATGGTGAGGAAGGAATGTGAGACTTATCGGGAGGTTCCCGTTTTGAAAAGGGGAACAGATGAACACAGAAGGGAAGCTCTCAAAAAAACAAAAGAGAGAGAGAAATAAGACTCGAGGTCATCTGTGGACCAGGGGGAACAAAGACCGAAAAGGACGTAATTCAGTGAGGTCAAGAGGGTAATCATCTCATGAATCCATCATGTTTTAGTCGGATCCGGTAAAAAAGGCACTACAAAAAGATCTAGACAGGAGCAACAAGAAACGGATCAATGACCAAAAGACCAGTAAACATAACATGGCTAACAGGGGGAACTCGGCTCGTACCTTGGCCAAAAGATTAAGGAGAACCACAAAGAGACCAAGAGGCCTTGGTTACGAGGAACCGCACCGAGTGAATGGGGGGGTAATCCATGCAGCAAACGATGAACAGCGAAATGTGCAAAAAAAAAATACGCGTCGGGAAAATATTCCGAGAAAAAGAGGGTCGCGGACAGGGCAAATTGGGAAGGGGAAATGACAAGTCGACCAAAAAAGGGGTGCCGCAAAACCACGTCATCGGAAGACAGTTCCCCAAAAACCAGAAGACAACCGTTCCCTTCCAAATCCGCCCGCAGGGTACCCAACAAATGTTGTAGGGGGACAACCGAAAAGAGAAACCAGTACAACACACCGGGGGGTTCTTCATAGGGAAAAAAAACGACAAAAGGCCTGACGACAGAGAATGCGGGACAAGGGGAGGTCGGTGCGGAAAATAAGGATCATCTTTTGTTGATGCTAAGGTCCAAAAATTCACCCAAATTTGTCAAACGGAAAAGCGAAAACAAGCAAAAGAGTATTATGGGCCAGCTTAAGAACATACATTTGCCGCACATAAGATCGGATAAAACAACGGTTGGTCGGAGCGCCACAGGCGCCATGAGAGCGCTGAGGAGAACTCTCGGAGATCGCAAGCCGAAGTGAAACGTCCTCAGACTCCCAACCGTGAAAAACCTCTAAAAGCTCAGGGACAAGGAAACGTCCGAGAGGGGGAAGAGTTCCCAACATTCAAAGAGAAGACAATGGAAGGAAAAAGGGGGGGGTGTTCAAAGCATTCTGAGACACACTACAAAAACTTCTACAAGGGGAACGCAAGGAAAGGATTAGAAGAAGGTTGGGAAAGGGGCCTAAACAAAAAAAGAAAACAAGGAAAAAATTTATGTGACGGCGAAATTTAGAACACAACGAAAACACAATTGTCAACGCAACGCACGGACAAAAAAAAAGTGTTCGAAGGAAAAACGGAGGACCTGGGAATAAGGGGGGGAAACTATCATAAAAGTCGATAAAGGCAAGGGACAAGTGGGAGCGTATCAGGGAGAGACGGCGAGGGAGAGGTAAGATTCAACGGGAAGAAAGGACGTAAAGCAGTTCATGCTTTCTCAGAAAAAGAAACCACTAAAAGACACGAAATTCGGAGGGGGAGACATAATCGAGGCTCGAGGCTAGAAATGAGCAAAAGAGGGGGAGGGAAGGGGATATAAAACAACATACCCATAAACCGTTCAAAAAATCTACGAGAAAACTGCAAAGCAGGAGAATTGGTTCAAAGTCAGAGAAAAAGTCGGCGGAAAAGGGGGGCGAAAAGGCAAAAAAGGTGACTCAAGTCCTAGCCGAAGAGGGGAAAATCCTCATTGGAAAAGAGCCGGCCAAGGATGAACAATAGACGCACAAACTCTCGGAAATGGCTGAAAAAGAAAAAGAGATAAAATGGGATTGTGACTGAAAAGAAGAATCAAGAACGGAGCCTCAAAAAAAGGCGATGAGCAAGAGAGAGGGAAGTCCGAGAGGGGGGGAAGAACTGAAGTAGGGCGAAACTTAGTGTTTCTGCCGAAGTGGGAACCGACCACAAAAGGAGCTAAGGGGGGACAATTTCAGGGGAAAAAACTGGTAAGGGAAAGGAGGCACATAATGCAGGGGGCGAGTGCGGGAATGAAAATTGTGATCCAAAGGGCGATCTGGTAAAGCTCCTAGGTGACAACCTGGAAATCACGACCACTGCAAAACGGGAAAAATTTGGTGAAGACCACTGCCGTCAGAACACAGGACATTATGCGCTGGTTAAAGGGTCCACCCCCTCAAAGGCAGCCATTCGACTTGCAGCTGTAACGAAGGGCACGTTCGATACTACATAATCAAGAAAATCCGAGGGATGAACCAAGGTTGGCGGGAGGGTGGAGGATGATCTTGATGAGAGACACAAAAGGTAGGAAAATCCTCGAAAAAGGGTTTGGGGCGGACGGGGGGAAACGAAACACACCAAAAAGAAACACGTCGAGCAGATTGTTGTTGCATCAGAACACTCGGAAGCTCTCGAAAATAAAGAAGGAGGAAAAGAAAAAAACGCGATAAAGAATTATGAAAGGGTAAAAACAGTCGACGGCTTCTATTTTGGGGTTCGAGGGGAAATTAGGGGGGGGGTCCTCAAAAAGTGCGTGCGGAAGGGATAAAAAGATAAGAATACGACAACACAAATCCCGAAAAACGGGTATCGAGCACTTTAGGTTAATCCTTACAGAGAGAGGAAACGGAAGACAGAGGAAAAAGGAAAAAAAAACCCAAAAAAAAAAGGGGGGGTAAGCGTCGAGGTTTTTCAACCAAGGCAAAAGAAGGGGAGTGCTCTGAAAGGGAAGTTTAAAAGAAAAACCAAGGGGATCTCTGTGGCAGATGTCACTGACAGGGAAGAGGGAGGAAGAGAAAGAGGGGAAGAAAAAAAAAAAAAGAAAAAAAAAAAAAAATAAAAGAATTTTGCATCATAAGCCATTGGAAGATTTTGCGAATTTAAAGGACCAGTGGGGAAGTACAAGGGTGGAACAAGCTACGGTGAAGGGGGGGGGAGGGGGGGTCACGGTCGCGAAAAGTTTCATGAGGAAACTCCCTAACAACTGATTTGACATGGGGAGGACGCCGATCACTGGAGCTTTGGAAAGACGAGAGGGCAAAAATTTGGGAGGAAGGGAGGGGGCGCAAAAGAATTCTTTAGCGATGTGATGCAGTTTCCTAAGGCGGCCAAAGCTCGGATTCAGCGAACTAAAGGGAAAAAGGTCGGCGCCGGAGCGCATGGCATAGTGAGAAGCTTACAGGAGGGACATCTAGCTGAGGGCCATTCCGGCTGCAAGACGTGCAATCTATAAACAGATTTCCTCCGAAGAGAGAAATCTTGGGGAAATATTGGGGGGGGAAAAAGGGAAGGCCTCAGGAAGAAGGGGGGTGTGCAAGTTGTGAGGTGGAAACGCGTCAATCGAAAAAAGATTATAGGAGGAGCGTCGAAGGAGAGAGGATCGCTGCAAAAATGAAGAAACGGCAGAAAGGGGGGAAGGAGCTTGTAAGAAGAAGACAATTTAGTACGGCCAACTGATATCGGAAAAGGGCTCTCAATATGGAAGCGCCGGAAAAGGGGACTTCACTTGGCGATCAACATTGGGGAAAGCCGACAGGTAACAATCGAAGGTGGAAAAGAAGGAACATGAAGTCTTCCAGTCCATGTCGCGGAAAAATTGGGGGTGTGTGTACAAGGGGGAACTTGTTGGTGAAGGTGGGGGAAGGGGAAAACGCGGATAAAGGGAGCCGCAGGAAGGGGGGGGATTTGTACCAAGGAGGCCCATCTGCCAGGGGAGAGGGGAGCGTGGCACAAGGAAAGTGCAAGTGTGTGGAGAATGTTAAAAAGCATAGGTAAGTCATGGGAAAGTTAAGCGAAGGTGGGCATTTGGGGATATGGGATCAACAGACTGCTTACCTGGTGAAGGAAGAGCTGAAAAAGAGGAGGGGATGGTCACAAAAGGGGTGACACTAATTGCGAAGCTCTGATCTCTTGTCGCTGGGGGAAGAGTTTATTAAGGGGGGGAGTCCCTCTGTGCGCACTGGGAGACTGGTGAGAAGGCGGAAGAAAAAGACCTTAGGGGGGCGGAAAACGAGTTTGACTGAAAGAATCCGTATCTGATTAATGTTCGCCACTGACTGGGGGAAAAAGCTTACTTCCTGCGGGGGGGGGTGAGACCGGTACGTATCATAAATACAAAGGGAGCGAGGCTCAGTTGAGACAAAAGATCAGGGAAGGAAAGGGACCAGTGAAGTCGAAACTACCGTCGGCCGGCTTGATCGCGCGGAAGAAAGGACCCAACCGGTTTGGTTGTAAAGTTTTCGGGAAAGAGCGTGTTGGTAGAGAAAATGTGGGGTGCAGAAAAATAACTCGCTGGCTGGCGGGATGGGGGGGACATTGAAAAAGGGGGTCTTCTTCGAGCAACCTGGACTGTGATGTGGTAAAGAGGGGATTCCTTGTTCTTAAGGGAAAGGGGAACGGTGCGCAAGTGGAGCAACGAGTAGGTTTACAAGTCACGCAACCGGGGAGGAGGCGGGCACAAGGTGAAGGATGAGGGAGGGGGAGGATGGCCAGCCGCGCCGGGCTGGCCCATTTCAGGGGAGGAGGTATCGATTTAGAGGTGGAGAGAAAGGGGGTATTCACTAGGAGATAAATCGCGGTAAGAGAACCAAGCTAATAGTGTGCGGGGCCACGCTCCACCCTTATCTGTGGGTAAAAGGGCCGCTCTCATGAGGTAAGAAAGAAGGGACGAGCATTTCAGACTAAAGGGACTGGGGGTGGAAAGAAGGCAGTGCTTTCAAGCAGAGAATCGGCTCGAAGGGACGGGGGAAAGGAAATAATAATCCGCGCTAAGACCTGAGATAAATAACCATGAAGAGAAGAGAGATTAAAAGAAAGGTGCTTTCCTTGCTAAATAAGAATGATTGAGATGCAGTAAAAAAAGGGGGTTTTCAAGTGGGGACACATAGAAGAAACCAGAGGAAGGTGCGAGAGAACCAAAATGAGGGAAAATAGCTACTTTGTTGACTCTTTGGCAAGTGGAACTGTAGAAAAAATACATCTCCTTAGAAGGAGGAAGGGTTAGTCATTCGGGAAGAAGAAGATCTCTAGGAGAAAATGGGGTAGCCTCGGAGAGGGGAAAAAAGGGGAAGAGGAATTCCATAGGATGAAGGAGACTCCACAGAAAAATAAGGGCACTGGGGGGGAAAGGCAAGAAAAAGGACTCTCAGATTGGGGGGAAGAGGCTACATGAATGAGAAACAGACTTTCAGGGAAATGAAGGCTTGGTACTGTCCACCGGAAAGTAGGAACGTACGGGGTCTTACAAAGAGAAATTAAGGGCACATTCAAACATCCGGAATTACCGGTAAAGTCAAGCACATAAAGAAACTGTATGAACATACGGAGAATGTTGGATTGAAGAAACCGAGGGGGGAGGAAGAATGACAAAGAGGAACGCAGACGTCGCGTGTCCCTAGAAGGGGATAATTCCCACGCTACGAGTTATCAAAGGGGAGAACGTTCACGGTGGTGAAAAAAGTTAAAGAAGGAAAGGGACCTACACAGGTAAGATGCAAAGGAAGTTATGATGAATCCTCCCACAAAGAGATGATGGGGAGGGACCACAAAAAGAAGATTTGAGGGAAAGAAATCCCGAAAAGACGGAAAAACAAAATATAAAAAGGATGGGGGGAAGATTCTAAAGCTACGAGGGGAGTACGACTGCGGGAAGAAAGGAGGACTAAATTGTAAAGATGGTGTCCATGATTCTGTGACCAAGGATAAAGGCGAAGCTTTGGAGGGGGGGGCTACGTCAAGGGGCAAGTTCAAAATCAGGGCTCTTTGTGGTCCCTACCGAACTCCCGTAAGTCATATACAGGTCGGGGGGGGCCATCTCAATATACGACACCTCCCCCTTGGCGCTTAAAAAGAGTAGGATCGTGGGGAAAAGGGCAATGGGGATCACCGGAGCCAAAGATTCGACATCTGAAGGCGCCCCTTAATCAAAGATAGGGCTTCCGATCCAAAAGCTATGCAGAGGAGGAGAACATTCCATGACAAAGAAAAAGGCCAAGAAGGCACGAAGACCGATTTAGCAACAGGGCCTGCATCTAGCCGAGCTGGAAAGGTTCACTCACTCGAACCAACCTAATTCTTACAATTACATGAAGGGAATTGACTTGTGGGCAGCTTCGAACCACACCCTGAAGAACAAAAAGGGTGAAAGCCAATAGGATGGGAAGGGGGACATGTTTGGCTACAAGGGGACCTATCAAATCAAAAAAAAGAAAGCTCACATTAGTGACGGGTGCGAGACTAGAGAACTCATTAAACAACAACGTTTCAACCACGGACAAAAGGTCCTTTGAGGCGAAAATTAAAGGAAACAGGGCCAAGTCACCGTTGAATTAAAAGAAAAAAGGAAGTCTTGACAAAGAGGAAGTTCAGACGTCCAAATTACACAGGGAAGGTCAAAAAGAGAAGGGTCAGGTTGGTCAAACCTAGAACATTGTCGGTCCGTAACGAAGAGGGAGAAACACGTCTTGAGATACAGGAATAAAGAAAGGACAGGTGAAGGAGATATTAAGGGCTACTATGGCAAAAGCCTAGCAGATAAGCATGATCAATGGGAGGCGTCTGGGGAATTCCAAAACAAACCATCATCCAACAGGCAAAGCCGCTCCAGAGAGGGATCGGACAGTCAAATCCTGAAAGAAATTGGTCAGCCGGCGGAGGAAGAAGGACAGGTAGGACGCAAAGGAACCGAAACGGGAAGGGGGGCCGAATGACAAAGGAGCACGAAAAGAGGGGATTTGAATTAAGAAAAGGAAAACAACAGGACCGACGATGAAGATAGAAGCCCTCCTCTCTAGGAATACATTGATGGAGAAAGTCCCAAGTCGCTAAAGAGGGGGGAGTTTGTGGGTGATGAATCACAAAGAAGAAAGGCACGCGCGATGGTCAAAGAGGAGTTACTAGGAAGAGAAAAAAGGTTGACTGCTGAGTTCGCGAAACTGGGGTTCCCAATTTCCAGGAAGGGACCATAAATCATGAACCCGGAAGGGGATGACGGGGAAAAGTGATTCCTGAATACAAGTCCGTAGAAATGGCGGCAACATCAAGAAGGTATATTGCGGCAGGTGATCCTTAAGGCACAGATGATGGAGGCTAGGGGGGAAAGGAAATTGGATTCGAAAACAGAGAAAGGCTGGGGTTCGTACCACGTGCATGAAGCTATACACAAGGAGTTTTCGCCAATGGGAAAACGGGTGAGACAAGACGACTGGGGGGAAAAATTCACAAAGATGCTCCACTGTCGCGATGGCTGGTGAGTAATTTAAAGGCTCATAAAAGACCAGGGGGACATCGATAACGTTGGCGTGGTGAGCGTAGAGCCAGGCAGTGGAAATAAGGCTGAAGGGGTTGTGTTTTTTTTGATTCGAAGACAGCGTTGGCTTAACATAATGTCCTACCCCAGACCTAAAAAATAAGTCCGACAAGGCTTTGGGGGGGGAGGATTGAGAAAAGATTCATCAGATAAGAAATTGAGGGGGGGAGATAGAGATTACGCGATTGTAATTGGAAAAAGAGACCCCCAAGGAAGAGGAAGGCTTCTATTTTGTGGTTGAGGAGACCATCAATTCAAGCAAACTGGGGTATGGGGAAGTACGTACAACAAGTCAAGACATCCGGACAGCAACGTACTTTGACCATTCGAAATAAGCTAAAGTTTATAGACACGGGTATGTATTATTTCCAATTACAGAAAATAAACTTTTCATCAAATAATGACAAATGCTTAAGGGACTGAAGGGTAACCATTTCTAAATTCAAGGGTGTATCTGAAATGGAAGTGTGGTACGAAACAAGTTTGATCTCTGGCAGAGAAAAAAGATTCCAGACTCGGAAAAGGGGAAAAATCCAACGATCACATGTTCATAAGGAAAAAAGTCGAAACTGAGTATTTTTCCGAATAACTGACAAAGGGGGGGGGTAAGAATAGGAGGTGGGAACACCTGGCAGAAGTGCTGTGGGTGTATCACTGGAGAAACAACTCAAATTCTGCTAACGCAAGAGATCACCTTGAGGGGACGGAAGAGGGGGATACTTAAAGGGTGGCCATCGGAAGGACCGAGGGGGAAGGTGGTGCGAGGCATTTCATCACCATCGAAAAGCGCTTTAGCTGATATGGGAGCCGTATTTGTCCTCCAGGGACGGCCGCCAGAGGAGCGCTTGAGGGGGAAAAGCTCTTAACAGGAGAGCAGGATGGGCAGGGAAGGAGAAATCATCAGCTCGGCCAGCTGCTGGAACGTCCAATTCACGGGCGGTTGTTGTCAGACAAATGACGCAGAAAAGAAGCCGCAGGGGTGAAAATGGTTCATGATAGGGAAGGAGAGGGGGACTCGAGAAGCGTTTGGAGGTGGTCGATGTGTGGAACGACTGGGAAAGCCGCTTGAATCATAGATCAGCTTCGGGGAGGGGAAAAAAATTCAAGCGAGCACATGAAGAACGACAGGGTATTTCTGTATCTGTTAGAAGAGAAGGAAAAATATCTTAAGGAAGCGCCCGGTGAGGAAAAATGTTCAATAGGAAGCGATCGCACGAAAACTGGGTGCGAATCTACTTTGTAGACTCTGGGATATTAATAAGAAAGCGGACGCTGGGGAAACGGAACAGAAGGAGAAAGGTCGAGAGACAGTGGGGTTTCACGGGGAAAGGGTGTTAAATGAGTGCCCGCGGAAAGTGCTACAGGAGGACTGCGGATCCTTTGGGATTGTGTATGGGGAGGGAAGAAGCGTCGCAAATAGAAAGAAATAGTATCAGGGGGGAAAAGGGAAAAATGGTGGTTTGCAGCTGGGAAAATCACATGGACGACAGTTCCTGAAGGAGGTGGCTTGAGAGGGAAAAGGGAGTCAAAAAACGAATAAGAAGTCGGCTTCACGCGGTCGTTTCCCAGGTGGTGCTGGGTTTAAGGGTATGTCAAGCAAAAAGACTGGCATCGAGCGGGGAGATAATCCACGGAGGGGGGGGGATGAAGGTAGAAGGGAAGGGAGCGGTGCTGGAATCCCCAGGCAAAGATCTAAGAAGAAAGGATGGTATTGGGGAGCGAAAAGGGAACCCAATATCCGGAAAGAGAATGAGTGGGGGAGGAGGGTTGAAAAAGCGTGAAATTAGGAACTGCCAAGGGAGGGGGAGCAGGCCATCCGCTTTCGACTTATCAGCAAGGGGGGAATCAGGTAAGGGAAAGGGGTTGAAAGTGACACACGAGAAGGACAGTTCGGATCGGACAGTTCGTACCAAGGGAGCAAAGATCCGCCCAACAGAGGGTGTGTACGTTCGGGAGGGGTTTTAAACTCAAGATGTTTGGGTACAAGCTAACTCGCTGAGGTTTCCAATGGAACGGCACCAGTTCTTCTTGGGAAGGGGACTGTGGGAGGGCACCACTCAGAAAGGGAGCTTCGCTGCGAAACAAGAGAACGTATCAGAGGGTGAAGCAGCCCCACGTTCCAAGTCGGCCACTTGATCGACAGGGGAAACTGGAGGACAGGAGAGAAAAAAGAGAAAGACACGACCGGGGGGCCAAGGGGAAGGGATGTTATCGGAATGGGCTTCGTCTGAGAGAAAGTCTTCCGAACAGACCCTTATAGGAGTGGGAAGGAACCACACAGGTCTGTGGGGAAAACCGAGAACGGCATAGAATGGCCTCATGACCAAAAAGGAAAGAGGCGACAGATGAACCTGGACGGTGGGCAACTGAAGGGCATTTTAGGGGGGAAAACTTCTCTGAATGAACAGGGTAATGTTAGGGGATAAAAGCTAGGAGGAAAAAGGCTGGGCGGAGAATAAAACCAAGGGAGGAAGGGGGGGAGTCAGAGTAAACTAGGCCCGTCCTTTCCTAATAATACCTGGGAACGAGCAAGTAGAGTGGGGGTCCTCTTTTTCAGGGGTGAACACATATGAACACAATAGAGCATTATCTCTCATTAAAAAAGGAGGAGAGCTAAGAGAGAAACGAAAAGCTACTGGGTCGGAAGAGGGGGCACCTGAAAAACTCAAGCTCCTGCCATCTCGGAAGCTATTCATTTAAAAAGAGGTGCCACATTAGTGGCACAAAGAGAAGCACAGCCGGGTTGTAGTCACAGAAGATCGTTCAATGAGGGGGAAGGAATCATCACGGACAAAGGGAGAATCGAGCAAGGAATACCAAAAGACAGGAAAAAGGGGGAAAAAAGTACCCGTCAACTCCAGGATGTTCTCTACTAGAAGTCATGAGCCATCGCGTAAGGGGCACAGGATGAAGGGAGAAGGGCACAGCAAAAGGCACGAAGTGGGGACATACTCACCACGAGCTACACTGGGAAAGTAGGGAATTATCCGTATCGACTACAGCAATAAGAAAATCGAGAAAAGAGAGAAATGCGTGCCGACTCCGGGGGGAAAAAGGCTATTTAACGGTAACCGAGATAAGGGTGACAGCCGACGGTTGGAGATTCAGAAAGAGTGTATACAAAGGAGCCTTTCACACTTTCGAAGATAACACCCAGGCAGAAGACGAGAGGGTTAGAAATCAAGGGAAGACAAGAACCTGGGTCACACAGGGGCCAAGACAGCAGGAAGTTTAGCTTGGAAAAACCACCACAGAGGAAGGGGGGAGGGGGCATGCACGTTAAAGAAATAACAGTACAACACCAACACCTTGGGGGTGAGGGAGGCCGCAGAACGAAAAGCCGTTACGAAAACGTCAAGGGAAAAGATAAATGTAAAGGTCAATAATATATCGGGGATAAATGCTCCATCTTTCTATTTATTGGATACGAGAACAGGAGGGGCAATCCTAATGAGCTTTAGGTGTTCACGCAAGCATAAATAATTAAGGGGGGCATACTGATATTTTGATAGATATCACATAACAAAAGAACAGGGCCTAGACTGTCGATCGTACAGAGACGGTTATGAAAACAAGGAAAAAGAGCTCAGCGAGCGAACCTTCATCAAGATAGAACTTACAAAGAGAAAAGCGATTCCAATAAGAAGCCATTCACGAAAACACACCAACTGTTAAAAGAATACCTTATGAAGACAGAAAATTCCTGGAAGAAAAAGAGCTTGGGGGAAAGGGCCCGCCACATGCACCTTCGCAAGGAACATTACGGAAAAGGGGGAAATTTTAAAAAAAGTATAAAACACCACCAAAAGCTGAAGAAATGACACGAAGAAGGAAAGGGAGAAGTGGACAAGATGGGATCAGAGGGGGAAATACCATCAAAATCCAAAGGATCTCAAGGAAGGTGCACTTCTGCAGGGAAGACAACTCATTAACACAACAAAGGAAAACCTACCCAAAACGGTCTATTGAAGAGGGGTGGAGAAAGGGGAAGAAATTCTGGGAAAATATTTCATGGATAGGCAAAGAGGCGGACCCAATTTCAGAGCTGTCATAAAGTTCGCTTAAGCTAAAAGGAGAAGATTCAGCCGGGCCGAAGTGGGCGTGAACGGGGGAGAGAAGTCTTATGAGAAAATTCTGAACATATCATAAAGAAGGAATGCTGCTACATGAAAGCGCGCGTCAGGAAAGATAGCCTCAGAGATAGAGGGGAGGAGGCTGCGCTACGCGGTACAACAATCAAAGGGAAGCTCGTAACTAGGAAGGGAACTTGACAAAAGAAGGAAACTTGGTTCAATTAGAACGTCGGCGAGAAAGTCGGAGGGGGGAGCAAATGCAACAAGGGACGGAATTTGCCGAGGCCGATCTGAATAGCTTGATTTAATACATACCCTCAGGACTGTAAAACGATGAAAGAAGAGGAATCCTCTCCTCGGTCTTAAAGGTCTTAAAAAGGGAATCATCTCTAAGAGGGGGCGTGTTTTATTTGCACATCAAGAGAAAGAAAAAAATATCCAAGCACTCTTCGATCTAAAAGCGAAGTCATTTAGCTGAGGGACCGATCAACTCAAGTGAAAAGTCACAGGGTGTCAGAGATTTTAGTGCTTCAGGAAGTGGAGAAAAATAAAAAAACCGTATCACTGGACGGGGCAAGGGATTACACTGGTCCGTGAAAGAGTCACAGTAGAAGGGGGAAGAAGGGAAATGTTATCCGTAAGGGGAAAGTATGAGTTAAGGGAAAGTAGTTGCACCAAGCACCTTGAAGGGGATGAGAAGGGAGAAGCGATAAACACTTGGTGAGTGAGTTCCGAAACAAAAGGGTGACTCAAATGGCCTGGGGGGGGTGAGTCAGTTGACAATAGAGGCAGGGAGCTGGGAAAGTTGTGTTATAATGGCATCTCATAACACACAGTGTGACATCGAACCAAACAAAGAAAATAAAAACGTAATGGCGGGGGGAGAAGGGACAGTGTTAGGATCGGATGATTCCGCTCCGATAACAGTTTTCTCTTAACATGGGTTTCCCCTAGAAAAAAACCAAAGAGGCCCGAGTTGGACCTTCTCCTGGCAACGAGGGGCAA
>Ga0179591_1290165_pt1 | contig 13302 bp, 14 predicted proteins | sample CZOMad2_1_08_16f_FD_182891 | JGI IMG/M metagenome (GOLD analysis project Ga0179591, IMG submission 182891) | Vadose zone soil fungal communities from Angelo Coast Range Reserve, California, USA - CZOMad2_1_08_16fungal (PacBio error correction) | ecosystem: Environmental > Terrestrial > Soil >...
GCCAGGGTGGACCCCCTTGGACAACGGGTAGATGCCACCCGTAATTGGAAAACTGATTGGGTGGCCTCCGATTGAAGTGACCTCGCCACACGCTATGAATATAGGGTAGGGGGGACAGCCTGGGAAGAATCTGTGAAGGCTGCAATGACCCTGAATCCCGCGGGTGTACAAATTCCAGCCGGAGCTATTTGGAGCAAAGAGTGAAACTCTTGGGGGGGGAATATACTCGTTGCCGGACCAATGGAAATCATTCAATAAAGGGGCGTAAAGTTAAGAAAAAAATGGAATCGACAAACCCCGGGGAAATGACCTAGGAAGCCAGGGGAAGGATACGCATTGCCTATTCGGGGGGGGGGGACATCACATCTCATGCAAGAGATGCTAGCAACGGGATAGTATTGTATTACTGGAGACCTTTGGGTCAACGGTCTTTGTGGAAGGGAGACCAGGAGCGGGGGGAAAAATCATAAAGTTCGAACCTGGTACGGGAGGTGTACGCTAAGGACGATTAAGGTGTGAAATTGAAAGAGGAGATTTCCGAGCGCAGAAGCATTTTCCTCTTTATTGGGAAATCCAACGAGGTGCAACGGAACTAAAAGACGGGGTTTTCATGCCGTAGAACTCAAATGCCGGCCAAAAAGACAAAGTCACTGCTAATGAAACTACTAGAAGTCCTCCTGTCGGTGGGGAGGGGGCGGAGAAGGAGAGAGGAGAAATGCAAAAGTTGCCAACATGGGTCTTAGGACAACAGCATGGAAAAGACCCCCGTGAGGATAAATCAGAGGAGAGGATAGTGAATATAACAGAGGTCATAGAGGAGGAAGTAGGGTATCACGGAGACTTAAGAGCGGTATGGAACAAAACAAAAAAGATTGAACGAGGAGGTGACTCCTCAGTCGAAACAAGATTCTGGAGTGAATGCTGACAAAACAACCAAATAAAAGAGCCCATGGGAAAGGGACGGCCAAGACGGGTGGGAAAAGCTTATTTGGAAAAACCTTGCTTGACTACATTACGGGAGAAGGGGACCAAGAACTGCTTACGGCTGATAAAATAGAATGGACTTATAATATCTGCTGAAAACCGTCACGGGGCAGGGTGCGAGGATTGGGAGAACAAACGACGCTGGACGAAATTGGGGACACAAGTGTCAGGAAGAGTATGAAAGTCCAAAAAAAGCGCAAACCCACAGGGCCAAGGGCACCGGGGGGCAAACGAGTGGCGCAGAAGTTGGGAAAGGTTCACGCAACGGGCATGCGGCAAACAGGGCGTAAAAGGAGGGAACATGATCTCAACGTGCTGTTGTCGGGAAAATGTCCAACTAGAAATAGGAAGCTACCTCAGGATGAGGGAGTCCAACGCTAATCTCGGGTATCACATCAGACAATTCTTCAATATCCTAGGCGCCATGAAAGAAAAACAGGAGCCAGGAAGAGAATACCACCACCATTTGAGCAAAAACAATATGGGATGTCCTCGGGGACGAAGACTTTTCACCGAAGAGGGGGGGGGGAAGAAACGCTGGGTGGGCTGGGTTCTTACTACGGAAGGTTTTTCATCAATTGGGAGAAGCAGGGGCTATAAAATTGCGACAATCAGTACTGAGGGGGGGTGGAAGGTGGCGCGGAAATCACAATTACTTGATGAAGGAAAGTTCAAATAAATCATCCATAAAATACTTTTAATACTGAACACGAAGGGAAGATCACGAAACGGAAACCATTTGACAACTGGACCCGTTTTACAGCGCGGTCGCCAGATCTCAACAAAGCTACTCCTAGCTCTGGAGAGAAGGAGAGGAAAAGGGAGTGCCTCGCGAGGACTCCGAAAATAAAAAAAGGGCGTCACTGATCTCGAGGTGCAGGGCTCAGGTTTCAAAGAGGAAAAAGAAAAGGGCGGGCAATGTAGAAGCGTGGGAAGTCAGGAAAAAAAAAAAAGATTAGAGAGCCAATTCAGTGTCGTGAAATACTAGGGGAAGAAAAGTAAACGAAAACACTGGACGCTGAGTTTTTAAAAAAGCCACGATGTTCTAAATGGGGCATACCCCAAAGACATAATAATTATCCATATAAAGGTGAAAAAAAAGAAAGGGGAAAAAAGACTGCCATGGCGCCGGTGCAGGACGGAAAAATCGCGTTGTCGTACAAAAGAAAGAAGAAGAAGGTGGAGACAAAAGAGTTACCAATAGCCCGTCCTTTGGGAAGGACCGGGGCCAAGCCCAAGGAGACCGGGTAAGGACATGTGAACAATAAACGGGGGGATTTTTTTACTGGAAACCGGGGATGGGCAATAGAAGATGTGCACAGCAACTCAAGGAGAGAGAAGACCCAAACAACTTTCATGAAAGCTGGTTGGCTAAATATGGGAGGAAAGGAGAGACAGGGACAGAGCCAGCAAATTTAAGACTTTGCCCCGGCCGTCTGCATTTGGACAAAGAGCCCAAATAGAAGGGGGGAAAGAGAAGGGAGATAAGGATGGCGGCAGGGACCAACCGGGAATAATGAAAAAAAGCCTTCAATGGTGTGCATTAGGAAAAAAAGCCATACCCGGGACGGAAAAAACCAGAGTTCATTTCACCCCGGAGGGGAAGAACTGTGGCATGCGGCATGACAAAGGGGTACGATTCAGATAAATATACGACCCCTCAGGGTAGAAAAAAGGGAACCTATCAAGAGGAAAGGAAATCAGGGCTTGAATACGGGGTGCCGGGGGACGGGTGTCACAGAATACCAGGAAGGAAACAAGCGACCGTAGAGGGACAAAACCAGACATCCTAATATAGTACATCTCAGTGCGGGGGGGGGCAGAGGTCCGGAGGGACCCTGCGTCTTCGCCGGCCAAGAAGCAAGGGGGGGAAACCTTCATCCAGGATGAACTTGTGGACAGTGGAAACAGGGGGACCTCCACACTACCACAGAATCGGGGAAAGTTGAGGAGAAGGTTGACAGGTATAAAACTAAGAAGGGCGTAACAGCGAGTCAATATGAAAGGTCAAAAATTCTTTCGTGGGGGAAGTGGGGGGGTTATAAAGGTGCCGCAAACTGAATAAAGATGAAAAAAAAACCCGAGGGGGGGATGTAGGGAGAAAAGAAATTAGAAGAAGTCGTCAAAAGCGTCCCAGATAAACGGGCAGAAGACGCTGTACGGAGAGTTGAAGTTGTCATCGAGACAATTGGTAAGAGAAAAGAGTACATGGGGTAACGACACCCGTCGGGGGGGGTCCAGGAGTAGGGTGATTAAATGCCCTATTTGTGTAGAGATGAAGGGAAGGGGGGGGGGGGCATGGGAAAAGTCTTGTCCTTGCGCATTGGAGGGAAAGAACCGAGGCTTTGGAAAGCTGTTGAAAACATTAGGAAAGGAAAAATTATCAAAACCGGCGAGGGGGTACGAAAAAAAGATCTCGAGCAACCACACAACAGTGGAGGGAAAAGAGTCAAAAGGGGGAAGTTTACGCGCTGGGGGGATAATGTTCAGTTTAACATTCATAACCATATCGAAAGAAATATGGGATTGAACATACAGTTTACCAACGCAAGAATACGGTGTAAAAGGAAGAAAGACGACTCAGAGATGAAAGATTTTGGGTTGAATGTCCGAAAACGACGAGGCCCAACGGTGTCTCTTGCCACCATGGGAAATTGGGGGGGGAAAAAAGTTAAAGAAGGGCAGATGGAATACACAATCGGCATACACTGGGGTCAAGGAAGGGAGAGGCCTAATGGCCATTTGAAGGATACGATCTTTCTGGAAGTAAAAAACTTGTGGAGACTGTGCCTGTATTGAAGTTGGATCAACCTCTCGACACCCAATTGCAAAAAGAGTCGCAATAAGGGGAAGAAGCGAAGCAAGAAGTCGTTTACGCCAGGCAGAGTAAAAGACAAGAAAAAAGAAAAAAGGAACATAGGATGGTTTGTGTAGGAGTCTACAGGGAATTCCAAATTCATCCGTAGTAAGTGGAAAACAGGGGCGGCAGTGGGAAGCTCAAAGCTCAAAAGGGACAGAAATGGAAGGCACAAGAAAAATCACAAAAAATATCACTCGGGAGTAAAAGGCGCGTGGAGGGGGGGGGGGAGTAGGGGAGAAAATTCCACTGCCAGAGAAAGAAAATGATAAGCGACAAGTGCGCCGGTTCTGATGTCCAAAGGGATACTTAAGGTATAGACTAGTTAGTTTATAAATCTGGAAGAGGGGATTGCACACATGGGGGATAGTCATGTTACTACGTTGCTTTCCAAGGAATAAAGGCAACACCTAATATTGGGGTTTCCTTTAGGAGGGGAGTGGATGAAGCCCTTCGCGGGAGAAAAAAGGAGGAAGGTGCCGGAGAATTGGGTGATCTTATTTTGTCACAAGGCGAGACGACGGGCAAGCGGGATTTGGACGGTTCTGTTGATCAGGACGAAAGTAGCGAAGGAATCCAGTCCAAAGATGGGTTTGGGGAAAAAAAAGAAGTGGGGGGGGGCAGGGATAATCTCTAGGGGGGAAGTGTGTGAACAGGGGACGGACTCAATGAAAAGGACCCGGGTCAAAAAACCAGGGATTTGGGAAATTTATTCTCACCTGGGGGGATTAAAAGGAGTCATAAAAGGACGGGGAGTCTGTAATTTTTGGGAAAGACGCCCTTGGAGGGGTGGAGGATTGGAGGATTTTCCCAACGGACTAGGAAGAAAATACAGAGAGGAATTCATGGCCGAAGGGGGAGTTGTGGGTTGCACGTGAACTAGGAAGGGGACTTAGAGGGGATGGGTATCCTTTTTATGACATCGTTGAGTTGGGAAAAAAAAAAAAGAAATGCTGAAAGGGTAGGAATGTCAGGAAAACCATTCCCGTTAAAGGAAAAAAGTGCGAATACGCTGGGGGGGGTCGGGGGGAGGAGAGGGAAGGAGGGGAAAAGTTCACCTTTACCAGGAAGGATCCGCTCAGGAGGAAAAAAAAAAAATAGACTATATTGCGTCCGCCATGTCGGTATTTAAGAGGGAACCCCCATAGGAGGAGAAGAATCTGAGACTCCTCCGAAGGAGAAACCAAGAAAGTCGTATTGGAGATGAGGAGCTCAGAGGGAAAGGACCTCTGGGAAGAAGGAATGGGGGAAATTACTGTTATTTTCAGGAAGGGGGCAATCTCGGGAATGGGAGGAAAAGGGGGGCCCTGAGGAGCCCCATTAGTGAAGAGTGGGTTGAAGAAAAACAAAAAGCCACGAGGATTGGGAGGGTCTGCATCAAGACTATATGCACCTGACGCTTCCCAGATGGGGAAAAAAGAAAAAAAATACGTATAACGTCACAAAAAACCAGCAAAAAGATTCCACAAATAGGAAGGGGGAAACGCCACGAGAAGCCAATATGAGTGGAGGAAGAAAGGACTTTGGTGTATTCTGAAAAGAGGGCGCCGGGGGAAATACAGGAGGGAGGGGAAAAAGGGGGGTATTGCCGCCTGGTGGGAATAGTTAATAAAAACAATATATGGGGGCCAGAAAAATCCAGGTCGTAAGAACCAAGGAGAGGAAGGCTCTAATCTGTACGAACCAAACGAAGAAAAGAGAAGAAGGGAAAGGATAAAAAAGTAAGTTAGGTTGGGGGGGGGGGACGTCACCTTCAGTCGCAAAAGTTTGCTGGGGCAGCCTAGAATCTTTTTAAGGTTTTGTACAATGTGGAGGACATGATGGGAAGGCTGGACCAACAGTTTGAAATGGAGGAAAACATAGGTCGTACATCCTGAAGAGGAAAACGTGATAGAAGGAAAAGGAGATTCTCCTACAAAGTCTCGTTCGTAGAAAGAGTATTGGTCCCCTGAGCAAAGTACGGGGCGCAAAGGAAGGGGGGAGGAACAGTAGCCCTTTCCCAGAACCTGCTGTTAAAAAAAAAGGTTTGAGGAGAGGCTTTTGGGGGGGGATCAAGCCGAAGAGGGGGGAAAGTGCGGAGTAAGAACTGATGCGGTGCAAAACTTTTTAAATTTTTTGGAAAAGAACGTGGAAAAGTCAAACTGATGAAAAAGGTCAAGAAGGGAGACAGACCTACTGGGGTTCTTCTACGAAGGGAAAGAGGAATAAGAACACACACGTGGGGACTTTCTGAGTTGAGGAAGAGAGCTGCCGCAGGGGGAGGGAAAAGCGTAAAGTACGGCCAATGTTTCAGGGGTACAGGGGGAACTTCTTACTGCATCGAGGGGACCTGAAAAGCGGGGAGGAGGGAGAGTCTGGCTGGTGCCAACGAGGGTGGGCTTCCTCAATCAACCGGAAATGCACCTTCGGGAGGAGCTTAATCTCGAAGCCTGTAAAAAAGGGAAATTATGGATGAAATGGACGGACCAGAAGAGACTTTAGAGACTGTCAGGGTACTTTGCGTCATGATCAATATCATTGGAAAAAACAGAAAACATTTCTGAAAGGATTAAGCCATAAATAATCAGTCCTCATCCTGCGCTTGATGGACTATACTCATTAGAGGCATCGGCCTCGGAGACTGGACAAAAAGTCGTTGTTTGAGGTATTCACGGTTGATGATTGTACCCAGGAAACAAAAAAAGGTTGAGGGAGTGTGGGAAACTAAAGCTCAAGGAGGGGACACTATGGGGGGTCTGAAGCAAAAAGAGCTAAGGATTGGTTGAAAAGAATGTCAGCAAGTTGAATGGAAGAAGACACTCAGAGTCCTGGCACAAGAATTAAAATGAGAAAAAATTCCGGTTCAGAGGGACAAGAATAGAGGAAAAAAATTTCCTTCAGGGGAGGAAAAAAGACGGAGGTGGTAAGAGAACTTTTCTTGGTGAAATTGGTATTAGTTCCCCAGTGGCATCTAGCAAAAAAAAAAAAAAAGGAAGAGTCTTAAGAGTGCCAATCTGTGGTCACCTAATAAAATGGAAAAGAGGGGAGGATCCCCAAACCCTGAAGAGGGGGGGAAAACTTCAATTTTTGGGGAAAAGAGGTTAAGTGACCCTCGCAACACACGCTTAAGATTTGAGTGAGGAAGGTGTATTTACTCTGAACTCTAAACGAGCACTGAAAAGGGCGGGAAATCGCCTTTTGGAAAAAAGTCATACATCGCTCTGGTTCCCCGTGGATTGAAGAAGAAAAAAAGCAGTCCTTCATACCGGTGCTTGTGGACAGGGAGCGAATCAACCGTGCCTACTCCCCAAAAAATCTCGTGAAGCCGATTAAGAGAAATTATCAAGGTGGCAAACATGAGGATAATTTAAAAAAAACCTGAAAAAAGAGGCGGCGATGGCTCCGGGGGATCGGGGGGGGGAAAAAGTCCAGAAAAAAGGGGGGAGGGGAGGAAAGCGTTTCCTGTCTAAGATGGGGATCGGGACGCAAGCCCTGAGGATCCGACTTGAAATATGTATTGTTTGAGGCGATCAAGGAGAAAAAAAGGGGACCTGGACAAAGCGCCTAGCCAGAACGTAGTGGAATCCAGACATTGAAAAGGAGAGAAAGAGTTGAAAAGCAAAGCACGGAGGGGGAGGAATTTTGATTACAAAGAAAGTTCAGTGCGCACTGAAGGGGAATAGAGGGGGAAAAACTTCGGTGGCTTTCGGAACGGGAGAAAAGAAATCAGTTTCCAAACGTGTGCTTAATCAGCTGGAAGCGATTATTCATACTCAGTAGGAAGTGAAGAAGAAAAGGGGGAAATTCATATGTGCTGACAATAGTTCATATAAGATCAACCAGCGAGGGTGGTCAAAATAGAAAGTGACACTCAGGTGAAAAGAAAAGCCGCCAGCGGCCCACGGATGGAAAAAGGTGCTGACCAAAGAAAGACATAAAGAGCATTGAGGGCTGAACAGGAGGAGGATTGGGAAGGGAGACATTGAGGAGGACATTACATTTAAGGGCGCAGTGGTACCAAAAAAAAAATTGATACCAGACTTTTGAAGGTAGAAAGCGTTCATCAGAGAACAGATAAAGTGCCGGGGGGGAATTGAAGGGATAACGCAGACGCTGGCAGAAATTTGGAAAAAAGGGGGTCGAGCCCGTCGAAGTCACACCTCATGGAAAGAAAAAATACACTATTCATAGCTTCAAAAAAAGGGGGTGGGAAAAATGCGGTGGCGCATAATTTGTAAACGGTTTGAAAAAAAAAGGCAAACTCGTGAGGGGGAAAAACAAAAAAAGAAGAGAGGATTCTTGGGAGTGATGCAGAAGAAAAATCTCAGCAGGGGGACTAGAACAATCGGAGTTGGACCGCTAGAAGAGAGGGGTCCACAAGGGGAAAAAAAAAGATAAACAAGAGCAAATTTCCGTCAAACAGGCGCCAGGACTTAAGACGAAAACCACCTGGAGGGGTTCATCCGAACGCAAGAAGGGGGGGGGGAGGGTAAGCATGGCGAACTACTTTTCACAAAAAGGAAGGGGTGGGACTGCTGGGTGCTTGTTACGGGCTAAGTCTTGTTTTTTGGAGCAGATCAGAAGCGGTAAGAGAGAAGTGGGGGGGAGGAAAAAAAAGAAACATCCCAATGGAAGAGGGTTATGGTTGGCGGAGCAGGGGAATAAGAAGGGGGAAGGAGGGGTCTTCCTTTGGAAAGGGGCATCCTCATAAAGGAAAATATTTGGGAATAAGACCCCTTGCGTCAAAAGAGGAACACGGGGATAAGGCTTGGAAAAGTTGACATCGATTTAGCAGAAAAGTCTCAACGCCCTACAGATAAGTTGTTAATCTGGAAAAAAGGGGGTGAGGAATAGTCTCTTCCATCAGTGGATCGTAGATCCATGCAATAAATGTGCTTTAAAAAGAAAGGAGGTCAATTTTCATCATGAGCACGAGCAAATTAGGTGGGGGACCATTTTCAGTGAGTCACCCTTATAGAGGAAAGTCGGGGGAGTTAACCGAAAGCGTTGGAGAAAGGAAAATAATACAACCGAATCCAGAATTTTTTTTTGTAAAAAGAAAAGGGGTCATAAAGCAGAAAAATGAATATAAAGTCTTCCAAAGAAGTGAACTCTGAACCATCACATATGTAATTCATTGGAAGGGGGAAATGGGGGGATCCTAAATCCTCCTCGCGTTGACGGCAATCGAAAAAGAAAACCACACACGGAGGGGGAAAAAAAAGAAGAATCCCTTAACCGGGTTCAAACATCGCGTATCTACAAAGGGCATGACACTGGGACAAGCAAAGGGTTATTGGGGGAGGGAAGCCTTGTAGGGAGGGTAGAAAAGAAAAGGTATACACAACCGAAACCGAAACCCCCATATATGGGGGGATCGGAAAAAGAAAGAGTGGGGGGTTTGCCCTATGGATTTAAGATCTACTTATCAATAAAGGAGAGAAAAAGTTCAAAATAAACTCTTGTCCCCTAGTCTCGCATTGGGAAAAATGAAAAAGCCAGAGAGGCAAGAGGGGGGATAAGACTATGGCTGTCTCCTAAAAGAAACAAATCAAAGGTACAAAAATAGATTCCATGGTGTTTACAGGGAAGTAAGGAAAGTCCATCCAAGTCGTCAAGAATATTCCCCTTCGGGGACAGCTAGGGAAGAGATAGTCTGGGATCGAAAAAGAAGGACAAAGGGGTGTAAAATAAAGGAAAACATACGGCGATCAGGGAAGGGAGTAAAGGTTCTGGAAAAATCGTAACTTTTTGGGGAGTGTGAAAGAGTCAGAATTCAACATCACCGGCGCTGGGAGGCATAGCCGAAGATCGGGACTTCTCAAGAGGTGCCGCGGGCAAAGAGGTTTCGATGACTGGAAAAAGGAACCAACGCAAAGCCTTTAAAACTTCCTCCTTCTTCACTGGTGGAACCAGCGGAAAAAATGGGAACAAGCAGAAAAAATCGGTTGATTGAGGAGGGGGGGGGGATTGAGGAATGGAGGAATTTAAACGCTGTTAAAAATCGATGGGGTGCAGAGGATTGGCCTTTTTTGTCGAGAGGAAGAGCCCCCTGAAGAAAGGATCAGTAGACATTGGGGTATTCTGGAAAAACGAGAGAAGAAAGCGGCAAATCGTCGCTCACGTCAATGTAGCGAGGGAGAGAAGGGGTTTGCGTTTCATCGTCCAGGGGCTTTTGGTATAGAAACTATTAACAAGGGGGGCAATAGACACCGGCTAGGGGGAGGGACAGGAAGAAAAGGATTGGTGCGATAGAGGTTGATGGTCAGGCACCAGATCGGTCCAGGCAAAGGGGGGGGGAGGGGAAATCAGAGGTTCTTAAGCGACTTTGTATTAAAATGGGGAACGACATTATCAAAAGAGACGCGTGATTAATCTAAGGTAAGAGCTCGCAAAACGGAGGGGTGAATAACGGAAGATACGTCAAAGAGCGTGATAATTGAAGGGAAAAGGCATCACCAGATTAAAAAGCCTATGGGACCAAAAAGATAAAGAGTGGGGGGAGACACTCTGCAAAAGGGAAACAAGAAGGTTTAGCATAAACTCACCCGACGCTGGGAAGAAGGTTGTCTCTGCCAAAGGGGATATTTTGGGGGTAAAAGGCGAAAATGAAAAACGCAAACGCGGCAGAATACCTGCCATGAGGAAAAAAGGGACGAGGTGAAATACGGCTGTGGGCCATCCAAAAAAGGGGGTGGAGAAAAAGGGGGAATGTATTGAGGGGCTGATCGAAACCAACAATGCCACCAGACTAGATATAAATGAGGGAAAAAGTCAGGGGCAGCATTAAGGAAGGAGGGGGGAAACCAATTAATAGCAAACCCGGAAGGCATGACGTATGAGTTTGGATGAGTTTACTAATGGTCGCTTGTGCAGTATCTGTGGAAGGGGAAAACGAAAAATGATAATCATGAAACTCTGCAGGAGGACAAACTCGAACAACCAAAAACAAAACCGAGCTAGGAAGGTACTCTCATTGTTAAAGGGGCTGCAAACGAAAAAATCAGAACCCTGGCCAAGTGCGAAGTGTAAGGGGGAGGGAAAAGATGAGTACGAGGGGAGGCCGTGTCAAGGGGAATCGCATGAAAGCTTCTTTACACAGAATGGGAAAATATCATGACGAGGATGTGGGGGAGGGAGGGAAATGTCACACAGGTGGCTTGCGGAGGTCTGTCTGGGAAGCAGCACTCTTATCTCACGGCGTTTCCGCGATAGGGGGGGGGGGTCTTTGGACATTTGGGTTCACAATGCCGTACGGTCGCTGGAGTTTGGGGAGGGGAAGAGCGACAAAGTCTCCAGGGAATCCCCAAAAGAGGAGTGAAGAGTGTTTTGTGAAAGGTATACTACTCAAGTAATTAGCGAACGTTTCCCATTTTCTTGTACTAACCCGGTGTCAGCACAATAAAAAGGGTTCTTTTTTATAGGGTGAGATCGGGGGAAAAAGGGGGGGACCCGGTCTTCGGACGGGCGTAAATAGGGGTGCAAAATACTCAAAGGGGGGGGGGGAATTGATTGAGCAGGGTACTCCGCGAGATGACGGAGTAGAAATTACCCTTCTCCAGTGAGCCGGGCCGTTAGTGGTGACACGTTTAATGTTGGGAGAATAAGGAGGGTAGGTGGGAACAGGGTTGAACAGTCGGGTTTAAAATCATTCGGCTTAAAAGTGTGGAGGATTATTTCAGGAAAAAACAACTACGGTTCACGAAAAGGGTAGTGGAGATAGGCGCTCTGTGCTCTGATGAAGGCATATGGGGGGAAAGTATTGCCCTTGATTCAGGCTCGGTGACAAGGAGAAATAGGATTGAGTCATAGGAGAGTTGCGCCCACAGGTAAGAAGAATAGAGCAACTCCCTATTGGCGGAAGCTCACCCCAGCTCCTCAGTATTGAAGGGGGGGGGAGGTCGGCTGTAAAAATGCTTGATCCAGGCAGTTGTAACGATTATCTGGGGAGTAAATTGGTAAGATTTCCAAGATAGGTAATTGAAAGATTGACGGAAAACAGAAAAAGAAGGCTTCCAGTGAGGGGAAAGCCAACCGAGAGGAATTTGGGGTTTCGTCATCGAAGGACGTGAACCAAGAGGAAAAAGGGGTAGGAAAAACAGAGTATAAAAAAGAAAAAAAACAATCTTTGTGAAAAGTCTTTCTACGCAAAAGGCCAGATGCTGGGAGGAGGGAACTACCAGTCTCAGGTTGGGGTAATTCAAAATGAAAACTGGATCAGAATCATTGATGGCCGGAGGTGGTGTGTCGGGATGGGGTATACTAGCAGGGAGATAAAGGTCGGAGAACCCGGAGCGATCAGGGGACCAGAAATACGACAAAAAAGCGGAGCTCGGATCAAGGTGTAAGGGGACCCAGGGATGGGAAGGGGTGACCGGACACGGGAAAACGCCCGCAAGTTGCGGGGTGCAACGGGAAGAGGATGTTGTGTGTGGGGGAAGCCATCGGACCTGTTGACCAACTTGTGGCCAATTCGAAACGCGGGGATGTCCTCCGTTCGCAAAAACAAAGGGAAGTCTGAAGAATTCCTCAAAAAAGTACGCGTTCCTTCAGAAGGGAAGTGGTCCACGAAGAAAGAAGGGTACGCAAAAAAAACTCCAGTCCATTAAGCCGTTCAAACTAAGAGGGAACATGAGGGATATGGAGGGATGTTGGCAGCATGTACAAGCCTAACAGTGGGAGGGGGAGGAGTACTAACACCAGGGGAAGGAGGGGGGGGGTTGTGAATAGCTCTGGATGAGTGGAGCATACCTTATAAGAAAAGAGTTCATATCAGGACTATCAAAGACGGGGGGGGTACTTCTACTAAGACCAGGGGAATCGCTGGAGTTGTTGCAAAATTTAGGGCAAGGGGCAGGTCAATAGGAAAAAAGAAAGTTGCCACGCTTATTCATTCATCGCAAGTGAACGTGGGGGGTGGTAAATCCGAAGGGGAGAAAACATGCCATGTGGGACGGCCTTTAGGCAACGGAGTTAAAAAGGAAGGGGTCGGTCCTCAAGATCGGCCCTGGAGGGGAAAGGCGATCTTCTCTCGAAAGTGTAAACGGGCCGAAATCTAAGGCAAACCCCAGAGTCGGACTTGGAAAAGTGCGGCATATCCCTCCCCCCAGGAGATGGGTAACAGCGGACAAAAAAAAGGAGAACGCTTTCAGGACATACGATCAGATGCCTCTCCTTCAATGTATTGAATCTCGGCAGGAGATCATGCTCTGCCTTCAGGAACGACGCGGTACGGAAGGTTGATTGAGAAAAGGGAAAAAGAAATGTGGGAAGAAGCGTACTGCAAAGAAGATAGCAGTGGTCAATCTTTGCGGCATCAAAGTGAAGTCTGAATTGTTAAAGACAAAAGGGTCATGCCGAAAAGATCGACAGAGGACTTCCAAAAAGAGGAAAAGGAGGGGGGAGGTGAAAAGGAAAAGACAAAAAAAGAGCGCAGCGGACGGTTGAGCTGGTCTTGGTCACGTAATGCGGGTGGGAAGCCG
>Ga0179591_1300068_pt1 | contig 13302 bp, 9 predicted proteins | sample CZOMad2_1_08_16f_FD_182891 | JGI IMG/M metagenome (GOLD analysis project Ga0179591, IMG submission 182891) | Vadose zone soil fungal communities from Angelo Coast Range Reserve, California, USA - CZOMad2_1_08_16fungal (PacBio error correction) | ecosystem: Environmental > Terrestrial > Soil >...
AAGAATTAGGGAAACAAAAGAACGCGAAAAGGAAGTAATCCCCGAACGTAAAAGATGGAAATCTCAATTGAAAAAACAGCGATGAAGGACCGGAAGGTAGGACGGGCGATGAAGGGGGGCCTCGCGACGGCTAATCTAGACTGGAAAAAGGTCTGCAGTGGGGAAGGGAGTAGTTACCTGGCCACTCTAGGAGAGATGCACGGGAGAAGTTCGAACCGCTGATGAATGTCTACTTCTTTCAAAGAGAGCACGTCAAGACGACAAACTCGGGGCCGAGATAGAGGGGGGGTCGGGGAGGAGTCCGGAGGAACTAGCAAATCCTCAACATGGAAGCTCTCCTATCGTAGAACAAAGCATTTTCAACACCAACAAAAGACGAACCAAGGATAAAAGCCAAAAAGATCTTGGAGAAAACCGTGAAAAATTGCCCGGGCATTGAACCGACAGCTAGTCATCGGACGCGCACAGTCAATACAGACGTCAGACAAAACGAGACCAAAAACCAACGTCGTCTGCCGCGATCGCTAAAGGAGTACAAAGCTTGGGCTGGGGTAGATGTGCATGGTGGAAGCAAGGGGAAGGAGGACCCGGATTCTGACCACCGTATAATAGGTAATCTGGGCTATTAGAACTTTTGACCGCCCATCTCGAGGAAAATCTCGCTTTCATCGGACAGATGATAACGGTCTCGCATCGGTCTGATTTACGCCTTGGTAAGACGCGGTATCGTACCTCAAAACACGGGCTTCAAATAACTGAACGGAACAGGTTCATAGGAAGACGAAAGAAGGGAGGAGTACCAAAATGGAAGATCAAGGCTGGTCAAAATCACGAGAAATCACTACCTGCGAAAGGAGAGACCCCGGGCTTAATATAAGGTGGACCCTGTCTTTCTAGATCGGAGGTCCAGATCCCTGAAAGAGGAATCGGATAGTAAGAGTGGAATAGACCGGAAAAGGTCGGGTCGCAGCCTAGAAAAGCAAGAGGATGATCTGCTAACTAGAGGCCGCATTTAAAAAAAAACGGTCTGACAAAGGAGAAGTACTTACTGAAAACTGGAACTCCAAAGATCACCCTCGGTATCTCACCCAAACCGAGGAGTTAGAGAAAAAAAGGGACGAATACAAAGGAAGTAGAGGAATTCTCTTATCAAGTAGGGCGCCTCTTAGGAAGGGCCCTCCGCACCACAAAGACTCTCGATGCTCTCAAAAGGGAGGGAATTTCAAGGAAAGGCTCTGAAATCGCGCAGATCCAATCAAACGCTGGGAAAAAAAAGACAACTCGCGTATGACGAGCACGAAGCTCGCCTAAGCGACCCGCGGGGTGCCGCAGAAACTTTGGGGGATGAGGAGGACGTCAACATGGATTCATGGTAAGGAGGGGAGCAATGGGTCGGGCCTCCCTCCAATCTGATCAACGGTGGAAAAAAGGGAACCGACGACATGGTTCGTCTGGCAACGAAATTTTTCTAAGAAAAAAAAAGGGAAGAGATTCAAACAAGCTCGTGGTTGCACCTAGGGAATTCAAAATTTAACGGCCGAGATCAGTCCGGCGGCGGAGAGCCAAAGGCGGAAGCTGGGGGACAAACCCCCGAATTGTTCACCTAACAGGACCTCGTCTCGAGCCTGGTATCCGAGGAGAAGAGCGGCTGGCTGTCAAAGAGGACGCATTAAAAATTAAGTATGCCAAGAGGGGGGCTCATGACATAAACATCAAGGAAAAAAAAAAACGCTGAAACACGCTTTTAAACCCTGCCGCCGTCTTACTTCGGGGACGATCTCGTGCCGAGACTCCTAGAGAGAAGAGCTTGAGACGCAGGCGAAAAGTCCGCAGGATCAGAATGAAGTTCTGGCAGCCGGAAAACAAGGACGTGGGAATGGATACCCCTATCATATAAAGACTCAACGTTAAGGATTCGTCAGATGCGTACAATTATCAAATTCTCATTCAAGAGAAGAGCTTCTTTGGGGCCGGGTACGGGTCGGCCATCTAAAGGCCGCCTCTGATTATGAGTTTCATCAAAAGCCAGGGAATTAGAAAAAAGTGAAACCTCTCCACCACCGCCCCGCGTGGTTGGGCCAGCCTGAAGTCAGAGGGGAAAAGAGGGTTTGCCGGGAAGTCTGAAAGGGGAGGGAAAAAAAAAGCTTGTGTGTTAAAAAAAGTTTTTGGGGCGACGGATCCCCTCCTGGCCTCTGATCAGGTTCTATATCCTTAAGAAGAACACTGCTAAGAGGCGAAGAGGGGGATAAGAGACCAAAACTGGATCTTGGGGGCCGGGCGCGACCGAAGGGCCCCTGGAAAATATAGGAATCCACTTCTAGAATTCCGAGGGGTTAGAACAAGATCATAACCCGCCTAAAAGGAGGGCTCCCAAACCACACGAGGGACAAGGAGCGGAGCGTAAAAAAAAGGAAAAGGGCGATGAGCTATGAGGGGGGGCAGTTGGAAGAAAGATAAAAAAAAATCGAGGGACTCTTACGGTGTCACCCAGTAAAAGGGAAGGGGGAGAACGGGGGGAAACCGTCGATCAGGCTGCCGGAGCCGAGACGGGGTCGCTGTTGTACAAAAGCGGACCCAAGCGCGGAAGAGCAGGGAGAGGGGGGCGCGACTCAAGGGAGGCAGGTCAAAAGTCCAGAGGCAAGGAAGGAATGTCAGGTCCGAAGAGGATCTCGGAGAAATCATAGTCGCTTTGAATCAGAACGGACAAAGCCGTCTATACTTCTAAACCACAGCCCGAACAAAAAAAGAGGCTCACGAAGAACAAAAGATCTAAGAAGGATATCGGGCGAATAAAAAGAAGAACCGTAAGGAAGGAAAAAAAAATCTCCCAAGGGAAACTCGGCTCCTGGTTCTTCCTTTCCTGCGTAACGAAAGGAGTTAAGGGTGATAAAATGCGAAGGTAGATGTAACGATTCGACGCGGACTAAAGACCAGACGGGAGGGGGACAATAACCTCCAACCTAAACTCCGAGCGCCGTCAAAAGAGGGGGAAAAAAAGATGGAATTGGAAAGATGCTGGGAAGGGGGGACAGTAATCGGAGTCTTGGAAGCGGCGTCCAACAAGCACATTAACTATAAAAGGGGGACAAAAAAAACGACCGAGTCTAAAAGAACGTCATCGACGAGCGGGGCACTTATTCTCCTTAGGGAAATGGGTGACCTTAACCCAACGACCGGATACTCAAGACCAGGACGTCCTTCGTCAACGAACGAAAAAAATCCTAAAACGGAGAAGCCCGCGAACCCGAGGGGAACCCGAAAGAGGAATGGGTGCGAAAGAAGGAAGGAGTAGTTCAGATCACGAGCAAGAAAAGTTCGAGAGGGAACAAAAAGAGTCGGAGACCGAGGGCGGGGCCCCTCCCGTCGAAAAGAAGGGCAGATGAGAGGAGAAAGGGGAGGTTGCATAGGCCGCGTGCAAAGATTGTCTGCGGGAGAAGCGACCGGGCTAGAGGGGGAAGGAGGAGGGTAGATAAAAGTACGAGGAACAAAAACAACTGAAAAAGACCCTCGCAGAATTAAAAAGCGAAGGGGCCTCAAGAACCGTCCTCTGAAGTTACCTGTCGAAAGAAGTCACTTAGGAGGATCCCGTAAAAAAGCCTGAAATCGGCTTGAGGCGATTCCGACGTCCTTAGCTAGAGGAAAATCTGGAGAGGAAGTCAATTGACTCAAGGGAAAACTTGAGAAGAACGTCCCTGCTAAAAAAGGTGCGGGGCGGTCGACTCTAGGAGGTTGAGAAAGAACCCGGATGCCTGGAAAATTAGACTAAAAGAGGCCTGTGAGGAGAGGCCTGGTGTCTTAAAAATCGGGAGAGTTCTCTCCTTCTTCTCGCTCGTCGAAAAAAGAAGGAAGAAACCGCCTGCGGATAAAACCCCAAAGGAAGAGGCTCAGGCCGGCGGGAAAAATCCCACGAAGCTGGCAGATTGGCCTTAGAAGGGGAAAGGGACCGCGCTCTTAATTGAAAGAGACTTCTCGTCCAGGCTGAACTAATGGATTTCCATTGATGGAAACTCCCGATCAGGAGACTCCGTTTCAGAAATCGAGCCGACGTTAGACGTGTAGTCGGCAGAAGAAGGGGGTTTAATAACGAAGGGTCAAAAAAACTGAAGATTGAGGCCCTCAAAAGACTGGGGGCCGGGCTAGCAAGAGGAATAAAAAAGGATTTGGTCCTCCAGGGGGTGCTCAACTAAAGAAAACACATCAGGAGGGTTGCGAGGCTCGACAGATCCTATTCGTAAATCAAAGGAAGGAGGTGATACCGAAGCGGAACAACCTTCAAAGAAAAAGGCTCAAGAGGCGTAGGTCGCTTCGCGCCTAGAAATCCAAGGCTCGTCGTCGAAAGGAATCTGAGACGGGCTAAATTGATCCGACTCAAGGATTAAAAGAGGCTGCGAACATCGTGGGGGAGCGGGGGGGGCGGAGAAAACCGCTCCTTCTGGGCGACCACGGTCAAGCCTAAGGGGATGAAGTGACCTTTCCTGCTGACAGCAATCAAGGGATAGAGAAATAAATTGGGAGCGGGGGACGTCCATACAGTCCCCGCGCCGCCGGTCAGGGGTTCAAGGGGGTCGATAAGGACCGGGCGCCCTACGACGTCTACAAGGGGGAAATGCGAGGGGAGGAAACCCGTCCAAGGGCCTGCAACACGAGGGCGACTTCGCTGGATATGATTTAAAGGAGTCATAGAACCCTCTCGAGACGGGGGGAGAACCAAACTGAAAAAAGATCTCCTTAAAAAAAACAAGGGGCTATGGAAAGTTCGAGGTCTAAATCCGAGGCGATCTTAAGGGCTTCTCTTTGAAAAAGCTTCTAGGAGAGGGGAAAAAAGAAACGAGGTACTTAATAATCGGGAGGGGGAATAGGGGAGACGGTAACTAGTCGTACAATTCGATCCAAGGGGAAATCCATGCACCACAGGATTGCAAGCTAGTTCCCAATGAGATAGCCCAAGAAGAGAAGTCGGAGAGTAAGGTCAAAAAACTCTCCTAGATATGAAGAAAGGGTGGGAACGCGGACATCTTAAAAGTGAGGAAAGCAAAAAAAAAAAAAGTCCAGACATGCCATCAAACAAAGGATTACAAAAGAAAGTCCGAACGACTCTGTTCTCGGAGGGGTAACGCCGTGCTTCGGGAGCAGGCCAGATAAAGCCGGGAGAACCGAGATTAAAAAAATGGTCCGTCAGCCTCAGGAGGCCAAAGATCGATTAAAAAAAGAGAAACGGCTTTGGTTTCTTTGATTTGTGACTGGCTGAAAGGGTGGGGGAACGGGAGACTGCAGGAGGATGATAAAACCGTTGTAAGGGGAAAGTCAAAAGATTTATTGTCCAGAAAGAGATAATAACTCACTAATGGAGGAAGAAAAAAGCGGAAGGTCTATAGCGACGAAAGATGGTCAGACTGCCATAATCGGGGGCGTTCCCTGGAATAAAAAAAGGACCTTAGAGACTAAAAAAGTAAGGGAAAGGGTCCTCCAGGTAAAAAACATGTCTCCAGGAACAAGCTAACGCTCGGCGCACAGAGATCACTCGACCGGAGAGGGTCAAGACCCTTTCTGGGGTAAAAGAAAGGATCTATAGTAAACACAACTCAGGGTCCGTTCCACAAAACGCAGGCGGACGAGTGGTTAAAGGATCGGGAGATAATCAAGACAACAAAAGGGAGAGAAAGAGGGTTGATCTGTAACCCCCAATCCAATTCGGATGACAAACTAACGGCGCCTATAGGTGGTAAGAGAGGAGGTACTAAAAAAAGGCGATGAGCGGTCTATCGGAGCAGGCAGACGGGGGAAAAGTGCCAGGTCTTCTAGTAAAAGGAGGGGCTCGAAGCGGCCGGCGGCGGAAAAAGAAATCTTACTTCGAAGGAGTACACGAGGTCTGGAATTGCGGGATCAGGAGAGAGAGGGCCACAGCTGAACTGCAGGCCGAGGAGAAGAGTTGAGGTCTGTCCGAGTTGACGAAACAGGCTAAGGACAGGACATTTAGACAAAAAAGAAAGCTAAGGCGGCGGGAAACTCTCCGGCACCACGATAGTGGTCAAAAAAGGCATCATCACCTACAAGGGAACAGCCGAAAATAGGTTGGGAAGACAGGCCGCGGGGACGAGGTTCTCTTTGGAAACAGCGCGGTCGTAGTAGGGCTCTCTCAAGCCTTCGGGCAAAAACCCACTAACCAGGGAGTCTGCCGAGGAAAAACCGTCGAGTAAAATAAAGGGCCGTTCATTTTAAAAAATGACGACACTGGAACAAAGGATCGAAAAAGGAACAAGTAGCTGGGGTAACTAGGAGGCGGGAATAGGCCTAGGACTAAAGAGGAGGGCGGAATCTCTTCATTCGATGGGTGAGAGGACAAGAGGCTGGAGGGAAGGACCGGTGTCGGGAAAAGCTCCTAAAGGGGAGGGACAAGGACAGGAGAGGGCAGTTAATAAAAGGAGAGGACTCCTAACCAAACGCGCGAAAAAGAATACGCCCAGCCTCAAAAAGGTACAGAAAAGAGCCTTCACCTCGAACCTTCGGAAGCAGTTGTCAGTCTTTAGGGAGGTCAGCAACGTTCAGAAATCAGAAGAAGTCAGATCGATCTTTGAAAAAAACTAAAGTGGGCGCCCCGGTCTAGGAGATTACATAAGCTGGAGGTCGGTTCCGAAGTACGCCAAAGGAAAGAGAAGCGACCATCACGGGATTAAAGTCTGGACCGGACACCTCTAAACCCAGAAGCGCGCGGGCTAAGAAAGGGTCTAGTGACCATAGACCAAAATAAGGGGCTTTTCAACTGGGTATTAACGGCGAGGGAGGCAGGCAATCCAACAGAGAACCGTCCCGCAAGCTTGAAAAGATCATCCCGCTGGGAATAGGGAGTCAGAAGACGTTCAAAAAGAGAGGAGACTTTAATCAATTTCGGAACAAGCAAGGGGATCGAGCAGCGCCAATAAGGAAGAACAATTCGCTACGCCGTCCTCGAAAAGGGGATGCGGGGGGGAAGTATTCACTTAGTCAGAAAACTGAACATAGTCAGGATGTTCCGGGATCGCCAGGGATGAATAACTTTGCACGGTGAAGGTGGGTATTTCTCAAGCAAAAGCATGTCAAAGAAAGACGGCGGCGGCCGAGTCAAAGAAAGAGATAGGTCTGAGGAAAAGGGAGGGGAGGCCAAAAATTCGGCCCGAAGACGGTCAAGAAAGGCGGAGCCCACGGCGGCGCGACAGGGAAATGGGGTAGAAAACAAAAACTGGCGCCCTTCAGCTTCGCAAAAGACGAGAACTATAATGTTAGGTCGAGGGCGGCGAGAGCCGCCCAAAGTCGCATAAAGACGGGCGCATCGGGAACTAAGGGAAAACTCAGCGTTAAAAACACGGCGGACTGGAAGACAGGCAGTCAAAAGACTTCATCGTAAAAAAACTAAGACGGCATTTCTACTTCTAGGTCTGGGGCGGTAAGGTGGCGCCGACTTCAAGGGCATTCTACGTTCTTCTCAGGGGGGGGAGAAAAAGAAAGCGTGCAGTAGGGAGGATGAGGTACAAGGGGACCTCACTGTCGGATTAAAGCGTCGAGGCGTGTGGGGGGGGGACCAACAATAATGGCTAGGAGGTCTGAAAGGGGGGAAGGGGGAGGAGGGAAGAAAAGGAGGGGGGGCCGCAGATGTAAAGCGCGATCAAGCAGGACTTCTTGGGGGATAGGACCTAAAAACCGCTTCCGAGTCCTGAGAGGTCCGCCCCGCTCTGGGGGGCAGGGGGGTTAGGGGGAAGTTGACGTCAGGGAAGATGGGCAGGTAGGAGAAGGGAAACGAGTGAGGGGGTTTAATTTGGATTACTTGATAAAGACCGGGTGACAAAGAAAAGCGGACCTTTCTAGTAGACAAAAAAAGAAACCGGCGAATAAGGGGACGGGTGATATCCTGCCATCACAGGGAGAGGTCAAGGGTCAAGAGGGAAAAAAATGTGAGAATAATGGGTAGGGAAAAAAATTCGCCCGGGGTTCCCTAGGAGAATATCGCACACGCGCCCTTGAAGCTTATTGGTCATAAAAAACAGCTTTACAAAAAAAAATCTCGACGGGAGCCCGTGTCACGGGAGTATATCGGTTCTCTACAAGAAGGCCAGGTCTCTTTCTGACGCAGGGGGGACCAGGGGGGGCCAGGTCACAACAGGCCGAGGCCGAAGGCGCGAAGAAAAAGTGAGCAGAGGAGAGTAGGAAGAGGAAAAAGTGGTGGAAACTCAGCTTCGAAGGAATTTCCGTCAGGGGAAGGGAACCAACGCGTCAGAGAAGGCAAGCGGCCGGGGAAGTGGTTTGGGTGTCGAAACTTAAGGAGGCTATGACTTAAGAACAGGAGAAGGGACTTTCCTCTACTAGCGGCTAGGGATTAGGTGGCGGGGCCGCGCGATCACGAACGGAAGGGAGGGGAGACAAAAAGAGCCCCCTTTGAAATAAAAAACGCTCCAAGGCCTGAAAGGAGGAGGGAGGCAAATGGTCTGAAAGAGAGAAACAAACAAAACAGGGATTATTAAAACAAGAAGAGAAAGAGATTAGGAACTCGCTCCGAAAGGTAGAAAAAAGGCCTTAGAGCAAACACGAGTCATTATCTTAGGGGTTATCGCATCGAGGAAGTTCAGAAATCGAAAAAATCCTGAAGAAATGGAAGAAGAGATCTCCTATGTAAACTCGACAAAGTCGCCCAGAACTTGAGACGGGGGGGAAAGGAGCCCGACCTCTCAGGAAAAAATTCGACTCATCTGAATCAAAGCAAAAGTCACCTATCCTAATAAAAGGAAAACCAGGAAAAACCGAAAGGAGCGACGCAAGAGGTCTACGTCACTTATTCATACGATTGAAAAAAGGGTTTGGACCTGGAACATTTCAAAAAAACCGATGCTGACCTGACGCTGGCAACTATAAAACACGCAGATAAAAAACTATGAGGGGAAGGTGACCCGGGCTACAGAGCTCAAGAGCCCCTAAACTTCAAACTTGGGTCGACCCCATCTCATATGACGATCAAGGCCGAAAAATGGAGGGGGGCATCTCCACCCGAAAAGGCCCGTGCGCTAAAAGAGACCGGAACAGGAACGTGTACCAGGTACAGAGAGACAAAGGACAATCCTGCAGTTCAGATTTTCTTAAAGGTTCGGTAGAACCGGCTCAAAGACTGCCATTGAGTGGGGACAGGGGGAGTAACCAATAAACAATGACGGGAGGAGGTCAAAAAAATCACAGGCTACGAGATCCCTTACTATCAAAAAAGGCCGCCGGCCAAAAAGGGTCGCGTGTGGGCGGAACGGGGAGAGGGGGGGGACCTTACTTGGAAATCGGGGCTTGATAAAGCCCTTAGAATTAGAGTGAGAATGATACCACAGAGGACACGGGTCCATAAGAATCAGCGCGCCTAAGAGTCTACGGAGGGTCGGGGATAACGTCCTCGACGACAAGGACTGGCCATTGGGAGAAAAGAAAATCGGAGGGATAACCCAAGGGCCGTTAAAAAGGAGGGTCAGAAGATAGGGATCCTAAGGAAGTCGAGACCATGTCCTTTGTCCTGTCAACCGAAGGGTAGAAGGGCTGCGGAGCCGAAAGGCGGACGAAAGATTCACGAGCACAAGAAAGAAGACCGGCCGGGGGGGGGCCGTCCCAAGAAGGAGGAAAGCGAAATTCGTGTCGGGATGAAGGAGAGAAACCTCATAAAAGGGGGACGGCCGGAGCTTAAGAAAGGATAGAGCCTGACCACAGACGAAGTCCAGTCAGAGAGGGAAAGGAAGTACCGGGGGGACTGAAGGGCCTCCTCTCTCACAAGAAGAGCCGGGGCTACTACGCCGAAGACTTGAAAAGAAAGAGGGGATTGACTCGACCGGGGAATACCTGGTTTCAAAGAGCGGTATAATGGGGGACTGTAATTCCGCCGGGGTCAGGGAGATAAGAAAATTAAAAGAATGAACCTCGGGTAGTTGCTCAACCTGCTGACAAAAAGAGATTGTAGTTTTGTCATGAAGCAATACCAATGGGGCAAAACAATTGAACGTGAAAGGACAAAGAGGGGAACAACGCTAGCTCAAACAGTGACGAGAATCGCCCTCGGGGCTAGAGGGGTCTAATAGGGGCGGGTGAAATCGCTAATCTTCCCAAAAAATTCGGGATCGCCATCCACGAAACGCGGGCTCCCGGATATCGCGAAAAAAACCACGGCTTCTCGAAAGGAGCGAGCAAGGAAGGGGGTTGTGCAGTCTTCGTCGTCACCGAACGGGGGATCCGAAGGAAAAGTCTGACCAAAAGGGAACGGTGATTATCGAATGCCCAGGGAAGCTCGAACATCGGGCATGGTGCGCGTAAATAGGTTGTATGACTTTAAAAAACCGCCGGGGGCAGGAGAGTCAGAGTCTCTTAAAGGATAAACTCCTAAGGTATAATCACTCACAGGATCGTGAATGACCGGCTACCGATTATAGCTAGTATTAAATGAACAGGGCAGAACTCGCAGGGAGAGGAGAACAAAGGGCCAATCTCAAAAAAACAGGGGGATGCGACATGATGGGGATCTGATGCTACTCAGGACAGGGAGTCGGATCAAGAAGAAAGTACACGTTGTATCTAAAGGTCGTTCCCGAGGAAATCTAAAACTCTCAGGTAGAATAAGGTCTACTTAAAAGGATCGGAAATCCTGACCAATTACGCATCCATACTGGTCGCAGAAACACAATGCAAAAATGAAAGAGGAAAGGGAAACCTACCACTAGGGGGGAGGGTATGGGGTTTCTCCAAAAGCGCAATCGGTAAACCTCTCTGGGCTACAAAATTTAGGAGTGGCAGGACCAGGGCTGACAGAAAGCTTCAAAAAAGGAAGAAAACAACCCGGCTCGTCCTAAGGACGCTCAAAGATGCGTCCGTAGAAAAACTAAGATCGAGTACCTAGAAGAGAACGGGGCTGGTCTTTTCAATGCCTCTGGAAAAACGAGGCCAGACTTCTGAAAAGAGCGAGAGCCCTAGGCGAGCTTGTTCAAACATATGGAGGGGTCAGTAAAGAGGTAAGTGTTGGCCAACCGCTCAGAAGCTCTGCGTCTCTAGACCTTGGGGGAAGGCGCGTCCAATTGGGGAACCCTCGACCAAGAAACTAAACAAAGGAGAGAATCGGAAAACAGCGAGAGCTGATATCGTCCAAAAAAAAACAGGCAAGGCCATCCGATAGCTGAACCGGGACGCCGCAGAACAGAGGGGGAGGGCGGGCAAGTCCAGGGAGTACGAACCGGGGGAGGGGGAAACTGCGAAAGAGACTGCAAGGTACCGAAGCATAGGGCCCGAAAGTCAGGTCCTTAAGCATTCGGGTTAGTGGTAGCGGGGAAACAAAAGAAAAGAGAGGCGAAGTTCGCGTTCACCTCAGCGCAAAGGGGTGACGAACTCTACAACAAAAAGAGGAAGAAATTTCGCTGAACAAACCCTGGTAAGCTGCGTAGGTCGTCAAAAAAGAGGAAAAGAGAACGTATGGGGAGCTCTGTAAAACTCCGACCGTTCAGGACCAGCAGTGAAAGAAATATGGTGATATTTACCAGACAGACGGTCGCCTCTCCCGGGACGACAAAAGAGTTAGAAAGAAACCTTGTCCCGACCGAGTTCAAGGAAAGATGGGTCCTTCGGTACGCCCTGGATTGGATGGAAGAGCTTCGAGGGGTAGATATTCAAGATGCTAACGCGATTTTCCTAGATACTTCCAGTAGCCAGGGATGGGGCATGCCCAAGGGAAAAGGGAAAGCAAATTTTCTAACCCAGACCGCTCTCTGAGCAGGCCTCGGGGATCGTTAAAAAAAAACCGTACATACCGACACCCTCGGCGGCAGAGCTGAGCAAGAATAGGGAAAGATGAATTCACATGAAAACATTCTTTCTCAGGACGGACGAGACTCCGCCAATAAGGAGGGGGAAGTAAATCCGCTAAAAGTAATTCGAGGTGGGGGTATAACCGCGTGATTTATTCGGGCTGGACGGCAAGGAAAGGGGGGCAACTGGGAAAAGAAATTCTAAAAGGATAAGGAGATCAAACAAGGGAAAGGTGGATATAAAGACACCCTCAGGAGGGTTTATGTCAGGAAGGATTCGGGAATCATACAGTCATTTAGAAAGGGGGGTTTCTCTAAAGGGGGATGCGGAGCGCCTTTGGAATTGACTGACAAAGAATGCCCGACAGATCTTAAGTCTCGCCGTCCAAAAAATCTACTAGGTAATAGAAGACTAACGGGACTGAAATCCGCCAAGAGAGAACGTCGCCGTCACCCTAGACGGGAGTTCGAGTAAGGAGGATCAGTACTTGGACGGGATAAAAACTTATTTCGCAGGACAACCTCCACGAAGCTCAGAGCTAAAGGAAAGTGAACAAAGAAGAAGGAATAAAGGCAGAAGAATGCTGGGAACTAGGGAGAGAATGCTACCTAGTGACACCTTGCCTGAACGAGGGCACAGCAATAAGAAGAACATGGGAAGAGAACGTCCTAGTCGAGAAGACCAACAAAGAACTACTCCCAGGGAGTGAGGGGGAAGAGCGTTAGACGGGGATTTCATAGAATCAGGCGCCAAAAAAAGCTTACCTTCAATCTTAATCAAGCGACGGTATATTCGAGTCGTGAGAACCGGGCACACGGAGCGCAGACAAAAAAAAAAAAAAAAGAAGCGCTGGGCGCAGCCGACTAGATCTCGGAAAGAGGAAGACATAGAGCTCCCGAGGAAACAGGCGTTGTAGATGACGCAGGGGCAGTACGCGTCATCCTGAAAGTTGTAAGAAAAGGACAGTGGACCATCATCAAAAAAATCAGGGAGGTTTCTGACCCTCGCCGTATTGAGGAACGGTGAGACGAAGAAAAAAAGGGGAAGGGACGGATAACGAATGCATACAGACCTGGAGAAGGGCTCATGAAGAAACAGAGGACCAGAAGGGGGCGAAAGGGAGAACTACTACACGGAAATCCAAGGAAACGAGGCAGAGAGCAAACGGAGGTGGGATATGTGGATCCTCCCAAAAAGGGCAATCCAATCCTCATCGAAGCCGTTACTAGACTAAGAACGGGGCATCTAGGAAACCATTAATGCCGGGAGGGACAGCATAGGGATCAGAGGCGTTAAAAAGGGGTCAGAGACTAAGCAAAGAGGTGAGACGTCACTTCACGCGCGTGACAATCGGAAGAAGGGAGCACTACAGGAAGGAGAAAGGAGTCTTGAAAACGGAACGAAGGGGAAACTTCGGCGTCTACGGACAAGAGAGAGAAGAGGGGATGAATGAAAAAGACCGGAGGGAATCCCGCCGCAAGGAAGTCCAAGATTCCGATAATGTTACTCAACTACGGC
>Ga0179591_1259360_pt1 | contig 13301 bp, 12 predicted proteins | sample CZOMad2_1_08_16f_FD_182891 | JGI IMG/M metagenome (GOLD analysis project Ga0179591, IMG submission 182891) | Vadose zone soil fungal communities from Angelo Coast Range Reserve, California, USA - CZOMad2_1_08_16fungal (PacBio error correction) | ecosystem: Environmental > Terrestrial > Soil >...
TTCCAGGGAAAAGCCCCGTGCAAAGGTCTGGAACAAGGGGGGATCACCTTGCTTATGGATTCAACTCCCACAAAAGCAGAAGCCATTTAAAAGGGAAGAAAGCGCGACCGAGTGTATGCAGTTACATACAAAAAAGAGAACCAAAGTAAGAGTAGGTGAGACACCGAAGCGAGAAAAGCTCAAAAAACATATCTCTCTGGAAGGAAGGAGAAAAAAACCACACCGGAAAAAGCAGGATGGCAGAAAGAAAAAGGGAAACTCCTCTATAAAAAGGAATAATCGCCCTCTAAGAGGCGTTTGATACAATACAAGAAAGGAATTAGAATACACCCTGCGGGGGAGCTTGCCGCGAGTGCCTTGACTACAGTGAAAAATCAAATATTGCAAAAAATCAAAGCGCAAAGAAGTCGGTTGTTTACTCTGAGGGTGCTAAGGAGCGCTTTGCTGGGGTGCAGGTTGGTCGGTTCTGCAGCTCTGTCGTGGAGGGGGGGGTACCAAATTAACGATAGGTTAGATAACGGTGCAGCAGAAACCCCAACCCCCCCCACCACACCCAAACAAGAAGGGAAAAGAGAAGGCCCTATTAACAAAATCTCTACCTTCCTCAAGATAAGCGCATCCTCATTAATCGCAAGATGGAAGGGAACTCTGGGACGAAAAGAGAGGGGAGGCGTTAAGCTGACGAAAAAGCACCCCATCGAAATTCTCAGAAAAAAAAGGAGGAAATTCCTACTATTCACGTGAAGGTTCTCCATGCCATTCTCGCATTGTGTAGGGGCACACTCCCAGAAGGTAGTCGAGAGAAAAAAGTATCACTCGGGTGAGTGGCGAGACAGTACAGAACAAGTTGAACAAAACCCGGAGCCACACCAACTCTTTAGTCTCTCACACGGATGAGGAGGAAAGAGTATAGCTCATCGTTGTTTTGAAGCAACTGTTGGTCTTTGCACGTGAGCCATCGGATCCTTTCAAGGAAACCTAGAGATTGAAAGGCAACGGTGGGACCAAGAAAAAGAAAAAAACGATATGTGAAAAGAAGATGAGACCACACTGTTATTACAAAAAGTACGCAAGGTGAGAATTTCTTCGGGGGGGTTTAGCAGGAAGACAACGATTCTACATTTTCAAAAGGAATCTTTGCAGGAGAGGGGGGGAGAGGGGCTTTCTCTCTGGCGAAGGTAGAATGACTCGTTCAAAGGAATACTTTGTCGATAGTGCAAGGTGCCCAGAAATTAAGAGAGAAAAAAACGGATAAGGGCCTGTAACGAATAAAAAAAAAAAGGAAAAAACCAAGGCAGACGAAAAGAAGGGAGGCAAGACTGAGGACTTATTTCCATCTGGAAGAGGAAGGGGGACCTGCAATAAGGAAACATAAGAGAGATTTCTTAGCCCACAGAAAAAAAGAAGAAAAAAGGAACGAGGTTTTAGTGTATTGGCAAGGCAGGAGCAGAAAAGGGGGGACTGCTAGGAGGCTGGCGGACAAAGAGAGAAGGCCATAATTGCCGTTGGTGTGGGTGAGAAAGAATACAATCTATAGAGGGGGAAGGGGGACCGTCTTTCGATCGGTCAGCAATCCATTGACTTTGGTATGCCGCTAGAACCTTAAGATGTTTTCGCAGAGGGAGGCAAATGTTACATAGATGGGGGGTCTGCGGAGAGTGAGATCTTGGAAAGGTAGACGACAAAGCATATGGGGAGGAAACAGGACGGCCTATGTTCTTTGGGGAAAAAACGGGGAAAAGGGTGAGAGACCGACTGGCGTGGTAGGGAGAAGACTAGCGCTAGCCCATTGAGAAAAGGAAAAGAAGTGAAGCTGCACGGGGTGTAAGCATCCACTAATTAAAAAAAAACATGAAAACGTACCACTTCAAAGAGGAAAATAAGAAGAGGGCCGCGTACGGTAGTGGAGTAGATGGGCTATCAGGGGGGGAGGGGCTATTGGTAGAGGGCGTAGGGGAAATTTGTAAACGCAAGCAAAGGGGAAAAAGAGGGAAATCTTAATATCTAAGAGGAAGGAAGCTATTACGGAGGTCGGGCGGCGGATAAGAGGGGGGGGCTTGGGGAGTCAAAAGTACGCTTTTAAGAGAGAAAAAATATCGTCTATTATCGAGCGCTGAAGGTAGGCGAGCTACTTAAGGGGGAAGGATCGAAAGGCCGTGGGTAAGAAATATGTATGTAAGGAAATTCAAACAAATCTGTGGGTCGGAAGGCGGGAGATGGCGCTTGAGTGGGAAAAGAGAGGCACGGGGAAGGAGGTTGCTATAACGAGTTTAAACTATTGGGGGAAAATGTTGACGAGGCGTCTTCCGGCGTCGGGGTGTTAGGTATCAAGACAAAGGCAAGTGGACGCGCTCGTTATTAAGATGTAAGAGAAAAAGTCCTGTATATGGGGTGAATCGGGAAGGCAGGGGAGAAAGAAGTATTGATTACGTGACTCCACGTTAAGGGCGAGGGTCTCCTTGAGGGTCGAGGGCGCCGAAGGGGTTAAGCTGCTGATGATGTACAAGGGATGCGGGGGTGCACCTGGCGTGAGGGAATTTCCTTGACGCGGGTTGGGGGAAACCGCAATCGAGCCTCGCAGGGGAGACGTCAGATTGGGAAAATCTTCATTGAAGGGGATGGAAATGATCTATGCTTTAAAACGTCAGAGCAGGCAGGCTACTAGCTAAACTAGAAGCAGAGCAGACAGGGATTACTCGAAACAAGGTACTACTGCTCCGTCTTATGCGGGAAGAAACCTTACTTGGGGGTGCCGAGTCCGAAGAAAAAGAGTCAGTGAATAATAGTATGGGGGAATCGGAGTGCCCTGCTGAAAATGAAGAAGAAGACTACGAAAGACGTGCCTTATCCAACTCGCAATGCTGAAAGAGAGTGGGTAAGGAGACTGCCAGGTTTAAGGCATTTGGAAAAAAAGATCTATCTCTTGGGCTTCAAAGGTTGATGTCAATGAAAATGTGAACCGGCAGTTGAAAGTCGCGAGACTGGCAACGGGGGGGGGTGAGAATATTGCAAACAGAGGGGACCAGCACTTGTGAGGGAATGACAGCCCAGAGAAGGAGCGAAGATAAACGGGGAAGGGTCGGAAGAGGACTCTAAATAACCTAACGCGAGATAATTCCTGAATAGAATGATACCCACCCAATTAGGAGAAAAAACGGAAATCACCAAGACAAAGTCACGTTTGAGTACAACTGCAGGGGGCTACAAAGGCTTCTTAGGGAAGGAAACGTTGGAAGAGTTGTGCACACAGAAGAAGAAGACAACAACCGGTATAGAGGAAAAAAAAGAGAAGAGAAGTGTTCACTTGGAAACCCATTAATCAACCTGAGGGGGGGGTCACAAGCCTTTTCAACGGGCGCGGGAGCTGCAGGCAATTTTCTCAAAATGTACTTGGATTGGGCGCTTGGGAGACATGTAGAGACAAAAGATTACATGGGTTAGACGCCTATTTTGAAGGTGATGGTAGATTAACCCACTGCGTCCCTGTCTAGGGTAGACACCGCTGGTAATAGGCCGGCTGCTCAAAGGAAGGAAAGACAAGCTGTTCTAGATAGAATACGGGCAACTACAGATGGCACTTTCACGCAGGTTTTTTCCCATTTGAACACTTCTCCAACGCAAAGGCAAAACTAGACGGAAGGCTTGGCCAACCTGCCATCAAGCCGTTACGACGCTTGACGAACTCACCATCGATGTAAGCAGAGTGCTCTGGTTTGATCGCTGCCGCTCAGAAGGTTACTCAAAAAAAGAAGCAGTAGAGAACTTCAGATGAACATCAATCTTCCCAAGGAAGGAGATGGAGTAGTGACATGCTTCTGCACAGGAAGAACGTCCGATCCCTCAGGAATAATTATACTACGGAGGCAAGCTGACAATCTAAAAAAAATCGGGTAGGACGCTAATATGGAGAGAGGGTCTGAGAATGTCTCTCTTGACAGCATAAAGAATTGCAGCTCTAACCTATTGAAAGCACACTCGCGAAATTTACAGTAAAGAGAGGTGGTTGGGAAGATTCAAAAAGAGGTGAAAGGACAGACTCATAGGGGACGCCACGCATACGGGAAAATTAGTGGCACTCAGTTAATGCTCCCCGTGCTTCGACAAGACGGAATAAACGGAATACCATCCCAATAATTTTTGAAGCACAGACGAAAAGAGATATCTCCCATGCATCCAGGCACATACCCATAATGGTGAAGAGAATAAATCTCAGAAAAGGGTCTGGGGTAGCTGGGGTAAGGGAACCGCTCGAGAAAAACTGAGTATCGACTTTACACTCTAATCAGAAAGGGCATCCTCCGTGAGTACCACCTATGGGTGAACACTGTCTGTACGCGGTTTAAAGACGGAAAAAAAAAAAAATTTCGATGAAACTCCAAGTCCATATCGACAGGGCCTGCAGACAAAAGTGGGTCAATCGATGAAGTAGAAAGGGCCAGACATCCCGTTTTCAAGGAGGACGACCGTTACTACATCCGAGCAAGTAAGCAAGAAAAATCCTCAGAAACGTAGCGTATAATACTTGTTCGGGAGAGAGTCCAAACCCTACTCTGGGGAACCTTCACCAACCGAGGCGACGCCGGGACCCCGGGAAGCCGCAAGTGAAAAAGTATCACTTTCGAAGAGGAGCAAGTGATTCATAAGAATGCATTGCTTGCAAGAAAACTCAAAACAACTCGAGAGAGGACTCCAATCGCCCGAATGGTTGATCATCTGGGGGGGGAGTTGGTCGCCAACAGAAGCGTACTTCAGGAGGGTGAGGCCGTAGGTGGCTGGTGGACGTGGGAGGTGTCATTTGGTTTTCTCCCGTTTGGTGGTGCACATACCAAGCTAGGGGGAGAGGGAGTATCTTACAGTAAGGAAGGAACCTAGCGAGAGAAGCTAACTAAACCAGCCAATAGTCTCACCACAGGACTGTCAAAGAAAAAAGTTCCTAATGAGTAAAGAAAAGAAAAAAAGAAAAAAAAAGTGAGGAAAAAGAAGGGGAGATTAACCTAATCACATGGGCCCGAAAGGAAATACAAGCGACCAAAAATAAGGGAAGAAGCCAGGGGAATGGACCTAGAGGCTCAACCTCTTGAAGTGAGGGCAGGAGGAAGGATAGAAAAAAAGAAAATGGATTTAACCTCGCCCAGCCTGGGGAAGAAGCGGCTCCCCCTAAGACGACTCTAGGGGATTCAGGCGCAAAAAAAAAGAAACAAGGCAACAAAATTAGAAAAGGCCTTACTTTGGTGAAAAGCCCCTCACTTCCACTTAATTATTCGAACCGATACGCGAGCGACCAAGACCCTACAAATGTCGGAATCACCTGAGGGAAGAAAATCTTAGGCTCTCGAGCGGGCCTGGGGATCAAGCGACTCTAGAATTACGGCGAAAAGCTGACAAGCAGGAACGCCCTTGAGAGCAATTTTTTGAATATCTTCAGAGGTAGTGTATGGCCGGGGGGGGGACTTCGAGTAGAAGTGGACGGCCAACGGTCTTTCTGAAAGAGGGAGGAGGGGGGGATCGCGGCACTTCTCACAATCGACAAATAGTAAATGCCCTGGAACAATCACAAAAGGCAACGTCTCAAGGAACCAAGGAGAAGCATTCGGGACGACTCAGAAAAAGAAAGGTGGGAAAATAGGGGAAACTCAGTACTCTCTTGGGGATGCGTTCGCGCGATCTCCATAAAAAACTCCCCCAAATCGCAAAAAGAAACTTCTTAAAAACCCGGTATACGTACTATCCGGGACGGGGGTGCTCCCCAGGCCAATCTCGCGGGGGTGAAGGGAAAACAGGAAAATCGTAGAAAGACAACGCAAAGGAAGGATCCGCTGTTTGCGTGGAGCTCGAAAGCACATAAAAACATATTTACGAACAGATTGAATGCACCCCAACTGGGGAGAGGATAGATCATCAAATGAGTCTGGAAGAAGAGGAGAACGCAAGGGGGGGGGTGGGGCGGTTTATTCAGAAATGGGTTTCGGGAGAAAAGGCCGTCAAAACAAACAGCGGAGAAAGTAAAAAAAAAACGGCGGTGGGGGAGGGCCTCTATTTCGATTTCGACCGTGCCCAGACATTGGGATAAAAGTTCAACGGGGGAGAGGGGTAAAACGTGCTTTGGGCTCGTAAGGGTGCAAGGGGCTTTGTTGTGCGAATGCTCTAATGCAGGAAAAAAGGAGAATTACATTTGCCACCTGGGGAAAGATGAGGATCTGCAGAAGTGGCTCTTGAGGAGGTAGCTTTTGTTCTCGGAACAAAAGGGAAATTTGTCGATGGGTGGAGGAAAAGAAACGCCACAAATTAAAAAGGAAAGCTACCGATCTGGGAGGGGGAAGGTTGGGGTAAACTAAAAACACCCACCGACACTTCAAAGAAATAATATAGAGATTCACAATACTATGGAGGAGGGCCAAGAGGAGGGATTGGGGGAATTCAATATCCGGATAGGATGGATTCTGGCAACCGTAATTACGCGCCATAAAGAATCGATCCGCAACGATGTGTAGGAAGGGGGAGAAAACGGAGATTTCGGAGAGAAAGGAAGGGTTCTTAAGGGAGGCGGGGTTAAACGGGGCATTTGGCCATCACGGATTGGGTGGCAAGGGTGTTTTGGCGCAGATCGCAAAAGAAGGTGTGAACCGGGAGGTTCGAGCCGTGTCAAGACAGGTTATTGGGGGGGGGGGATGGGAAGAGGGGAGGTCACCCTTCAAGAGGGGGGGTCGCAGATGGACCATGAAAAACTCATCTGTGCGCGGGGAAAGAGGAGGGAGCCTTGGGTTAGGGTGGGCAGTGATCGGGGGGGAAAGTATAAATGGGGTCATAGGCTAGGAAAAAAAACGAAACCAGGGGGGGGAGGAGGGAAACAGATTTTCTCGTGAAGGCCCGGGGAGGGTTTTCTTTTTATTTGTGGTAGAAAGAAACCGTATCTAGAATATGGGACGCAGATCACACCTAAGTGTGGAAGGTGAAATCAAAAAAGGGTAGAAAAATAAACATGAAGGGGAAACTTCCACTCTGAAGATACGGCGCGTCATCTTAATTAAGGGGGGCTAACGGAAGAAAGGCGGAAACATTGGGAGGGGAGGTTGGAAAGAGAAAGACAGGATGGGGGGTGAAGAGCGGTTAAGTCAATCACGCTATTTTCAGTATGAAGAAGAAGTACTATCCTCGGCTATATAGACATTTTAAAATGATGCATATGAAAGGCGTCCGAATCGGGGGATGGAAGGGAGAAAAAGGACTGTCTGGGGGGGGGAGGGGGACAAAGTAATATATCGGGCGAGACTCCCTGAGGGACGTAGGGAATGGGACTTAGCGTAGGGAAGTTTGGGAAAGAAGGGACGCCGCGTCCGAAGGGTTGTGGATTAGATGAAAATCTATCGCCAAGAATTCAGGGGGGTCAGGAAGGGCTATGGCTCTGGATTCAAAGGGTCATGGGGAAGGGCTTTTAGGAATACCCCCTCGGTTAAGAACGGGGGAAAAAAAGACATAGGGAGTCCGGAGGGGAGTAGGAAGGGGGGTACCTCGGAGAGAAGCGTTCGTCACGCTGCACGGTCCGGGTAGGGGAATATTCTGTGCAGTATGGGGAAGGGTAGGTCCTGATAGGAGAGAGGGGATCTCTGGAAAGGGGAGGTACAAACTGGGTATATGGGGGGGTGGAGGCGGGGCGACCACGTTTGCCCTGGAACTGAGAGGGGAGAAGTTTACAAGGCATGGAGGAGGGGGCCTTTAAGGGTTTTTGAAAAGGGGGGCAGCAATTCTCTGAAAAAACAGGGCGAAACTAGGGAAAAAGGTTAACGGCTGAGAATATCCGGGGGAGGAAAGAGCAATGCAAAAAAATAGACGAAAAAATTAATGGAAGCTCGAAGTAAGGGAATGAAGGAGAGAACTGGTAGGTAGCCGCAAAAAAAATAACCCATAGGAGGACGCCAGATGAACGTTAAGAGCCTTAGGACCGCTAAGGAAAAAGCCTAGAAGCGAACGTGCCGAAACCGGGACACCCACAGAAAATGCCTAGGGGAGGATCAAAAGCGCGCACGGTTAACGGGGCGGGAGACCAAAGAAAGGGGGGGCTTCCACTGGGGGGCTTTTGATTCATGAAAGGTTAAACTTAGTGAAATGCGAAGCCTGATCGATACGGTCTACTGGGGAATTATGTATCCAGCCAAGGATCAGGTCGCTACAAACGAAAAAGAAGGAAAAATAACCCAAAACTAACAGACTGTCGGGCGATCATCAAAGAAAGGGGGGAGATCCAAAAAGAGGAAAAAAGAGTAACACTTGACAAAAAAAAAAAAAAAGACTATTATGGACGGGGACAATGCCCTTCTGGAAGACAAACACTTAGTCGGTAAGGTTCCAATCGTGTTGCACCTAGCTCAACAAAAACAAACGAGGAGAAATATAGATGGGGAAAAAAATTTGACGTTAAGGACCAACGAAACCTGATAAAGCCTCAACAACCGGGAAGATGGCGATTGGGAGGGGTCCAGGTTATACTACCCCTTTGCGAATGGGGCTAGTTCGAGAACAAGAGGTGGAACAGCGCCGGTAAGGGTTTAAACACTTCGGAAGGGAGAGGGGGGCTGACGCTAACTGACGCGTAGCTTGTGCGCATCATCCAAAAACGTAGCCAAATGGGGGAAATATAGAGTCTTCATTCCTCTGGAATGTAACGCCGGTCATGGACGGAAGACCAAAAAAAAAGCGGGAAGCAAGGAGAGGGATTCTGGGGAGAAAATGCACGCCGTTGAAAGGAGATTTACTCATCACCCTCGAGGTAAAGCGTTCGAGGGATCTTCCTGCGCTGCACTTGAGCCTCATCGATTCCAGAATCATAAAGATAGCAGGAGAGAAAGACCGGTGCGGGCTGCACCGCTATTACATAGCTGAATCGAAACTAAGGCAGGTCTTCCCTACATTAATAAGGAAGAAAAAGGACATGCAACAATTTCCGGTCGGTCCTGATCGCGAGAAGGTGGAGATACGGAGTCTGGAGGGGGGGACGGAGAGAGCAAGTTCTAGGCGGGGGTCAAAAAGCGGAAGAATTTTCTAAAGAGAAGGAGAGAAAAAGGTGAACGCTCGGACTTGGCGAATCCAAAAACGCCTAAAGGAAATTAACGAACCGAGGAAGAGAACAAGCAAGATTAGTACAAGACATCGTTGGGAACAAAAAGGAATCTTCGAACTGCGAAATCAAACGGGAAAGAAACAACAAAGGGGACACGGAAATTCAACAACTCAGGAGAATCTCATCAAGGAAATCAGGTATCCCGAGAATAACAGCAAAAGACGTGAGTCCTTTTAACGAACTCAACGAAAGCGAACGATGATCCAGCGACGGGGAAAAAAAACTAACGGACAAACCCCGCCTATGACAGTGAACTTTTTGAAAAGTTTCACTCTGTGAGAAGCGCCCGAAAACTTTCTGCTTTAACGTGCAGAATAGCGCAAAGAAAGAAAAAACCCACCAAACAGACGGGCCGCGAATGAACGACAAAGACATATACTTCGTACGCACGGGCGAAAAAAAGAGCACGCTCCTCACTAAAGCCGGAAACGTAGAAGATTTTTTTCGCTAACGAAGACACAAAGGCCACGTAAGTGGTGAGACGGAAAGAAAAAAGGCCGCCTCCTAAAAAAAATCCGCAGCCAAACTCCTGGGCAGCTTCAGAGGAATCCTATGAGAACGCCTAGGTTCGAAGAACCAAGATCTCACAAAAATCGCGCGCCTTTACAATCGCCAAACAATGCGATGCTTGAGGACGCGTAAGTACGATCTTCTGCCGTGAAAAGTAGCCGGGTGTAAGTGGTCGGGGTTTTCTCCTGTTTTGGAAGAGAAACCCAGCCTCTGTGAGCGAGGAAAAATCGGTACTTAAGCAACGGAAGAGGAGCTCAAGCTTTAAAAATCAGATCCAGGTCAAAAATGGAAGGGGGAAAAGGAAAATCCGAAGTCATTTGGGAAACCGAACAAAAAAGGCCACAAGGTAGAGGAAACAGATACCCTGGGGAGTTCATACTAAAGCTCCCAGAAGGCCCTGGAAGAAGTGGATAGCTGAGAAACAAGAGGGGGGTTACCAAATCTGCAATTACAAGCAACACTTTATTTACAAGGGTAGACAGAAGACGGTATCCACCGAAGGGGACGACTATTTTAAGACTACAAAAAAAAACACAAGTCAACATAAGAGGCCCGTACTGTGTAAGCCTCTCTAGTCACAACGGAAGGAGAACATAAGTGACGGGCTCAAAGACAAAACAAAGCGTTTGGGAAACTGAATACAAGTCTGATGGGGGGGGAGGGAGCTCGATGAGTTATGGGGTTTGCAAGATCTGAACTCGGCATCGGATACTTCAAAAATCCACCGCGGACAAAGCGCCCGCCTTAGCAGTGGAGGGGGTTCTATTGCCTGCGGAGAGGCGGTTTAGGAGGTGGCGCTGAAACAAACGTCAAAAGAGGGGAGTGGGAAGATGGATTCCTCGTCTCGGCACGGCCAACTATCGCAGATGACGAATCAGCCAAATTAACGGCGAAGGAATGCAAAGAAAATTGGTCAACAAGTTCCAGTCAAAAAAGCAGACCAGGCTTGGGGGAAAAGGACGTGCTGCTATCGAAAGAAAAAAAAGACCCCCGGACGGACACAATTCGACAAGTCGGAGACACCGTAAATCACGTGTACACTAGAAAGGGCCAAGGCCAATAGGCGTTGTGCACTGACCCGGTCCCAATCCTTATAATCATACAAAAAACAAAAAGATAGGATAGTTTTTGGAGGGGGAGAGAAAACGCCCTAGGTGGAAACCAATTGCTAACCCACTAAGCCTCAACCAAAAAGATGAGGTGATAGATATACGAGCGTTGGGGGTCAAGCGGGATGGGATTGCTACGGAGCGGCCACGAAAATAGGGAGAAGGAAAGGGGGAGGCTTATTATAAGAGCTTGCAACCGTACACGCCCTACATCGATTGTGCCTGCACGGGCACGGGAGAGTTTAACCTTATTGGAACGGGTTCTATAGAATGTGTGGGGCCAGGGGGGTTTAGGTTGTTTAGGAAGGGAGAGAAATCTGACCTTCAAAGCTAAGAAAACCGCGTTTAAAAAAAACGATCCTGATTATAAATTGAGGGGCTGCGAATCTGGTTCGCTGGGAGAAGTTCTGGGGTGGTCAGGAGGGCAAGGAATCGAAGGGTCGATAGTGCAAGGTAAGGGCCGGGGAGACGACAAGAAGTCCTCAAGATGGTGGTTAAAAGACACTAAGAGACAGCCGCACCGACAAGACCAAGGAACAGAACACTAAATAGAAGAATATTAACAACATAGGAGGGGCAAGGGGGGCAGGCAAGGGGGGGGAAAAGGAATGTTCTTATGCTATCTCTCTTGCAGGACCGCGAAGTCGCAGCAGAGCAGAAGGGTTAACGATTTGGGTTTTACCCTAAACAACTAGGGGGGGGAAGATCATACGTTTTTGGATGAGGGGAGGAGGGATCAACAGTACGTTCTTCGGGGGGCCAAAAATGGGGTTGGGGGTGTGTGAGGAGTAACGCAAAAAAAAAAGTAGGGGGGGGGGGCCGTCTTTCTATCTTCTTTGTAGACGGGGGGCAAGAAATTGACCGTGGATCTTGGACGGGCGTGCACAGGCCCCTTAAGAAGGGGGTGCTGTATTATTCCCTCGAGTCAGGCTTAAGGGGGTCGCTGATCTTAAGGGAGAGATCGTTTGTTAAATGTGATTAAGAAGTTTAAGCTAAGTATTAAGGTGGAAACTCCTGAAAGGGGAGTGGCCGTTACACTTGCCCTGGGTAAAGGGAAGCTGGCTGGGGGGGGTAATGGGGGGGAGGAAGATCTAAGGGGCCGCAAGCCTTCCAGAATTGAAGCGATAACTGTTTTTCGGTCTCCAACTAAAAACTACCAAAATGAGTAAAGGGTCGAAACTAAGGACGGAGAGGAAGGAGTATGAGGGCGGAAAGATCAGGATACAACATTACGGGGCGGGATGGTAAGTAAGTTTTTTGAGAGGGGATAGCAATAAGAGGGAAGATGATAAGGCTAGTAATTCAATCGCGGCTGGAGCTGGAGGAGGGAGACGAAGCGGGGGGCTTGAAGTTCTAACATATTACTCTTGGGGGGGATTCCGGAAACCTTATCTTCGTTATCGTGCGAACGACGGGAGGTATTGTGGGAGCGAAGGAGCTGACTGCGAAAGGCAACGTCCGATTTCAAAATATGTTGGCGTGGCTAATCCTAGGGTCACAAAGGAGGGGGGTCGGCAGAGCGATCTGTCTGAGTGGAAGAGAAAGGAGTGCCTTGACTATTGGAAATAACCAGTAAAGAACTATGTTTCAAAAAGAAGGGGGGGTGGGCGTAATCTTCGGCGATGCAGGCTCAGTGTTGAACTATCCAAAAATGGGAGGTAGCGGCCGTTTCGTTTCGGAAAAAAAACTAAGAACGTCGGGGGATGGGAAAAGCATCATGTTTCCTGGGCAGGGGTAGTCAGGTTCGTTAGCTTTAGTCCACGTGATGGGGATGAGGGGGAAAATGCCCGGGGGGGAAAAAGGGAGGGGCAGGGCGCCACTGGGCTCGCAAGAAAGTTTCCAGATGCTGGGGGGGAAGGAATGCAGACGACAATTCGAGTGGGGGAGCGGCAAAAGTCCCGAGCCGCTCGAAACTTGGGAGGAGGGAGGGGCTAAAAATCTCAGTTTTAAAGACTGGGAAAGGTGCGAGTCTCATAAGGGCGCAGAACGAAACAGGGCGGACAAAGTTACTCAATTTTCGAAAAAAAAAAGGCAATTATTAAATGAGGAGAGAGACTTACTGTTGGTGAAATTCAGCCTTCTTTAACATAGCGCCCGGTAAGGTCATTATCAAGGGGCAAAAATGAAAGGAAGCTGAGATCTACTAAGGCGAACGGGAGATGGCAAAGTACCAACATAGCGAGGCTTACGTGTGTTCGTCAAATTCACCGGGCAGTTTGGAACAGCGCTATTTGCGGGGGAAGGATTGAGGTGATGAATGAAAAGGGGGAAGGCCGTTGAAATTGCCGCCAAGCGATATGTCAAGAAGAGGGGTTGTGCGATGAAGGGCGCCCATAGAGGGGGGGACGAGATCTCTAAAAACGAAGTCTAAGGGTTTCCTGAAAGGAAAACCGTCTGGTAACCGGTAGTAGAGGGGAATTAACAGACAAAGATTAGGGGAGAAAAGATAATCCCGCGCATAAGCTAACTTGGGAAATCAAACTCTAGGTTCAGTTTAAAATTTCTTGTAACTGCTGATACAAGACTATTCGGGGGGGAATGGGGAAACTTGGTGATCAGGGGGGAGC
>Ga0179591_1299457_pt1 | contig 13301 bp, 19 predicted proteins | sample CZOMad2_1_08_16f_FD_182891 | JGI IMG/M metagenome (GOLD analysis project Ga0179591, IMG submission 182891) | Vadose zone soil fungal communities from Angelo Coast Range Reserve, California, USA - CZOMad2_1_08_16fungal (PacBio error correction) | ecosystem: Environmental > Terrestrial > Soil >...
GAGCGGAGAATAAAAAGGTTGATGCTAGTAAACCTCCCGAAACCGGGAAGCGATAAAAGTGACCATGGGCTACAGGAACCAGATCAAAAAAGCATGCACATAAAGATGTCCAAAAAGAAAAAAAAAAAGAAACGCGAGCCAAACAACAAGAAAGTCATGTCAAAAACTACTCAACGTAACGTCGACAAAACAAAGGAATGGCGGAATCAACAAAATGGGCAGACAGGTGACGGCACGTGCCGGGGACTTTCAAAAAAAAAGAGAATCATTGGGTTATCAAAAGGCCTAGGATCGATCGTCGTGATTAGGGAAAATAAAAGAATCTGTACTCTGAACGAAGTAAAAAACGGCGAAAGAAGCGGGTCCCCACTGATAAAAGAAAAAAAAGAAAAAAGAAAAAGGGGAAAAAAAAAAAAGAGACTTTCGAACCAAAGGAAGGAAAAAAATCTGGAAGGGTGAAGGAAAAAGGAAAATGGGTGGTTTGAGGTGAGGTCCTCGTGCACTCAATCAAAGGAAAATGAACAAGTGAGGCGTTTCCTGGGTGCTTTTAGGAAGTTCACCGCGAACAGGTATGGGGGAAGAAGAGAAAAGCGTGGAACGGAAAAGTGGGGAAAAGTCCTTCTGGTGAGGTGTCGAGGGGCGGTACCAAGGTGATCCAGTGAAGTTTCGGAAAAACCAGCAGAGAAGGGAAAAACCTGACATGCTGGCAAAAAACGTGACAAACCGTACGATGAAACAGGGAAAAAATCGAAACACTATCTGGGAAAGAAGGGTGAACTTTGGTCATTGACACAACGTAACAAAAATCGAGAATAAAGGGGAATGAAACGAACGTGTTGAGTCGGGAGAGGAAGAAAGATTGCGGCGAAGGCTGCCAAGAACAATCGCCCGTGTAAACCCAAAAAAGAACGGAAAGATTAAGCTCGTTCAGGGAAAATGAGTGCAATTACAAAGAAGGGAAGTCAAAATAAGTGTCAAGGGACTCAAAAAGGTCCGGCGACAGGTCCAGGCCTTTGGGGGAAAAGCGGCAAAAGAAGAGCTGTGCGGGGAGATTAAATAAAAAAACGCGATTGAAGGGGTGGGAGGCCTGGTGTTGTCCGGCATGTCCAGCGTTGGAGGGAGGTTAAAAAATACGGGCAGGAAGTGAGTTTTCTAAGGCCCATAAGGTGGGCGCTGGAAGGGCGATCGATAATTTCAAAAAGCCACAATAATGTCAACACAAAACACTGTAAGGGGCGGGAGGACCCGTCCACGAAAGGAAAAAACCAACACCACGTTTCCCAGAGCTGTTAAAGGGAAAAGAAGAAAGGAACCACCTGCCGTTAGGATCTTCCCCAAGACCCTAGCAGGGGCAGACCAAAGAGGAAGGAACAAAAACGAGAAAAAAAAGAAATCAAAGAAAAAAAAAAAACCACGAGAGGGGAAAGAAAAAAAAGAAACAGGAACAGACGTAGGAGAAGAACTGGGGGTTACACGATGGGAAGCCGGGGCAATCGTGAGGCCTCACGACCCCCACCATCATACAGAGTAAAATTGAGGGAATGGGAGACGGGGAGAATCAGTATTACACCTCGAAGAGCTGAACTCTGGGCGGGTGGAAAGTGTCTGTTCCCGTAAGGATGTCAGATTGCATTGTGGGTGCTGGTGGCTGTTGGGCTAATTTGGCGGGGGGGGGTGACCATAAGGGGAAATAGGGCCTGCCTCGATGTCCCTGACCGAAGAAATCGAGGGAGGTAGGGGGAACACCACCATCCGGGTGAGGGAAAGAAACGGGTCCCCAAAGGCGGAGAGAGAAAATCGGACAGGCGGGCAAGACAACCCCCTCGATTATTGGAAATTGAATTCGACTATACGGATTGTTTTTCCCTAAGTGCTGAAATTCCACTCCGTTCTAAGGTGGACGGAAGGTCACTCTCCTGAATCTCGAAATTCGAGCATGACAACAGAAGGTCGGGGGTCGCCCACATGGGTTGATCGTCACAAACCGCCGGGGCCACGAAGCTTAAAAAAGCTCACGCAGCGTGGAAGCGGTGTGTGAGCGGACTGTCTCCATCTGGGTAAAATAAGAGTCGTGGGTCGATAAATTGGGGGCGCTTAACCGCCGGCAGGCCAGCACGGAACCAGGAGGGTGCCGGAACACGGGTGTGCACTGCGAGGGGCGAGGAGACGAGCGTGGGATCAACGTTATCCCGGAGGTGAAGAATCTGCTGGGTAAGAGGGGGAAAAAATCGGCCGACAAAGCCGCTAGGGTGAAAAAAACGGGACATCAGGCAAAAAGGCTCGTCAGGGAACTCCGATCAGTAACCACGGAAGCGTGCGTCTGTAAAATTACAAAGAACGAAATGCAATCGTAAAGGGGAGAACCATGCCTGGTCAGCAACCACTAAAGAGACATGGGGCCGAGAGAAGTTGACACATGTAAAAACAGGTGGGAAAGAAAGACCCGAAAAAAAAAGAATTTATCTGTCTGAAAGAGTGCAAGAGGAACAGCCGCACTTGGTCCGCTCCGGAAGAAATAACTTCTTAGCCGTATAAACGAATGAGGTGGTATGACGACGAAAACAAGGCCAGGGAAAAAAATCACAAAAAAATAGAGACCCAGGGGAAAAAAAAAATATTTGTTAAAATCAAAGGTAATGGACTGCACCAAGCTCGGGGGAGAAATTAGAAAAAAAAAAAGAGCCACCCATTTCCTGGAGGGAAAAACACACGGGGGCCAAGGGATTAAACACTGCCTTGGCTCTGAACGAACAACGCGTGGAACAGTCGAATCAACAAAGGACTTGCTTGAAAAAGAAAAGATCAATCATACGGAGCGCGTTTGAAAAGAAAGGAGCGCTGAGTTATGGTACTAGCCGCCAAAAGTAGCTGAAACGGATGGGGCGGAACAAAAAACTACTCAGAAGAGAAAAAAAAGGAAAGTATGCTAAAGACACGGTGGGGGAGAATGCCATCCGGCACTGGTTAGTGGTTGAGAAGCCAAAGTCTTACGGATTGAAATGGGAGGGAGTGTGGCATTGGGGAAGTTGAAACAGTTTGGTGTTCTCGTTGAATACGGTTTCGGGCCTTAGCAAGGTGAAAGAAAACAAATGGTCGCTAAAGGGTGGTGTGGTGGGAAGGGTGGGGGAAAAGGGAAAAGACTCCAAAAAAAAAGGGGCGTAAGGGCGAAGGTTAGGGCAGACCGCGGGAAGGGGAGGGAGATCAGTCCCCAAAGCTTCGTACTAATGCAGGTAGGGAAACCACCAATGATGAAAATGTTGTAGCACCTGGTATCAACTAAGTCAAAACGCTGGGAAGGTAAACATCTAGAGCGAGAAGACAAGCGAAAGATCCCTGGCAATAGAATGTAAGGGTGAGCAGAGGTAAGTGAATGAATGTATCATAAGTAGGTCTCACCTTACGACGAAAAAAGCCAATTCCAATAGAGGGACAAACACCAGGACAATTGGGGGATCGTGGACTGGAAACGTCTCTGCTTGGGGGAGCTGTGCCCACATTCCTCCGGATTGCGGAAAATGCCTCACGACGCACATTCAGCCAGAAAACAATACCTGTGGTGCAGGGGGTGCACAGCGTGGGGAAAGCGAAGTCCGATACCATGTTGGTGAAGGACGCTTGTTAAAAAGTGGTAACGAAAGGGGAAGCAGAATCACATTGGGCGTTGAGATAAACAGAATAAAGGGACTTCAAGGGAATCGAGGCCGTCAGCAGAATGGGTGGCAAGGGATTCAGAACAAGAAACACAAAAAAAACTGACCTATGGTTGGGAATAAACACTAAGGAAAAACACAGCCGATTCGAGATAAAATAAGGCGTAAACGCAAGGTAGGATCGCATGCCTTAGGAAATCAAAAAGGAAGAGAGGTCTGCCCAAACAAATCTTTCAAAGCTAAAAAAAGTAGAGTGGCCGAAGGAAGAGACTGAGAAGAGGGAAAAGAAAGGGTCCCGCAAAAATCTTAAACACGACCGAACGGCCTACTAGTGGAAAAAAAAAAGGGGAAAAAACGGTAGGGGACCTGAACTGGCCCCCAGGTGACCAGGAACATTCAGTAGAAAAAACAGCAAATACGGGGGTGCCAAAAAAAACAAGGGGAAGAGTCAACCAGTAACGCGAATTGGGGGGAAGAGAATCAAATAAAAGGACCAACAATTGCCCGCAGGGGTAGGGTGGTCAGCCGGTGCGGCTAAACATCAAGGGGGAGAAAAAGGTGGGAAAATCTAAAAGCTATCTGTGCAACTGAGTGACCCGGGCAAGGTGATCCATTATAAGGAAGCGAGGGGAACCGGTAGGCTTAATCGGAAGTTCAAAAACAAAAGGAATGGCGCAAACCGCGACAGATCCTTCCGCATTTGTCCGGCCTTGGAGGAGAAGGGAACACCCAAGGGGGGGAATCGCGGTTTCAAAGAGAAAAAACACGGAGAGTTAGTAAAAAATCTGCCGCGCGGGGATCTCGGGTGACCTAGTCAAGAGCCAACAGGGAAGAACTGGAACCGGGAGTACAGGAAAAGTAAAAGAGAAAAAGAAAAAGGTCCGTCTGATAGTGGGATTCTTTAGCGCTGGGGGTATATAAGTCTATAGGAAGGAGGTGATAGAGGAGGGCAGGAGAGAGAAGACAAGAGGGGAGCTCCATGGTCTAAGGGAACAGAGTCGTCACGGTGTATTTTCAAAGCACAAAAAGGAAGAGGGTGGGGACCAAAGATCCGGATGGCGCTGCGACACAAAGGAACAAATAGGTGAATACTCGTCGAACACTAGATAAAAGAGACGTCTAAAAAACGCCAGGAAAACTACGCAGGTCATACTCCCTGATACGGTGGGCGAGGATAGAAAGGGGCCCGTCAACCGCTAATACGGTCAACCCACAAGGCTGAAAAAGAGAGCAGTGGAAATGTCCGGTGGAATAGGGGAGGATAGCTCTTACACGAGGCGTCTACTCATTTCTACGTTAGGGCCCGGCTCAATGGGTCTCTAACGGGAACGATGAGCGACTTATATGATAACTCTGGAAGGGAGGGTAAGGTAACATGCGTGGCCGGGAAAAAGTGCGGACCTTGGGGGACCTCCAATGAAGTCGATGATTCAAGGGAGTGCATCCTCCGAAGGCAACACATTAGTGAAATTGAGGGAAAATATAGATATTCTGAAAGAAAAAAGGATCTAGGTGAAGAAGAGGTACACCAGAATACACCGACAAAAAAAACTTTATAACCTTAGATCAAGGGGTCAAAACCGTGACTGGAACACGGAAAAAGTTGAGGGCCGAAGGAAAAACAGCCTATATTAAGAAATAAAGCTGGGGGGTTACGCGCAAGAAACGGATTCTTATAGCGCCAAGCACTTTTCCCACAGGAGGGGGGGGAGCGTTGAAAGCACTGTGCACAGGAACGGGCATACAGTACAAAGTGAAAGAAAGAAAGAAAAAAGAAAAAAAGGGGACCCCTTAACAAAGAACAATAGCGCGTCGGTTCGCGGCAATCCAAAGACTGAAAAACAGTTAGCCTGTGGGAGGTTACTTCCACCATGAATCGGGAACACTTGCAAGAGGAAGGATCGAAATACCAGAAGAACAGACACGGGGGTTCACGAGAGTATGACAAAAGCAGGGGCAGGAAACGGTTGTTTAATCGGGCATGAGAACGAGATGGCGACCACAAGAACAGCTCCAGGGAAAAGATGACGGAGGTAGCGGGCTGCAAAAACGCATTTGGGGACATTGGAGAACGAAAAAAAAAAAAAAGAGCCTCCACCTAAAGAGAAATACCGCACGCAAAAGCCGACTACCGTAACAGAAGGGGAAAAAAACGAGAAAAGTACGGAAAACAAGCATTGATCGGTAAAAAGAGGGCAAAAGGTCCCGAATTAAGAAGAGGAAATGACTAAACCGCACGCCCTGAGAAGACGTTCAGAAGGTTGAAGTGGTTCTCCCGACTTCTACATAGCTGCTCCGGTGAACGCTAAAAGACTTAGTCTAAGGAAGGAAAAAAACTACGACCGACCGGTGGTGCGGGTATTCAAGACGGCGAAGGAATTGTCAGGGGGGACGAAAGTGAGGGTTTCATTGAGTTAAAAAATGAGTGGATGGGAGACGAAAAAGATCCTGAAGCTTGAAAAAGGAGCAAGGAACGTAGGGATAACGCAGGAATTTAAACATGGTAAAAGGGTTAGATCATAGAAAAAGGGTCCGCACCGTACAAAGGTGCAAGAAAGATGGGAGGGACATTTAAGAGTAAGGAGGGGTGCACACAGCCCATTGGTTGCCAGCAGCCCGAAAAAAAAAGGGAAAAAAAGCTCAACACCGAAACAACAAAAGAAAAATAACAAAAAAGAACGGGCGCGGAGAAGGTGCAAACGAAAAACAGCGAAAAAAGGGGTAAGGTCAAGGGAATATAAAAAGTGGGAGTAGAACCTTGGACTCCGTCAGCGGTGGAGAGGGCGCCAGACGAAGTCAGGCCAGTTGCGGAAATAGGGGAAAAACGTTGAGAAAGAAAAAAAAAGGTCACTTCTAGGCCACAGGGGAACGAAGGTGGGAGGGAAGAAAATGCCGGGAGGACAAGACAAAAAAAAAAGGGAAAAAAGAAGAAAAGGAAAAGTGGAAGGTAAAATCGAGCACAACTGGAAGGAAATAGAAAACAGTGGGATGGAAAACAGGAAAAAAAACAGAGGGTAGAAGGATTAGGGGGGAAAATAAGGGATGAAAAAACTGAGTTGGATGGGAAGGAGTTACCCGAGCCGAAAGAGGACTATGTAGGAGTCGTGGGGACATTGAAGGAAGGTACAAAAAGGAGAATCAAACCAAAGAAAGAAAAAGGGTTGGGGAGTTAAGACAAAAAGAAAAGTAAAAATTTACAAAAGAGGGAAACCTATCATATCAGAAGTGAGGCGCATCCGAAACCCACGTAAAGACAAAATGGTATAAGAAAAGGAAAACAAAAGCGACGAACACGGACCGGAAAAGGCGAAAAGAACGGGGGAAGTCTTACAGAAGGTACGGGTATATTATAATTGTCAAATAGGAGGAGTCACGAAAAAACAGGTGGGGGCGCCTATCCAAGAGTAAAAAACCTAAACCCATGGCCGAAAAGACCGCCCACCGGGCAAAAGAGAAGAGGGGGAAGAAACCGTAAAGGGACATCGGAAATAGGTGGGAGATTAAAAGAGGGGGGAACGCAGTCCTCAAGTCGACGGCCTGTGGTAGGACAGACAAGCTCGAGAAGTGCAAAAGTGAGAAACAAAAAGACAAAAAAGGGGGGTTCATAGAAATTGGAGTTCCCTGAAACTGGTCTGAAGTGTAAGGTAGGTGAGAAAGAGTCAAGCGGGTGGGGTTCTACGAAAATGGAGGAAAGTGGGGGAGGGAAAAGGGGCAACAGAAATCAAGTCCACCTGCACGATCTATCAGGGGTAAAAAAGGGAGGGGAAAAAACGGAAGGAACGCCAAAAGGGGTCCTGTGCGGGACCGAAAAGGAAAGGAAAAAACTAAAGTGAACCAAAAAGATGGGGATCGAAGTGGGAACACGGCAAGAAGAAAACCTATACACCCCCTGAAAGAATGTGGGTAGGGGAGTTTGTGGGACTACAACTGAGTACGAACAACAGGGAGATAGGGAAAAAAAAGAAAGCAGGCTTCTGGACGGGGCGGACAGAGGGGCACATTAAGTGGGAATCCCTCAAAAAAAAAAGGGAGGAGGGACAAAACCAAGAAATCCGGCAGCGACGGGCGGTCAGAGGGAAGGAAAAAAGAACCTCACTAAACAAAACAAAAACTCCAAGACCGCGGGAAGGGAATGCGTAGTAAACCAGGGCAAATGAAAAAAAAGAAAAAAGGGGGAAGGGAAAGACCGGAACAGAGCAACGATAAAGTGTTTTTCGAGGAAAGATCCAGGCAACGAGGAAATAAGGAACCAAAAGTCCCAGGGCAACTAAAACAAAAAAGGAAAAAGAATCAGAGGGGAAACAGGGTAACGAACCGATTAGGGTGTACAAGAGGAAGAAAAGGAGTAGGCAAGGGAAAAAATGGAGTGCTAGCTGGGAAAGAGGGAGAAATAAAAGGGAGAAAAAGGGGATCAAGGTTCGTCCGGGGAAAATAAAAAAATACAATTGCATAAGGGCCCGGGGGGCTAACAGCCGAGGGGCAGAATGAATAGGTTGATAACATGACCGTCGGGAGCACACTTTGGTGCCAGAACGAGGGACAAAAAAAGGGGGGACATGCAAAGATATATGGATCGAGTGGGACAACACAACATAGGGAAACAAAAAAATGTCGGGTGAATAAAAATCAGAGCAAAAAGGGGATGTGTGCGCCGGAGTGCACACAAAACAAAAGGGGCCGGTGGACAATTAGCTGTGTCAACAGAAAGAAAATGTACATAAAAAAAAAAATCGAAAAAAACGGTCAACAAACAAGGAAGAGGAAGCAAAAAGTACACTATATTGCCCTAAGGTCCTTAGTAAGAGAAAAGGGAAAACAAAAAAAAAAGGAAAAGAAGAGTTATGACACTGGGGATGAAAAAGGTGAAGGGAAAAAGGCAAAAAGGGGGAAGACGTGGTTCTGATGAAAAATCGGTACGGTCACAGCATCAGTATACAGGCGCCCACGAAAGGAGAGAGAGGCTTGGGACACGGACTCGAACAAAATATTAGATTAAATAAAAAGAAAAAAACGTAGAATGCAAGACCTGGGCTCTAGGAAGCTAGAGGCAAATCAAAGGGGAATTTGGGCCGGGAAAAGGGGGGTGGAGACTGGGTTAAAAGGGGGGGCGGACCGACACAAAAAATTTCCAAGGTTCCTGTGGGAGACGCCGGGAGCCTTGCAAGGGAAGGCGGAGGAGGCGCCAAAGGGAGGGAGTTTCCCAAAACTAATCGCGGGGGGGGGTACTGTAAAAAGGGGCCGGGGGGAGGCCCTTTCCTCAGGTTGGGGAGATGCATTTTCACAGCCTCAAGGGCCCCTGGTGTTCAAAGATTTCTCACGGAGGATGATCCGAGTGAACGGGCTCACGATTCGTCCTAGAGACGGTTCGTCGCCGGTGTGGCCTCCATCTCAAACAGATGATTCGGGGGCGGTCAAAAAGCTAGGGGCCCGGTTGGGGAAAGACAGAGCGGCTGAAGAAAAAGGTCCGACCATTGCGGCTCGACCAAGATGCAGAAAAGTAGGGGCTCGAGACTTCCTAAAAAGCAAAACCAAGTGACCCGATGCTGGCAGGGGCCCTGGTTGAGTCTTTGCCTTGATGGGGAAGGGGGGAAGTGACACAAAAGAAAGAGCATGTCCCCCAAGGGGGGGAATGCTCGGATGCGCACTACAAGCATTGCTGTCGGCAAATACCAAGCGAAAGGAAAGGAAAGAGAGGGGGAAGGGTGAAGGATGAGAGAGAAAGGGGGGAAAAAAAAAGAGAAAGAGGCAAGAAACGAAAAAGAGAGAAAAAAAAAGAGAAAAAAAAAGGAAAAGAGGGGTGGAAAAAGGGAGAAAGAAGAGAAAAAGGAGCGAGAAAGTAGAGGATAGAGGGGAGGGGAGGAACTTGGAAACTGGGAGGAGGATAGGGGAGGACTGAAAGAGAGGAAAATACAAATCATAAGTGTCCACTCCGTACCGAAAGCTGTCAAAAATGGTATGGAAATGAAAGGAAACAAAATCGTCGCAAAGGAGAAACGGAAAAAGAAAGAAAAGAGCGATCGGATCTCATCAAATCAGAATATCAAAGGATAACGTACACGAACGTGTATGAGGAAAAAATTAATAGCAATAGTTGAAGAAAAAAACACATACGAATGCGTTGGGAAAGAGGATGGGACTCAATTCAAAAAGAGCCACAAATCTGCAAATAAGAAGAAAAGAAAGTCGGTGGAAAAGGAAGAACATGAACAGAAAAGGAGTTCAGTGATCTGGAAATGGTTAGCAAATTAGAAATGAAAACCCTCAACTAAACACGTATCAAAACAACGACACTCAAAGAGAAAGAACAAGAGCAAGAGGCCGGGCACAGGAAAGAAGGGGGGGGAGAGGTCACTGGCAGGAATTAGCAAGTCTATTTATGAGGCAGAGGAGAGTAAAAGGAAGCGCTGGGGTGGAAAAAGCCTATCGGTTGGGTCAAAAAGGGGAACAAAGAAAACAGACCGTCGGTGACCACGATGAGTGAACTTGAAGGAAGAAAAGAAAAATAGGAAGAGCCGGGGAACTTCGGAGAACAGTTCTGAACATTAGTAAGGAATGACTGGGGAAATAGGTCCATCACCAATAGGGGGAACTAAAAAAAAAAAATCATCAACGGGCGTTCACAAAGAACGCCGACAGCGTCCACCGCCAATCAAAAAAATAAGCACAAAAAATCTAAGTTATTGGAAGGGCCCAGCAGCTCGGAAAAAAAAAACGCACACGAACAAGCAAAAACAGTAAAGGAACAGGGACAAGAGGTGCACAACTAAACGAAATCTGAAAGTTTTAAAGAGAAAAAGAAGGATCCCCCTGTCAGAGGAAAGTGTAAAACTGGGGGGAAACGTGTGACGCCAGCGAAGGAGGAATGAAAGAGACGGAAAATGAGATAGAGGCAGGGGGTTCAAATTACGTGGCCGAGACTCATTCGAAGCCGAACGAAGACGGACACACCCAAAAACAACAATGGGTGGTTTACAATAGGGGTGGGAAGTCCTGAAAGGTGTTAACTCAAAATATTGGAAAAACTAAATATCGAGCAATCAAAAACTTAATGTCGCAGGGGGGACAATAGAAAAAAAAAACCGCGAGGCCGGATTCACGACTGGCCACACAGTTAAACAAGACCAAAAAAGGATCACAGCGGTGTGAAAAACATAGGAAAAAAAAAAAAGGTCCGACGCGAGCAAGATGAAAAAAAGCGAGAGGACCGTTGTAACCAAAACCGCGCTGTAAGGTACACGGGAAAGGACTGGAAAAAATTCAAAATACGGCAACGGGAAGAATCGAGCCGCAGACTTCAAAGAAAGAAGGGTCGGGAGGAAGTAAAAACCAACAACGGAGGACATTGCAGACAACCAAAGGTTCGGGGGGACAAAAGTTCGGCTGTGTCACAAATAAGTAAGAGAATCCGTCAAACGTGGGGCCTGGGGAGAGGGATTTGAATGAACCGATCTGAAATTAACGAAAGAAATCGCCTTGGAAAACGGAAAAAATAGAAGGTGCCTATGGGGATTTATGCGAAGAATCAAAGGTTGGAGGGCAGCCACCAACAAAAATGGAGTCCCCACCAGAATAGGTCCCAGTAAAAACACAACCCTGGCCAGCACAACGGAGCATAAACCATGCCAAAAAACAACGAAGGGTTCGAAAGGATAAGGCAAAAAAAAGGTCAGGGCGTTCGAAATGTAGGGGGGGGTACGGAAGAGGGTGGACAGAGGCAAACGAAGGGTCCCTGGAAAATGAAGCAAGGAGATGGAAGAGGTAGAAGTGGACCTACGAACAAAAGAGGACGAAAAACACACCACCACACAAAACAAGAAAGAAAAAAACAAAGAAACAGGAAAGAAAAAGAGAATCACACAAATAAAAAACATAGAATAAAAAAAGCAAGAGAAGACGAAACACAGAGGTATCCAACGAGTTGAGTGCCTAAAATTCAAGCGGGACCTTTAGAAAGCGGAGTCCGAGCAAGTCTGTGTTCTCTGTAAAGAAGGCTATTCAAGGGTTAAGGGACCGGCATACAGAACCGAACCGTCGCCTATAACTAATTGAAAAAGAACCGGTTAATACTGATCAGAGGGGACAAGCAGGAATGGAGCGGGCCCGGGCTGGGAGGGATAAAAAAAGAACCGGGTTAAAAACGGAAAAGGGTTGCACGTACCGAATCGAGGGGAAAAAGGGGGGGGGTGGAGGGCGACGGCGTACTTCTAATGGGGAAGTAGAGTGAGGAGCGCCGGAAACTTTCGAATCGTTTCAGGGGAGGGCGCGAAAAATAACAATCACGGCGTGGATCAATAAAAAAGGGCAAAAAGCACCTCAACTGATGGACGAATGAGACGGCGCCCAGTACATCATTCAAAGAACCCCGGGTGCAGAAGGAAATGAGGAAAGACACATGTGGCATCCCAGGCAAGACATGGGTAAACGGAAGTGGATAGTACTAAAGGGGTAGAAGGAAAAAGGTGGGGAAGTAACATAAAAGGAGGCGCCGCGCGCTCTTCCGGAAGTGGGAAGGGACCAGAGAAGAATAAAACGAGGGAGGGGGAACACAATATAAGGAATCAAAGCATTGAAAAACACCAGAACGGAACTAGACCTAGCCTTAGGGAACAGGTAAGAAAAGAAAAACTACCATCGATGAAAGGTCAAAGGGTTGGTAGGAGGAAAAAAAATACTCATCACAAGGAGGTTAGCGCGCACCTAGAGAAGAAAGATAAACACGGGAAAAAAAAAAAAAAAAAAAGACCAGGAATTCCGCGATACATGAAAATTGTAAAGACGCGAATCATGGGAGAAGGAGAAGAATCAAATAGGACCATAGTAATCAAAAATGTGTTAAACCGGTCCTCATAGCAACCGCTGGACCACCAGCAACCGCGGCGGATTAACAGCTAAATAACCTAAACATCATCGCGCGGTGGGAAAAGAGGGAGGGGTCTCGTGGTGTAGGTCCGAGTTAGCCGGATGAAATTGATACTTCTCTCCCCAACCGGAAATCCAAGAGGGGGTCCACACGGAAAAAGGACAGCAGAAAACATAAAGGGAAATTTATAAGTACGGAAGGGCGAAGGTGCTATTGGGGGGAGAGAGAAAAAGGGCCGGGGTCGGGGCAACCGTAAAGCGGACGCGGTGAAACAAATGGGGGCAAGTAAAAGGGGGGAAGAAGACCAGGTCGGGTTCCATATAGTGGAATATAAAATGTGAGGTCGCACTTGAACAACGTGGTGATTTGGCCCCAGAAGCGTAGAAAAGCAGCTAAGTCGATAGGGTCGCCTCAGTCAAAGGAAAAGGAAACGATGCGCGTCGAGCAAAAAGCAGGGGAGGAGGTCCCAAAAATGAACGGGTTACATCGCAACTAGAAAGGAAAAAGGATATAGTAGTCACATAGTGACGGGCAACGAAAAAAGGGATACGCCAAAAAACAGTCTCTTGAACCAAAAAAAAAAAAACCGCCTCGGTTGATGAAGGGGGAGGGGTGAAGAAGATAGCGAGACTGCGGTCCAATAACAAGGACCAAGAACAAGGGAGAGATAGCGAAGCGCGGTCAAAGAAGACAAAAAAAAAGGGGATAAACAGAGAACGGTCTCGTTCGGAGAAAACATTAAGTTCGAAAAAGGCTAAGGACGTAACACAACACGCATTACTGATTATTGC
>Ga0179591_1268347_pt1 | contig 13300 bp, 17 predicted proteins | sample CZOMad2_1_08_16f_FD_182891 | JGI IMG/M metagenome (GOLD analysis project Ga0179591, IMG submission 182891) | Vadose zone soil fungal communities from Angelo Coast Range Reserve, California, USA - CZOMad2_1_08_16fungal (PacBio error correction) | ecosystem: Environmental > Terrestrial > Soil >...
TTATTAAGGGGGGAAGGTTCCCGGGAACGGCCTATAATCGCCAGGTGAATGAATAAGACGGAGACAAGGGGGGGGTTGCAGAAATTCTGGTTTGTTGGTTTGGGGAATCCGATTATTTTTTTCCTAACTTGTGCAGGAATTTTGGAAGAAAAGTTACGGAAGGACAGGCTTTGGCTGTGGGCGGAGAAATTACTAAAAAAAGCCGGATGAATGGTGCTTAGAAGTGACGTCTGGTGGGGAGGTTGGGGGGTACGGTGGGAGTTTAAAGGGAGAAGCAATCTTGCCCGAAGAGATTTCATTAGGGGGGGGATCCTTTACAGGCTTGGAAAAGAGGAAAAGAGGTAGGGGTCTAAAGGGGCGGATTTTCTAATTCTTTGGAAGGGTAAGTGGGGAGCTTGTTTCAAGGTCGGGGGAAAGCGTCGAAAAATTGTGTCAGGGGGCTACCCCCTCAGACAGGCCGTCGTCAAGGGGGGGCAAGGACGAAATAACCAACTGCAGAGGAGGGGCAGGTCCAGGGGGAAACGGGCAGTGTCTGAATCTCTCTTAAAATGGGGTGGTGATCAGGCAGACGTAAAGAGGGCTAGGTTTTTCAACACTTTAAACTAAGGAGAGGGGAAAATAATAAATGAAAGCTTAAAGGGGAAGGTTGGACCACGTCGACTTGGAGTTCTATACTCGGCAGTGCCCGATGAAATTTGGGGGGGGTTGGGTGTAGAAGCGGGGGAGGAATCCTTTAATTAAGGTTTTAAACATTATAAACAACGACTCTAGGGGATCATTTTTAACGTCGATGACGCATCGGGACGGCAAGCGTGCTTCCATGGGCAAAGGGCCGAGTGCGGGACAATCAGCATGACGCTGCTAGGTTGCTTGTTGCGAAGGGGGGGAGAAGATTGTAATCAGCACTTTTTACAAACCTGCCTATACGGGAACCCGCATATGCGGGAAATTGCTTGTGGGTTTGCGACCGCCCCCCCTTAGGGGGGGAAGGAAGGTTGGTCGAACCGTAGGCTTGCAGCAAACGAGGGCTCGGGGACGGAGTCTACCATTGTCTTAAAATTGTTTTGTAGCGGGGAGAGCCGGATCTTTTGGGGTGGGGGGCTAAAACTGTTGTTGGTGACATCCCCAAAGGATTTCATGAGGCGCAAAAAGGTCAGAGGAGGGTCAAAAACAAAACGAAAAATGGGACCCCTAGGTTATATTAGGGAGATGGACGGGGATGTGCGTTTGGAAGAAGCCAAGAAATAGGAAGAAGACCAGAAGCTGTGGATTTGTGTTTAAGAAGGAAATCAGAAAGGATTTGCAGGGAATAAAAGGGGTGGTGAGGGCAGAGGGAGCTGGGACGGGAAAGAAAGAAGTAGTTAAAGCATCTCACAACCACAAAGGAGGGGGGGGGAAGGAAAAAAGAAACAGAAGATGAACCCCATTCTGAAGACATGCCAGCTAAAGAAAATTAAAAAACTAGGTCGAGAAGTCATTGAAAGTATGGTCCACAAAAAAAAATCTCTCCGAGGGAGATCGTGAAGGCGGGATGACATACTTGAAATCAAGTCTTCTAAGGAAAACACGAGAGGCATTGGCCCGGTGTGTGAACGAATATGAAAAGGAGCCGCCGGAGAGGGGAGTTGCACAACACATTTCCTACCCAACGCGCTTCGACTCTCCGGGAGCCATTGGTAGAAGAAGGGGCCGAAGCTTTAAAGTTAAGTGACGCCGACAATGTCACGCCAAGAAAAGAATAAGTGGGGGAAGGGGCGTCAAGAGGTAGAGCGGAAGACCGTCACCAAGGTTGTCAGGGTCCAACCCCAAGTCTAAACCGCCTCTTCCGACCCATACGAACAAAACCGCGTCTAAAAGAGAGGTACTGCGGGCAATCGGAACAATTGGCCAGCATCAACAACCGGGGAACCCAAAAAAAAGGCCAGGCGACAAAATAACTCGAAACCGCATTGATAGGGAATTCATCAAAATAGGAAAATCCAGTCAGACCCCGGAAGCGTCACCAAGGGGGGGGGAAATGCCCCAGGGATCAGGAACCGCCGAAAAGGAATCCGTGGACACAGGAAGAAGGCACGGCATTTCAATAACTTCAAGGGAAGAAGCTCAGGCGCCAAGACAGACGGCAAGGAAACTCAAAGAGGCACAACACCTGCGACTGAAACTGGGAGCGTCGAATCCGCCAGTGATTGAAGGGGAGGCGAGAAAGGGGCGGGGGAAGCGAATAAGACAATAAATCATGAAGGGGGCTGCTCGGTCCTGGTCACTTAACCAATTTTTGGGAGAAGTTTCTCAAAACGACTGTGAAAAACATCAAACAACAGAAAAAAAAAAAAGAAAAAAAACACTGGCAGAAAGAAAAAGACGATAAACTTTTAAGAAAATCTTAAGCCGTCCGGGAAAACCCAGCTCTTTCATCCAAAGAACGCTCCGCTTCGGAAAGTCACGCTCACCAGTCAAGAAAGCACGCAGTCCCACAAATCAAATAAAAACTCATCAACAGAAAGGAAAAATCAAGTCCTTGGAATCACATGGCAGCCACCAGATCAATCCAACCTGATAATTCTTTCCGAAAAACCGTCGACGACAAAAAGGGGGGAGGGACATGGATCTGCAATTCAAAAAGACCCGAGACAAAAGAGCAGCACCACCAAAAAGGCGGAAAAGGGAAAAAGCTATATCTTCCCAAGGAGGTCCGCTTGACTCAGTAATCTGCGAAGGCGGGAGGGGACTAAAAGTAAACCTAACTCTCAGACAATGGAAAGGACAATCAAGGGTCAGACAACTGCAAAAGAAGGGAGGACCTGGAAAAAAGACAGACCAGGGGTATTCACACTAAGCAGCCCCATCTAACTCAGGGAAAATGGGGGGGCAGAAAATCGGGAAACATTTGTCTTATAAACCATTGATTGAGAGGGAAGTCCTTCACTCCTGGAAATGATGTTTTCGTGGGAGACACTTGGTAATACTTGTAGGGCCAAAACAGCACCCAAAAATCGAATAAAGTTACGGGGACGAGAACGCATTGAGACATTGCTGAAAAAAAAGGCATCTGTCCTCCATCAAAGTCGTGAAAGAACTGGGGGGTTGGGTAAGAGGGAGGGCTGTTGGAGATGTTTATCTGCATGGGAGAGATTTGCTTTAAGGGGGGGGTGACCTTTTCTCAGCCGGAAAATAAAATAAAAACGTCCAAGTAAAAAAAAAAGGACAGAAATCAGAGAAAGGAGGATCCCCCCATGACGCAAAAAAAAGCCGCAATTGACCATCTCGGCAAGAGAAAGAGCGGGTCGACGGGGGGAGATTGTCCGGAACTGCGAACGATTATCAATCCTGGTGGTTCCTTTTCTTTCGGGGGGGGGTTTATGTCGAATAGTTGGAGAATACCACCAGAATAAAAGCAGGGGGAAGGGTGCAAGGAAAGACTCAGGGGGTGGAAAGACTGCAACGTGCTATGAAGGAGAACTAGGCGGGTGAAATCATGGGAGTGTCCAGGTCTTCACAAAGGGCTCGAGGGGATTTATTGGGGGAGAAATTTATTTAGAAGAACTATCTGAGCAGTAGGGGTCAGAATATGTTTCAAGGGGGGGATGGTCTTAAGGAATGGGGGAAAATGGCACTTCACGCGGGCACAGGTATTTTGCGATTTGGGAAAAGAGGAATGGACGCTCCGGGACGGAAGTCGGACGATATTAGTTAAAGAGTAGACAATGGGGGGGGTGTGGATGAAAAAGGATGTTGAGTTGGGGATTTGGTGGGGCCTACTACTGAAAAGGTTGAGACCCTTTGTTTGGAGGAAAGGGGTTGGTTGAAGGGGGAGAAAAAAAAGTTGCTGAACCTGTTGATTGGGAAAGGGGTTCTTTGGGGGTGAGAGAAAAAGAGGCGATGAAACCCGGGGGAGGTCATGATGCCCCACTCATAAAGGGGGGTTTTGGAGGGGGTGGGAAAGCGGGAGGGGGACTGGCGGGCGAGGCGGAGAATCATGGGGCTGAAAAAAATGAGCAAGGGGTTCGAAAGGGTCGAGGGAGGGGGACGCAGGCTTGGGGGGGTCTTTGGGGGGCGCTGTTGCAAAGGAGAGACCCGCCGGAAAAATTTGACTTGAATTCCGAGCATCCCTTCAATTCGGAGGGGTTCGTAAGACACCTAAACGGAAGGGAGGGTCCCAGGAATAAGAGGGAGGTCAAGTGAAAATCGCTTAAGGAGGGGGTTAAGCAGTTGACTAAAGGCCTTCCTTGGGGTGAAAGAGTTCTCCTGATAAGCTGCCTTTATCGGGAGCTGTAATCGTAACAAATAGAAGGATGTTGGAGAAGGAGAAAGGTTCGAAGACGGGGACGAATGACAACGATGAGATATTTTGTAGATCCGGGCTGAAAAATCCGTGGAATGATTTGCTGAAAGGAAGAACAGACTTAGGGGGTGAATTGTTCGGCCTGGAACGGGGTAATAACACTGAGGTTGGCTTGAGGGGGGAGATATTGGGGAGGGCCCGCATAACAGCAATTTTAAGTACGCTGGTGGGAGGGTTGCTTTGGCAAGGGAGGGGTGAATGCGAACTTGTTTGGAACAAACGAAAAGAGTCACGTAGGCGGAGAAATTCTGTGGGGGGGTATTCTACCAAAAATAAAGAAAGTTTCAGGAGGGAGAAAAACATTCTGCGGGAAACTTTAATAGGGAAGCGTGAGACAAATTAGGGTGTGGGGCGTAGAATCGCGTCTGGGGGTAAAAATTTTTTTTTGAAAAGGAAACCGGTTTCGGGAGGGGATGGCGACGTAGGTACAGCCACATGTCCAACGGGATATTATGGAGGCATAAAAAAAAGGGGAAGTCTTTCATCGAAAAATCGAGAGACAGAAGAAAGGGGATGGGGGGCAAAAAAAGGAAAAAATGTCACTAAGTGCCAGAAATCAGGGGGAAGCTCAGTCTTTAGCTGGCAAAAACAAGGGAAAGAAGTTTAGTTGGGGAAGGAAAGAAATAGAAAAAAAGGAAGGAGATAACCATGAAACCCTCAGCCAAAGGGTAGCATTCAAACTAAAACCCTATTTAGGCAAGCATTACACGTAGTGAAGGAGGGGACCACAAGACCAGCGGGCGGGCGACTTGGTGCCGATCGGAGCCTGCCGTAATGCAGTAGGAAATCATGAGGCCCGAGAAATATCCAACCGAGGACATGGCAAAGTGTCGGAAAAGACACGAACTTTCTTTAAGTGTCAAAAAGGGAATACAAGCCTATCGGAACTACTCTCCCACCGTCAATTGAAACGATAATAGACAGGAACGTAAAGGCGGAGGGAAAGCTACAAAAAGTTAAGGACTGAACGGCAATGGTGGGAAGGAAAAGAAAACAATTTCCCGCATCGACAAAGCCAGTATCGGGTGGGATGTCAAAAACTTAAGTAAAGCCTCTCCCACAGCGAAAAAAGAAACACGGGAGCCGTCTTCTGAGTCTTTCAAGCAATAGGGAAGCATTTCCAATCACTAAAAAGGGCGGGGAGACCCCTCGTACAGAAAAAGAAAGGGGACTAATTTCTAAAAGGGAAACCCCGTCGCCCAAAAAAATCGTGTAGTGGACAGCACAGGGGCACGCTTCAGCCCCCGGAATCTTCACCAATAAGTGGGGGAATCGGAAAGTCCAAACCCTAAGGAAAATAAGATGAAAGGAATGTCTCCACCGTAACGAAGGATTTCAGTTCCAAGAAGAATCCAGCTTTGCAGACGAACCCGCCGACTGGAAGGAGAAACTGTCACCAATCTGGTAAGCGCGTGTACCGTCGAATCAGCCAGATACCTTATTGTCATGAAAGAATTTTTTGAGGAGAACATCGCCAGAAGGTAGGGGCTTGTCATGTCACAAGGCCCCATTTGTCGAGGTCTGCTAAAGACGGCCATCTCCAAGAAAAGAACACACGGGGGCTAAATAAACCATTTTCGCCAAGCTGAAGGAAACGGCCAGCCTCTCAAAAACTAAAAAGGAAGATCTCGAGAAAAAAACGTAAGACACGCCTGCACCAAAAAACAAGCAGACAAAGACAAAGAGAGGCAACTCAGGAAAGCAATCCGCAGGAAAAACGGGGAAACATAAGGTAGCGAAAAGGACGGAAAGGGCCCCCTTCTTCAAGAAAAAAAACAGGGACGGAAAAATCATTATAGAAGACCAATAAGAAAAAAAAGGTCGAGTATAGTTCCACTTAATCAAGAGGGAATAGCGGCCCGGCGGAAAGCAATCTCACAAGAAGAGAGATATGCGGCATAAAGAAAGAAAAAAGGGCACTCAAGAAAAAACCGGGAAAAGAGAGATCCGGTCACTGGAAAAGGTCCTCTTTATGAAGGCGGCGCCACAAAAAACTGGTAAAAAGCAAAAGGGAAGGGGGACGCCTAGACTTAAGGGAAATGAGGTATCCTGCCGGAAGATAACAAATGAGAGTAACTTGGCGAGAGTAAATGGGGGCGGGATCCACTTGATGAAATATTCTAAGATAAACCAAAAAAAAGCCCCGCAATCTGCAAGAAAGGGAAGTTTAATCGCTGGGTAAGGAGTGCGGAAAGGGCGAAAAAAGGCATGTCCGCCGCTCTATGGCAGTCGCCGCGGGGAAGGGAGGATGCGTGGAGGATTTGGTGAGGCTTCGGTCGCTAGCTTGTGATTCTTTCCTTGTTCAGAAGTGGAGAGAAAGCCACCGATTCTCACTTTTACAACCATCCAAGGAAACCAAGCCTACATCATAGGGACTGAACAAAAGAGCAAACAGCCAGCGCCTACTGAAAGAAAAGCTTCAAAGAGGGGGGGGGAGCGCTCTTCCAGAGACTTTGGGGGATTCCTCTTTCCGAACCTTTTGAAATTCAAAGGGGGAGTGGGGGTTAATTGAGGGGAAGGTGGTTTAGATGGGGGCAGAATTATTTCAGAGGGGGGGGGATCACCCCAAAATAAAGGCAGGAATTCCAACTCAATCCTCTGTGGGGTGGGGAAGGACCGGCGGAATCTAATACTTAATTAAAGGATTTTTCTGGGGGGGAAGCTACCCTGTGGGGATATAACCATTTATGGGCTTTGGGGGGGTGACAAAAGCGCAGTGGCATTGTACCGGTCATATTTTTTTCAAAGGTTTTTGATAGGGAAAGTTAACGGATATTAGGGTCATGAGGAGAGCGGTTGAGAGGAAGGGGAGGTTCAAGACCCGCCGGGCTAGCGCCCGATGAATTGAAAGGGGGGCCAGAATAATGAGACCTTGTTGCTTAATGGTTGGGGGGGGTGGGCCAGACTGATGGGTTTTCATGACAATGGGGTGGAAAGGGGGGAAGACGTTTTGGGGAAAAGAAAAGGGGGCATAAGCAGGACTTGAGGGGGTTGTGTGAGGCGATAGGACACGCCGGGGAGAAAAGAAGCTGAGGTCTTCATGCAGGCCGCTGGGGGGTGTAAGTTTGCTCGAGCGGCAAGCGGGGGGGGTCGACGAAGAGAAGGCAGTCTTGAGAGAGGGGCTTACGGAAATTCATAGCTGTGGGAAACCGAGCGCGGGGTTGGTCTGCGGCCAGTCAGGGGGTTCTTTTGTGGGGTGGGGTTGGCTTGGGGGGGGGTCGGAGAGAAAAAAAACGCTCCAACGGGGGGGGGGGATTGCTGACAATAACGATTCAAATGCTTCATGAGCTTTCGAAACGCAGCCACGATAAGTATGGTGAGAGACTGGCGAGTCCTGTAAAAGAGCTCCTACTGGGGATGTTTAAAGGACTTGGGGTGTTTACCTAAGCTAAGTAGGGGGGCTCCTGCACTGTATCAAATAAATTGAATATGGAGAGGAAGAACTCGTACGGCTGTAAGGGAGACGACTTTTTTCGGCGGGAAAGGAAAGGGGAATCCCTTCCATAAAAAAATATTGGGTATTCGGGGGTGGACGAGAGGGGGGAGTTGGATGAACTGGAGAGAAGCTAATTTAATAGGTTGTCGTACTAGGGTCGCCCGGCTGATGATGGGAAAATGGTCCTATTCTTTTCCAAGAAATGGGGGAAGGACTGGGGGGTGGGAGGGATTGTCTAGGGGGGGGAGGGGCTTATAATATTTGGAACGCCTGACAACGCGACGTGGAAAGAAGGATAGGGCATTTAGGTACCTGAAAAAAAAATTTAAGCGTTCAGAGAAAGGGTCCGAGGGGGGGAGGAAAAAAACGCCCGGGTAAAGGGACATGGTCTACAAGTGGCTTAAGTGGTTGGTAGCAGCAAGGGAGGGGCATGGGCTAATTTTTGGGTTGAGGGGGGAAGACACTAGGAGGGCGGAGGGCGACGATATTCGTAAACACCCGCCATGGAAAGAAAAAGGGGTTATGGATATGATCCTAAACTAAGTAGTAGCTCCGAGGTATAACCAGCCAATCACTTTCTAGGTGTGGCCCACTATCAAATTTAAATCTTTATTAAGTGTGCCGTACCTAATTTTTGGTAAGAGGGAAAGGGGAGCATTCGGCAGGCATTGCATGAGGGTTTGACATTTCATCATAGCTCTCAAAAGAGGGAGGGAAAAAGGGAGAGAGATGCAGGGAAAAAACGAAGCCGCTTCCGCAGGCCAGTCTAAATCATTATCGACTATTGGAGGGGATGGAATTCGCAGGATTACAAAGGATAGGGGGCCAAAAACAATCGAAGCGCGGAAAATAATTGTGAGAGAAGACAAAACGTGGTATGCATTTCCTTACAGATTCTGGGGAAAGTGCACAGTCCAGTCACAGGGTACATGGCTTGGGGGGCGGCAAGCCTTCTCCGCAGTCAATGTTTCCGCTCTCCCAAAAAGGCCTTCCCCGCAAACGCTCGAAACTATGGCCTTCACTTTGTAGACTCGCGCCCGCTTAAAGAGTAAGGGGGGGTCTCCCCGAAGGAAATTTCCGAAAGGAGGATTTTTTGCAGGTCGACAAGCCACGGGCGCCGAACTGCCGAGAACGTACGGTCGGTCCAAACACTCGGGGTACCGCCACGACTTAACAAGCGAAAAACTCATCCACACCGCGAAACGTCTTCTTCGAGCAAAGAAGAAGCGGGACAAGGTTCCCGAAACGCCCGTTTACTACCCGATTCCTCGCCGACAGGGAAAAAGCAACAGCCGATTCTGGGACTTCTTGCATCAGCCATCCTGAACCCTCACCCTGAGAGGGATAGGTTTGGAGGCAGCGAAATACGTGCGTATCCGAAAGAATAACTTCGAAAAAGGAGCCATGTCGGCAAACTTCACAAAGAATCCTTTATCCGCGAAACACTCCGTACCGCGTCACTAGCTCAGCTAAAAACCCTAAGAGCGTTTCAATCGATCCGAGGTCTTAGAAAAAGAGTCGCCTCAGGACAGGGTGCCGTGCGCGACTACAGAAGCGAGCGAATGGCTTCTCTGAAATGTCGAATGGGGAGCTCCTCAAGACCACCGAAAAAGAATAAACCACCGGCAGATACACGTTTGGAGGGGGGGGTGCAAAATCTCATAGTTCCCTTCTCTTCAACCAGGAGACGGAACTGCGGCTGCTCATCAGAATATACGGCCGCAGATTCAAACAAAATAAAAAAAGAGCATCAGGCCATCAGAGATAAAAAGAAGTGGGTAAACATCTCCTAAACTAAGCAAAATAATGTCGTAGGACAATTCTTCCACAAGATACCCGGCATAAAGCACTACCACCAAAGGGAAAGAAAAATGTCTACAGGGCCCAATTCCAACAAAAGCCCAATCACCCGCCGACAACACCAGTACTACCTAGTTGAACCGTCCTACCTACGTGTGTTGTGTGTTCGAGGAAGGCTTCATGCAGGGTACTTTCCGACGAAAAAGAAAGCGGATATATAAGAATTTACTAAATTCAACTAAAGGGAACCTCCAAACAAGAAAAAAAGAAGGAATCAAGGGCAACCAATGGCTCTTTCGGTAAAGCTCCCAAAGGAAAGCAAAGCCATCTGTGTAGAGCACGGGGGGGACAAGGGACACTCCCCAACTAAAGTGTATGTTAAATATGAACAGATATGCCTGCAAGTGCACGAGGAAAATGGTATTGAGCTTGGGGGACAACTTCATCCTTTAATGTGTTTTCGTGACGCAAGGTAAATCAGCACAGATAGACCCCAAAAATCCCCCCAATAAGATAAAATTGGTATAATCCTCCCTCAGTGAGGGAAAGGGGCTACAAAGAAGTCGGCCTCTCGGCCAGTCCAGTACGGCGAAGGGGGGGAGTCATTTTTCATGACTGCCTTCAATTTGGTCATGGAGCTTCTGCTTTCGGGTCGTTCCCCGTTGAAAACGAAACGGAATTTTAACCAAACTGACCAGGAAAAAAAAAAGAAAAAAACGAAGAGGGGCGACTGGGGGGGGAATCCCCAGCCAGGAACAACAGCATCCAGAGAAAAAAAGGCCACTCACTAGAACTGTAAGATGAGCTGTCCAGATGCGTGGGGTTAAAGTATTGCCTGAAAGGGGAATCGATTATCAATCACTATGCAGGGTTCGGGCTTTGAGTTGTGTTGAGGCTGTAATACTATTTCAAGCGGGGAAAAACCGAAAAAAAAGAGGAGATTTGGGATATGTCCAAGTCAATGATCTACCTTTTTATAGAAAGCAAAACTGCCCCTTATATATACTCCATTCGCGTAGGGGTCATAGGGTGGGGAAAGGTGGACTCCGCTCATTTTTGCTACCAGGTAGTGTTTTGTGCGACGGCGCAGGAAAGAAACTCGCATGACCGGCGGCTTTTTCACAGTGAGGTGGTTCTGTAAGGGGAAGTGGTCAGGAGGTGCAAATATGTAGAAGAGGTGCTCTGGTGATGTGAAAGTCCCCTACCCCGGGCCGATATCTCCTTATTACTGGGGGACCGATACAGCGGGGTGCTGGTCTTTTGACGTGGGATGTTGGGGGGAGGGGAAATCGACTTTTTTTCCTGACACGTTGTGTCTTTGCCGGTAGAAGGGGAGATAAACGCCAGTCTTGGATGCAGGGGGGTGGCGTAGGATTGTCCCCCACGCCCGGGAATCTTCGCTGCCTGATTCATGTAGAGGGGGTTTTGGGGGTAGTGGAGGGGGGTTTCTGCGAGGGGGGAGGGGGCCGAAAAAGGGCGGGAGTCGAGAGTCCAGGCCTTGAAGTAGGGAGGGGGGGGTCGAAAAAGTTTCTTACTTTGAGGCCAGGCACTGGGGTATTTGAGGGGGGTGGACTGTTGACAAGTCGGAGATACAAAATTCTACAAATTGGGTTCAGTTTCTGCCCCCGCTGAGAGGAGGGGCCACCGAAACAGCTTATTCGCTCCCGCGTGTAAGACTGTTACTCGAGTAAAGCAGGTGTTAAGCAGTTGTAGCACGTGCCGCAGTCCGAGGGGTCGGCGCTGATAAGGGAGGATTGGAAGAGACTTTCGTACGGCTGGAAGTGGGCCGGTAAGGGCGCCGGACGGGCGCAGAGGGATTAAATGGGTGAGTCATTCCGGGCGGGGGGGAATCAGGATTATTTTGCTGGGAGGAGGAAGACCATCTGCTTAGACTGGTCAGTTCTTACTACTCTGGGGAGGAAGGGTAAGAAAGGGGCGAGAGCTTGGGGCATAAACTTTTAGTCGCGGTGTGGGGGAGTGGTTGGTTATTGGAAGTATGGAAGGAAGCGTTTACCCTTACAAAAGATAAACGTACTTCAGATGCAGGAGGGGGAAATGGGAAAAAGGGGATAACTGCACAATGAGGGTGCAGTCTTGGCGGCCGGCGTCGCCACCCCCACAGGGGGGGGCTTTACTGCGAGTCTACAAAGTGGTGGGGTGGGAGAGGAGAGCTCTTGTGGACGGGTTTGGTTGAAAGAAGAGAAGGCGTCTGCGAATCAGTAGAGGGAAAACACACATGCCCCTCAGGTGGATATTAGAATAAGGGGTGGCAAGTAAGGGAAGAAAAAAGTAATCAATATAGCCAGAATACGCTGGGCGATGGTGGGTATCCTTGATGCACGGGAAGGGGGAAAGTGTCTAGAAATAGGTTTTGGGATTATCATGCTTACTAGCAGGAAGGGGGGGGACATCCTCATCCAACACACTGCGACACGAGGGGATAGAAGAAACCCCAACCTGCTGAAAAAAAGAAGAAAAAGAATAAAAGCTGAGCTACAAGGGTTTTCAATTCCTTGTGGAAAAAAGATAGTGGGTGCCCACAAAGAGCAGCTGTCTTCTTGGGGGGGGAAAAAGAGTGTATCTTATCTGCTGAGGGAAGGCAAAGGAAGGATTCCCCGCACTAATAAAAAGGATCATGCGGTGGTGAAGATCGGCGCAGAAGAAAGTCGGGGAGATTCTAACAAAAGGGGCACGTGCACGATCGGCTACAAGGAAAAAACAGAGAATTAAACTTACCTGCGGAAGGTGGCGTAAGCCCCTCCTACAATGGGAAACCACTCGGACCTTAAATTTTTGACCCGAAAAGGGGTTCGACGGGACAATAGAAAAAATCTTAGATTCAGGGTCCCAGGATTACAAACCTCCGAGGCAAAAAGTCCCACCCCACGCACTTCCCCAGGAGCTTCTGCGTGAAAAAGTCCGCAATTTCCACATCACGAAAAGGGGAGACCAAGAAAAAAACGCCGCCAGAGGGGACGGTGTCCTGTTAATTCTTAAACCAAAATGAGCCAAGAGTCATCCCAGAAGAAGGGAAAAAAAAGAGGGGGGTCACCGGCAGGCGAAAAAAAGCCAGGGACCTCCTAAAGGCATAGCTCAGTAAGAAAAGGTCATGACTATTCAAAAAGAAGGAAGAGTATCACTACCGCCGGAAGCGGCCATAGATCAACGCATCACACCACGTAGCGTAAAAGAGGGGGGAAAACTTCTAATCCGCCAGTCCTTATCGCTGTCCTCTTGCCGGTTTCAAGGGATGAAAAAAGAGTCAAAGGGGAGGGCTCGGCATTGAAGACTGTCCCCATATGTAGCTCAAAACGGGTCTCTTTCTCTCCCGAGGGTCCACCCCATCGCAAAAACATAACAAAAACCCAAATCCGCGGACTTGTTCGCAAAAAGCTGGGTCAGCCGTAAAGCTCTCAGACGAACAGAAGCTTCTCTTCTGCCGTCACCATCTCAAAACGGCCCACAAAAGAAAAAAAAAAAAGGCATAAGATGAATACCAGCATCGTCAGACGCGGCGTTGAGTAACCGCCGCCAAGAATCCAAAAAAAAGAGGAGGAGGAATGTGGCAAAAACACCCTTCTTCAGACAACAAACAGGTCAAGATGTATCGGCAATACAACACCCAAAAAAGAATAAGAAAACGGTAAAGGAGACGCAACAAGAAGCGGCGAGGAGGGGCAACGGCGGTAAAACCAACGCAAGAAAGAAAAAAAATCATCATA
>Ga0179591_1291881_pt1 | contig 13300 bp, 10 predicted proteins | sample CZOMad2_1_08_16f_FD_182891 | JGI IMG/M metagenome (GOLD analysis project Ga0179591, IMG submission 182891) | Vadose zone soil fungal communities from Angelo Coast Range Reserve, California, USA - CZOMad2_1_08_16fungal (PacBio error correction) | ecosystem: Environmental > Terrestrial > Soil >...
GAGGACAAACGTGTGCAGAGCAACGGAAAAGAAGTCGCAAACTCAACTCAAGCAGGGGAAGAACGGAGAAGCGCGGCCACGTATGGGACGCGTAACGGTATCGGTGCTAACATCGCAGGCGGGAGTAAACAGCCGATTCCATACAAGGAGGGGGGAGGATTACAAAAGGCATTTGTGTCAGAAGTATGCTGAAGAAAAGAGGAACTAACGGAAAAGGCGGGGAGTTGGGGGTTAAAGGGCAAGTTCCGACGTGGGGGGAATCATTCCCGATGAGTAGGGCAGGTAAACTGCGGGGGACCACGGCGCATCGGGAGTGACATGGCCGGACTCAGAAGGTGCCAAGGAGCTTTTCCAAAGCAGGTGTGGCAGATATGGTAACAAAAAAAAACCCCCGAGAAAGATTCAAGGGACACCGGAGCCGTCAAAAGGCTCCGGGGCGGGACCCATCGAAGAGGGAAGGTGAAACGACCGACGTAGCCCAAGTGGGGGGGAAGATTGCCACTGTCTCGATAGGATTGGGTCTTGTCGAAGATGGATGGGCGCAGCAAGCGCCTATGAGTTGGAGCGAAGGGGAGGGATGGGACCAAGTCTTGGATTGGGGGACTGGTGACCGTTTGGGACTCAGGCAGGGGTCTCAAGTAGGATTCCGGTAAGCCAGGGGGTCCTCTCACTGCCAGCCAACAGTGCTGACAAGAAAGCTGAGGATGGAAGTGTTTCGTGGTTTAGAAGGGGGGGTCAAGGAAGGGCGGCCCGCAGAGGGTATAAGATAGAAAGTCGCTGATCATTTGGGTAGATTTACTGAGAGCTGACAGACAAAAGACTCGATCGCCGTGACTCGGAGGGTTCAGGGAGAAGACTCGATGACGAGATCCTCCGGAGAGAAAGAGCTCATAGATAGTTGACACGGAAAGAACACCTATTCACTCGGGTTTTGTGAATTTCCCGAAGTCGCTCGAGCGATCTGGGAGAAAGATGAGATTGAAAGGGAGGGATACGATTCAACATTGCTTCGCGTGCTACACTGGGCCACAAGGAGGGTCAAAAAAAATGGGTATCTATTCCTACTGTAATCCCATCCCTGGGCGATAAAGAAGAAAGTTTTTTGGGAGTACCGGGCAGAGAGAGAAATTTCAAAAGATCGTCCTACCACGAAAGGAACCATGGTCAAAGAAAGAAACTGTTTGCATCAAAAAGGGCTGGTGGTATCCACTGAGAAAATGGGGAAGGGGTAGAGGAATGGAACGATCGGGAGTCATGCGGGCTGCATCAGGGCCAGGTGTCCCTTCCTGGGTAGTGGAACCCGGCTGCGTAAAGTTGGTAGAAGCGCTGGAGGGGGTCAAGCCGATTTTCTGTAAGACTTCGGAGCCGAGAATACTTTTTGGGGGGAGTTTTTTTGGGGGTGGACGACTGTCCATAAAGAAAAGGGCCAGTGGGGGGAAGTCTTAGAGATCGGTCTGGACGGAACAATTCAAAAAGGAGGGGCACACAAGGATGCCACTGACAAGAGCAACAACCACGGGGGGACGACTGCAAATGTTTTCAACGTGGGAATGACGAAGATAGGGGGGAGAAGGAATGCGTCGGACGGCTACTATCCTCTCGTTCCGAGAAAATACTTGGACCGAAGGCTCCTGCGATCACCTGCGGCACGGGGGGGGAGCTAGTATGCAGAGGGGGGGCACAACGACCTGATAAGGCTCCGGCCACAATTACCAAAACTGGGCTCCCGATGTGACGCAGGATAGGGCGGGTACTAGTGACCCTGCGACTGGCGGATGCTTAATTTATAAGATTGAAAAAGTTTCCGGAGGACCTGGATACTCGCAAAACCGGGGGGAACGAAGCGTTCTGTAACACCTTTCGTAAACTTGAACGGTCGGGGCCGGCTCGTGTATGAAAGGGGGGCCAGAACGAATAAGCGGGCTAACGGGTTCAAAAATTCCTACGCACGCGATGAGAAAAGAGAAAGGTCGACGAGAAACTTAGAAGGGGGGGTGAGGTGGACTCTAAAACAAAAGGTACATGAAAAGGAGTGAAGCATAAAGCACCACAAAAAAAATATGTAAGGTCCATTACACTATGGGGAATCAGGGTTCTAATAGGGAGGGGAAGCCGGATCACAGCTCTTACGGGATGAGCATTTCCAACATACATGACACAGGACAACACAAGAGCGATACATATACAAAGGGTCCTGATCGACAACGAACCACCGAAAGCGACATACAAAGACTTTCAGGCCTGTCCTTAGGGGGGGGAAAGCCTGAAGGGTGATATAAAGATCCTAGGACAAAGAGGTGAAAAAAAACCGAGGGGGGAGAGGGGGAAAAAGAGCGATTGATAACCGGCTGGGGAAACCGTGTGATGCGATGGAACTCTTATGAAGTCAGAGCCTGCAAAGTACGATCGAGGGATAAACGCGATAGAGAACATCAAGCCCACGTGGGGAAATTGAGGCCGTTCACTGCGACCTGCCACCTGGAAAGATGAAGGGAAGTAAGAGGCGGGGTTTGCCGGGCGAAAAGGCGGGGAAAGATGGACATAGGGACAGAAGAGGAGGGGAAGAATCTGGCTTCATTGCGAGGGGAAAAGTCCCTCCCACAACGAAAATGCAGGGAAGAAAAAAGTTCAAGACAACAGATCCAAAAACTTAGCTAACGCTGCCGATGAATCAGCCGATACCTACGGCCTATCTTGTGCAGGAAAATCGGAGATCATTTGTCGGCTATTCTCGAAAAAACATTGGCATGGTTAAATAAGAAAGGGGGCTAAGGGGGGTCGAAGGTAGGAGAAAGATCTCTCAACAACACTTTGGATAAAGTAGGGAACTCCTTCCCGACCGGACCCTGGAAAGCATAATGGAGGAATAGACGGACTTCTGCGCGCATGGGATCTGAGAGAGAGAGGCCGTAGGAAGAGAGTATCCTCAGAGAAGGAGGTTGCCACTTAGAGAGAGAGGGGGGGGATCAGCCTGGGTTTTTCTGCGACAGCATAGTCCGTGTGGTCGGGGAAAAAGAAAAGATGGCGGGTAAAGCGCAAGGACGGCGAGATGTAACGAGAATCTGTTGGGGAGGAATGACGGCTTAAGGTCTCCGAGCCCTCCGGCAGGGGAAGAGGGACCCCAAGCGTCGCAGCGGAAGAAGTGACAAGTGGGGAATGGTAAGTAGATAGGGGAGACAGAAAGGTCGAATAAAAAACGGGAAGTGGTGTCTCGATCGCGGAAGGAATATTTAGCCTTTAATTCCAAAAGAGCAAGGAAGAATCAGCACCCACGGTGAAGACGGTGAGTTATCTGAAAATCTGGCCGCTTTCACAGCGGGTATCAAAAGCAGGACGCTGATCATGAACAAAAGCGAGGGCGTGCACAAACCGACGGGGGAAGAGGACACCAGAGCGAGGGCGTGTAAATTTCCAGGACGGGTCGGGTCTGAAAGGATTTTAAAGCCTTTACGCGAGGTTGTGGGGTAGGTGATGACCTACAGGGTTTCCTGGGACCTTCCGGCGGGTAGCGGAAGTCGGAGATCGCTAACAATAGTGAATCCCGGAGGCAATCCTTAATTGGGGTTTTGAGGGGGCACATGATGCCTCGCGGGGAAGAACCCTTGGAGGCGATGAAAAACCAGCACGCGGGACTTTGGAGCGATGAGATTGAAAAACGACGCGTGGGCTCTACAAGTGCCCGGGTATCGTGGGTCGATGCGTGATGGCCAAGAAAAGGGAACACCAGGGCCCGAGCCGGCGGCCGGGGAAGTGTACCGACGCGCGTAGAACAGAAGTCGACTGATCAGGGTACTACGGGGGAAACCCTTGAGAAGAAAAGGACCAGAGGTCGAAAGACTCTTATGAGTATCCGTGTGGTACACCGATGTACCGTAGGGAACGACCTCGTGATCATCCAATGGGGAGGACCGTCGGGCAAACGGGAAGAAATCCGGACGAGGAACAGCGGCATAACATAAAACAGGTGGGGAGATAAGATGGGGATTCTAGTGCCCCACGCTTCGTTTCAAAATCTAAAAGAAAACGAGGGAACTGAATTGAGGTGAAGCCTTCGGAAGCGAACTGGAAAAGGAAGAGAAGAGAATCGGCTGACCAGAGAAGCAACATCCTCCTAGGGTTGGGGAGAGGGGAGTCAAGGACGTAGTTTCTCTTTGTGTCCATAACGTAATGAAAAACCGAGATCCAGACATCCCGAAATCACACGGAAAAAATTGACAGCAAGTGGGTCCATAAGAGCCAAAAGGGGGGGGAGGACTCACGAATCTCACGCACTGTCTTAAGGCCAAGACGCGGCGCTGGGGAGGCCCTCAAGTGGGAAGGAACCTCCAAGACGCAGTTGTTGCGATGACAACAAAAAAAAAAAAAAAAAAAAAAAAAATGATTCATGCGCGGGGGCGGGAGAAGGAGGACAACAAAGGGCCCAAAGCATTTTCCTTCGAGGGAGGCTAGATACTATTGCGCAAAAAGGAGGTTCTCGGACCAAGGGGGTGCTGTAGGAGCCAGGCGGAACTACACTGGGAATCTTTTTGCCCATGTATCGCCCAAACAGGGGTCTCTAAAATGGGGAGCTGGAGTCTACTTGGAACTAGAAAAAATGAACGGCTGAATACCCCCGTGGGGTCACCGGGAGAAAAACTCTCCGTACATGGTGGTCTTAAAGGTCTAGTAACTCAACCGCTTTCTTGCGACTGAAATAAGGAGTACCGTAATCGGAAAACCGTCCAACATTCAGGGAACGGTGGATGCTGTTCACTAGCGAAGCAAAGCTCTAAAAGCGTAAATCATAGAACGCTAGGCCGCTCACAACTCTTTCCCCTGGAGGGGGGAGAGTGTGGGTCCTTCGCTGAAGAAATACATCGAGAAAAAAAATCAAACAAAGGGACTCAACCCCTATGAAAGAGCGGGCACTCATCGCCAACATGACCTAGCCAAAAAAAACGCCCAGCTCAATACGCACCGAGGGTAGGGGGGGAGGGGGAAGGGAAAGCGGATCTTACTCGAAAAAAAGGAACATAAGCAGTGCAGGAAAAACCATCGAAGGGCTACCACAATCAAGGACACACTGGGGGGACAGAAACCCGGGACGCGCCAAAACGACCAGTGAGTTCCTTCGAAAAAACTCGGGAGAGGGGTAATACCAACTTGCAGCAACAAGCCATCGGGGGCAAGGACTAGAAAAACGAGGAACAAACTTCTTTCTCAAGACACTTCGGTCATTCAGGGAAAGAGATCCATCAGTTTGCTGTCAAAGGAATCCTTGACGATCGTGCCGGGAAGGATCACATAAAACCAAGAATGAGGTCAGAAATTAAGGGAAAAAGAGGCTGCTGGGAAGGAAACACACCACCGTATAGCCCGTCGGCCCACGCTGCAATCTAACGAGGGAATAGGGTCTCTGAGTCGGTGGGAGAAAGATACGCACCACTGACGTGCAACCGGGAAAGGGCACATAAAATACACTTTCCTTTTATGTGTCCGAGAAAAGCTCCTAGACCTCAGGAGTTTTTACAAGAAAAAAATGCAGTAGTGAAGCGATACCGAGAAATGCTATGTAAAAGTAACAATAAGATGTCTAAACCATGGACAGGGTAAAAAGCAGGGAGTGGGGTAGAAAGTCCAGGATTTGAACTAGGGGTGCTGAACCTCTCGTCAAAGTTTGGAAAACAAGGATCAGGTAGATCTCAACAACAACGTAGTGATGTTAGAGAGGAAGGGGTCGGCACCAGCGTGAATGCCAAACTTGACAGCGAAAGGTCCGAAGGGCGAAAAACTCCCACTTTAAAGTGTAGGAAAAATTCCTGCTGAACGAATGGTCAACCGACTTACGTGGATACAAAAGAGCAGAAGAGCTGAACTGGTATTCAACATTTAGTCTCAACTCAGGCCTGGGTGCAAAGGGAAGAGGGAAACGAGGAACTAAACGGGAAAAAACACGTTTCTGAAAGTTGTTGTTCCCGGGACGGTCACTTAGGGGAATCTCAAAATCCGAAGGTCATGCCCTCTCGGGGGACATGGAGAGGAAAACGTGGAAGCGGCGTCTGTCTCTGAATGGGGCACTGAATCGTGACCAATGCCTCAGAAGGGAAGGGCATAGTATTGCCGCTCAATCGAAGTACGCAGACTTAGAGAAAAAAGGGGAGACTGGGAACCCAGCCACTGATTGCCGCTGTTATGAAACCTGGCAAGGAAATGAAGCCCGCAGAATTGTGGGTTAAGAGAACTGATCTGGGCTATTGGAAAGGGGTGCTGGACGTTAGCTTCAAAAACCAGAGGTTTTGCAAGGAACGAAAGGGCGGAGGGGAGAGGAACAAGGCTTTCGCACCGGGTGGAGTACGTGTGAAAAGTTGTGACCGCCGCACCGGGAGCACTTGTAGTTAAAGGGCTAATGCTGAGTTCACGCAAAACCAGAACCAAAAATTGCGAACAAAAAGGAGTCTGCTGGCGGGCGGGACGGGTGTAAGGGTCAGGGGCTCAGCTGCGGCCGCGAATGTTCAAAAGGGCTAAAATCGATGATCATGTGTCTTAAAGGACTATCGGGGGCATACACAAGAGACGAAGGGGAAAAGGGACTTTGAAGATAGACTGAATATATAACGGGCCAGAAGAATTCAGAGATCATCGCTCGTGGCTCACCTCATGAAGAGGGGAGGTTCCTCGAAAAAAAAAATGTCACGCAAGTAGTCTGTCAGCGGAGGTATATGGAAGAGGAGGGGGAAATACCACAACATGTTGCGGCCCAGCGAGGGGGTGGAAACCAAGGCGGTATCATCAGAGAAGGTAATCGATGAAAACTTCAGAAGACCGATTAATTTCAAAAATCCTCATCTTGTGGGATATCAGGCGAAAAAAAGAAGACAGGACTGTCCGGCCACTGCGAAACGAGGAAAACATGGTCCGAGAAAGTGTTGGAGCAACCTGTTACAAATCGCTATCCTCCTGAAGAAAGGCAAAGTTGTAGGTGAACCAGAGCTTAATCAGGATGAAAATGCCGGGAAAAACCTGCCCTCCTTTGGAAAAGACCCCTGCGGGTGGCAGCAACGAAAAGTAAGCGAGTGGCGGTAGATCTTAGGGGGAAATGGTGGAGCTTAGGCCAGAGCAAATCAAAACGGGGGTAGTTACTGGGCTGCGGGGAGGGAGCTTGACCGTAAGATGACCCAAAAAGAAAGACGTCCAAAACACTACAAGCGCACAACAAGGCGCTTTCGCAGGGGAAAAGCGAATAGGATAAAAAAAATTAAGCGAAGCGACGGCGAAAAAGTCTATCCGAGAGGCAAGTGAACAGGAGGGGCCGGCGCCTGAATACTTCTAAAACCGCTGAAAACGAGCTCGTATGCCGAGGTGGGAAAGCGCGACGAGGACCGTCTTAGACCCTAATGGAACAGTCTTCCTTGATTCGCCACGGCGGAAGAGGTCGGTTTCCGGGGAGAAGCGCATTCAAACGGAAAGCGTATGAGATAGGGGTGAATAGGAGGTTGTACCCGTCGTAATTCCAATGAGAGAAGGACTGAAAAAAGAAATCGGTCGAAGCCGGGTGTGAACGGCATCTTGGTCCGTCAGGCTCGCTTTATAAACATCTGAACTGAGCCCGGGATTAGTTTCATAGGGCAACCCGTAGACCACGTATGCCAGAGAGAAATCTAATGGAACGACGAAACTGCTGGTGAGGGGCCCTACGCCACTAAATGTTACCTACAGAGGAGCGAATGTCCTTCAAAGACAAACCAGCGAGCTGGATTAGTTTAACTAGAAAAGGGTTTCAGGAAGATCGAGAACGAAACAAAGGAAACGAAGCCTAAATGTCCAAGATAAGCTTCGTCATAAAAACCGGGGAAACAGGAGCGCTAATTCAACAGAATAAACTCCTTATAGTACCAGGGAGGACAATCTACAAAAAAGACTTCTGGTCCTTATCCGTAAGCTTGGGGGGATAAAAGGATGTATCGCTTTCTTCGGGGGAACGGGGGGGAAGCTTCCGCAAGCACGAGTATCATGAGACTAAAACTTCTTTTGGAGTCGTCCCAAATATGACGCGAAATACGGAGCAACTGAAGATATGCTACGCTAGAAAGAAAAAAAAGAAAAGTGAGTCTACGGTCCCAACGAAACGAATATTACTGTAACGCGGCAGGAGAAGTTTTCCACGGACGGCCTAGAAAAGAACAGGAAAGAAGATCATAAATGGATGAAAAGACAAGTCGCCGGGGGCGGGTTAAAGAGGGGCAATTAACAAACAAACGAAGCGACAACCTTCATTAGGACAAAAAAGAGAAAAGCTCGGGGAACTGCGCGAGTACTGGAAGGGTTCCTTGAGGTTTATCATGGCAGATCTCAGCGTGTAGGAGGGGGACCGGCTAATCTAAGTCCCAGGAGGTCCATGGGGAGGGGGATTCTCTATTTAACTGGGAAGAAGTATGGAAGGAGGAGAGAGCTACTACAACAAACCACTAGATGGAAGAAGGAGAATCCTAGAAATCCTTCTCAATGCGGCGCTAGGATAACCCATTGGATACGCAGATGTACTCTTTGAATCAGCCTTCCCTTCTGAAACGAATTAGAAAGGAGAAGGATCCTGAACAGCCGTAGACGGATAGGATCTCGCGCAGGGAACTGTAGCTCAGGTTATCGGTTTGGGGGGATAGCCTGAGGTCGATCGATAGTGGGGGATTCATCCAAGTGCCGGCCTGTAATTCGAAAAACCAGGGGGGGAAAAGGGACGGGACGATGGAGGCGAAACGGTGGGCTTCTAGCAGGGTGGACGGCTCTGTCCAGAAAGTGTACCCGCGGCTAGCCTAGGACCCTTAATTCGAGGGGGGGCCGGGTCGTCGGAAGAACGCCAATAGAGGTCAATAAAAAGTTTTGCGTCTCGGGGTAGCGTCGTCAAGAAAGAGAAAAGAGGGCAGGGATCCAGCGGCCTTCCGATCTCAAGACATATTATGCCCATAAGGGGATGAGAGTCTTGAGGCTTCCAGACGAAAGGAGGGTCAAGAGCAGACTCTCAATTATCACCGCGGGAATGCTGCACAACACAAAAACCGCGGAAAGACATATCTCCTCGACAGATTGGGGAAGGGTCCGCACAGTCTGGTATTTTTTTAGGAGGAGTGACTGCGGCAATGGGAAGAGCTTTTTGGGTGGATTATGCCACATCAGGAAGGGAAGTGGGCCTGACCGCCGGGGGTTATAGACTGGGGTGAAGGGAATTGAACAGACCCAGTAGCCGAGTAATCCTTCAGCCGGTTGGGTTGGAGGGGTGCCGGGGAAGTAGTCTAAGCGGGGGTCATACCCACTGGGTGGGGGAGCTTACCAATCAAAAAGCTCAACGACGGTCGGAGAGGGTTTGGATGTCGGCAATCGCGGTGACATCTAAAGGATTTAGGCGCCAATTAGCCGGAGTTAGAGGGGGATTTAGGGGGGGATGTCACGATAACACAGCGAGCCGGCAGATCACCGGCAGGGACTCGACACCAGGATCTAGCGGATCGCAGTATGGGGGGGGGGGGGGTGGAAAGTTCTACTACAAGAAAATAAAAGAAGAAAACCCTGGGGAGCAGATGACCTAGGAGTCCGGAAATCGATTAGCCGGTAGCGGAACTCATATTCATACTCTTCTAAGAAGGAGCGCCAGAAAGATGGGGACTTTGCCTTGAAGGTCACCGGAAATAACGAAAAGGGTCGTCGCTTTAAAGGGGCATACTCACTTCTAGGATCAGAGGGGGGGGGGTACTCAGGGCGGCCACGAGTGGGGACCAGATGGCTCAACGCATCTTAAAAGAGGAAGTATGAACGTCGAAAAACTTGGACTTCTCAAAGATCCTGAAAGCGGAGAAGAGGCCAAAACACGCGCGGGGGTTGTGCGCGGGGACTGTCAGGGAACGGGATTGTTGGGGAACCTCGGCGGGCAGCAAACGAGAGATCTAAAAAAAAACGGAGTCCGATTGACGATAGACCTTGTCATCAAAAAGTAGGGGGTTCTCGGCTCAAGATCGAAAGCCAGCGGAAGAAGAGTTCGCGGGTAAAGCAATGACCTCCCAGGTGCCCGGTTTGGGCCGTGCTTCATTCGTCTATCATCGGCGAAGACAATAAGAGAACAACTAACATAACATTTCCTTAGAGGGGATGAGAGAGATACAGAAGTAACCTTTTATCAAACCTTTGATGAAAATGGGAATGAAAAGGGTAGGATACTGCTGCCGACATTAGGGGTCGATTGCCCCGAGGCGCCCAATCGGGGTCTCAAAACGGGAAGAGGGGGGGGTGCCACGATCGGCTTGATACACCTCAAAGGGGTTATGTAACGCGGGAAGCCGAACAGTGACACGTCTTAAAGCACTATCGGAAGGGGACATCGACAAGACCGCTAGGGCCGCAAATCTTCCTCAAAGCGGCACATCCAAACATGGAACTCGGGTGTTTTAGGGAGTGCACGATGGGAAAGATTTATCTCGTGTCTCGAATACGATATACTTCAGTAGAGGACGCGAGAACGTCTGTCTATTTTGTGGATGCACTTATCAGACAAAATGATGGTCAATCGATTTCGAACCCCGGACCTCTCTTCCAAACGACCAACCGGGAAAGAAGAAACTCAACTCAAGACGCAGAAATAGGGAAGTAGAGCCGGGTTTCGAATTGATCGTGACGAGGGGGAAAACCGGGAGGAAGAAGTTCTACCAGGAAGGCGGATCAGGGGAACCATAGACCCGTTTTCAGGCCAGGGGGACAAACACGACTTGACTATAAATCCAAAAAAGAATCTTTATGGAGTCTGAGCCAATACGTTCAATAGCCAATCTAACATAGCTGAACAAAGAAAGCGGACATTCCTTCTTCTAATCTTGAAAGTCGGTCGCAGGTCCCAAGAGTCATTGTCTGGGGGTGCCTCCCCTGTAAGGGTGCAAGACATTAGGAAATTAGCAATGCGTAGTCACGGAATTCCCCCGAAACGGATTTCTCTTGTGCACGGAGGCGGCACAAACGAGCTTCCTCCAGCAAATCCCGCCTAGGGAGGAACGGTCTAAGCGAATAACAAAGTAATAAGTATCCTCCTGAGGTTCATTGTGAAAGAGAATCACGCCGTCAACGGTTAATTCCACCAAAGGGAAACGACACGACGGGGTTAAAGGGGGAATAGTGGAAGATCTTCCATAAAGTTCTGGTCAAAATGCCTTGGCCGAAAAAAACATTTAGTGCATAGGGGGGGGGGGCTGGGAAGAAGGACAACAAAAACGGGGATGATGTGGGGATCCAGAGAAAGAGTAATCAGGGATCGCGGCTCGGGTTACCAGGCTACAGTGATTGACGACTTTCTCTCTGAAGGAGGTCGGCAAAATTTGGAAAAACCAGCGGCGGAAGAAGGCCGCAGAATCAAAACAACTTATGATGGAAAAGATAGGATCGGGCAGCTGGCGGCACCAGAGGTCCCTTCAAGAGAGGAAGCGAAAGAAGCGACCTCAACTCGGGGGAGGGGGAATGGAAGGGGAAGATGGAAGCTGGTCGAATAGAAGGAAAAAAATCAACAACATCGAATAGGCATATTTTCCACTGCAAACATTTCAAGGAAATGATGCCACCAGGCCGGGGTTCAGAAGGATTAAAAGGACTAAACTTAAGGGCGGGTCGGAACCCCAACCAGCACCCACGGGGGTTTGTACAGGGGAAGGGCCGGGTGGGTGTATATGAAAAGGCCGAGCGCTTTTCGTATTCACGTGAGGGTCGCCTTTCTACTTTCCGAACGCTGCTTATCGCGCGTAATCGAAGAGTGGGGAAAGAAGAGTGCAGAAGGACCATTCTGGGTCATAGTGGACTAGCCTGAGGGGAGACCCGTCATACTTATCCAACACGGCTCTTTTGAGAAAATAACTTATTGCAAATGTTTACATGAACAGGTGCAGATGACCTCATAGTTTGGTCCGAGGTAAGAAGGGGTCTCTATCGCGTGGCTGGTGAGTTCCACTGGAAGTCTGGGAGCCCGTGGTTGGCGAATTAACAAAATGGAGGGTGGAGAGTGCCAATGTTCGAACCTTAGACTGGGTTTTAATCCGGACACCGGGGGAGAAAACTTTTAGGGCCGAAGTACGCGGTCAAGACTCCGTAAAGGGCTCTAAAAGAGGACTTCGTCTTGAAGAGGGGCGGGAGGGAAAGGGGATAAAGGGCTCACGGCCACGCGCGTGAAGATTGTAGGGGGTCTTAGCGTTGGGGAAGCATTTTAGATTCACCGAAAACAGCCTGAAAAACCTTTGACTAGGAGTTGAGAGTCCCTAGACTCAGGCAGATCCCGTCAATCCGGATTCTCAAATCTCAGTCCTTCTTGCACCTTGGAGTAACCACAAAAATCCTCGGGTTGGACGGTGCCGAATCGGACAACTATCAGACAGAGCTCAGCGGCGGAGATGTAACGATCGGTTAAAAGACCACTGCAAAAGGAAATCGATTCCTACACTGTCCAACAAGGGAGGGGCAGAGAAGAGGGTATGAGGCCTACGAAGCCTCTTCCGTTTCTAGACAAATCTGGGTGGGTGCTACAGGGGAGCGACGACGTGGGAACGGGATCATACGCACCTGACAGGGTTCAGGAAGGGGGGGAGAAAAAAAGCAGGTACCCTGGGCAATAGGTAGGCTGAAGCATTAAGTCATCAGGGAGGTGGGAACGTGAGGGGGAAGATAAGATACCGGAGCAGAGGCCGAAGGCTCAGAGGACCAGAACCTTTTAAAACACGTACATGGTAGGTCAACCCCGGCCTGTCTTGGGGTACAAGAAAAAGAATAGAGGAGTCCGCCGAAGTTTCGGGAGAGGATGAGATCGAAAAGCTTTTTGGAATGATGGGGAACGGGCGGGAAAAGAGAATCCGGTGACTTTCTTCTTGAGAGAGGTTTGTCAAAAACCCGGCCGCTGTCAACCGACACTGCACCCGCGAGCGAAAACAACCACTATGAAATCTGTGGGTTTGAGGACGCGGGAGATCAGCGTCGCACCGGTTACTCTTCTAAGAACTACCTAAGTTCCAAAATGTAGGGGAAGTATTTAACGAGGGGTTCCTTCTCCGCTCCTCCAAAAAGAACCGAACGGTGGAGCTTGGACAGGTGCAGGGGAGGAGACGATGCCGTGAGTCAGAAGAATCCAAGGAAGGAACTTTCTGCAAATGACTCCTCATATAGGGTGAAGCGACTCGTGAAACTCTTCTAAAAAAAAAAAAAAAAAAAAAAAAAAAAAAAAAAAAAAAAGAAAAAAAAAAAAAAAAAAAAAAAAAAAAAAAAAAAAAAAAAAAAAAGAAGAAAAAAAAAAAAAAAAAAAAAAAAAAAA
>Ga0179591_1360587_pt1:0-2500 | contig 13300 bp, 1 predicted proteins | sample CZOMad2_1_08_16f_FD_182891 | JGI IMG/M metagenome (GOLD analysis project Ga0179591, IMG submission 182891) | Vadose zone soil fungal communities from Angelo Coast Range Reserve, California, USA - CZOMad2_1_08_16fungal (PacBio error correction) | ecosystem: Environmental > Terrestrial >...
CTTCGCGTAGTACGTGTCAGAATGTCGTTATGGGAAAAAGATCGAGTTGTCACTCGACTGCCCGAAGAGTCTTCCCAGTGGGTCCTCACTCCGATGACGCGGTATGGTTACCATTAATTCTGACTTCCTTTCGACGGATCTTCGTAAGGGGAAAAGTGCGCGTTTCACGTCTACACCCACGATTACGACATTCGAGCGAGTCCGGCCATGTCGATGTCGCTGATAACCGGCCGCTCGCGACATATTGGAGTGGTACAAACTCATAGACTGGCGTCAACGGCCAGAGGATCGCGGATCGGTCTGCTTCTCCTGAAACCGTAACGGTGGCCGAAAGCTTGCGGTGAATTGCGAGAACGCCTGCTATCGACGGACTGTCGCTCCGCAACGCCTCCAACGTCACCATCGTCCGATCTTTTCGATGAATCTCTTCCATGGCCCCCCCCCCGGGAGGACGACCGAAGCTTTGATCAAACGTCGATAGTGACGATTGTGTTTTGGAGCCCCAGGATTCAATCTGTGGCAAGGCTTGTGAGCCCCTGATTATCGACACCATGAAGATCATGATTCACCCTACACTAACGCCCGGATGGTTAGCGACGAGCGCAGTGTTTGCGCGCAGTGTACCGATTGCCATTGCGGTCGGACTCTTTTACGTCTGCAAGGCGCATACTGATTGCCGATTTCCGATTTCGATTTGCGATTTGCGATTTTTGATTGTCATTTCGAAGTCTCACTCAATGCAAGCAATTCGTAAATGACAATGATTAAATGTCCAATGATATAGGATAATCTTCTCTCCTCCTCCCCTCCATTTCACTCTGCTCTCGCCATGGCTTCGATGGGAGCTAAATCTCGCGGCGCGCCAGGCCCTCATAGACCGCTAACGATACCGCCCACTGATGCCCTCCGACTCCAACACTGCCGACGAATATAATTTGCAAAGGAAAACCAATCAACGCAGAGCATGATATATGCCAGCCCGAAGCCGGTACAACTCCAATTGTGCCCCACATGCCGTATCTGTCACGGCCTTCAATCAAAAACTGTGTAAAGACTAATCGTTCGTTCGCGCGCCGTGGCTTTGCGGAATACCAATCTCTTTGGTTCGCTCAGTTTTCGGAAACGAGCTGATGTCATGACCACAATGCGCCCACACGAGGCGACCACTGCCGCCACCCGATTGTAACTAATAAATGTTTGAAGTCCCGAGCCGTATAATTGAGAACACGTCCCTGATTTCCAGCGCATAGCCTTCATCATCCGGCTGACCCGCGTCCGGCTGCGGCGGTTTCCCATAATCGTACGAACCTGATCTTCCCGCAGCCTCGCGTTGTTCAGACGGTGGGTATCCGGATAAGACCACCAGTGAACGGCTTGCGCCTAGTTTTTTGGTATGTTTGAATAGGGGATGTTAACCACGTTGTCTCCTAAAAAACCAAAGACTAGCCAAGCGGTTCAATCACTCCAATACATGTAGGACGGCGCCATTCTGAGTTCTTGCCCCGACTCGTCCCCGTCGCCTCGCCAACAATTCTTCAGAATGTCTGTCCCCACAACACAATATCTTACCGGAGCTGCCCCCCTTCGCTTTCAGTCCATGCTTCCCGAGTCGTGGGGTACGCCATCGATGTCAAACATAGTCGTGGATCGACGCCCCGAATGCAACGTTTTCGAGGCTTTTTGTCGGCATATTAATCGTTTCAATAGCATTACGGCGACTCTCCCACGCGCACAGCAGGATGTCCCAGTACGCCCGATAGCGTCTGCGTCTTCATGAGTTACGTCTTTTGCGTTTACTTAAGTTTTACAAACTCTTCCGCGATTTAAATGATTGCGGGTCTCGAGGAATCGTAATACGTTACCCCTGTGAGGATAAAGTTTGAGCTACTGTCTTGTCCAACCCTTTGATATGGTGCAACAGCGATCACGGCAGTAACACCCACCACATTCCCATGCGCGTTAGTGCGGTGGCGCAGTTTATTTTAGCGGCAGGGCTGAGGTAGCGACGCGAATGCTTCCCAGGATCGAGTCAAGCGGACCGCGCCGGAAATAAGTGATCCGTTGGGGAAGGAGCCGAAATGGACTGCCCAAGCCCAAACGATGGACTGGTGGCTCTGCGACTGGTCGGCACTTCCGCTCCATGCACCTTTCTCCTTAGCGGATTCTCGTCTTTTTCGATTAGACCGTCACGAATGGAAACTAACGCTATGAGCACGTTCCGCTATATCGTGTTCGTGAGTTACACGATAATAGTGTTTTCCTTCGGAGTGTAAGCCCTCAAATAGAATCCATTACCTCCCTGCTTGGTGTTACTATCTAGCGCGCCCTGTAGGCTCGTCGCCAGGAGAATCGACGGATGTTTAACTAGAGCGCGGGCGATCGCGACGCGCTGGCGTTGACCACCTAGGTTCGTTGGGGCGTGTGGCGTCAGCGGTCCGCAGATCACACGGCCAGGGCCTTTTTTAGCCCTCTCGTGACGTTGAGATTACCCGACCCCGCC
>Ga0179591_1273639_pt1 | contig 13299 bp, 15 predicted proteins | sample CZOMad2_1_08_16f_FD_182891 | JGI IMG/M metagenome (GOLD analysis project Ga0179591, IMG submission 182891) | Vadose zone soil fungal communities from Angelo Coast Range Reserve, California, USA - CZOMad2_1_08_16fungal (PacBio error correction) | ecosystem: Environmental > Terrestrial > Soil >...
AGGAAAAAGACTAAGGGGGGTCAACGAGTAGAAAAACGCTTGATGTTCTGCCGCCATCCCATGCGGAATCGGAAGGAGTGAAATGCCGCACGGGTAAGGAAGCGGGGGGGAAAGTGGGATGGTGGAGAATACGTGTGGTAAACAGCGGTCCGAGTCTTGCCTTCCCATCCCGCACTTGTCCGACGAGGGAGATAGTAGCAAAGAGCGGGGGGAGCTGGGGGGAATTAAGAAATTTCGAACACTATCGACAGCGAGCAACAGATGGGGTGCTCTTAGAGGCGCCAAAAAAAAGGAGAGCGTGATTGAGGGGCGACTTGAAGTTTCGGAAAGTAACTAGACGAAACAAGAGAAGAGGGGGAAGACCAAAACAAATCCCCAAAAAAGCTTTGTTTTAAGGAAAGGAAAGGTTGATCACCGGTACGGCGAAATCAGGAGCCGTTAATATCATTAACTCCGTGGAGGGCTCGAATCGGCAAAAATGTGCTATGGTTTGAGTCAAGAAAGGCATTCGGGTCTACGGGGGACAAGGGTGCGGTGAGTTCCAACGCGCCAGCGCGAGGGGAAACTGAACGACTTCCGGAACTAGGGAGGATCGGCGCCACGAAAAATTGTGTAGTGGGAACGTGTCTCTCAAATCATACCTTGGGCAGATCTTTCCCCCGCCTCACCCAGCAAAAAGCGCGCGTGCGCCGAAAATCCATCCGCAGAAACCTTGATAAACAGGGTGCGCGGCCTGACAGGCTCCCTCGCCTCCTTGTGCCTCTTGAGTAAGCGAAAGTGGTTTGCCTCCCTGTTTGTTCTTCTGCTCTAGGGTTCCTTCCATTACCTCCACCGGGAATCACTAAGAAGGCGCAAATTCTGCCGACGAGGACCTCGGGCCGGCACATGGCCTGGGTACGGAATGCAGACCCGATAAAAAGAAGATATGGAATAGGAGGGGGGGGGAAGAAGGGTCGAGGGTCCAGGGCATGACCCGTGGGCACTGCCCAGGCACTGATCTAGCGCGAAGCACTTTGGAAGGAGAAAAAAATCAAACTAAGGAGGAACATGGAAAAAGAAAAAAAGGGAGGCCAAACTGGGGAAAGGTGTTTAGCAGGGGGGCCCGACCTTCGCTCGTCCCCAGACGACGCCCGCAAAGGACGCCACAACAAGAGGGAACAAAAATGAAGGGGAGGGAAGGAAGCTAAAACAAAGGGGGAAGGGAAAACAAGGTGGGGGGTCGCGAGGCCCGGACGGTTGACAGAAGGGGCAAAAATAAGAAAGAGCTACTAAGCGGAAGGGTTTCTATGAAAAAAAACAAGCTTATCGTGAGAGAAGGTTGCATTGGGCCAAGGTAAGCCAGTTACGGAGGCTGAAATCAGGAGGGGAGTGAACTCTAGGAGGGGGGGTCAATCTTTAGGGGGGAAAGGAATCCTAAACCGGAAAGCGCAGATGGTCATAAAAAAAAAGAGAGGAAGGTTCCTCAATATCAGAAGAGGAGACAAAAAAACGAAAAAAGGGGGGGAGGGGGAAAAGTAACTATTAGGAACATGTTAATCTTCCCGCAGTTGGGCTTATTAGAACGCGGGAAAGCTTGCTTCACTCAACGTGCGAAGGCCTGGACTTGGAAAGGACACCACAGAAAAAACGACTTTGAGCACGCGAGACGAAAGACCCGTCGAAAGAGTCGCAAAAAAAGGAGGGAAGATCAATTGACAAGGACGAATGTACCCGAGCGTCATACTTGCGACGTGCTCAAGCGCGGGGCGGCAGCGATAAGTGAACTGGAGAGGCAGAAAAACTTCAACAAACTTTGGAGTGTCGGGGTACTGAGGAAAGGAAATAGGGAGGGGGGTCGAAACTGCTGAGCGTGGCGAGATATGTCTATAAATTTTAGAAAAAGAGGGGAGAAGGCAGGGGGAAAAGAAAGACCCGAAACGAAAGTTGTAAGATTGATAATCTTCCCGCCGCATAGAAATTGAAAGGTATGAAGGCTCAAGGGGGAAGGGAACGGGGAGAACTCGGCCTATCTGCAACGAATGGATTCACACCGAGAGACAAAACAAAAAAGAGGGATAGTGAGAAAAGTTAACAAACTTTGCTCAGCTTGCCGCACGCCCATCCCCACCACCCTGAGAAATAAAAAATGACTGAAGAAGGCAACGGAGAATGCGCAACCAAGGGGGAACAAAACATGGCGGCTATGCCATATGACCGGATCCGCTGGTAATTGAACGGGCTTTGGAAAGGATTGAGAAGACAAAGAGAAAAGGGTCAAACGTAGAATAGGGGTTCGGACAGGCAAACCAGGAAAGGGGCGCGAAACCAATTAACAGCGGGGCCTCGACATACGTCGTCCGAAAACAGGGAAAAAAAAATGAAAAAAAAAGCAGGGGGAAAGAAAAGGAATCCGGCCTTATTAAAAAAAAGAAACGGACGGCAGTAACTCTGCGAGAATCGTCAGCCCACTCGCGAGAAGAGCAGGAATGATTTATGGGAGGCCTAATAGGAACGGAGAAAGGGACGGACCGGTCGGAAGGATTCCATGAGTGTTACCAACCGAAAGGGGAAAAGAAATAACAAAAAAGAAATCATCCTATGAAAAAAATCGTATCGTCTTGGGAAATACGTAGTGGCGCTTTCTTCAAACGTTAAAGGGAAGAATTAAAGTAGGAGCAAGAAAGAGGAACAGAGAAAAAAACACAGAGGCTCTCCTAAAAAGGGGGCTCTTCTGAGATGTAAATAGGACCATCACGGGGCAGCAGTAAGAACAGAGAATTCCTTACACCGGGTGCAGTTGAAGGAAAAAAGAAGAAAGAGGCACGGCGAAGCCCGAAAGATCGCAATGCCGGCCGCAACGGGAAAGCGGCGCGGAAGAGGGGATCTTCATAACAATCCAAAGTTGTGGGAGGCGAATTAATTAAAAATTGGGCAGACCAGGGGCGAAACGGCGGAGCAGGAGCCAAGGCATATCACACTTGAAGAAAGGGGAATGAAAGCGATAGAGGGTTAAGGGGTGCAGATCAGAAGAACCACCGGCGGCAGCCTATTGTAAAGCGTCAAACTCCTCTAAACGAGAACAGAAGTCCTAGAGGGGGTAAAAAAGGTTCAAACGGAGATCCAGAGAGGGAAAACCACATATCGGAGGAGGAGGAGATAGAGATGCTCGGCAAAGCAGGGGGTACCAACCATCGGTTCTTTACTTAGGAAAACGAAGTGACTCGGAGGTGGAAGCTGGGAAAAGCTTATACAGGGGTTAAACGATCGCACTTGCCACCGCGAAGTGTCGATTCATGAGAAAATGTCTAAGGGGTAAGTCAGGGAAGGTAAGGTCGCTCCAAAGGGGAGAACGACAAACCCACGTAGGAAAATTCTGATCCACAACGGCAAGGAGCGCTAAAAGCTATGAAGACCTCTCCAGGTGGGAGTACGGCTTGATAGACTGGAAGAAGGGAGATCCTTCCATTTGGCGGTTGGCAAAAACCAGGGTAACCTTCCGCGATCTGACTAGTGCCACCGTAGGGGCAGACTAGGAAAAAAGACAGGAAGAAGGACGAAAGAAGAAAAGGGAAAAGAGGTTTGGGTTAGTAAGGGGAATCATGATTGTGAAAATCGGTCGAATTAGGCAACAATGTCGGTCCTCAATGTAGGCGCAGTGGCTTGGTCCACAGCAAGAGAGAGGGGGGCGGGGGGGACAAAAAGAGATATGGACGAGGGGGGAGGGGGTGGAAACGGCGTGTCTAAAAATGGCGAGAAAGAACAGGAACCAGGTAAGGAAACGTGGGGTCGAAGAAGAGTGCCAGAAAGAAAAATCAAGTCGAGAAAATTAGAAATTGAGGGGAGAGGATTCTTCCCAGAATTTAAGTCAACGGTGGATTTGATCGGACGTGGGTCTTCGGTAAGGGAGAGGGAGGTGGGGGGGGGGGACAAGGGGGGAAGTCAGGGTTTCAGGGTTACTCACGAGAATTTCCCCCGCTTTTATTGGCGCACGCCAGGAAGGCGAAAAAATAACGCGGCTGATCCGGTTGGTAAGCTGGGGGATTCTTCAGAAAGTAAAGCCCTTTAAAGTAACAAGAGGAGGACCGGGTCATGAACCAGCATGTTTGGAAGGGCGCATTCCGTTGATTGAAGATATGCAGAACGATCGGAGGAGTGGTGGGGGACGTGCGTGCTGAGAAAGTGAGAAAGTATGGGGGGGCATTGGGGGGGGAGAGGGGAATGACAAGGAGAAATGAGGTCGTTGGACAAAAGGCAATATCGCAGCGTTTCTCCGACGGCATTGACCCTCTTCGTATACAAGAAAAGGTGGGGGAGAGTCAGGGGAGGAAAAAGACGATGGACAAGGTAGGGGGGAGGTTAGGGAACACCACAAGTGTTAGGAATATTAGGCCCGAACGTAACAGGTGTCAATCCGGCAGAGGAGAAAAGAGCGGGGGGGGTCACCCATATCATGAAGCATCGCATAAAATTTAATGTTCGGGCTAGGGGGGGAAAAAAGAGGAATACATGAAGAGGAATAGTAAAATACCAGAGCCTTCCTCGTGCCCGTGTCCTAGGAAAGTACTTTCAATGGAGGGGGGGAAAGGGGGGGGAAATCGGTTCAGTGAACGCTTTTGCACGGGATTATAAAAGTGGAATCTTGAATCTAGCGTGCGAAGTCGACAAGAAGCCGGAAACTCGAAACCCCTACTGCAGGAGGAAAAAGGAGGGGAGCAAAATAGGGCAAGATGCATAAGAGACCAAAACATTAAAAAAAGGTCAAAGGGCTCAGGCCGCATCTGAACGCCCACTGCTTGAAAGGGGATTGGAGAAGGGGGGGGGGGCGGAGCTGAGGAAACAGGAGTATAGGAATGGTGACTCACGAGGAACCCGGCTGTAGGCGTCATCGAAACTGTTTTGCCCCAAAGATGGACCAACTCACGAGCTTCCAAATGGGAGTCTGTTGAGAAAAAGATCAGAGGGTCAATCAAACTGGCAGTTTACCTGCCACGGTGCCCATCATCGTGCAAGACATTAAGGGGGGAAGTTGGGGGTTGGGGGGGTCCTGAGACACGAAGAAGAACTTAGGCTAATGGCAGACATGTGCCAGGGGAAAAAGCAAACATCTTGCCGGCGAACCGAAAATGTTGCTTTCAAAATGGCCTTGTTGACGGGTCCGTCGAATCGTTTTGAATAGGGGGGGGGGGAGAAGGGGGGAAAGAGGCGCAAAAAGTCGTTATGAGGCGGCGGCTAAAGAGCAAGTGGGTCCATTTCGAGACTGGTGGGAATGGAGAGACAAGAGGGGTGGGGTGGGGCGGCGAAAGAAAGAGGAGACTCAAAATTATCAGAAGCAGGGAGGTGCCGCGCCACCGGGTTATGCCATGGAATCGGACAGGTCGAAAAAAGTTCAAACAGAAGAGGGAGGGACGTTGGATGCTTTCTCAGGAAAGGAAGGGACAAAATTGATAAAGGGAAATCTCGTCGGGAAAGCATTCCGTGCGAGTTTAATCGGGAGAGGACCCAAGTTTGGGGGGTATTGAGGAGGACTTTAGGGGGAAAAAAACCAGGAAATTTCAGGGGGAGGAGGGGAGATATTCAAATTTAAGAATTCGGCGGAAGACGCTAGCGGAGGCCTCTGGAACGCACGACAATTCTCAAGAGAAGCCGGAAGTAATGAAGAGAAGGGATGGAGTGGGAGACGCGACGGCTTGACTAAAAAACGCGACCGCCCGAGTTCAGAAAATAAGGATCAACTGTCCTTCTTTTTGGGCCACCAATCTGTTGGGGGGGGGGGGGGGGGAAAGCGGGTAAAAGGAGAGAGCCTGTGTCCGGTTCTATTAGGAGCATGTCGACAGTATAACAGATATCGGGGAACGTTTGTTTGAAGAAGGATAATTCGTAAAACTGGGGAAGAAGAAGGTCTAGGGAGAAACTAGAATAAAGGAACTATCAGCGCGTGCTACGGACTGCACCGAGGGCTGGAAAGAATGTGCTTTGTCGTGGGAAGGAAAAAGAGAGGGGAAAAACTTGGAAAAAAGGGGAGAGAAAAGATGGGGGCCTATTCAGCACCGGCATAAAAGAACTAGCCCTGCCGCTACTGGGATGTGAACAACAAGAAAAAGAGAAAAGACTTCGAGAGATGGTACGACCATAAGGTAGGTAGGAAATAAAATCTTTCAACACAAAGGAAAAAGAGATATAGTAAAAGAAACTCTATGGGAGAAAAAAGGAGGAAGACGGGAGGTTAGAAACTCAGCCAGTCGGAGGTACACGACGTCTTTCTTGCCGGAACGTTGACGACAGCGGAAAGGCTGGGGGAAGCTTGTACCTTTCTCGATAGGGGAAGGACAAGAAAAGAAATTAAAGGGGGAAAACCGACAAGAGGGAGGAGATCGGTCTGATCACGCGAAGGAGTCCGGCGCTCTATTAGCAACTATCCGCCAGCCGCAAATATGTGGGCCTCAGCGCGGCGGCCAAAAACACATTCGAGCTCAACTGTGATAATGGAGGAAAGGCTAAGGTGGCGTAATACTAAAAGAAAAACGCCAGCTCTACTGAAGGCACCCTCCCCCTAAAGGGTGGAAAAACCCTACAGTATAAGGGAAGACAGGGCGCAAAAAGGGGCATTGAGAGGGGAGCACATAAATCCGCTGAGACCGCAAAGGCGATGTGCTCCTTACGGGCTGAGAAATGCTAATGGGCGGGGGGAGGGAAAGAGGAGGATGCCGCAAGACCTCTGGATTCCCGAGGAAAGTCCAACGAGACAATAGGTTCACTGACTTGTGAAAGAAAAAAAGGGCAACAAAGACAAAATTGGGGTCCCTTGCGCGGACCACGAACGTAAAGGACACCTAGACAAGAAAAGGAGGTGTCAAGGGAGCGGTGCACTAAAGGACGTCTGCCTACACATTAACTCCGCAGTCTTGGGGGGAAGATGGCAAAAAGATTTTCCGACCGGTTGACGGCCAGGACTCAGGGAGAATGGAAGCGACATGAAAAAAGGTTCAAGGAGAACAAAAGAAAAAAGAAAGGAGGATGAAAATTAAAATCAAGAAGAGAAAGCGAAAAAAAAACGGGACTCGTGTTTGAGCGAGAAAAAGAAGTCGATCCAAGTGAACTACGACAATCAACACACAGGCGCACACCGAGTCCGCAAGGTCGTACCTGACGGACTGCGGGTCACAAGGACCATTGAAAGCTGTGGAGATTTTCCGCCCGGAGGGTTAGAAAAGGGCAAAAGTAGACATGGGGGGGAACTCGAAGGCAGGAGGGAGAGGTAAAAAGAGGATCAGAGGGGGGGAGAGAAATATGGGGAAACTTTCGACGCCAGATAACGCCCTCCACATCTTCAGCAGGGGAGCATCGGGATTCTTTGGGCTAATATTGTGGTTGGGGGGAAAAACAGCTGAGAATGACGACTACACATGTACACGCGAAGAAAGAACGAGATCAGACTTGTGTCAGAAATAGTGATACAAATAGGGGACAATCACCACGCTCAGCAATGGTTGAGGTCAAGATGCGCCGGAGGAGGAAGAAGTGGGACTTCAAAAAAGGGGGTGGGTCTGATGAACTCAAATTGGCAAGTGGGCTCCCAGTGAATCGGTCGGGGAAGCGGGGCCACCGAAGAAAGGGAAAAAAGAATTGGACAAGACAAAAGGGGGGGGGGCAAAGTAACACCAAAGAAAAGAGCAAACCGTCCGGGGTCGAATGTAACCTCCACCATGGTCACTTATTTGGGAAAATTCAGAAGACTTTCAAGGGGCAGAGAGGGGGGTGTGCGGAGATGTCTATATTGCAGCTGTGGCAAATCGGCAAAACTCCTTTTTTCAGCGGGAGTCTGCTGCATTATGAAGAGGGGGGGACAAGGTAGGGAAGCTGGATCTATAAACGTGCGGAGAAGGGAGGTGCCTGAATCTAACACGGAGGGGGACAGACGCAAAATGACTACGGACATTTTCTCGTATTGATAGACTGTTGAACCTCACTAACTTTGAGTGTTATCTAATAGCGGCATAAAGGGAAGGGTCTGGGGGGGGGAGACAAAAAGATTGAACTGATGACTAAGATTCAACCGCCTCACCCGATCGGTGGCCTGAACACGAAGTAAAGGAAAGAGTTGCGGAGCGTGCCGCAATAGCCGTCCCCGCAAGAAAAAAAAGCCATAAACTCAGAAATGCAATAGACACACGGGATGCGACAGACAAACATTCTGAATTCAGGCCATAGACAGAAAAAAAAAAAAGCAGAGAAGGGCTGGAATTTAAATGGGCTGTGAAAAAATTTATTGAAATAAAAGCTACCAAGTATCGATGTCTGGGGGGGGAAAAAGAAAACCCCACATGAAGGGGGGGAAGAAAGACATTAAACAGCGGGGGGGGAGTTCATCTTAAGGGACACGAAATGGAAAAAGAAACAAGGGCCACAAAAAAATCGCCCGGCCCGAGGAAAACTGATTAAAATCACCGGAACAGTGTCCATTCTTAGAAAATCGGGCAGGGACCATAACCGAAAATAGAAGAGAGGGAAAGCGGAAGGGACTTCGCGCCACTTACGGGAGGGCCGGATTAAAAATGCTGGGACCAACCACCATGGGTGTAGAAAAGAGACCCAGACGACAGCGGCCGAGGAGGAAACGATCGGCTGGGAAAAGAAACGGGGGGAGGTTGGGAACGAAAGACAGTTCTGAGAAAAGGAAAAGACGAAATGAACCGAGGGCAAGGGGAAGGATCTCGAAAAAAAAGAAGGAGATAAAGCGGCGAACGTAAGGAAGTCTCATGAAAGAGGGGTTCGAAAGAAAGGGGGGGGGGGGAAAAGATGGAGGGAGGAGGTACCATAGAGTTAGAACCGCGCGAAGGCGGAGAAGAACTAGAAAATGAAGGAAGAAGGGCGAGGCGAGATCTGATGTCATTCTAAAAAACCCGTTTGTGGAGAAATAGTTTTTTCAAGCGCGTAGAAACAGACCTTTCTCTAGGCGGGAGCATAATAAAATAGGTGGGATGGAAATCTAACTCGCGTGGGCAAGACAGTCTTGAAAAGGGAAGTAACAAGAAACGATGTAAAGCCTGCAAGCCGGAAAGTAATACAGAAGCAAAACGTGTTCACCCGGTGAGCAGGAGAGAAGAGCGCAGCAAAAAAAAACGGAAGGAGGAAAAGATATACACGGCAACCTGTGTTGCCGTCTGTATCGCTGTAGGGGTCAGATGTCTGTCCTAGGTCAGAGAAGGGGGAGGGCCGCAGCGGGGGGGGGCACTAGCGAAGGGCCACGCTAGTCAATGGAAAAACAAGGTAGACATAAAGGGACCTGGGGCCTTTGGAACGCGAGATGAAAACGTTCAATTAGATCAAACTACTTTCATGACAGGCATCATCGAGGGAGAAGAGGAAGGGAGAATTCTGGCAGATAGTCATATCCAAAGTGGCGGTTGACTGCAAGCTACACCGGTAAGCTTCCCGAGACGGCCGTCGGGCCAACCTTAGGGCTCAGAAACCTCAGAATAGACTTAGAATAGAACGAGGGGAGGGAACACAAAAAAAAGGAATCATATCAATCTGGCGATGGGAAGCAGGGATGGGACCATGTACGGTCAAAGACGTTTCTTTGCCACGGCAGAGCAGACGGGGGGGGCAATAGAGGAGGGAGGGGGCCGCAAGTTGGGAAGTGGAACAAGGGGCGATTTACAGCATGGGAATCCGAACTACCGGCAACGTGGCGAGCGTATATAGAATACAATGAAGCTAGAGGGAAAATCCGAGTTAGTGTCTGACTAAATTAGGAGAAATATTGAAAAGAAGTGGAAAACGGGGATTGAATATACGTGGAATGCGGGCCGGAGGGGCTTGAAAAATGCGTGGGGAGGTACTAAGAATTAAGAAGAACCAGCTTTATTGCGTGGAGACGCACCCTACGTGCTGCTTGAGGGGAAAAAAAAACAGCGGCTGAAAAGACGGGGGAACGAAAGGGAACGCAAAATCAAGCCAAACCGCGGAAAAGATCATATGGCAGAATACCCAGGTTTGAATAAGGAACTCATCCGGGGAGGAGGGGCAAGACTAGTGCGGAAAGGAAGGGGTGGGGGGGGGGGGGGGGGGGAAGTGGTCTAGGGAAAGCTGGAGGCAACCCCCAAATCAAGTAGGCCTATTTGCTGTAAGGCAGGAGGTTGGAGGTCAAGGGTGAAAAGAGCGTAAAGAATAAGCGAAGAGGGTCATCAAAAGAACGCATTGAAATCGCCTCTTAGGGGGTACCAGCAACGGGGAGGGAGAGGAAGCTTATCAAAAAGACGAAAAGGTAGTTGCGGTGGGGGCACCACGATATTTCCCGAAGGAAAAAGGCATTTCAGAAAAGCGTCAGCGCGGGACCCTCCGATAAATGGGAAAGAAGGGAGGAAAAAGGTAGGTCTGGCTATTCCAGAGGCACATGGATCGACAGATAAAACCCGCAAAGTGCCCGGAGACATCACCAACATCCAGTCAACGGGGGTGTCAATTGTACATATAGCGGGGGGTAAGCGTTGATCTTCGACGGGTCGATCATTACGCTCGAGCTAAACTGTGGGAATGGGGGTGTTTCCCAAAACAGTAGGGAAGGTAGGGACGCTTCCCCGAACGGCTGAGAACGTGAGCAAAGCTTGACGAGTGCTACAAGACAAACAACCCTTCGAGGAATTGCTCTTCAAAGCAGGCAAATCTTGGGGTGGGGGAAGAAAAGGGAGGGGGGGGAGTGTCTCCTCTGATATGAGAACAAGGCGGGAGTGAAGGACTCTTCGCGCTTGTCTGGCTGTAGGCGGCAGAATCGGTGGGGGAAAACAAAAAAAGGAAAAAAAATCGAGCAGTTCCCCCTGCTGATCGATGAGGGAGCCTCACGTAAGAAGGGAGGGGTGCTTGCCAGTGACACCAAAGAAAAGCTGCAAAAGAATAGAGTCAGGTTTGTGTTAGCACAACATCCGGCAGGACGAATAGGAGAAGGGGGAGAAGACTTGGTTGCCCTTCGCAAAAAAAAAACCAGAAAAAAAGCAGGAGAAAAAGAGGCCTTTTAGGTCAATGGCGGGGTGGACGAAGTCAAGGGGGACTAGAGCTGTTTTATCGGGTGCGCCTGTAGTCGTGTCGTGCTGGAGCGAGGCAGGGGGCGCTCAAACAAAGCGCAAGGGTTCGAAAAGGGCGATGCTGATGTGAAGGGCAGAAAAAGCAAGAAAGATTGGGGTCGCGGCACAGGGGGTACATGAGCATCGCACGGCGCCAACGGGGGAGGCGGGAAGAGGAGGAGTCGTAGCAAGTGCCAGGAAAAAAGCGCGGGCCGTTTAGTCTGGGAGGGAAGACTTAAGGTCCCCAAGAAATCGAAGGAAACGGGTCTCGGAAAACAAAGGGGCATTCCGTAGGGGGGGGGAAGGGCGAAGGGGAACCCAGGGTGGGTGCTTTGGCGTGGCTGTCAGTAGACAATGGTCTTGTAGCGGGGGACTAAAGGGTCTAGGAAAAGGAAAAAATTAATGATTCTCAAGGAGGGACTGGGAGATTGGGAAAACACTCCAGTCGCCCTTACAAGGGGGCCATCGAAGTGCAGGGGGGGAGGGAAAGCTGGGAGGGGAAGAAAGAGAGAAAAACGCGAAAAGCAGGCTACTCGTCACCGGGGGGTAAATGGCCAACAGGTTTGTGTTTTATGGTTGTGATGAAGAGAGAGGAGGAAACCAAAACAAAAAAAAAAAATTCTTTGAGTTGAGTGAGAAATGGGGGGATTTTGCGAAGGGAAGAAAACCAGAGGTGGTTTTTGGCGCCTAGATCAGTCCCCATATTTGACGATCGGGATATAAGTGATTAAGAAGAGATCAAAGGGGGTCAAACACAGTACAGACGGCTTAAGGTCTGCCCGAAAGGGCTGGAAAAAAAAGTGTGAAGAAAAATTATTGAATTAAGAAGACGAACGAGGGTCCAACAAGTCTCGCAAAAGAAAGCGAAGGGCTCAAAAGGGGAATGCATAGAGATTGTAAGAAGACCGCTGGGGGGAATACCCAGAACATCCAAGATTTTGGCCGACAGACGTTCATATCGCTCAACAAAAAAAAACTTGAGTATGAAAATAAAGAGGAGAAACGACTCTATTTGACGTAAAGCTAAGTTAAAGGGAGGATGGGAACGGGGCCCGCATCCCACGAGGAGTGCTTCTATGACGGGACGGTTGACGACATCAAGTCAAAGTCGGTGGTCGAACCTTTTGGAAAAAGGCGTCCGAGGAGGGGGGAAGGAAAGAAACAAGGGTGTGGGGTGACAAGCAAGCCAGGGATCGGGGCACAGCTGCATAGGGGAATGGGGAGATAGATTCGGTTAGGCAAGAAGCCCCACAAAAAGAAAATCGCAAACTATGTTGGCCGAGGAAAGGCAAAAACCACGATTGAATAAGGGTAGAAAAAGGGAAAAAAACAAGGGCGTCATCGCTGAACCAAGGGGGAGATCAGGAAGCAACCAGCCAAGACAGTTGGACCATCCGACCAGGGCAGGTAAGCGCGCCCGACTGTCGCGGGAGAAGAAAAAATCGAACTCGGGCAATCTATGGTGTCAGGGAAGTACGGAAGCAAAGGGGGAGGGGCTTGAAGTTCCAAACTCCACTCCGCAAATTATTCAAGAGAAACGCCCAAGACAAAGAATGTCCTGAGGTGAAAAAACAATCAGCCCTCCCCAACAATGGGGGGTCCTCAGAGAAAAACGTGCATGAAATCCAATCTGCAATAAACGGTTTTTAAGGAGACAAGAAGGGCCAATTTGCAGAAATGGAAGGACAACGGGAAGGAACTCCAAACTGGAACGGATTTCGAAGCGAGGAAGGACTAACGGTTTTGAAAAGGGCCGGGAAAGCACTAGGCGGAAAATGGCTAGGGCGGAGGGGGGAAGTACAACAATAAAAAGAGATGGACATGAAACAAAAAAAACTGGGAACAACTTGACTCTGGGTGAGGGGAGACAGAGTAAGCATTCAAACGAAGCCGCAGATCCACAAAAAAATTAAGAAAAAGATGAAAAAAAAAAAACAAAAAATATCACTACGGACTTAGAAACAAGGCAATTGAAATTTCGATGTTCGCGAGGACAAACGGGATTTGTCAAGAGGAAACATCTTAGGGACCAGGATAGCTCGGAAGGGGGGGGAGACGGGGCAAAAACGTAAGGAGAATGATCTGCATGAAATGGTTGAAAAGGTAAACTACAGGATTTGAAAAGACGCCCTCTACATCGGAAACAGGGAAAGGGGGAAGTTAAGGGGCAAGCGGGTTCAGCTTCGAGGAATAACGGAAAGCAGACGAGAGTATAAACGAGAAGAGAAATTGAAAGAAAAGAAATGCAGAAAAAGGAGAA
>Ga0179591_1354473_pt1 | contig 13299 bp, 11 predicted proteins | sample CZOMad2_1_08_16f_FD_182891 | JGI IMG/M metagenome (GOLD analysis project Ga0179591, IMG submission 182891) | Vadose zone soil fungal communities from Angelo Coast Range Reserve, California, USA - CZOMad2_1_08_16fungal (PacBio error correction) | ecosystem: Environmental > Terrestrial > Soil >...
TTGTAGGCAGGATCGGATCGGAAATTAGCTTTCCCCCAAGCAGCTTACAAGAGAGCGATAGGAGGAGAGAGTTAAACGGCTAAGGGGGTACTAGGCTGGCAGACGGGAATGAATACTTTAAAGTCCCCTACCCGCGGCTCCTGAATAGGGAGGAAATGAGAGGACTCAGAAGGAGACCGCTAAAACCGTATCAAAAGAGGAAAAAAGAAGCGTCTCATCTCTGGACCCGATCTTGCTATTCGGGGGGACCCAGACGGAGTCACCAGTGGCGGCGCTAAAATATACTGGAGCGGTTTGAATTTAAGAAAGAAATTCAACCTTCCTTGCAATGACTACCAGGAAAGAGTCTTGATCCAATACCCGTAAAAATTAAGGCTTTTTCTAGAGACAACGCGACATCTTTCAGGCCGCGAGTGGTTACAAATCACCGAAAAAGGAGAGTTTGGCAGAATTGGAGGGAGGGGGGGCAGGTATGGAGCAGGAAAATGGTACACGTCTGAGATTATGGCGCGTAACCTCTACCACTCCTTCGTAATAAAACTCTCGGGGACCGGCGAGGGATGAATTCATCGCAAAACTCAAACAACGAGTATAGGGGGGGAGGAGAATTCAAAATGAACCATGCAGGGGAGAGGAGACGAGTCGCACACATGGTGGCATCCGAGGACGGCTCAGAGGGAACCTCCTCAAAAGACAAACCTGCTACGACGACTCCGGGGGTACAAAGGAGGGGCGCTGAAGGGGGGACAATACGACGCAGGCGTACGTCTAGAGCTTGGATCCTCAACTTGACCTTGGCCGTACGTTAGGGTCAAATTTAAGACGAGCGGGAGAGGTATGAAGCCGGAGGTATATCCGAACAAGAATGATCACCCATCCAAGGGCGCAGCACGAAAAGGGGCTCTATGAGCCTCAGTACCCACTGAAGTACAAAGAGAATCGGCTAAGAAGCAATCGGACCTCGAAGAGTGGGGGGGGCGGAGTATTTCGGGAGGTCTTGCAAAGCGAAAAAAACTCTACTCACGGAATGGTATCCGCGTAAGCAGCAACGGGGAGTAACTTCGGCGGCCCCAGCTGGCCGAAGAAGAAACTGACGAGGCTAGCGCATCTAACGGCGGAGAAAAGATTGCCGCTACCAGGAATTGCTACTTCGAATCCTGGTCAAGTACTTGCGTGAAGGAGAAAAGATGATAAAAATCGAGAAAGAAAAAAAAAAAAAAGACAGCTACGTGGCAAAATGGGGAAAGAAGCCTTTTTGTCGGAGGTCATAGTGGGCAACGTTCAGGTCGTATGGGTAGCCAGAAGGGGGACGCTTTACTAAAATAAAATGCAGGAAGGTAGAGTGTTAAGGCTCCACCATCGGCTGATCCGGCGGTGAGGTCGGCAATCGACAGCTCTGCGAGATTAACCCCAAAACCAGAAAAGAAAAGAACTTCGGACCAAGTAGGGAGAAAAGGGAAAGGGGAAGATAAGCAAGCCTACTCGAAAAGGGGGCAACTCGTATTTAGCACCGAGCGCTACAGGCGAAGGCTCTTCCGGGGAGGCACAGAACCGGGTGGAACTGGTGTCAAGAAATACTGAATAAGGGGGAAAAAATGGATTTGAAATTCTTTGTAAACACAGAGGGGGCAGCAGGGGAAAAACGCTACGCCTTACAAACTTTTTTGAGACCAAGCTCAAGAGAAGCGGTCCATCGGGGGATGGCGGGAGGAAGAGTATGTATCTTAAAAGACTGGGCCGAACCTAGAAGGGGTAAGGTGAACAAATTAAAAAAAAAGTCACGAGGGATAGTGCAGGAAGTATTGATTTTTAAAAGATTCATCAAAAGAGGACAAAGGAAGGGGGGGAAAAACGCTGGGACGCACAAAGCGAATGGGACTTTGACAAAAAGAAAGGAAAGAATCAAAACTTCGCCTCGTTCGAGCAGGAGAGAGGGGGGTTAAATGGATCGGGAGAGTGTGCGTTCCCCCTGAGACAGCTAGGCGGTTAAAAAACTGACTAGTAGGAGTGGATCAAAGAATGAAGAAGGGCCTAGAGGCTAGGAGGGGTTCCGTGGAACACATCCTAGGGACTGACGGGTAGAAAGACTGATGCGCGTCTCTAGGCGGGGGAAAAAAAAGGAAAAGAAGGGGGACAGAGAGGGGTCGTTGGAAGAAAGAAAGACCAATTGTGCGTTTCCAAATTCTCAGTGATGTGATGAAGAAAAGGGGGGGAGAATCCAGGTCCGCGAAAAAAGAGAAGGGAGCGACGACGCTGTAGGGGGGACTAGGGAACAAAAAGAAAACCTTCGGTCGAAATCAGTAGAAGTTGGGGGGATTCAAAGGGCGCGGAAACCTCCCGTCCTTCTAAAAACAAGCAACTAGACGGTTGGGATGGAGCGGATCGGTCGCTATGAAGGGAGGTTAGAGTATCGGATTACCATTATCAAGGGGGGACTTTGAACCAGTGGGGGGGGAGGAGGTGGGTGGGGAAAGGGGCCTTGGGGTAGACAATCGCTGACAGGCATGACTTGTGCCTTTTGTAAAAGTTGTGAAGAGAGGTTAGAAAAAAGTCGACGACTCCACTAAGGGCTCGCGGAGGAAAAAGGGGGGGGGGGTAGGGGATAAAAAGGGATGTAAGAAGTAGGATAGAATCATCACCCACAACGGAAAGGAGGAAGATATCCTAGAAAGGGACATGATGAGAAAAAAGGGGAGAAAAAAAACCTTCTCTCGAAGCCCTATTGGAACAGGAAGACTCCTTGTCGAGAAAGGGAACAACGAACAACGCACGAAAAGCATGACTTGATCGGAGGCTCTGCAACTTGGATCCAGAACTAAAGGGGGAAACTGCGTGGGGATCAGGAAGAAGACTACTGGAATTAAAAAAGAAGGTGCCAATCGAGACCGTATCCTAAAAAAGAAGGTCGGACCTAAAAGCAACCCGCGCCGTTGAGGGATTTCGGTTCCCAAGACGAGGCAATCAACAAAGACCTTAACGTTGACGAATAAACCCTACGCGCCTCGAAGATTTTTTCATAGAGAGGAGCGGGGTTCGGGACACCGGCTGCGCAACGCAGCTGGAGGAAAACATCCTGAAAAAAGGAAAGCAAAAAATGTGTGCCTTTCTCGAACAGGGAATGAAGGCCAACCAATTCGTGCTGTTAATCTCTAGAAAAACTCAAAGGCTGGCCAGGGTCACGGCACCCTAGGGGAGGGTTCTTAAAAGGGGGAACGGGGACGAGATCATGGGAAAGACCTGCTGATAGGGGATCCATTAAAGAGGGAAAAATGAGTCAACCGGAACAAGCTGGTGGGAAATCAAAAAAGGGAACATAAGATTCCGAGAATTATAAGAACTGGAACTGAGATCCCGCGGAGGGTATCAGAACCTAAAATGCTTCTTGGCGGGGGGGGAAGGGCCCGGGTCTGAATTCGCCGGCGGGGGTGCACCACACCTATTGAAAGGAGTGGTTGGGGACGCGATTTTTCAAGAAAATGAGGCCACAGACCAGAAACTAGCACAGACGGGACTAGAGAGGCCGTTTTATTGGGCAAAGACACAGGGGGCTATGCAATCCACATGCCCATGTAGAAAGATACAAGTGTCCTTCAAGAGACCCAACAAGATGGTCGATAGGAGCTGGATTAAGGGGGGTTCAGTACAAGAACTGTGTTTTGTAGGTAAGTAGGTTGGGGGCAAGACGTGAGGTTGCACACCAAACCAGAACTTCGCGTAAATGTTGGAACACGATTCTTCTGCAGCTTGCAAAAACAAGAAAAACCGGGTGGGTTGGATCTCAAAGACGTGACCTCAAAAGGTTGGCGAAAGATCTGCTCTCGTCAAAACAAGGGAACCTCCTATCAGTGGGGGGGGGGGGTGCTACCAGATGGCGTGCGGGTAACTGGTCATCCAAGGGTTAAAAAGGGACCTGGAAGTTGAGAAAGCTCTTTAGAGGTAAGGGAGGTGAAAGGGCGGAAGATCTAGGACGGAGGGTCTGATTCCACGAACAAAAGATCATAGTGTTAAAAAAGGGCGCCACTTGTAAAACTCTTAAATCCACGTGGATGTTTCGCCACATCGTAAAGCGGGGGAGACACAGGCAAACTTGGCTAGGGGGAGAGGACGCGAAACAAGGAGGGGTGAAAATCCTGGGCCGCCGTAAGAGGCATGTTGTGAGTTAACTGCTTGCGTGATGGGAATACGGAGCAGTTCCGGGCTAAGTCAAGGCACCTACGTTTGACCCCTATCAGTCTCCTGACGCGAGAGTCCTGTTGAGTAAGTACAGGTGGGCCGAGCAGGGACATATCCTCGGTTGGTGGGGTCTGCTGCTGCCGTAGTAGAGGAGATCGGGTGGTGAACGAATACCTTCTTCGATGGGTCGATCGGTTGTTTTTCCGTCAGGACGAGGAGCGAGAAAAAAAAACGTAGATGCGCTACAGGTGGTTGCCCAGGAGGAGGGTGCAGTCATAGGGGGGCAAGGGGGGGGGGGGGAGGAGTGGGTGGGTGGGGGGGGGGGGGGGGGGACAAAGGGGGGGGAGCGGGTATTCCCAGAAATAGTGGGGTCCGAAGGGGGGATGGGGGCGGGGGGGGGGGTCCCTACACATTTGGGGCTTAGAGCACGTCCGAGTCAAGGGGGTGGGAGGGGGTGCGGGGGGTCCGTGGGCATTTCGGAGTTATAGTGGCAGTGGTGGGGGAGGGGGGGCGGCAGGGGGTGCCAGTTCCGCAGGTTTGTAGGGGAACGGGCCGGGTGGACAGAGGAAAGTGGCGCGCGGCATGGATAGCTATTACAGGGATTCTTCATGGGCATTGGAATCCCTTTTAGGAGTCGGTTGGAAATCAGTGGCTATTGAAATTGTTACTGGACGATACCCGGGGCGGAATGTGCTGTGTGGTAAGGTTTCGGTTTAAGTAATTGGATAGCCTGAGGTCGTCCTGACGGTTTCCGTTCTGACTAGCTCCTCTTCTGGGTTTTCTCTCTCGAAAAGCTAGGTGCAGGATTTGAGTGGCGGTGGGGGGGCATCTCCATGCGTCCGAAAAAAAATGGTAGAAGTCCCTGGGTGACCTAAGTACAGGAAAAGTATGGGTGGCGGATCCAAAGGATGCAAGTCGTGCATGGATGGATTCAAAGCTTTACGAAAAAAATCTTTTGATAGGATTGCAACGGCTGTCAAAGGGGGAGGATCTCCCGGCAGTCTTAAATCATTCCCTGGGCGAGGGGTGTGTGGGTTTTCCCGGTAGGCGTTTCTGCGATCCGGTCACCTCTCTCAAGGCCAAACCGCCCCCGTTACTTGGTCGGGAAGAGCTCATCGGAGGGAAAATATCTGGAGACCGGGGGCAGCAGGAATCTTTTCCTTCCCGGGGGGGTTGGGAAAAACGAAGGTCGCGTAAGGCAGCAATGAAGAAGCCCGGTCCACGACACGCAATCCAAGGACTTCCACGTACAGAAAAGAATGGGGATAAGTACAAACTATTAAGGGCTGCTAGTCGGTCACCACTAAAGCGCCGCGTACCATGTTCGGGCCTTGGCTCGCGCACAAAAGGAAACTCAAAGGCGGACGGGTATAAATGGTCGGAGCAACAAGGCGCGAATGAATAGCCGTCGAGAGTGGAGGAAGTGGAAAATAAAATGGCGGCCCCCTCGACGCAAGTGAAGAAGCCCCTTCAGCATGGTTGGGATTACGCTTTACGTGTGGTCTGAGGTGGGGCCAAACTGAACTAGTCCATTGAGAGCGATAATCGAGTATTAAAAAAAGATGGTGTTTTTATCGTGATGGTGTAGGGGCGTTTTCCTCAGGCAATATAAGAGACACAGCGTGCGCTCTTGTTTCGCGTGGGGGGGGAAAAATGCTAAGGAGTGCACGTGACCGCCAGCAGCGCGGAGCTAAGCGCCGAGGAGAGCGGGGCATCAGTGGTTAAGGGGGCCGGTGCTAAATTGAGTATGGTCTGGAGAAAACGTCGGTTCTGTCCCTTTCAAACATTCCTTTACGGGTTGCCTGGGTGGGCGCTGCAATAAGAAGGGAACCCGGGGACAGCGCCTACTCGGCTCTGGCGCTGACGCAAAAGTCTCCGTTGGGGTTTCGAGGTTAAGGGGGGTGTCTTCTGGAACGGTTGGGCGCGCCCGGGATGGAAGGACTGGTTCGGTCGGTGTGGGGGGGCGGGGAGAGGCGTGTCCTAATCGGGGACGTGGCTGGGGAACGCATCGATCCAAATTTCTTAGGGTTTGGACCTGGTGTTGCCATGGCGCAAAGGGGGAACCAAAATCCCTATCTCCGTGCGGGTCGTGGGCATCGAAACTCGGTACATCCCCCGTCCGGACGCACTAATATGCTAGAAAAAATCACTGACTAACAATTTCGAGGATCAAACCATGCGCATGGAGAAAGGTGGAACGACTAGGTAAGCCTTTTTTCAGAGGTTAGAAAAATCCTCGATCGTGGCAGGGATGCTTTCTCCGACCAGAACACGGGGGTGACTGTGTTAAGTGCATACCATAACTTGGGAAAATTAAACCGGGTGTGAAGGGAGGGGGAGGGGGGTGCAACGCTGGGCGTCCGTTCAGGGAAGAATACAACAATGTGGGAAAACATACAACTTATGCATCCGGAGTATGGTACGTGTAAGTGTAGAAAGGGGACACGCAGGGACTAAAGAGCCCCCGTTGTATTAATGAAAAAATGGAAAGTTCATATACACGGCTGTCTCATCAATGCTTGGGAGAGGGGTTCAAACTGATCCACCCACCTATTTCAAACCTGTCAGTTTTTTGGACGCCAAGAGTTCAGCAACAGCTCAGAAAGGTGGAATGAAACAAAAAGCTGAACCTAAACGAGCCTGCGCGGTCTTTCGTCGGACCGTGCGTGGGGGACCACGCCGAACGGTTTATAAGAGAGTACGGAGGTGACGGCTGTACGCTAAGGCGGTGAAGGGATGCAGCAGCGGACGATTAAGGCGGAAGCCGTAATACGGGGCTAGGCCCTCCGTTAACGGGGTTTCCACTCCCGTCCGGTCTTGTGGGCGGGGGGGAAGTGGGGACTGGCTGGCGTTCATTGCTTCGATCAAAATAAGAAGTTTGGTCAAGCGTTCCGTTGGGAACTCTAAAGATTACCGCTTGGGGGCCTTTGCGAAGGACAGGTGGAAATACAAACAGATCCGAGAGGTGTCCAAGTTCAACCGAAGCTCCATAACAAGGCGGGAAAAGGATGGTGTGGTATTAACCCCCCTGATCCCGGGACTTGGTAAAAAAAAAGAAATCTCGGGCTGGGTCAAAACCTCCCTGAAAGAACAGTGACTGTTTTGGAAGGAGTTCTCTCGTCGAGGGGCGGATAGGGAGAGGAGAGGGGCCGGGTCATTACGATATACATAGGGAGTAAAAGGTTCGATGAACCTTTTGGTTGGGGGAAGGCCCGGGGGACGGGGCAATCGCTGTGCTTGGGTACGGGGGGGGACTTGGAAACGGGAAATTTCCATAGGGGGAAGGCTGCTATTATAAAAATATTTCTTCGCACGGGCGGGTGAGGGAGCGAAGTTGGGATTTCAGGAGATAGATCTCAAACAACAGAAAACAATTGATGAGAGAGACAACCAGGAATCAAAACTGATGAAGAACGTAAGGCGAGTGGGAGCAAACTCCGCTCCTTGCAGGGGGGGAGGGTATAACGTACCACGGAGGAAAGTGGATGCGACAAGGGGGAAAAAACCGGGGACAAAACCCCAAAGGTGTCAAAGAGGCGGGGGACATGGCAGAGAGATAGTCGGGGGAAATTTTACCAAAAGAGATAAGCAGTCCTGGGTTCATGAAGGCCCGCCCGTATCAGGGAGCGCCTCCTTACAACCTTCCTTGAAAGGGGAGAAGAAAAAACTAAGAAAAGACTGAGTCGCTCCCGAACTGGGTCTAAAACGGTGCGCACAACAAGACTGCTAACAAGCAGAAAAGGGCAAAAACAGGGGGGTCCTTTCGTGGCGAAATGAAACGATGAGGCCCACGGCGTTCTTGGGACCCGAACTCTAAAAGGCTCCCACGCCCAACCCGGCGAGAAAAATTAACTTCAAGGGCAGTAGCGGACCCTTCTATTCGGGTCAGGAAAAAGACCAAACCGCCCTGCGTCCTACCGCGTAAAGAATCGCAAGGAAAGGGAGAAATGGAGAAAAAAGAAGAACGCGAGTTGAGACTCATGGAGGAGCAATGTGGATTGGTGAAACTTCCCGAAGGCTCCCCAAAAACGGGGAACATGTCCGATTGTTTGGGGGGTATCCTGTCTGGGAACATACGTGCGAGCAAGAAGAACAGGCGGGAATAGAGAATCAGGGTTTCAAGGGTTCAAACCCAAAGGGAAGGAGTAGAGACTGAGTGAAGAAGAGCAAGTCACGAAAGATGCAAAAGCCAACGTTGGGAGCCGGTTGTTGCGGAAAAAGTTGGGCGAGGACGCTGGCTTGGCCAGCTGCGAGGGTGAACTCCCGCACGTAAAACGCTGTATTGGGGCCCAGGATTTACGGATGAGGGGCCAAAAACGTGAAACAAGGGTGCTCGCAAGGGAAGAAGGTTGGCGGATTATACAGAAGGAATCCCCTCTTGAAATCGGGATGGGGCCGGGATGGAGGTGTAAGAGGAAATCTAGTTAGGGAAACGAAACCGGGTGGGGGGAAATCTCGCCTGATGTTAGGTGCCGGGTCTCGCCAAAAGAATTGGAAAAACAAGGATGGTTCACTGGAAAAAACTTACTCAGAAACTGGGGATGGGGGTCGCCGACAGGCGGTTCGACTTAAGCAGGGGCGACGTGGCAGTATTTTGGGTAAATTCAGCGCCAGAAAGGAGGGCGCGTCCATGGAAGCGCGTCAAAGAGAGGGTAACGTCTTACTGAAGTGCACTGAAGGGTAACGGAAAGAGATCTGAGGAAGATCGAATTATCATTGGTCAAACCAGCATCCTTCCTATATGCTCGCTGGGAGCGGCGATCTCCGACGCTGACTTTTCCTCCGCAAACTTTGCGGGGAGCGGAAGGGAACTTCCCTCCCGGCAATCCCGTACACTCTCTGTAATGAAGTAACCTAAGGAATAAAATCCCGTCCGCATGGAGAAGGAAGTCCAGAGTGGGAGTCTTTTCAGTGTGAGGAAACGAATTCATCCAAAGGTCAGGTTCTCTTTCAGATGGTGGAAATTGGGGGGAGGCGAAGATCATAGCCTGAAGGGCAGGACTAGAACGATCTCACGGCTTGCGACTAAAAATTAGACCGCATTTGGCTTCAGATCTCGCCCCTCGAGAGAAAAACTGGAAAAGGGTAGTGGGGAAGAGGGAGGACTGAATATTTGGAAGATCCAAGGTTAGCGTGACAGGTGGGTGCGGCGCGTGGACGTAGAGAGTCTATAGATTTAGGGGGGCGCGACCCGCGTAAATCAGTGGAACGCTCGAGGTTGGGACCGTCAAATGGAGGAAAAACACGGGAGGAGAGGAAAGAAGAAAAGAGATGACTATTCCCATCTGGCCGGTAAACCATCGTGGGCGGGGGAAGAGGGGACCGAGTGATAGGGTGGAAGCAAGGAAAGATTCTTCGTCCTCGAAAGAAAAACTTTACGTGAAAGCCGACAAACTAGGAAGGGTCGAAGCACCAAACTCGCGCTGCCAGTTTGGTAAGATGCTCGTGGCTCGCTCATAAAAGGCATTGAAGGAAGTATACGTTCAGGAACAAGCGGCGGCTGTCAAATATTCACGGCAGGCTATATCAGAGCTAAACCAGTATGTCACCCGACAAAAAAGAGCTCAGCAAAGGAGAAGAATGATACCGTTCCTACCACTAATGGAACAGATGACATCGGAGGAGAATCGAAGAAAAGATGAAAAACGTGGCGTCGGGGTTGGGGTGGAGAAGGATAGAGGAAGGGACTTCCTCTCATCGACTCCGGAAGGATCCGCGGGACGAAATAAGGGAGTTGGAAAGTGCTGCGCTGCAACGTCAGGGCCTAACTGCATCTTCTTCTCTAGCAACGGCTGCTATCTGAAGTCTTTTGGGGGCCCGGAATTTCAGGATGAAAGACAAATTGGAGGTCCAACCTGAACTCGGTCCATGAGTACCAAATCCGATAACGAACACCGCGCTCCGAGCGGGGTAAGGGATGCCGAAGAAGTTTGTTCTCTGTATTCAAAGGTTGGAACTTCGGAAGCAGAGTTTGCCGAACTGGGGGACCTTCTGGGGAGGGAAACAAATCCATGGGAGGCAGAGCCGTCAACCAGCAAAGAAGATGAGACATGCCATAACGCAGCTCCGGAGTTCAACCCTCCTTACTCACACTCGTACGCTCGAACACGGGAGAAGGGGAGAGCAATCCTCATGCCCTGGCAGAAAAGGGGGTCAAAAAAACTAATTAGCCGGGGGGAGAAGGGCCTTCTCCTACGACAGCAACTCTGGAGAAGGGGAGGCGAACAGAAGGGGGGTTCAATTTCATACCATGTGGGGGGAAGGGAACCCCGTTTTGGTCTGGGGGGAGGGGGGTGTCAAACACTCGGCATGGCCAGACCAACGAACGGCCTTTACAAAAGTTTGAAAACGAAAGTCCCTACTAGGTCAGTGTCTAGGAGTCTGACATGGTCAAGGTCGGGTAAAAATGGGGTATTTGAAAAAAAATGACACCGGAAGCTCTATCCTCGGCTCAGCAGGAAAGTCAGGGGTGCCTCATGTTAAAAAAGGCGCACTCGTTAAACAAGAAGTGGGAGGCCCAGGGGAAAGAACATAGACATGGGACATGGGACATCAAGGAGAAATCAAAATCTCGGCAAAAGGACGGTCAGTGAGGCGGGTTTATGAGCGTACGGAGGTTCCTCGGTAGGAAAAGACTGGGCGGGAAAGGAGCGAAAATAGTGGGAAGAAAGAAAAAAAAGGCTCGGCAAAACTCTTACTTGGGAAGACAAATCCAGGGCGTTCTTAGGCCTTCGCGAGGAAAAAGGGGGTGGCGTTGGGGTCGTAAAAGGAAAAGGTGAAACCGTTGTTCAGTACCTGGTCCTTCAAAGATTGAGTCTACATAGGGGGGGGTTGTCCACGGCAAAAAAAGGGAAGATATCACAAAATCGGGAGAAGGCATTAGTCAACCCTTAGAAAACCGGACGGATAGGGAGGTGGGGGACTTGTGACATCTCTGCGGGCACCATGAGTAAACCAACGGGCGGGCGGCCGGATACGAATAAAAGGGAAAGGTATCGTCCGTCGAGAGGTCCGTACTCTGATATATCGGAAGAGGATTGAATTAAAACAACCAAAAAAAACCCAGGTGGGGGATGCGTGGTGGTGGCCAGGTTTTGGAATCTAAAAGGAGGTAGGGGGGGCCTTTTGCTGGGTGAAAGTCTTGGGAGAGCTGAAAGAAGCGTCTCGTGGCGAAAAATTGACTGGCTCTATTAATGGGGGGGGAGTTCATTTATCATTTATAGGAAGGAAGAAGAACAACAGTATATGAAGGCCAAACATGATAATAAAGATTACCACAGGAAACTCGCGTCAGCCCGTTTAGCACAGGCCGCTCCTGAAAGGGAGAAGAGCGGTAAACATGCGCACAGAAAGAGAGGACCTTGTAAGTGGGGGTCGAAAAAAGGTGCTAATCCAAACCTCTGGTTCATCGAACCGGTCATCCAAGAATACTATCCCATATCGACGATACGGGGTACATCTCAACAAGCAGAGGTTCTGGGGTGCCCGACCGAGCGGGAAACGGACCCTATCTTCCGGAAAAGGAAGCCATGAACCAAGCCTCGCCGAATTTGGGGTGGAGGGCGGCCTTTTTTAACGGGGAACCGCCAAAAGCTGCAAGCCTGAAAAAGGAAGGAAACGCCAACGGGGTGGTCCAGGATGCTCGACCAAGAAACGATGAAAAGCAAACCCCTTCGTTTGGTACGAAGAAGACATCCAGGACACCGTCACGTCAAAAAGAGATGTTCTTCGGACAAGGAAAGGAGGCGGGAGAGCTTTCTTGAGAAGCGTCCGCTGCAGCACATTTGTTAACTCAAAAGGGCGACGAAACCGGAAAGATGACAAACTACGAACCTGGCGACATTTGACGGAAGAGGATGTCGGCGCAGTTCAACATGTCAGGGGAACTGGGGCGTCCAAAAGAAAAAAACCAAACTGAACCGTTCCTGGACCGATCTGTCACAGAGGAGAGTCATGAATTAGGGGGCAGGGGCAATACCCCAGCGAAAAAAAGGAGACTCAGGCTGGTGCCCATGAAGGAATCACGGGAACGCGAACATATCCTCTTATATTTGATCAGGGGGGTGGAGGGGAGGTCGCCTTTAACGGGGACTATTCTATTTGGTGGGGGGGAACACCCACTACCCATGCAAGTCAAACGCGGTACAGGTTGGTTCCACGTCTTCTTCTGAAGGTCCCTGTGTGTGAGCGACAAGGAGCCTCCTTTTTGGAGGGTCGAAGGAGCGGCCTGAACCCAGTAGCGAGGGAGCTTACAAGTCGACATGTGCTTGCTTTATCTCAAGCCAGTTGGGAAAGCGTAATGTCTCGAGGGGAAGAGGGGTGCCGGGTGAGATACGTCCAGAGCTGGTAGAGTGCACGACAAAAAAACCCATGAGAAGTACCGGTCGCAGTTAAAATGAGGGAACCCGATGTTCGAAGAAGCGTCAGTGTGATCGCCTCACTCAAACCTCAGGGTTTAAAGAGAATTGAGTAGATCGAGCGGGAACAGAGTGGCCATCCTGAAAAGGGGGCGAGCGAGGTTTCGGGGCTAATAGATGCAAATGAATGGCGACAAGAAAGCCTACGTTCGGAAGGATCGAAAGTAGCATTTTTCACACCCCATCAGAACGGAAAGAGATCAGCTGCCTACGCCGCACTGCTCGGGCCCGATGCGGCAGACTTTGACCGAAGATACTTTGAACTGAGCAGCACGACCCCCCAAAGACGGAGTAGCAGTGAAGAAAAGCAAAAAGATATAAACTCAAAAAACAAAGGCGTCAGGGGCTTACTGGCAGAAGGCGCGAAGTCCCGTGGAAGTTACATTCATTGGGAGAAGGGGGGGACGCTACGAGCACCTGGGGAGAAGGGCTCTGAGGTAGTGGGGGGCTTAAGGGTGAAAATGGGGGGTAGTAGTGTCCTCGACAGATGCCGTGACCTATTACTATAACAATTGCACCACGAAAGGTGTGGAGGAGACAGGGGGGGGGAAGCCAATCAGAGGAGCGGCGCATGAAAAATCAAATAGAAGGTCCCAGTCAACAGGAGGGAGGCAGTCTTCTTTGATTGGCGGGCATGAGACCTAGAACTAGGGGGGAACGGAAATGCCACCCGGATCCTAGTTAAAGAGCAGAGGGACGGCGATGGGGA
>Ga0179591_1303921_pt1 | contig 13298 bp, 12 predicted proteins | sample CZOMad2_1_08_16f_FD_182891 | JGI IMG/M metagenome (GOLD analysis project Ga0179591, IMG submission 182891) | Vadose zone soil fungal communities from Angelo Coast Range Reserve, California, USA - CZOMad2_1_08_16fungal (PacBio error correction) | ecosystem: Environmental > Terrestrial > Soil >...
GTTCCAGGGCAGCGCTCAGGAATCTCCTCTGCCATCTTCAATGACGACCCAGCCCCGATGGCGCGGGATGTTTCGGTTGGAAGTCCTCCTTCCGAGTCATCGTCACACAGTGGGGATAGTGGGGGTACGAAGGGGGGGGAAACTTGTAAAAGGAAATAATCGCAAGAGGCGATTTGGTGGGGGGGGGAACTTTAATTTTGGGACCGTCGGTCAGGGAAAAAGTCTGATCGTGTTAGAGAGAGATTCTTCGGGAGGAAAGAGCTCTATTTCCGCTAGATTCCCCTACACAATGACGGGCGGATAGGATTGAGGGAAGGTGCCGGTAGATAAGGTGTCCTTCGCCACACTCGTAAGGAGAAGAATTGCGTCCCGCTAAGGGGGGGCTAAGTTGTTGACAGTGTGGGGGACCGTCTAAGCTAAGGATTCCCTCTGTGTTCCTTCCTTGAGGCTTCAAGTGGGGAAACCAAAGAGCTACCGAGAACTACCGTAGAAGGCTGCACCCGATATAGGCAGGCATGGTATCCGCTTGTCTGAGGGAAAAGTACAAAAACGTCAGGCTTAAACATTCCATTCTGTTTACTGTAGGGAGGAAGGGAACAAACAAAACTTGGAGGAAATTCCAGGGAGAATTGCTGCTGTTCAGCCACCTAGAACTTCACAATATCGGGAGAAAACTTAGATTGGTCGCAGCAGTGGCCTGGTCCTAACAGGAAGGGAAAAATTTTCTACATCATTTAGCAGGAAGCCGTCGACGCTAGACGGCCGCGCAAGAAGGACTTCCGGAGTTCGCACAAGAACTAGGGAAACTCTTGACTTTTCAGCGGGACCATGAGAAAAATACTGACTTGGGGTCCGACCACTGGAGGAAGATAAAGAGAAACATGGGGGAAAGTAGATTGTCTCAGACCCCGGTAGGGAAAAAATCAAAAGTGGCACACCGAGTATCTTTCTGGGAAAAGAATCGGGGTCGGGGCGGAAAAAATCAAAGATAATAGGTCCTATGGAATCAATCGAAGGACAGGTGAGAACCGCCCTTTACCGCCGACCGGATGAAAAAAGGAGTGCACTTGGGGACAGTAGGGTACAGAACTTGTGATTCCCCAGAGACACGGGCGAAGCGAACATTAACACATAAGAGAAGGTCTTTCTACCTAAAGTAAGGATTTTAGGAAAGGAAAACTGTCGTTTTCAATTGAATCTCCGTGGGCTAGGCAGGAGGAAGAAAAAAAAAGAACTTGGACCAAGCCAAGTCAGAGTGGAAGAAATTCTATGACCCTCCTTCCTGGATTCTTTGATCGGGAGGGGACGAAGCCATAAAAAAAAGAGAAGGGAACTCTGATACTTACATGATCTGGCATGCCTTTTTTGGATGCTGGCCACGTGGGGACGTCAAGGACAACGGGGCCAAACAGTTCTTCTAACGCCTTAAAGCGAGAAGAAGGACACGCTTTGAATGCGAGGTACGGGATATCGAAGATAAACAGGTCACGGGGGGAGGGGGAATCTAAAGAAACCAGCAATCCACCTATCTGGGGGGGGAAAAGGGGGCGAGCAAAAATTCTCAAATACCTCCACAAACTTGAGACGCTTAGAGGTAAAGTAGGGAGAGGAGAGCCACCGGCGGACGAAACTTCACGAGAAAAAAGATTGGGGAGGGGTTATAGAGGGCAACAAAATCAAGACTTCCACTTAAACAGGGAGCGACAAACATGGTCGAGCGGTGTCTTCGGAGTAGACTCTTCAGCCAGCTGCATGTCCCTTGCTGGGAGGGTCCGGCGAGCAAATCTAGAAAGAAACCTACATGGAACATTTTTTTGAGGGTAAGGGAGGACAGAGAAGAAAAGCGACATAAAGACGAAGGGAACTCCGGCTCTTCCGTCTGGTGACTGGGGCACGACCATCATCCTGTACCAGAGGCAGAAAGCAAGATCGGACTGGAAGGATAACTCAGGTTCACTGGAAAAAAAATTAAACGTTGAACAGGGGAAACACTTATCACAAAAAAAGGGGGGAGGAGAAGATATATCTCCTTGCTGGGATACCTGACCCCCACAAGGTTGAAAAAGGTTCCGCTATTTAGGGGAAAAGACGATAGGGTTACGAGACCTGGATCTGTAAGAAGAGCAAACGGAAAGCCGGGAAAGGATTTTGGGAACAGTAAGCCCAGGACCAGCGAGCGATAGGGAGTTATGCCGCTGACGACTACGGAGGTAAAGCACCTACCGGGCCTTTACTAACGGGACGAGCGGCGGCGATCGTGAGATCTTTTCCTGGAAAGTGGAGCAGGTGCTGAAAGGGATACGAGTCGAAGGGCAAACGTGGTAGAGATTCGGGGGGGGAGAAGTTTCTAGTCAATCAAAATAAAGGGGGTGAGCGACGATGCTTGCTTGTCCACAAGGTGGCTCGGCCTGCTCACACTTAGGACCACTCCCTTCCAAACGAGAGGGTTTGGAAGGGGAAGTCAATGGTCTAAAAATCAAGAAACCCAACTCTCTATTTCTGATTCGGAGGGGTACTTAGAAGCACGAAAGGTGTCCCTCTTCCTCAGGTGGTGATCGGTAGGGAGGCCGAAATGAGCAGGTGACCAGAAAGTCTTTCATCGCGTCCGGAGGGGGAAAAAAGGGCGGAGGCAAACAGTTTGGTGTGGTGTTTGGTCCGTATGAAACTCCCTTTCACAAGGTTCACGGAGGGTAAAGAGAAACCACCGAAATATCAATTTAGATCAACCCCCCCCGGAGGGAAAGGGACCCATAATCCTCAGGGGAGCTGCGGGAGCACAATCAACCCGTCTTTCCTTCTTTCCATCGCCTCTGAGGAGACCAGGGGAACGTCTTGAATGATAAAGATGAAGCACAAGATTTTCCATCCCCCAAGAGGTCCTGGCAGCCAGCGCAGCTCAAAATGCCTAACTTCTCGCGGTCCCGCCCCGTTTTTTATGGCCGTTAAAGACTGTCGCAAAAAAGCCGTACAACGTGCTTGGAAAGTTAACCGCACCCTCACGGTAAAAACCCCAGCGGCCACGCAACGCCCGAAGATGCGGATCTCCCTCCAACTGTCTGCCTGCGCTCGAAGGAGCGGTTGGATCGGAAAGGGATTCCTCTGCGAGAACTTTCGAGACTCACTGCCAGAGAGACAAAAATCCTCGGCACAATCGCAACGTGATGCTGACCGACCGGGGGAGAGTCTAAATCCTCCCGCGACTTGTGGGGTAGGACTAGCGGTCGCAAAAGTGCGCTCCAAGAGTGAGCGGTAGACTCTAATCGCTGCACTATCAAATGCTAAAAGAGGAGTAATCCGACGGATATCTTTCTTCGTCGAACACTCATGAATTGACCGGAAAGAGTACGAGGTCAGCAGTCCAGGATTCATCATTCCGGACTCGGGGGAAGCGGCCCATTTAGGCGCGTGCTTCGGTCTTGTTGTAAAGAAACGAAGAACAGGGAAAACCGTATCCTCCACCCAAGGGTTTCTTTGTCAGCGACTGGTAGAAGCCGGGGGAGGGGCGATTAAGGTGTCGCATTGAAGTGCGACATCCAAAGATTTCTTCACGTCGTAAAAAGATAGCAGGGGGCCCTGAATTCGCGGGGGGGACGTATTCCGCGCATTCTCTCTAAAAACGTGAAGAAGAGGCAACCAAATAGAAGCCTAGAGGAACTATGGACTAACATTGCCCTAATCTCGTCGAGGGGAGTATACGTGACTATTTACTGACAAGAGGGTAACGCCTTACTCTTTTATCATCGCGACAGAACATGGGTTCTGTTAAAATAGCTTGCATCTCAAGATACCCTCTCGAATAAGCACGAGGACTTGGCTCTCCGAGGAGAACACTATTGTCAGGAAACGGCCGATGAACACCCTTTCCATTCAATCGCGCGGTCCGAGATGTAGTATGACCAAAGCGTAAACTTTAGATGGGGAGCACAAGAAAAATCAAAAGGCTGTGAAACCGTCCCGTACCGGGAACTGATGCTTTGGAACTCCTCAGTCTGGATCTTCTGGGACGTATATGGGGGTCACGGTATCTCCCTGGAGGTGGCCAATGGAATTTCGTGGAAACCGAGGTCAGCGCCGATGCGGCCAACAAGAGAAACATCTTGTACGGTCAAGTCGGTCCGTCTGATGCCGGTCGAGAGCGAACCTCGGGTTGAGAAGTTCCTAATCGAACTCACTTCGCCATGCCTGCAGACGTGTGGTGTACCCTTCTCAGTCGACTAGTCCCTGATGGAGAAGATATACATCGTACACTTCCTGAAGGACGGTGCGCCGGCTCGGTCCAACATATGAAAGGGGGGCTAAAAACCAGCTAAAGAATTAACGGGTTTGACTGATCGGCGTAATTCACCGGCCGGGCGTAAGGAACGGAACCGCACGGAAACCAAGGAAAGGGAAATTTCTTGGGGAACGAAGCAAGAAAGTGTCGGGTTTTCCTGGAAAATAAAGTGCAGGCGTTAGGGGGAGGCCAAACAGTCGTCGAGGGGGCGAGGCCCGGGAAAACCTTCTTCCTCCCAGGAACCTAGAGAGGTGAACAACCTAAGGGGAGGGGGGAATTTCAAGTTCCGTCACTTCTAGGACCTCGAACACGATGTTCCGCTAGAAGGGGGAGAGGGTTGGCCTTTCCCACAGGGAAAACAGGAGCTTCCGAATTGGGAGTAAGCAAGTCCCACTGATCGAAGTCCAAGAAAGGTCTTGGATCATGTTTTGGTGGAAATTTTTGGGGCAAAAAACACCGGTCTGGACAGGTCAACTTTCGAAGCAGCGGCGGAGACCAATCAGAAAAAGGGGCTGGGGGCGCAATAATAAGAATAAAAAAAAAAATTAGGGTGGGTAAAAGTTACTAACGGCTTTCTATCGGGGAAGACCGCTGCTCGCTCGAACCCTTTCGTCAAAAGGTCTGGGGGGAGAGGAAAGAAACAAATTAAGAGGAGCCATGCATGGGGGGGAAGGGTTCCCCTGGGGTAGAAGCCGTCCAAACCGATCTTCTTGAAAAGTGTTACAAGACAGACCGAAGGCCAGAGGGGTTCTACAAATCGTTGGGCTAGGTCTTCGACCCAGGGAGGGGCATATCGATGGAGGTTCTCTCCAAAGCGATGGGGGATTTTTTCAAGGTGAAGGCTGAAGGGGCATGTTCCGACTCAGCCATCCTCAGGCGGGGGTGCCAATCCCGTGAGGAGTTAAAAAACTACGACAAGTGATAGGAGGAGGGACGCGTGACCTGGGGGGGCCAAATGAATAGGACCGGTCCCGTCAGATCCCAGGCCGGTAAGTACCTGAAAAAAGGCAATAGGATCGAAGAGCAGGTCCTTGAGATCTCCACCTGGCCCTCTGGTGGAGAAAAGGGCTTATGTGAGAAATTGAAAAGGGGGGGTAGGGGAAGATCTCTGCCCGGACTTAAGCATCGTATTCATGACAGCCACCCGGCTCAGTTCCTGGAAGGAGGTATAAGGGGGAGCACCTGGGTGGAGTATCCGTATCAAGGACATGGGGGGGGGGGTAGCTTGACCGAGGTGCCCCTGGAATAGAACTCTTTCGCTATGGGGAAGCCAGAGGTCAAGACCGAGTTGGGCTAATCCAGTGTGGGAAGGGAGAAATCACTTTACCACTCGACGGCCGTCAGGCTCCCCTCCGGGATCGTAAAAGGCTACAAAGGAAAAGGAACGCCCTCCCGACGACGGGGGGAGGGGAAGCAAGCGTCGATGACTTTGTGGCGGGTAATACTAATACGGTAGGGGAAAGAGGAGAGGGAAACAGGGGGGGAAAGGGGGGGTTTAACCAGTCCAGAGTCGAATTCTTCTGGGGGCCCCCCCGCAGGAAGCGCTTATCGTAAGGGTACGCTGGAAAGGGAAAAGGAAGAAAAAAACAAGGGGGCGGAATGAGGGGGGGAAAGGAGCCAGAACTATGGCTTCTCCCTCAGTCCGTCTACCCGGGAGCAACAGCCTCCGTCTTCCGGTCTACTCAAATTAAGGGTAAGCTGCACGGCAAATCGAATCTGAAGTGGGGGGAAGGGGACTAACTTCGGTATCGCTAATACTGAGAAGATGCAGCAGGCTACCGCGGCACCATGGGATAGTCGAGCAAAATATGCTGTGTCGCAAAGAGAGCTAAAAAAGGAAGGAGGGGAAGCGTCTGAAAAAACGAAGAAAAAAAAGGGGAAGGAAATTGATGACCATACTTATGTTTGAGGGGTACAGTTGTCCACCATCGTCCGGCACACCTGGTCTGCTCCTGGAAAGCTTGAATCAGGAGGGGAAGCTTCAGTACCGGCTAACATCGGGGGAAGGGTCAATCTGAAAGAGACCTCTGAGCATTTTCTTCTACGCCGCGCATCTGGCGGGGAAGGCGAGGGGTCATCAAAAGCTAGCCGGGCGCGAAAGCTTGGAAATCAGGGAAGAGGAATCGAATAAGGTGGGAAACTGCCAAGGGGGGAAAATGCCGAAACATGGGAAGTAGTATTTATTAGGCCGCCACGGGAACAAGCTCACGGGGGGCCAACCTAAGTTCTTTTATGAGCCGGGGAAGAGAAAAGGAAAAAAGAAGGGACTCAAAGACCGACTGGAAGGAGGAGGAGATCTCGGAAAAAAGGCTATGCCTTCTATACGGGCTAGGCGTGCTTTTGCAGGTCACGCTGTTGTCCTAAGGTGGAGTCCTAGGGGAGGGCTGAAAAGGTCGAGAAGGAAAAAAAAATGGGGCTGCTGCTGAACCCTGAAGTGCGGCCGTTCGAGCCGCTGCGAGGGGGGAACTTGTAACTCAGGGTGGGGGGAGGGGAGAAGAGTGAATAGATCGGAAGTCCGGGCAGACTAAAAACCCATGTAAATGATGATCGGCGAGGTTAGAATTCGGGAGAGCTTTTCTCGGAGAATAGAGAAAATAGGGAAAGAGATATATTCCTTGGCTAGATAGGGGGAGGGGGGAAGCCAGGGGGTGATTGGGACGTTCGTTTTCGTCCGGTTGGCAGTTCTCCAGCAAGACGGCACCCGTTACTTGGGGGAGAGAAATGAAAAAAAAGGGGAAAAACATCGGAAAAGGTTTCCCGGAGTCCGGAAAGGGATTCTCTCTACCATATCACCACGCGCCGATGTCAAGGGTGATTATATACTTCACTCGTCCTAACTCCCACTAGAGAGTTTTGGGGGGGGGAGACTCAATACCGAGGGTTGATGGAAAGGAGGGAGGGCAGTGCAAAGAGTAGTGTCTCCTTCCGATCCACCGGTTGCCCAACAGAAGAGCTGTCCGACTCCAACCAGTGGGGTGATAGCGCCAAAACTTAGACAAATAGGAAAGGTCAAAAACAAGTCATATCTCGGGGGGGACATTATTCCCGAAAAATGGCTGGGCCTCTCTCCTTCAACGAAGGGAGCTCACGCGCGCCGAAAGTATAAAAGGGATTTTATCCCAACCTGACGGAAGAAAGGAGTCGAACAGAAGTCCAGGGGGGAGGAGACTAGCACCTGGATACCGATACGGATAGTTTACTGTTTCGGAGGGAGTCACCATCATCCGCCGCAGAGCACGTCTGACCAAGCCGAAGGGAACGGAGAAGAAAGTCTAACAATCTCTATTGAGAAAATCGCGGAACAGGTGGGGGAAGTTTGGGGGGGGGGTTTCCATGTAAAAGCCTCAAAGACACCAAAAAACAAAAGGAGTAAGGAAGGGGTAGCTAAGACGGACTTGAGCATTGCACATTTCACCCATTTGCAGGGGCGTGGATCGGCACCGAAGCAGTGGTTCGTGATGTTGCCGCGAGCTGGGAAGGGCCTTGGAGAGGGGGAAGAAGGGAATGTGGGGTCAAAAGAAAAGCAGACGTAGGGACACGAGGGGCGCAGGCAACGCTGGGACATCCTTCGTCCGCTACCGTTCGGGGCTACTACTTTCCTGCCTATGACTGAGGGGCTCGAAGGGGTAGAAAGAAATAGGGAAAGAAAAACTAAGAAAGGGGGGAGCTAATCTACAAAAAGACGGCGGGGAAGGATTCCTCGTGACAAGTTGATTCATGAGGGTCAGCTGAAAAAGATGTTGGTAGTTGGATTCAAGGTAGGGGAAAAAGGTAGGCCAAGCTCCAAAACATAATGGACTGTAAACAAGGATGAGCCACCTTCCCCGATAATGGGGGAGGTCAGACATTTATATTCCCACTCGAGAGGGGGGGGGGAGAGTGCTGGGGATAGAGAAACGGACCAGGTTGACAAAGAGTCTACAAAGGTCGGGGTTGATAATGTGCGAGATCCTGCAGGGGGGGAACTCAATCAGAACCCCTGGGTGAAAATGAGAGGAGCTTCAAAAAACAGGGAGTAAGCGACTTTTAATCGGCTTCCCTCGCCCAACCGAACTAACGCACTTAAATAAACACAAACTTGGGGGAAGGGAATCAATTGATAAGCTGTACATATCCGAAGGGGATGTCAACGGATGGTTCGGGCCTCATACACTCAACCAGCTGAATCCTTCCTCGGAACTCTCCGTGGCCTTGTCAAGGACATGTCCGTTTGAAGGGGAGGGATTTATCAGCCCTAGGTAATCAAAAACAGAGTAACCTAGTCCTTTAACACAGCGCGCGCTCGAAGGCGACTTAAGGTCGTCGGGGAAGCAACACTTTTTTGGTAACTGTAGGTTAGCGGTTAAAACGTGACGACAACCAAAAGGTCAGGGGGGAAAAACAAAGGACCTCCATTAACTCCTCAACTCTCGCCGTGCTCGAGCGAGGTCGTGATCTAAGGGAGAATCCAGGGGCTGCAAGAGAAAAAGGCTGTTACTGAGGCATAGGATGGAGATTTTTCGCGAAAAGCGTCTGACAAGAACATCCGGCCCTCGGGGTACAAGAGGAGGAACCTTTTTCAAACTAAATCCTCCCTAAAATTTGAGTAACAAAAAATAAAGCCCGTGGGGGAGAAGGAAAAAAGTGGGACAGTTTTCCTGGCCCGCTTCACTAGAAAGAGACAAGCGAGTCCACGCCAAGGCAACCCATTTCATTTCAAAAAGAAGACCTGAGAGCTTGGAATGAGGGGGAGGGGGAGAATTCCTCAGATGGACCATGGAGGAGAGACACACAGATATGAAAAAAAACATTATCCTGGAGACGTGACTCGGTGTGGGGGCATAGGTTAGTATCACTCCTAAGCGAAAAGAAGGTAATAAAAGAGAAAATAAAAACATCAGGGTGTCCAGCGGTCGTAGGTTTTGGTTAGCCTACATCCAGAAACCGCTGCTGAGGTAAGAATCCTCCTGTGGAGCCGTGAATGAGAGGATTATTACGAATGGGTCAGGGTATCGCCGGTGAGCTCGCACTTGTGCCGTCAGAGGGGGGAGGACATCATCTTACTAGGCCGATTGCAGGTACCTGGAAGTCTCACCGCTGAGACGTCCCGGCGTTTCTAGGACGCGCCGTCTGGCGGTATGTGGTGCCTCCTAGATTATCCAAAAGGCAGATTGTAAAACAAATCGACCGAAAAAAAAGGGGTTGGGGTAGAGGGAATCGGAGAAAGGAAGCATCGGCTCTTCTTGTACTCCTAATTCGAACGGAAGAGGACTTTGTCAAGCCAACTGATAGGAAACAAATTGGACAAATCTACGACTCAAGGTTTAACTACCTCTTAACCACCGTCTCCGGGGCAGCGTGAGGCGCTGCCGGCTTTCAGTCACGTTCCTTTCGTGTACTGAGCGGTGAGAGGAAAAGGGGGGTGGAGTTAGGGTTGAGGGTCTTACCTTCAGGACCTGGAGTGTCGGAAACCACAAGGGGGGGGGGGAAATGGCTAAAAAACGAACAGGGCAAAGCAGCGGTCTGAGGACGGCCCGGGCAGAGTGAAGGGCCGGCTGCGAAATGAGGGGAAAGGGGTTAGAAAAAGAACAGAAAAGTCGCCGGCTGCATCCTGGGAAGTGGGGCCAGTAAGAACTATTCTTACGCTGACCATGATGTAGAAGGGATCAGAGACTCGGGACCTAAGAATAGGTACAGTCCTCCTTGAGGCAGGGTAACGTCACACAAGAGGAAGGTTAACTCGCGAATCCTCTGAGAGAAAGCGGGCTTATAGGGGGAGGGGAGGGGAGAGGGGAAATTTACAGTCCCTCGTTCCTGAGTTGATGCCAAAGCAATCATCAAAGGACCAACAAGGAAAAAGAACCCTAAAAGTTGGTGAGGGAGGGGAATGTAAACACAAAGGCAGGATAACACGCGAGATTGAAACTAGTCCAGAAACCAGAACGGGGGGGGAAGAAAGAACACCTCGGACTCGTGAGCGAAACCCTCAAAGGACAAAGATTAAGAAAAGATACGAAACAAAAAAAGAAGGGGCCGAGAGGGGAAAATGGATAAGGCTTTAGCCGTTTCAACAGTGTCAACTACAAGGAGACTTCCGAGGGGGAGGGGGGGAAATGGATGAAAAACCGGGAAACGCCGCAAAGCGGGGACGAGCTCAGGTTGGTGGAAATTGGTAAAGGACAAGAAAACGAGGGGGTTCTAACAAAGAAATCCGGTAAAAATAGCGAGGGGCCAGAACGCCCATCGCGGAGCAAGTATGAATCACAAACCACAGCATTAAAAGAAGGGAAATATGGAAACCGCTCACGGAGGGAAGAGACCGCGGGATAAAAGGACGCTTTAGATCGCACGGTGGTATTTAGTGAAAAAAGTTCACAACCGGGGTCCCTGGGAGGAGAAAGAAAAGGATGGGCCTGGGCATCACCTGGGGGAGAAGATCGCTGAAAATGGAAACTCAAAGAAAATAAAGCCGACGGCACTCGTTCGGATCAAAAAGCGCAGGAAGAGAGCGGGCTCGGCCGCTCAAGGTCTTTTTTATGGAAGAGGGGGGAGACAAAATGTCCTATGAAGAAGAAATCGAAGGGGGTGGATAAATCAAAAACGGCTGCCGTTGAAAGAAAAGATACGGACCTTTAAAGGACGGTACAGGGGAGGACCTGTTGAGGGGGGACAGGGTGGCCAAGGGAGTTGCCGGTATCTCCAGCGGAGGCCTGACAGCATAGAGGGGGAGACCAAAGGAGCGGATCCGACCCGCGAGCGCAAACGAAAGCGTTGGGAAGTAAGAGGCACCGGCCGGGGAGCGAGCTTTATCAAGGGGACTGAAGAAAAGAAGAAGGGGGAAGAGGAAGAAAATCCCACGCAACACCCGGAGGCCTGAACCTTTGGAGACGGCAGAGAACCCTTTGTCCTCCAGTAACGACCGAAGTAGGGAGGGCGGGCGTTAAGCGCTTGATGGATATGTCTGGAAGCACTAGCATAAATCTTTTCGAAGAAAAAACCAGGGGGGTGGACGAAACCTCCCCGGTGGGCCTCCTTATCAAGCCTACCGCAAAAGAAACGCGAAGAAAGGCACAACAAGTCCCAGGGGAAGTCCCTGTCCTTTCCACCGGGAAGCGCTCAATCGCGCCAACTAACTTGGGAAAATGGGAAGGTCAAGAAATGAAAAAGGCCCTCTCGGTGGGGCATAGGGGTGAAAGGGGGAGGGTAAAGGGGCATAGTCCGTCTACTCGGAGAAGTAAGAGCAGTATAAAACTTCAAGGGGAAACTTTTACTGACGTATAGGAAAAAAAAAAAGAAACCGGAGGGTCTGGGGCGGAAAAGGAAACGAGGCGAGACATCTTGTCGGCCCCCTTCCTTAAAGAAGAAGCGAGAAGCCAGAGGCTTTCCTTTTGCTGGCTCAAAAAACGGACTGGATAGGATCTTCAAGGGGAAAAAAAAATCTATGTCGTGAGAACGTTCGAGAGAAAATCAAGTAACAACCGTCCTGCATTATAAAGCGAATGATATCGGAACAAAAAGAGGAAGAAAACCACCTTCCCTGGGCGGGGCCCAAAAGGGAGAAGGAGAAGCGAAAACCAAGGGGGGCCAGACGGGGGAGGCATGAAAGCCTGAGCGTGCAGTTCCACCCCTATGTTGAAAAACAGAGCACGGTCGCAGGAGATCTTCCTCTCTGACGGGATGAAGAACAGTCAGGGAAGGAAAGGATTCTATTAAGAGAAGAATCGAAGAACGAGCAGGGGAGGAGAATCCGCGCAAAGAGCTTCCCCTGGCTTCTTTAATCCGCGGACGACCGCGTCGCCAAGTTCGCGTATGCACCTCCGATGAGTGGTGTATAAAAAAACTGTCGGAAAGGGGGAAAGTCTGTAACAGTCGGAAGGGAAGGGGCAAAAAGGAGGAACTCACGGCCACCTATTAAGCGGGCTTTTCGCTCACTTTCTTTAGAAAGTAAGAAAAGAGAATAGAGCTCCTGCTAAAAGCGAAATGATGAGAGGGGGGAAACAGGGATATCACCTCGAGAGCACACGGCGAGGGGGGCGCGATTAACTTAAAGGAAAGAGGTAAAAGGACCTTTGGGGAAAGTCCTAATAAGGGGAAAAACGGGCAAACCGCGAAAATAGCCAAAAAGGGGCGGGCAGGGAAAAATTCTTCCTGGTAAAAAGGAGGAGAGGGAGGGTCCAGGGAGAAAGCCGGGTTTTTGAGGAGTCAGAAGAGAGAGGCCTAATATCCTGCCCGTCCTTTCCTGCCATAATGATCATCTGGAGTGGGGACAGAAACCTGATCAGAAGGACTCTAGGGGAAGAAAAAAAGAAAAGCCCGCGAATGAAGCTCGGACTGGGGAGAAAGCCCTTGTGCTCTCCGACGTCTTTTCGAGGGTCCAGGGCGATGCAGAGAGATCAACCCCTTGGTTCTCAGAAAGTTTGACAGAGAGGGACGGAGGCAAAAAAGAATGGGGGAACGAGGGGGGATGGAAAGGGATCTGACCAGCTCCACGAGGGTCCCCAGTAGTCAAAACCGTGTGCTCTAGTAAACAAGAGACCTAAAGAAAAACGATCGAGGTTGATGGGCAACACGGAGAATGAAAGTCAACATAGAGGGGGGATGGGGGAGGTTTCATGGTCCCGAAGGTATGTGTTCGGGACAGCACAAAGCCAAAGAAAGGAAGAAAGAGTCATCTAAAAAAAAGAGGGTGGGGGGGAAAGAAAGACTGCTCAACCTCAAAAGGACATATCTCTCACACCTCGGTCGCGGGAGGTGTCGTCGTAGGAGAAAAACCGGGCCACCTTCGGCAAATCAGAGAAGAAAGGAAAGGAAGGGCGGACTCAAGAAAAAGCAGATCGACTCACTAAAGGGGCCAGAATAGCGGAGAAAAGATGGTCAGAATACTAGGAACATCTGTGCGCTTGATCTCTTCCGCCCGAGATGGTAATGTGCTACTGAGATAGGGAACTTTCCGAAAAGTCGGGAGTAAAGATAAACGGTAAATGACGAAGGAAAAGTTGGCAAGAGCCACTCAGAGGAAAAGGGGGGGGGGTATGGGGAAAAAGGG
>Ga0179591_1353403_pt1 | contig 13298 bp, 12 predicted proteins | sample CZOMad2_1_08_16f_FD_182891 | JGI IMG/M metagenome (GOLD analysis project Ga0179591, IMG submission 182891) | Vadose zone soil fungal communities from Angelo Coast Range Reserve, California, USA - CZOMad2_1_08_16fungal (PacBio error correction) | ecosystem: Environmental > Terrestrial > Soil >...
ACGACCGCTTTCGAAACACCGCGGGCGGGCTCCCCCGCGTGGTATCCGCCCGAAGTCTATCTGGGCCCAAGGAAGAGCGTGGGCCGTCCCTCCTTGGGAAAACGGAACCGAAAAAAACTAAAAGGGGAATGGAAAAACCATCATTGATTTATTCAGACTGAAACTTCCGAGCGAAGAAACTGAACTGTCTGGAACGGGGGGACAACATACCGCTGAAGAAAGGAACCGCATCTGTACTATCCTTTAAGAAGACCCGTCACTACGAAGTAATCGCCCGAGCCTAAAGGACGAAAGGAAGGAAGCGACCATGCGGGAGAGGGAAGAAAAAAATGAATTCGTATGGAAGCACGAAGCTAGGGCAAAGTGGGTCTCGGGTAAGATCGAGAGGAGAAGAAAAAACAATCAAGAGAGAGTGAGGTAGCCGATCTTGTCCTATGTAAGAGAAGTCTAAAAGTGCTTTAATTCGCGGCAGACCGAAGGCAGAGGTTAATCAACGATCAACAGACCAAATTCTAAAAACGGAGCAGGTCGGGTCGAACAAATCTAAACTTCGTGTTTGCTTCAGTCGACTCAGTGGAAAAAAAACATAGGAAAAGAACTACAGGGGGGAATACCAGAACAAGAGCGCGGATAATCAGGCCGATACCAATCGACGCAAATTTTGGACCGACATAATCAGGTGCTAGAACTGGTCATTTGCTCGCGTGGATACGTAGAACTCAACAACGCCGCGAACAGAAAGAACTTCCTCAAGAAGAATGGCTGGGACGTCGCATCTGTAAATCATAAATGGAAGGGGATAGAAAGGATGGGAGCAAGAGGTAAATGTCTTGACAGCACTGCTCCGTCGTGCAGATGCCAAACTATCGAGAAAACACGGACAGCTGGAGGTGCGAGCATAAAGATCGTCACCAAAGACCGCAAGAAAATCCACTCCCTTCGGAAAAGGGGGATCCAATTCAATGACAGCCCGAAAAAAAAAAAGCAGGAGAGAAGTCAAGGCGCTCGGCGACAGGACGCTGGGGGGCCTACCGAGCTTCAAGAGCCGAACCTGTTGGGAAATGGGGCTGGTAAAAAATGAGGGAGACGGGGGATGTTTAAGAGTCGTGAGGGAAGAGTGGGAAAAAAAGGTAAGTGCTCTGGGAATCTTCGAGGGTGATGCATGCGCGCGGAAGCCCGTCGCTGTTGGAACGGCGGACGAGACTGTAAAACGCGACGTGAAGAACAGCTGAGGGAACTCAACGAGGCTTACGAGGGTGAACTCCGAGAGGAAGACAACCGGAATTGGAGAGGGGGGGGGAGAACACCTTACGCTAAAACGAGCTCCTGGACAGAGAGAATTGGTCGACGGGTACGGCGGGTTGGAAAGCGAGGTCGGCATGGCGACCCTAGCTGGGGCGCAGGGAAGGTGGGCTCAGGCTTTGTGGAGAGACGCGCAACAACAAAGGATGAGGGAGAAACAGAGCGGGGAAAACCAGCCCACTACATCGGCGGAGCCCGCAGCGTAGGAAAAAAAAAAAGGCAACTCGAGAACCTATCCCTCAAAATACCTAACAAGCTAAAAGAGTAAGCGTAGAACCCCCTTATCAAGGGGAAGCCTCCGGGGCGAAAGTAAACAACTGGACGGTGTGAAGAACCTGAATCGGAAGTAACAGAGAGGGTCATGCGGAACGTCCACAGTCCCAAGGCAAGAGCTTGCGCTGGCAAGCTTTGGGAGGCAAGGCGCCGTCCGTCGAGCACGCGCAAGACGACGTCTATATAGCAGGATCTATCCGGACCACCCCCCCCATGCTCTAGTGATATGACTAGGAGTCGACGCTGCCATAAAAAAAAATGGGTCCCCATCATATGACCATACGCAGGAATGTCGGGAAACTGGAAGTGGTAGCGGAAAATCGACGCGTAAGCTAACACAGTCTAAGGCGAGCGCACAGCGGACGAAAAATCTTCAACGGCATGTCATGAGTTTTAAAGGAGAAGATAAGATGTGCTAGGACAGACAAGATACCCTCTCGCGTGACGAGAACAGGAGGACCAAAAGCAAGGAAAGGCCGGACTTCCTGAGATACGGCAGAGTCAACGTGAAGAATGGGGAAAAGACAAAATAAAGGCGCATTTCATTCCACAACAAAAACATCATCTCCGGGGCATAAGTTGGGGAGTGCCTGGTAAAAGAGGACATTGAATGAGGGCGAGACGGGAGCTGTATCGAGTTCGGGTGGTCATGACCTGACCGAGACCCTCGAGCGAAACGGGAAAGCACGATCAAGGGCGCACTACCCGGGATGTAGGCTAGAACCCGCGGGAATCTGGGAGGGGGACGCTCGACGGGTCTAAAAGATCCGGTGAGGAGCCAGAGGGGGGACCTGGAAACGGTCACTGCCGGCGACCTGAAGACCGAAAACGAGAGGGATCTAAGAGCCAGACGACTGGGGAACCAGACAAAGTTGAGGGGTCGTATGGGCAGCACTAGGGATGGTCGCGGAAACCTAGTCGGGAAGCCAACACTCGCCGACTTCGCCGAAGCGGGGAATAAACCAACAACACGCAAGAACCAACCATCTCCGGGTCGGAGTATCAGCACACGACGAAACAATGTAGAAACTTCCATAGAAAAAAAAAGGAAAGAACCTCGAGCGGCAGGGGAAAATTTCTCATCCTAAGCGAAGCTTTCAACACAGTCTCAGAGGGTCACTAGAGACCAGTGGTAATAGGGAGACGAAAAGGGGCTTAAAAGGAAATGAAGATGGCGCGTACCTAGCAAGGACGGAAGTCACAAGAGCACCGGTAGGTTGTTACAAACCTTGCATAGGGTCTTCGCGGACAGAGAATCGCGATGCCCGAAATATTGATTGCACATTACGGGACGAAAAACTAAACGTTGCACCGGCCACGCTAAGTGGGAAGGAAAAGCAAACGAGAACAAAGGCAGTCGACACAGATCTCTGCCCTCCGCGTTTATTGTGTACGGCGCCGCCGGAGTTGGGCTCTAAAAAAAAAAAAAGGATGAAAGGGAGACAACGAGTCGTTGAGACCAAAGAAGCGCAAAGAGCGGGAAGCAAAACAGACGGTGAGCGAAGCGCGCGTCTACTATATGGTGTGGAAAAAAACGGGGGGGTGTTGGAGACGGCTTCTGTCACGTCGGGGGAAGGGATCAATCTCCAGCATGAGGGGGTCAAAACTGAACTCGGAAGACGAGGAATGTCAGGTGCGTGGGACCTGGCCCCGGGGGGTCCAAAACCAAGCTAAGGCGGCGTCGCATAGGCGTGGTGTAGGCAGGACCGTCCTGGACGCACTTAAGAAATAAAAACAGGGGGAAACCGGAACCTGCAGGACCGCGTAGGGGGCGGAAAAGCAAAGTGTCAGAAGACGTCGGACCCGGGACGTGGGGAAGGGGGGACGCTGGGAATAAGATCGGGGGGCGTGCGAGGCTGCAGTGCGATGATCCTCGGGGGGAAAACCCGAGAGGTGGGGGGGGGGGCGGTTGTCTGGGGTAGACGGGGGCCTGGCGGGGGAAGTCGAGTACGTGGAAGACTCGACGCCTAAAAAAAAAATGTAATCAAGACACACCCTCAACTTCATAGCTTAGAGGGCGTCAGGAAAAAAGGGCTCGTAGACCAAGCTTAGACAAGGGCAGCAAGACGAGTCGTTTCCATCCACGTCGCGAGGTGGCAAATCCAGCCCCGGGAGGGGGGAGGGTGCCGGTCACACGCGAGCGGGAATCGACGGCTCACGCAGCTTCCTCGTGCGGAGCCGACTAGAGAAAATCACTTATTCAACCCGCCAGAAAAGCTTCCAGAAGTCCTCCGAAAAAATGTGGACGCGGGAAGACTTAACGACTGGCACGCACAATGCTCTGCTACAGGTTCGAAATTCTGAGGGGTACAGGCAAGCGTTGTTATCGCTTTGAGAAACAACGTCGACCCCAGACGAAAGGGGTCGGGTGTTGCGCTGAGGAGTAAGGGGGGGAAAACAGGGCGGGGGGGGGGGGGGGGGGGGGGGGGGGGGGGGGGGCGCGAGCGGGAGAGGGGAGGAGTAAACCTGATAGGCGGGGGAAAAACCGGGGTAAGTTGCATGCCGGGCTCAGAAAAAAAGGGGGCGGAACCGCGGTCGGAAGCGGGTACGGTTCCTAGCCGCGGCAAACACATTGACACCATTGAAACGAACCTGTTGGGGGGCTGACGGGTGGACAACTGTGTCTGGGAAAAAACGTCCAGTCACAGAGGGACTAGTTAGAGAAGAAGCTAACAAGGAGGGGGCGTGGGTATTAGCGGATCCGGCAGACATGAGAACGGGGGAGCGCAGGCACGGGCGGGGAATTGAAGCGCAAGCTGGAGGGACGGTTAGCGGATGGCACGATTCAACTCGAACGAGAAGGAACGGGGAAAAGACGAGACACCACCTGGGGACATAGCAGGAATGCTAGGGAACCCGGAGAATGTGGGCAACGGTAAAAAGATGTTAGCATCTATCAGCTCAGGGATAGTCAAGAGGGGGGGGGGGGGGATTCTGCCCGGTGATCCCCTCAAAAAAAAATGTAAAAAAAAAAAACACCGGTCTTCTTCCAAACTAGATCCACCGCCAGCACTCTCCAGGAAAGCAATTCGGAGGAGCACCGGACTAGCGAAAGCCAACCCGCAGACGTAGGAGGCGGGGACGGGGAAAGGGACAAGGAGCCTCACTCGTGGGGGCGCGTGGGCCGCCCACTGGGAGGTGGATCAAAATGCTAAGTACGATTTACCAACGGCCCGCGGGGCCGGAAAAACCGTTCACAATCCACTTGGACGTTGCCGATCTTCTTTGTAAGGGGGGCAATTCTAGACTGGCGGCGAAGGCATACGCCGCTCCGTCGACCAGCAGGCGCAAGGAAAGCGGTGTACGAAATGAGAAAAAATCGGGGGGGCTCAGGAGGCACGACGACCGAGTGAAAAAAACCCGGTCTCCGAGAAGAGGAGTGAGGGAATCCTGGTGGTTCAGAAGGGAAAATCCAGGCGGTCCACCGAGCAGAGGGGCAAAGCGCGCAACGCGGGGAAGCAACGAATTCATTGGGTGGTACCGTTGATAATCGGTAAGCCGAAAACAGTGAGAAATGCAAAAAAAGCACCCTCCGGATCTTAGTTGGGGGCAAAAACGTCGCTACCACGGGAATTGGAAGGAAAAAATAGCTCGTCTCACGGCAAAGCAAGGGGCGGCGAATTGGGCTATTTAATGGAGACTCGAAAAACTAGCAGATCCCGCTTGGAGCGTAGCGCCGCAAGCGAAAGTCTCGTCTACGCACGACCTGAATGAGGATGGGCGGGAACCCGCGAGTAGAGGAGCCCGCCTTCCGTAAGGAGAAGCAGAGGTGAGTTCAACGGCGGGGTGAAGAACTGGTTTCCCGCTTGCAAAAAAGAGTGAATCCCAAAGGGGATCCCTCTCGCCAGGGGTGCAAGACGAAGGGAAAAGGGAAGACGGTGAGGATCGGGAAAAGCTGCGAGTGCACAGTGCGGGAGGAAGTCGGAACATGTCCCTTCAAACTGAAGAGGCGCCGACAAGGAAAAAGGAAAACAACGAAGCAAAAACCAAAATGTCTCGGGATCGTCCAGCGCCCGTCAATCCAAAGAAGCTCAATGACGTCCTAACTAAATATCATAGGGGACGACCTCGAAGCGGGGGAGCACAGGCAGTTACGTAGGATCTCAGAGGCTCAGAGGAAGTCAGACGGCAGACGGTCGCGCACAGAACAGGGAAAGCCGCTGGACGTCACGGAAGGAAGGGAGTTTGGCAAAAGGGTAAAAAAAGGGAAGTCAGGTCAAGAGGGACGAGGAAGAGAGCCTCACAGTCAGGCTGTAGCTTGGGATGGGACGTCCCCAGTAAGAACGCAAAGAAAGCACAAGCCACGCTAAATATCTGGGGGGGGACGCTATCCGAAAAGACGGAAGCAAAACTCCCGCCTCAAAGCGCAGTGAAAACGCACAGTGGGTATATCTCCAACAACACAGGTATTAAATAGAACGCCGGCGGGCGACGGACACGAAGCGCAAGAAAGTGAAAAAAAACCTGGGGAGTTGTTCAGAAGTCGCTATCAGGGAACAAAGGATAGACTAGCGGGAGGTGCACAGAAGGGGAGGTGAGCCGGCGGCTGAGAAGGCGGAATGGCGTACTTAAGTTTGAGGAAGGGAAGTAAAAAACGTCAGCGAGAAGGGAGGGGGCAATCTAGGTACCTTTGGGGAAAAAAACCCGGCTGCCTGGTGGGGGACCAATCTGATTGAGGAATTGCGGAACCGTAAGGGAATCTACTCGTCCGCAGGCAATGAAAATCCCACGTACCTTAGAATTAAAAAAGAGGGGAAGGGTCTTTCCATTCGTAGGGAGACGTGGAAGGCAGAAGGGATGCTGTGAAGCTGAGTCCGGCGAGGAATGCAGGAGCGTTTGAGCTCCGCGGAAACTGGCAGCCGAAAGGATCTGTGGGAAGACTTAGGGAGGGACGAGGACCGAATAGGAAATTTTGAAGAAGTCACCAGAAAATGAGGGCGCTCTTGCCGGCAAATTCTCTCGCGTCATCTAAGAAGGGTACGAGACAGAGGTCAAGGGTGCCAAGGCGCAACAAAATCATCAAAACGCACAAAATAGGGCTGGATAAGCCCCGAGCGGCCGCCGAGGCTGGGGTGTAAAAAGAAAAAAGAAAAAAATACCTGTTGGCAGTGGAGCGGAGAGCGGGGTACTGGGACGCAGTAATGGGGCACCGTGCGGGCGCCAGATGCAACTCCGGAGCAAACGCCAGATCAAAAAAATCACGGAAAAAACTGAATACGAGAATAAGAAATGCATCGCAGAGGGCTCAATGAGCGTCATCATAACCAAACTGGTAAAGCAGTTGAAGGGACCAAACGTCCTAACGGGACACCGTCCGTTCAATCGCAGGTTCGCGGAACGTCGGAGGGTGGCTGAGCTGTTGCGAGGGAAGAAGAGGAGGAAAGCACATCTTCGGCCTTCTAACAAGCACTTCCAGACGGGAACATGATCCGCGGCCGAGCGCGGAAAGACTCACAAGTGGCGATGCCTAAAAACGGATCACCACATTCAAAAAACCGAAAGAAAAAAAAGAACCTTTAAAGGGGATCTTACAAAAGGGTGCTTTTTCACAAAAGGGTACTGCCTGAGTAACGAGTTCCAGATCTGGAAAACGTCTCGAAAGGGAGGCGACGGCTTCGAAGTATGGCGCGATCGCAAACCGAGTACCACTTCCCAAGACACTTGGGGGGGAAGGCATCAACTATGTACCTACTCTAACCAAGCAAGGACCTTGCAAAAAAGAGAGCAGGAGATCATTACCCTTCGAATACGGTGTTCTAGAGAGGCGGGTAGGCCGCGAGCACTCAAAAAAAAAGTAAAAACCCGCTTCTGTCTCAGGACGGCGCGGGTGATAGATGGCGAAAGCGGGCGACGAGAGATAGAGATCCCCCCTCATCGGAACCGACGTAAAGGATGCGCCTCCGGGTGCGGAGCCTAGAGGGCCCTAACCCGAAGGAACCTCTCTAAAGGGAGAGAAAGCGGTACAGAAAACCGGTCAAGTAAACGGGCATGGGGGGTGCAGCAACGAAGGAGTTTCGCGGCCATCTCTGGTTAACAATACTGAGGCCGCCGAATCACAAGTCCCCAACGAAGACACGTCGCTTGGAGTTGAGGGAAAAATACAGCGACGCCCGGCGGCAAGCGCAAGCTTCAAAAAGAAGGGAAGAAATAAAGTGAGAAAAAAAGAAGGGGGGGAAGGGGGCAGAAAAACCCAGGCTAGTCGAGGGGGGAGAGGAGGAAGAATACTCCTCACTACTGAATAATGCCACAGCACCATGTGTCGGCAATCAACATAAAAGGGCGAGGAATTGTAATGGTTTTCCGTCTTGGCAGGAGACTCCACACGTTCGGACCGGGGGGGCCAGACACAAAAGGGAACCCAGGCATGAGGGATCCGGTGTCCAGATCACAGAAGATCAAAAAAACTCGCAGACCGGCCGCGGCGAAAAGAGAAAGGCCGACGCGAAAATCAGAGGGGCGGGTCGTTAAGCGAGTGACAAACGTCTGAGCAGTTGCTGGAGCAGCAGAAGGCAGGGAGAAAGGGGCAAAAGCGCCTGACAATGCTTTGAAGGAGTCAGATCGCTATACGTTGGGATGGTCGAGATTGGAGGAAATTACCGGAGCGAGTCGCAGGCGCCCCAGCTGCGCTCTCGGGGGGGGTTGCGAGGGAGGAAAAGCGGGGGAGACCGACGGTTAGATGGTCCTCCTTCCGGATGAGGTCCAGGAAAGTTGGGGATGGGGATTGAACGGGTGCGCTGGAAAAGCGAAGACGAAAACGTTTTGTTGTGGGTGGGTGGGTTGGTTTGGGGTGTGGGCCGGGAGAAGACGGGAAGGGGGGGGCTGGGAGGGGGACAAGTTAGAAACGCGACAGGCGCAGAGCCGGTAGGCGTGGATCGGAGAAAAAAAAACTATATTTGGCTCAGAGAGAGGGGGGACCAGGCCAATTCAGTTAAAGTACTGACAAGAAAAGAATTAAATTCACGATAGAGCTACCCTTCTAGTCTAAAGGAAATGCAATCAACCACTCCGCAGTACACAGAGTCCATCGGTACAGAGCTAAAAAAAAGCCTCTCATCCTTCAAAGGATCCTGCTATAAAACTGGTCCGCGACAGAGGTAGTTCTCGAACGATAACTAATACAAAGCGGACGTCACAAAGGCGTATGGGGAAAAATGGGAAAACACAAAAAGCCGATCTCTAGGAGAGGGGACCTGACCAAGTCTGATCTGTGAAGAAAATCCGATGACTCCCGATACACTTCGTCCAGAACACATGGAAATCAGAACAGTCACCATGGAGGCGCCTGCTCGGGACTATAGAGCGGAGCCTCGGGTGACGCGAGAAGAGGTGTTAGGCTAGAAAAAACATGGAAAAGAGATAACAACGCTGACATTGAACCAAGCTAGGAGGACGCGTCGCCGGGGAGGTCACCGGACCCTCGTCTAGCCCAAATCGTGTGCCGTTTCACACAGGGGGGGAGGGGAGAGCTCCCGGCCGTGGAGGCAAAAAAGAAAGGTGACGAAGAGGGACTCCTCTCCGCTGAGAGTGGGAATCGAAGAAGTTTCTGGACCTGGGGTAAACAAAACTTTAAAAACGGTAGAGTCGCCATAGGGAGCGTTCGCTCAAAAACCTTCCTGTACGCGACGTGAAGGACATCTATACGAACGTCCGGAATTGCCTACTGAAACGAGTATATACATTAATGCGCTTCTGCTTGCAGCCTCACGACGAGGCAGTTGTTATGCTTAGCTCGAGACCTCGCGGGCACGAGCTTCTCTCAGAATAGAGGAGGGTCCGCTGTCGAAGGAGATGGGGAAGGGCGGGGGAATGGACGACTTTACCGAGGCAATTTCTTCCGAGTGGGGAGCGAGGGGACACGAGCACCGTATCGAGAAGTCCAGGGGGTGAGGGAGCGCGGCGAAAGGTTCGGGGAATGGATAAAGTCGCGCAGCAGGTGCCTGTGGAACAGCGCCGGCAGGGTTTATAGGGTCTTGACTCTGGAAAACTCCATCGTAAAAACTAGAGAGGCAGAAATGTACATGTTCTGAGATACACGTACTGGCGCGGCGGAGCTCGAGACTTTTCGTTTTGGATTCAGCCCCTACCTATTCAGGGACTCTAAATCTCGTAAGAAATGGCAAAAGATCACCATGTCAAGGACCAGCAATGAATCAGCTGCGCCCCGACTACCAGGGAGGAAAAAATTCTTCGGTACATCAACTTGGGAAAGACGGACAGAGGCAAACGCGGGACGGTGCGCTCGGATTCCTGAGGGGAGTTGTTCGTCACGCCAGATGCGCGAGCTTGATGATCGACAGAAGGAAAAAGCAATTGCCCAAGGCGGCTCCGACATTATCCGCGTGAGGAGGAGGGCTCAGTCAGCGAAGTGGTGGAGGATGGGGACGTCGGAGGGAAACACGGAGGCCCACACACCTGCTTCAAGGGGGTCATGAAGGATAAAACCTCACTTCTTGAGGCGGAGCTGTAGGGAGTTCGCGGAGAGACTGTGAAGATACTACGAGTGATGAAAGGGAAACTCGGGCGTCGCTGATTTTCAGAAGCGGAACGAATGTAACAGAGAAAGACTGAAAAAAAATCATCTTGATTGATGGGAACTTCCTTCGTGAGCAGGGGGACTGAATTTAAGGAATACACAGGAAAGTGCCTGTGTTCCCCCTAGAAGGAGGATCAATTGAAAATTGACATCCGTTGTGGGGGATAATCTGGAGACTAGGAGGTTGAAGAGAGAATGGCAGAAAGGGACCCAATAAGACGGGCAAGAGCGTTGCGAAGAAGAAAGGATCGCTGGTTACCTTATCACCAAAGAGAGGGGGAAAAGAAAGGAACCAACGCCTATCATCTCAAGGCCGCAAAGGTCGGCCCTAAGAGAGCGCCCTGTAGAACTAGCCTGCCTGTCAAAGCTCTTAACTGATCAGTGGCAGGAGAGTAACGGTAGCGGGCGCTCCTTCCGAAGGTGGAGCGTCCCGTCTCGTCAGGAAAAAAGAGAAAAGGACGGACTTGACCAAGGGTCCCTGCTGCTGGAGGGTGATGTTGCCTGCCGGCCTCAAAAAGTAGGGCAAGTCGAAGCGCGGAAAGAAAAAAAAACCGCCATAGCGTCAGTATGGATGGATCTTGAAAACTAGGACTCAGGAGAATCACCCATCAGCCAGTGCTGGCGGCGCTCTGCCAATGAAAATGTTCTTTAACGGGGGGGGAAAAATGGGGGGAGCAAAGGCCTACGGGGCTCACCGAACATTCTCATAGCGAGAGCACGCAGGGGCAAAGCAGGAATAACGAAACCATTTCATTGGAATTTTAACGGGAGAAGATCATAAACAAAAAGTTGGATCTCAACTCTCGTAACTCTTCAGCTCAGAGAAGCTCGCTCATAACCTCCGGTTGTAATGAAGGGGAAGTGTCAATATGAACGTGGGAGGAGACATTTGCTGGACAAAAGAGTCCAGGGGGCCACAGGCCGGTAGGCGCAGCCTGGCAGAGGACGGGGGGGTCGAGGGGGCTGTGCAGGCTAGGCAAAAATTCATCTGAAGACGGGACGCAGCATCGGGATGTGAGCGTGCGGTGGGAGATAAGCAGAACGACGCTCGGCAGAAGAAAAAAAGGAAAAACTGCGGGAAACCGAGGAGTAGGTTCCTCGCTGCGGGCGGTCCAGAGAGGTATATTAGCGACATGAGGGGTGGCATCTGGAAAGTGAAAGGAGCAGAGACCGGGGAGGACTCAGCCGATTGGATCTAACGCGCCACGTGCGACAAAGGAAATCGTCGAAAGAGAAAAAGGGATTGATTACGAGTGTCGCGCCCAGGAAGGATAAGGCAAAAATCGGCATTAGCGCTTGAAACGGTACGTCGACCCTCAGGAGCAGAGACCGAAGATAGGGGAAAAGCCAACTGAGGTGATCAGCTGTACTACCCACGCGGATCAGTAGGACTAAGGAAAAAAAAGACGAGAAAGGGTGGCCCGCAAAGAAAGCATTAATCAGGAGGGAAAAGGAATTATAGGCTGCTCTATTACGTCCGTCCAAAATGGCGTCTCGTAAAAAAACGAATACTCCGGGGGGAAATGTAAACTCATCATGTGGAAGGGGGGGGGGTCAAAAAAGACCCAAAAGCTTCGGGGGGCGCGTCGCGCAGGACGGGAGTAAGAGTCCTACAACCCTGCTAGTGATTTCAGAGGCCCGCACGTGAATCCGAAGTCAACAAAGGTCTGGGAAAAGGGCAATAGAATCCTATAGGAGCCGAGGGCGGCGACCACCGCTAAGACAAAGGGGGAGAGAAGGGGATAGGTCTGGGGAACGGCGCCTCCGCGTGGAAGATCTGATCAACCAACAAAACGGAGGAATTATCCAGTACACGCGGCGGCGAGGGAGCACCCAACAGGCGTAACTCGGGAACACAGCTTCTAGCGACGAAAGCTGGAACTGTCACGACTTTGGAAAAAGGGGAAGAGGACCTAGGGAATAATCAAGAAACATTTACGAGAGAGCGAGCTCGAGTTGGTGGGACGGCTTGAATTTGAAGTAGGGGGGTAGGGTGTTGAGAGGTTCTAGCGAACCGTAAGGAACGCAAAGTACGAGGGCCTCAGTCCTAAAATCCCGCCTGAAGGCATCTCAACGGGCCCGAACTATTAGTCTTCTTCAAGAGGGAGGAGGGACCAGTCGAAAACTCTAAGAAGATGAGGAGGCAAAAGAACGGGGAGGCTCGCGTCTTATAGAGGAGGTTCCGGAGTCCTGGAAGGAGGGGGCTATCGGGACCGTTAATGGGACAAATCGGTAGCAACTCTGGACTTAAGGCACTATAAGATAAAAGGGAAAACAAAGCTTCGAGAAGTCAGAAGGCACGGAGAGGGAGGAGAATCAGGGAGAATGAGATAAATTCGTTGCGCAGACCATTTAGACCAAGAGGGGACTGGCATACTAAACACCTTCGCTGTAATCAGAGGGCATCTACTACGGGTACGAACTTAAGTGGGAAGCGGAGAGCTGGGTAAGCGGCGAGTCCTAAACTCTCGGAAGTAAATCCGAAACAACGCCGCGATGCTCGCTCCAAGGGAGCATGGCACCGGGATCAAGATCAAAATAAACTAAAACGCCTTCGGGGAGAGGAGCTACGCGGGTCAAAAGGCAGGCTGCGTCCAGAATCTGGTATCAGACGGCGGAAATAAAAGCGACTAAAACAGATACGGTGCGCGGGGGCGTCGAAGAGCGACAGCGCGAGCGGGCGAAAAGAAGAGTTACGCCCGAAATTCAAGAAATGCCTTACGAAATGTCAGCAGGAGGGATCAGGGGATAAGGAGGGGTGGCGTGACGGAAGGAGACTACGCGGCAAACCAATCACGGGCTGGGCATTGACCGCTGTGTCAAAAGGATCGGGGGGGTCGCGAAGCGGGCGGGGATTTGGGGCAACAAAAGTCGTTACGGGAGGTGAGGGCCTAAGCGCCTACGGGCAGACTCTGAATGGGTGCGATTCTGACGTTAGACAGTGCGCGAAAAGGTAAGTCCACCTACAACTGGAGTTCATCTCAATCTTTATGGAATGGTGTGAAACTTCCTGGCTATATCTGGGACGGGGGGGCGAAATTTCCGAAAACTTCCATTTGAAGGGGGAGGTGCGCTAAAATATGGATCAGAAGCGTCCGTTAAAGACGCTTTCGTTCTGCAGGGGAGTCTATCATCGCAGGGACGAACAAACTAAGCCCGTCCTGGTTCAAACGGACTTAAGTTTCTAGGG
>Ga0179591_1363608_pt1 | contig 13298 bp, 14 predicted proteins | sample CZOMad2_1_08_16f_FD_182891 | JGI IMG/M metagenome (GOLD analysis project Ga0179591, IMG submission 182891) | Vadose zone soil fungal communities from Angelo Coast Range Reserve, California, USA - CZOMad2_1_08_16fungal (PacBio error correction) | ecosystem: Environmental > Terrestrial > Soil >...
CAAGATGCCGAAGGGAAGCCTAAAAAAGGATCTATTGGTCGAGAAAATTTGGGGGGGGAAGGGGGTTCGACCATATCGCAGCTTGGCATCAGACTTGGTAATCCCCATGCGACGTTTCAGAGAAGATGTTGGTCAGAAAGGGGGGGGATCAAAAAAAGGACAGACCACCCCGGACACTCACGAGCAACCGTCCTCGTTCCGACGAAACCGACGGTGGGGTGGGGTTGGAAAATAGGCCAACAGAAGGAAGAGGGGGGGGGGAAAAGAATGGCGAACCGTCGAAGAAGAGGGGAAGTTAAAAGAAATCGAGTAACACGAGCTTCGAGAACGAATTGGGACTCCCCTAGAAAAAAAAAAAAAAAAAAGGAAGAAAGAAACAGACAGAACACCTTACAAAAAATAGTTTATGATAAAACCAGCGACCATATGGCCTAAGGATCCGGGCAACCAAGGGGATGTTGCTAACAAAACAGAGAAAAAAAAGGACAAGAAGAAAACTAGCCCACGACGGTCTCTTCGGTAACAAAAGGGACCGAGAAGTACAGAGAGAAGAAAAAATGGTGGGAAGGGAAGTACCCTTTAACCTGGTGGTAGATGTGGAAAGGGGCCGACCCGGGAAGCGTGGAGGACGAAAAGAGGGACCATCTCGTAGGGAGAAAGGGGGTCATTGGGCTTCGAAAAACACAAAAGGAGAAGGGAGGGGGGAAAAAGAATGAGAGGAAACATGGAAAAACCTTCGAAAATCAGAAGAAAAAAAAAAAAAAAGCTTTCAGAAAATGGGGTCATCCCGGCCGTGGTCGACTTAGAAAAGCAACCGACAGGAAGAGAAAGTGAAAAATGCCCTTGCCCTTCCCCAAATCATGGTGAAGGCACCGGTCTTTCGGGATTCCAAGGTAAAGGAGACGTCTGTGCTCGAGGGGGGCCCGCCAAAAAAGAGGTTCCTGTGAGTAGGGGGGAAAAAAAACATAAATGGGGGGACAAGACACTCTAGTTGGGGAGTAATGAACCATCGTAGGAAGGATTCATGTAAATCAATACTTAGATAGTGTAGGGAAAAGGGACAAAGGGGCCATGAGCAGGAGGGGTCAAGAGACTGTGTAGGGCAAAGAAGCCTCGCGAGAAGGTAAAAAACTCCGGAGGAAGGGAAAGGGAATCCGGAAACCGAGTTGGGAGGTACGGACCATCACCCTGGCAGGGGGAACCGGAAAAAAAAAACCTGGGGACTACTGTAGGGAAGATCTGACCAGGAAAGGAAAAAGAGAGGATGGGACTAAAAGAAGGGAGAAAGCGGAGATCTGAAACAAAACGAATAGGCAACTCAGACTGAAGAAAAGGGCTTTGGACGGCCCTCCGAATGAAAGAATGCATCGTGCCCTCTCGGCATGGGGGGACGCTCACCCAATAACTTCCAGAAAAGCAACGGACAACGAAGGGGTGGGGGGGGCTACACAGAACCGCCCGGTTGTTTGCCAGAGTTCAGGAACGAGATCCACCTCTAAAAAAGGAAAGAAGGAACCGGAAGTAAGGAACGGGGGGGCCGGGGGAAGGGCCAAGGCAATCCAATGTCTCGTTATCCTACCGTTCGGAGGGAATTCACCCTCTGGAACATTTTTACGGTTACCCTACACAGCAAGAAGCCCTGGAGACTGAGATGGAGGGCGGACGGGAACACGCGTAGGGAAAGGCGAGGGTCAGCGGTACCGCAGACCGAAAACCCGTAATTCAGGGGCGAACCCATCGCGGGAAACCAAACAGAAAGGGAAAGAAAGGAAGATGAGAGAGAAAGGCCAACTTGTGCGATGCGGGAACGCAGTGGGGGAAACCCTGAGTACACGTCATTAGTAAGGGCCGATAAAACCCGGTGTTTTTTATGAAACCGGCACAAGGGGGCAAACTTTAAGGCCGAAACACCCGCGCCAAACCGAAAAAAGAAAAAGGATGGAAGGGGAGACAAGAAAAGCCCATACAAGGGTCGGCACCTCAGGTGAAACGTAAGGTAAGCGGCAGCCCTTTGTTTGGCGTGAGAGGGGTAGAGGAGTAGAACAGAACGAGGGGCGTGCCGGGAGAAGGGAGGTCGCCGGTCGCGGCCACGCGAGAGGAACGGTCAAGGGGGTGCGTCGAATAGGACCACCAATAAGGGGGGGGACCAAAGCGTTTTGACTAAACCCAGTTGGGCCGTAGGCACTCGTCCGTAGGTCCCGTCGTGGTGCTAAAAAGTGGGCGAACGTCGGACGTGAATTGATCTAGGGACGGCCAGGGCCGTCCGGACAGAAAAGGGGCGACGACAACCGACGGGGGAGTGGGACCTTCGGGAAGGAAAAAGGGAAGGTCAGATCCCGCCAGACGGTGAGCAGAGGGGAACGTAGGGGTGATACCTGGCAACTTGTAACTGTTTTACGAGGTAGTAAAACCCTAAATTGGGAACACGGGGATCTGGACGACGGGGGAGCCCCCTCACCGATGAGAATACTGGTCCTCCTGCTGAACTCAACTTCTTTTCAAAATCGACGAAGAGAGACCATACTCCCGAGTGGAAGGGAGACGCCGGGTTGCTCGTCCTAGGTCAACTGATAGGGGTCACGTCATCGGGGTCGTTTGAAGTGCGTTTGAGAGGTCTGTTACTTTCGGGCGGCAAGATGAAGGCTTGGAAAAGAGATACACTTCCTATCAGTTGTGTGAGAGAGCTGGGCTAACTAGAAGAAGGAAGGGAGAGGGAATCGCCGGACACCCCCTGTGAAGGCGTATCAAGAACCGGTCCCCCGAAAAGGAAAAACGGGGAGACCTCACGTGAACGAGTCTAGGGGCGATGAAACGCGAGAGGGACCGGAGGAGCACTTCTGCCTGTCGGAGCGGGTTAGGATACGATGCCAGGGAAGGCAGGACCTGTCACGGAGTTATGCAAGAAGAACATAAACCCGCCTGCGTGACTGGGCGAAAAGGATTAGTCAACACGTGTGGGACGTAAAAAGGCGTGGGGCGAGGTCCTGGGTAGTAAGGGCCCTGGGGAGCTTAATCGAGAGAGAATAGGAAAAGACGAGACACAGCCTGAAAACCCTAAGAGGTACGGACACCTAACTGAAAAGCAACCTCAAACAAACAAGAATGAAGAAGGGGACACCGTCGAAACAAAGGGGAATGGGGGGCTACAAAAACAGTTAAAAAAGAGGGGGACATGACTGAGGGTCATTTTAGCAGATTATGGGGGGTGGGGTCTTCATTTTCCGGTGAGACGGTATATAGAAAGGTCGAAGTAGAAATTCCAACTAGAAGGCAGAGAAGGGGATCTTTGATGATCTGTGTTTGCCCCCGCCCCCAAATTCAAGTAAGCTGGGGACAAAGAAAGAACGGAAATACGAGAAATTAAGTAGATAGACGGGTCTAACGACCCGAGCTTTCGGGCCAACGGGGGAGAAGGGGGAAAAAAAGCAGGAAAGAGGGGAACCCGGCCTGACTAAAAGGGGTGGAAAAAGGAATAGTGTTTCTGTTCAAGAAACTCAAAAAAGTGTCCAGGAGTAGAGGTGCGAACCTGACAGAAAAGGCGAGGGGGGTTAAAATCGAGGCTAATGGATTAAAAGGGAAAAGATGGTTAGGGACGTGTGGGCCCGGATTCTCAACTGAGGCTGGAACAAATTTCATGCTGAAGTAGGCCGCACAGAAAAAAACTCAAATTTTTTGGTTCGAAGATTGTCGGGTAAATTTGAGCGGTTGCTGGGGGGAAAAAACTGTAACCTTGACGAGGTTAGCGACCGGGGAGATCCAGGGGGAAAAGAAACCCATACATGGGTGCCTGGAGGCAGACGCTCCCGGATTCACCACAATTGAGAAGAGAAGTAAAAGAGTACGGGAATGAAAAGCACTCGTCCAGGGGCTGAGTCTACTAAAAAATTCCAAAAAACCCCGGCCCACAAAGGGGAAAGGGTTCAAGGGGGAAAGGTGAAAGCAAGATGAGAGTAATGATATCATCAGGTTCCACGCTCATGGTTGGACGCATAACTCGCCGAGACAAACAAAAAAGGGACAGGAAAGGGGTTCCAACCGGTTCCGAGACCTTGGGGTCACGACGAAAAGATGCTGAAAAAAAAAAGAAATGGTCTCCCAGTAAGACAAGCGTTGCGCTGGGAAGAAATCACCCTGCCGGAAGGTCGGAAAGCAAAAAGGCAACGGATGCTCGGAAAACACCTAAACACCTACAAGAAACTGAAACTAAAAAGAAAAAAAAAGAATGGCCCCGCACCCCACTCTTGAGGCCCGGGCGCAAGTAAGCGGGGCAGTGGGTATACTGAATGCAACGAAAAGGTCAAGAACGACTGGGGTGTTCCTAACGATCCGTGAGTCGCACAGGAGGTCGTGACTGGGTCATTGGGAAAAAGGAAAAAAACCCTGGAAAAGCTTTGGGAGCACGCAAAGACTCAACAGAAGCGAAAGGGGATTAGGAACGTCTGGTCAAATGAAAACTGAACGCCCGTGGAAAAAGCGTCCGAAAACACACCGGGAATCTCCAAGTGGGTTCAGCAGACTAGAAACGGCCATATGCCCGCTCCCCGCGGGAATCAACGAGGCTGGGAGACAGCAACAGCCCTGGTGCAGGCGGCCCTCCGGACCGTGGAGGGGAGGCCCGACGTGGATTAAAGCGAGAAATCTAAAGAACTGGGAAAACAAAGACCGAGGGGCAGAAGTCTATGGAGCCCCAAAAATCGGGTCGGACAGAAAAACAGAGTGGAAAGAACAGAAGGACCAGGACTCTGGGAGCACAAGCCGGGGAAGCGGAGAGAACAAAAAAGGTCAGATCACGCGTCGGCAATAAAGCGGAGGCCGCGGAAGAAGTCATCCAAAGAAGGGAAGCAACACTAGGTCTTGGGGGGAGGGGGGACCAACGTGACCGAAAACCGAAAGGAGACAGAAGTTGTGGGGGACTACCGACAATTGGGGTGCCAAGGGGAGGAGTCGGGTGGTGGCAACCAGAGGGGGGAAACAATAAAAAAAAAGGGGGATGGAGGGGTCCACAAGCACAGATGGGGGGGAAACCTTTCGGAATCAGAAAGTAAGGCGGGGAGGAATAATCAATAGAAGACGAGGGAGTCGAGCAAACAACTCAGAGAGGTCTTGCACATTTAATCCAGGTGAGGAGTTCCTGGGGTTCGTGGCGCCGGGGCAGAAAAGATGAGACTAAGTGGTTTGAGGGAACTGAGACGGCGTCAGTCCTCAAAAAAGGGGGGTCATGGGTTTGGGGGGGAAGAAGAATCAAACTGTGAGGTGCCGCGGCAACTCAGGGGAGACTCAAGCGTGAGGCCACTGGGATGACTTAGGCCCAGCCCATAAAGGGAGGAAGAAAACCAGCAAGGGGAAGAACCAAGAAGGAACAACGTAGAGGACAAGCCTGCGGCCTGAGTATTAACAAGTGATCACGGGGAGGGCGGATGTCCTTCGGGGGAGGGGATCGATGAAATAAGCAGAGTACGAAGAGGAATCTGGGGGGTTCCCTCAAGACAGCAAAAAGGGACCTAAAGAAAAAAACCAATGCCGACAGGTCGCAGAAGACCACAGGTTGTGGCCGGGGTGTGATGCGGGGGGGGGGGGGAGGTAATCGGAAGGGTGTGAACGTCGAACAAGAGGCAAAAACTGAAAAAAAAGGCATGAAAAAACTTGCGTGGGATGCTCACTGGACTTTTGGCAATTTTGGGGACTCGGGCTCCTTTAGGACTGCTAGGCGAAAAGGGAGAGAGAAGAAATCCTGGCTCGTAAGTCCTCGTTCGAGAGATAGAACTTTTGTGTCCAGAGAAAGAGCCATAAACGAAAGAACTGCCCGAAAAAAAAGGGAGGAGGGTAAAAAAAAGACCCAGGGGGGTGGTTTACCATAAAAGTTGCTGAAGTCGTAAGAAACACGACAGAAATCGGCAATTCTTAAGGAACAAGGGAGCGAAATCAAAGGAGACCCAGGGGATAGAAGAAGATCGCCAAGTGCCGGCCAATTCGGAAACATAAGAGAGGCTGAAAAGAGGGGGAAGGGGCCGGGGTCGACTTAGGCCAAAGGAAACTTCAAGTAGGACGCTGAAAAAACTTCCTACCCGGCGAGCTGCAAACTAGGGGTCTCACAGGCGGGGTCGTTTCCCCTTACGCGAGACGGGGCCGACCCAGGTAGGGAGGAACAAGATCCGTCTGGGGCAGGACCTCAAACTTGAGGCCAAAAAAGCTCCGAAGTTCCAACGGGGAAAACGTGCGTCCTTCCGGGTGGGTCAGGGGGGCGAAGAATTCTCCCTCTTAAACAAGCGGCAAAGAGGGAACGACCCGCAATACTCACATGGAAGACCGAGCGGGGGATCGACGACATTAGGCGAGGGGGTAGAGTGCCTTACCAAAAGGGAACGGTGGCACAGCGCAAAGGAAACCGTGTGCATGGATCGAGCAAGGGTTACAAAGGACGCGCGGAAGGGAACCTGAGACTTGGGGGGCCTCCAAGAATGAGGTCTAACTCCACTGGGATAGCTTAGCTCGGCCCAAGACACACAAGAACTCGGAAGCAGCTAACTTTAGTACGTGTCACGAGAATCTGAGGTTAAGGTGAGGGGGAAAGACGGCTTTGGCGTTGAAGAATCAGACAAGGACGGGGTGATAGGGAAGGATCCTTCTCCAAGAGCAAGGGGATCTAAGAATGTAGCTCAGGAGGTTTGCAAAAAAAATTATTCTTCGGGCTCACAGGACTGGTATATATCCGTAAATTACACAGGGATGAGAGACGCATCGGAGAGACATGGGTGGAAAGATAAAAAAGGCAGTGGTAATTGGGGAAGTGGGCACAGTGGGTCTAGCTCGCAAAGGGGGGGTCACGGGGTTTCGAGACAGAAGGTGACATTCAGTCTGATGGGGGCCCAGCCGGGGGTTCTCACGGGCCGTGAGGAACTGGCAACCAAGAGCTCACAATCAATTTAGAGTCGTAAAGGGAAGGTCCAAAGACACTATCCAGAGGGGGGAGTAAAAGAAGAACGTTGACACAGACGCCTTGGCCGCGGGAAATGAAGAGCCTTGAAGAGTGAGAGGGAACGTGGGAGGGGGCACTAATCCCGACGGGCCGGGGGGAACACCCGTAGGAGGGTACAGGAAAGGGAAAATTAAGCAAGGGAGTGACCTGCGGAGAATGGACTATAGGGACGGGTGGCGCCGAGTCTAAAGGAACCCACCGACGGGCATTACAGCCTGAGGGAGGAAAGGCCACTGGAACAAAAGAATGAAAAGAGGGGGAGAATATACTTCTATGCAGCCACAGACGGGAAGGGGACATGCCGTCAGCCGGCGGGAACCCTCGTCCTTGTGGAAAGAAAGAAAAAAAACGCGCGACGGGAACCGCAAGGGCTCGGAAGTCCGAGCAAAAGAAGCTCCCCCCGACCGAAGGGTCCGTCAGCGACCCAGCTGGCCGAAAAACAAACCCCTCCGATCCTCTGCCCTCGCCCAAGGGGGGTCGGGAAGGACCCATCTTGGTTCTCCCAGTGGATGGAAAGGAAGGTTCGACACCCTGACTTCATAAGTAGGTGGCGTCAATAAACCGTAAGCGGAGCCCCGGGGAAGCCCGAGCCCCGGAGGGGGTTGATGGGAGTGGCGGGAGGAAGTGAGGAGGTGGGGTAGCTGTGCCAGCGTGACAGAATATGACGCCAGCGGTCTGGAGGCTGATGACAGGCTGGATGGCTTGGGGCCCGGAGGAACGGGCTAAGACCCCGAAACCCCAATGGAGTGCGTTAAGCGAGAGAATTAGGGACGGAAGGTAAAAAAAAAGGTTCAAACGGGTCTGGGAAGAAACCAAGCCTGGGGGGGGTTGACAGACGGCGTAAAGGGACGCTTGAACAAAACACTTGGGGAGGACAGTCACTCGCTGTTCACAAAAAAGCGCGCGCCAGGCAGAAGCCAAAATACGGATAGGGCATGAGGCCGATGAGAAAAGGCACAATTACGGGAAAACATTGTCGCCCTGCTGAAGGAGGGATCGTCGAAAGGGCCAAGGATGGAAGCGATGGGAACGCGCTTCCGGCCCGGACTTGAGAAAATGTTGGGGTAGCTTTATCCGTGGGGGGCAGGGGGGGAACACGGTCGGGATCGTATGTCCGCAGGTGCGAGGGGCGGGGTGCCGAGTGGGGAGCTAAAAACCCTGGACTGTGAACTTCTTTAACAAAAAAGGGGGGGGGTACACGTAGGAAGGAAGGAATTCTAGAACGGCATTGGGAAGTGTCAGGACGGAGTGCCTGGGGGAGTGTCCTCGACCACGAGAGGGTACGGGTCTAGGACGGGGGTTCAGGTGTGCCGGATCTAAATGGCGGCACTTATTAACCACGCTAAGGGGAAAAGTGGAAAGCCCACAAACGCCAAGAGAGAAAGGATTTCCGTTCGCACGGGGAGGGGCATCACAGCAGACTAAGGGATGTTACGGGGGAGGCATGGCTCCAGACCTTGGGCTCGGGGGACCGGCTCTCGCTGGACTCCTAATCTATGCGCGTGCGGTGTTGGTGCGCGGGTCTCTAATATGGAAAGAGATCCATAGTGGCACCTTTTCTCACCCGGTGGATTGTAATTATTCCCAGGGTAATTCCAGCCTACGAAGGTCGAACAAACGTGGCGGTTCCCCCCGGAAACCTTATGAACCGGGGGGTGGGAAACCAGAAAGAGTCCGAAACCGGGTCCAGCTAGAAAGGAGTTTGGGGGGGGAGAATAGTGCAGATGTCAGTCTGGGTGAAATCAGAGGAGGGTAAACTATGGCACCGTCAACGTCGGAGGGAGATTAACAGACGTCTCTATGTGAGGAGAAAGGGTACTTGAAAAAAGGCAGCAACGATTTTCGGAGGGTCCGGAAAGCGTGAGAGTGTTATTAAATGGAAAGGACCAGGGATAACCGGAAGGCTCAAGGACTGATTTTCTAAGGAAGGAGACAATCGGGAGAAGAGAAAGATAAGAGAGAAAAAAAGGCCCCTTCCAAGGGAACCCTACAAGTCACCGGGATGAAACGAGGAAAAATACATGAAGGGTGGGGGGCCACCTACGTTGGAATCGAGGGGGGGGGGGCTTCGAAAGTCGACGCGGAAAACAAGACCTTAAAATTTGAAATCAACGGAATGGGCTCCCTGTAAATACGTACGGGGGGCGAAAACCGACAGAAGAGAAAGAATTGATGACAAAGGAGAAAGAGCAAGAAAGGACCCGCTATTCAGGCCTCCGGGTTCGACGTTAGGGGAAGTCAAGCGAGAAAAAAGAGGGGGGCCCGTCCCGGCCAAAAAATATGGAGCGGGAGGTGAGCTTTCTGTATGCCTCACGAGACGTGCGGAGGGGGGGGGTAGAGGACCTGCCGTTTTGGCACAAAAAAAAAAAACAAAAAGTTTCCTACAAGGTAACAAGCGGTTTTGAAAGACGTAAGGCCCAATAAGGGATGCGTAATAAAGAAAAGCCGGAGCGTGACGACGAAAGAAGGAAACTTAGTTTGCTGGCTAAGCCTCGGCGGCTTGCATCGTCATAAACTAGGAGAAGGTCCGGGGACGTGGAGAAAGGGGGGAGATTTCGCCCTCCCATAAAAAGATCGAATTTCCTCGGGAACCCACGCACCCAGAGGTTTTTTCAGGGGGGGGGGGGATAAGAAAAAGCGGGGACCCCCGGCCCGGAAAGATCCAGGGGGCTGACCCGCAAAATAATGGATAGAAGACGGACGAATGGGCGAGAGATAAAATTCTCAAAAAGGTAGAAATAACGACAGGTCCGCATTGCAGAGTTCACGATCGACTCAGGCAGGCGGCCAAAAACATGCCTCCATGAAACAGTGTCCAGTAAGGCCCCGTCTCCTCCGAGACCCGACAAAGAGGCAGTTGGCACAAGCGACGTGGGGGGACACCGAGTGCCCACAAAAGAAAAGAAACGAAGAAAGCAGGGGCCCTACTTAAAATGTACACCTGGGGGTTAGAAGAAGAAGAGGCAAGCCCGATGAGGTTCCAAGCCCTCCGTTCTGAAACCATGAGAGCTGTCATGACCAGGGGGTGACTGGGGGGGGAGTTCAAGAGACGGTTAAAACTCGCCACCTTCATCAGAAAAAAACAAAAGGAAAAAGAAAAAAAAGAGAAGATTCTATAGACCTCGAGAACAGCAGGGATTTTCAAACAAAACGCTACGGGGGCTCTTCCGAAAGGGACGACAATCTTAAGGGGGGTATTTTCAGACCCGGATGCGGGCCAAGAAAAATGAAATCTGATAAAGCCCTAGGAACATGTGTAACTTGTTTCAGACGGTCTGGGGGGGGAAGGAAGGAACAGGACGGCAATACCCTTCAGGAGGAACATTATGTCCTTCGTCTAAAGGGAAGTTGGAAAGAACCTTGAGGGGGCCGGACTTAAAGAAAGAAAGAAAAGCTCCGGGTTCTTGGGAGAAGGCCTTCCCGCACAGGGGAAAAAACTATCGGACCCTCAATGTAACCTGCAAGAGCGGGAAAGAAAAAAAGCGAAAGGGTTGTGGAGAGGGGTCTTCTTGGATAAGCCCTGGGGACATAAAGAGAAAGAAGACTGCCGGGAGGGACTCTTTAGCGGGGCAGAAGATGACGGAAACGTCGGTTGGTCCCTTGGAGTGAAGAACCAGGGTCGAAAAGGGGGAGAACCCAAAGACTTGGTGTACGCAAAGGAGAGATTTCCTCGGGGCGAGTGTGAGAAATAGAGTGGCGAAGGCTAGTGTTGGGCTCGACTGAAGGGAGGTCCCCTCCTGGAACTTCAGAAAGGAAGAGGACAGTGCCGAGAATTCAACTGGAAAGAAAAAAAAAAAGAAGACCGCTCTAGAGAGATAGTACTCGTACTCGGAAAACCCGGCTGCGGAGGGACAGCTGGAGCAAAGAAAGGGTTATACACGAGGCCGCAACCCTCGGGAGAAAGGGAATAAAATCGGGCACCACTTTGGCGACGAAATCTTGCACGAGACGACCGACCCGGGGAAAAAGAAAAGAGAGCCAGCGTCGAGGAAAACGACGCAATCAACGGCACCATCCCCGGGCACGGGGGCGGTTGAAAACTTGGGAGGTCAAGCCAGGGGCCCTCATGTTTCGTTCGGGGCAATCTACCAGCTGGAACATATGCGCGAGAAAGTAAAATAAAAAAGAACACCGGGGAAAAAAATTCTAAGGACCCATGGGCAGCGAGATTAGATAACAACGGGGCCAACCACGGGTCACAATTTCGACATCGGACCCCCACGCAGGCAGAGGACCACCGCATGGCGTGAGGGTCACCGGGCCGGAAAAGTGGGTGCCCTTCCCAGCCCCGGCCCCCTACCCCCCCCACGCTGTTTGTGGGTAGAGGAGGGGGCCGCACCTCCCCCATCCCCCCTCCCCCTGCCACCCGTCCCACCCCCCCACCCCCACCCCAGCGCGTCTAGGAGTCCGGGACAAAAAAACAGGGTCGTCTGGGGAGAGGGGGTTGTCTGACTATTCTTTCCGGTCAAGAGGCCGGCAGCGGAGAGAAGGGCCCAAGAAACGGTTATCTGGAGGACCATCCACCGCGAAGGGGAGTCCCTAAAGTTGAAGGATAGGAGACGTCGGGCTTTGCCAAGTCGGAGGTTAAATGGCCCTTTTGTTGTTCGAGCTTCCAAGGAGGGAAGAGAAAAAGGGGGATCAAATTAACGGAAGGGAAAAAAGCTGCCCAGCACCGATCGTGTACACAGCGATCAGTAGAGAGACGCTCGGGGGGGGACAGCAAGGAGAATCACACCCATCCATCACTGGGGGTCACACGTCGTAAAAAGAGGAGAAGTCAACGGGGGAACGAAGAGGGAAAGGGGAGAACTAGAGAAAGGTTTTCAAGAAAGGGGGGGGGTGGACAGTGATGACTGGCCCGGGCCGTCGAAAAGGGGAACTTCGTCCGCAAAAGATCGAAAGGACGCGCCGGGGAAGGAAGGAGTAGGGGCTTTGGGTGGAAAGGCCTGCAAGAAGCCATGTTCCCCAGAAAAAAAGAAAAAAGCGGACCCGTCCGGAGCGTGAAAGCCTGGGGAACTTAGAGTAAAAAAGGGCAATCCATGTTGTTAAAGAAAAAGGTCAGCACCAGGAAGGAGACCGACGAAAAGGGAGCCGGCAAGGAAAGGACGGAGGCCGGGGGCGTGTTGTAAATGTTCGAGCGTGAACGACGGGTGCCCACGAGAGTCGGGACGGACAGACCCCGTGACCTAAACAGGGGGATGGATCCATGGCAAATTTGAAGGGGGGGGGCTGTCGGGGTAAGGGGCCGTCGAAAAACGTAATCAAAACCCCATAAAACTGCGAGAAAAGACCTTCAAAAGAGGGTGCGAAGTAGGGCAAAAAAGTTGGAACTGGCTAAAAACAAGTCAAGGTGAAGAGAATAATAGTTGGGAGAGACGGACGAGGGGAAGATTGGTTCATTTCCTTCTTCTCAATCAAAGGAAAAGAGAGAAAGGCCAGGTACCACTCAAAAAGGAATGGGGGGGAAAAAATCCTACCATACGGAAATCAAGGAGGATAGATGCGGTTCAGGAGCGGAAGAAGCTTGCCAAAGGAGGAAAGACGAAGAAAAAAAAAACAATGAAGAACGTTTTGAGGGGGGGTAACAGGGTAAAGTCATGGAAGAGATACGGAAAATTAGGGACATCTGTTAGTCCTAAAGATGGAGTAAGAGCATCCGTCAGGGGGGCAACGCCTGCACTCCGTGAGGAATGAGCCGTGAAGCAGGCCTAGACTAGGGGAGGCGGCAGACCACTGAGGAGCGAGTGGATCCCCTTCCTCAGCGGGGGGGAACGGGGAGATCCCCATACCCAGGGGCGGGGAAGAGAACCGCTAAGGCTCCTTTGGAACCTCAAAGGAAAGAACTACAAGATGAGGGAATAAAGAAAGAAAATCAAACGCCAAAAACCGACGAAGAGGCTGGGGGCCCCCGCGGCAGGAAACGGTTTACAGGGCCAACGACTGCCTTAGGCCAAGGATCTGAAGGGCTCCCCTTAAGAGTCTCCGCGGCGTAATGGGTTTTTTCAAAAAGGGGGGAACACCCACTGCGACTGACAATGAACCCCGGTGAAGGGAAACGATCCACAGAGGGCGGGAGTGAACACAAGGGTGTGGGGCAAAGCGCCCCCAACAGAGCCCAGGGGGGGCACACCTCAAAGAAACCGGAGAATAAGGGGCGCCGAGGGAAATAGGCTTGAAGGGAAATAAAAGGGTGAATACGAAGCCGCCTAAACCCCCGACTGGATGAAGAGAAGACAAGTTCCTGGCCGCGGTCTACGCTGCAGTTCCGCGGGGGTCTAAAGAAGGGAAGGGAATTCCCGCCCGATTTGACAAGAGGGTGAAA
>Ga0179591_1236695_pt1 | contig 13297 bp, 11 predicted proteins | sample CZOMad2_1_08_16f_FD_182891 | JGI IMG/M metagenome (GOLD analysis project Ga0179591, IMG submission 182891) | Vadose zone soil fungal communities from Angelo Coast Range Reserve, California, USA - CZOMad2_1_08_16fungal (PacBio error correction) | ecosystem: Environmental > Terrestrial > Soil >...
GTAGTTCGATGAGAAGGGGGAAGCGCCAAGAGAAAGGGAAAGGAGGGGGCGACCTCAGAGAGGCCAGATCTAGCCGGCATCGGCCTATACGTAAAAAGAGGAAGGGCAAAAATATTTGATAAGCGAGAAATTACGAACAGAGAGAAGGCCAAGAGAAAAGATCGGTATTCAAAGGCCTAACACGTCCCACTTTCGAGGGAATATTGGAACGACGGGTATGACCGAAAAAAGCCAGGAATGTCCGGACACCAAAATCGGAGCGGGGGGATACACGAAAGTCACAAGGTACGGGACAAAAGGGACAGTGACAATCTTAGGATAATCCCCTGTAGATTCCACAGGGCAACAGGATCAGCGCTAATAGAAAAGAAGCCGCAGAGTCTCAACGAGTGGGGGGGGGGGGGAAAAAAGGGGGAAAAGGATAGTAGATAGTGGCTTGGACCAATGGACTACAAAAGAGGGCAATAAAGGGAATACAAAAAAAAGAAAAATGGTATCGTTCAACACAAAAACGCCAAGCACAGTGGGGGGCACAGAGGTCTCCGGCGCCCGACAGGTCAATAAAGAATGCATGAAGGGGCCCCTTACTCATCTCCAGGGAAACAGGGGATTGTTCAAAATACACGAGCTCATTGCCCCATCTTCACGCCGGGTCAGGAGGATCCCAGGTGATGGAAGATAAACCCGATTGGATGATCTACATAATGTGAGGAAAACTCCAACGCTTCTTGTTAATAAAGTACAAGGAAGGGGGAGGAATCACTGAGGTCATTGAACCCCCACACCGAACCGGCGTTAGGGCCTCCGGACTTAACTCAGCCTTACGAAAGAACCAACCGTATATTTTGGAGCAACGACGTAAAACCGGTCAACTGCGTTTTTGCCGAGTATGAAGACCGAGATGTTCTTAATTCTCGCTATGAAAGTGTGGGGGGCGAAGGAGGAGGGTTCGGCGGAAAACAATACAGGAGAATAGAAAAAGGGGGTACCCAAGGTTTGACCAGAATGGTCAGCATAACCACCAAACAGATCGAAAAATCCTTCATGAAAGGGGGAGAGATGAATAGATGCCTGGAGGCAAACGGCAGATGAAGAAGGTTAAGAACCGACTAACCAAGGCTCGAAGAGGGGGCCGGAGAGCCTCTCTTTGGTCTTCTAAAAACAGAAAGAGCGACTTACAAACCGGCCAGAATTCAAAACTTCAGGTGTGCGGCAGGTTCCGCAAGAGCCCTAATGCACCGGTCAGAGAGGAATTGGGAGAAGGACATTTAGAAGAATATTTCAACCGAGCAATTCCTCTATACACGGACCAAAAGACACCCGTGCCTACCGGAGCGGGGGGAAGATGGGAGGGTTGGTTAGGCCTGTAAGTTGATCTGCACAGCCTCTTATTCAGATAGTCACGGGGAGGTCGAGAAATATGGACGCAATCCCTATTATCATAGCTCGAGTAAATGCGTGATGGAGGTCCACCGGCCTACTGGACTCACGGGGGGAGTGGTACATATGTGCACCGCTCGCAATAATCGAAACGACGCTGAGAAGCAGGTTGGGGAGGGGAGGGTGTCATGAATCCCAATCTCGAAAGTAAAAAGACGCGGGTCAAAAATTCTCGGGAGCGTTTAAGAGATCACGGACTTTTGTGCGCAGCGGGGGGGTGGGTTCAGAAGGCTCGCTAAGGAAGCGCCTTAGGATGTCTTAAAAGGAGGCGCAATCCATCGCAGCCGTCCGGTCACCGGGGACTAAAGAGGCGAACCCAACTAAAGGCATCGTGTTGGAGGACATAAGGATGAAGGACATCGCGTAAGCGACGGAAAAAGCCAGGGAGCTTCCGTCTTTACTCCGGAGCTCAACCCTGTAAAGAAACCAAAGCGGGTTATTGTGCAGTTAACCTCTCTAACATCTGTAATTGCGAGGACGCAAAAAAAATTCCTCCTACTTAGGTTTGGCGAGGGCCTATATAAGGGCCGAGGGGCCTCGTCTCCACAAAAAAACGGAAAAAAAAGGGGAGGAAGGGAAAGGAAGCGATCTATAAACCTGGAGGGAAAGCATACAATGATACATATGGCGTCACTCAATACTGGGTGCAGAAGAAAACGATCTATTGTGCAATTTCTCTAGAGCCGAGGACAACAGGAAGGCATATCTGGAGAGAAACAAAGAGGGTGCTCCATCGGGTGCATAAATCAGGGTTGGCTAGACATCGGCTGACAATCATAGCGCTGGAAGACAGACCAGGGGCTCGACATAGAATTCAAAAAAGCCCGAAAAGAGGAAGGTACTGTGATTTGGGGCAAAATCTCTCAGAATGATGGGGATCGTCCTCCTAACGAGATAATAAAAACTGACAACCGCAAAACAAAATGATTAAATCAGAAGCGATTCTATATTGTGCTTTTGTTACGACTTTTCAGGAACAGGTCCGGTATTCGTTTCGATTGGCATTAGGACCCGACAGGGAGGTCACAAGCTCGGACTTCGCTCGGGGAAATCAAGAGATTGCGACGCCCGCAATCGCCGGAAGAGGGAGAGACAAGCTAACTACAGCCTTGAAGTTAGAAAATTTGTCCAGGCGTGGTTGATCGGGGGGGAGAGGAGGGGCTGTTGGGACGAGTGCCCGCGCAGCCGAAGGGAGCGGCTCAAGTCAGGAGTTTGGTGGTTGTTTTTTTAGTGGCCACGGGACAGTCTGCTGCGACCGAGGAAACCTAGGAAGTGATAGTCTCAGGGATCATTGTGCTTTTACCAAGAGATGATATTGGTGAAGAAACCGAAAGGAAGGGCTCGTCGCCGGCGATCTAGAGAAGTGTATGGGTATAACATCTACCAAACCTAGCATGAAGGGTTGGGGAAAGGGATATGGCTCGGCAGGGTGAGAAGCGAAGGAGAGGGGAAGGAGAAGGGGGGTGGCAGATCGGAAGGTAGGATGAATGAGGGTCCCATGTCTGTAAGCCGAAGCAGTAGTCGGAACTGTCTTCTCTAGGGGAAAATCTCTCGTTTTTATGAGGCGTGAAATCGGAGGAACGGCGCTCGATCTAAAAGTTAGCTCGCGGGGTTCACACCATCCGGTGGGAGGACAAATCAGAACCCGAGGCCTGTAGGGGGGGATAAAGCCTAAAGAGCAGTGGGGGAACGGTGCCAGACAGTTGGTACGCCTAACAGGCTAGGGTTGGACAACGGAAAGCCTTCCTCGAATCAGGGAGAGAGGGAAGGGCACAAGCGCGTGTATAGCCGATGATATAAAGAGAATGGACGATATAAAAGTGTAAGAGGACCGCAGAGATCATAAGAGGGCGGTCTCAGACAGAGCTGAACGAAAGCGTGGGGAAGGACTGGCGCAAGAGAAACATACAAAGAGAAATAACTCTTTAGAATTTTTTCAGTAAGAAACGGAAAAAGTGAGGGCTTGGGATGGGGGCTCCTGAACTAGCCCTCTACCTCTTCTAAGGGGCTTGGGGTGGAGAGGCCAAGAGACTTCATTCGACTTCGGCCTTGAAGAGGGGGTCAGAATGTCACTGACTCAACGAAATAAAAAAGGGAAAAGTCGAGGTCAACGAAGAGCCTTGGCTGGGTCGGCTGATATCCTTCGGCGTTTCGTTGCACGCTGGGGCGGGGAAACGGGACGATTGATGGGTGAGGGCTGTCGGGAAATCGCTAAGTGGCAGAGGGGGGAGACAAGTCGCTAGGGTGGAATGCCCATGTAGCGGTACTGCAACTCATCGTCTATCGCATTCGGCTCAGACGTTGTCAATGAAGGGAGAAGGGTCTACATCGTCCTTGCAAGCGGGCGAAAGTTGTGTCAGCAGTAGGGCCAGATTCATCTTTAAACGGGCCGCGTCGGGAAGGAGGGGCCGCGATAATAAATACGCTATTGAGGAGCACCACATGTCGGGGCTGGCGCGGCAAAAAAGTGGTCGGAACTCTGATCATCATCGTCTTCTCAAGCCGTGATCGCATGGGGGGGGGGGACTGGAAGGATCAAACGCTTTCGAAAGGGTTGAGCATCAAAAACAAACCACTAAACTCGTCTGCCGAATAGTCTAGTCAAGCTAGGGAATGCGTCTGCAACTCTAAGCGCTCTATATATGTCGAAAAAGAACGCCAGGGAAACGTCCTGTCCAAGGGCACGGACTATAAAGTCCAATGGATAGAAGGCGTACCGACGGATCAAGAGCGTTCTGGGAAAATCGGAAGACTACGAATGTGAATCTCACTAAACTGATTTCCAGAGTCGCAAAGACGGTGCCGTCTGACGACAGTTTATGGAATTAGAGAACGATATGCACGACGTAACAATCTTGCGCCCATTAGAGCTGCGCTCTGCCCAATAGAAGACGGGAAAAGCGAAGCAAAAGAGACTCTGAATGCTCATCCGATGACCGGACCAGAAGCACCGGGGCCGGTGGGGGGGGGGGGGGGGGGGGGGGGGGGGGGGGTGGTGGGGATTGGTGTTGTGGGGTTTGCAAAAAGAAAACCTACCCGCAGGACGGGAAATCTACCTTTTCTGCGTACAGGACAGGGATCCTTATCTGGGGCCTTGATCTTCTAAATTGGTCGACTACAAAAGCAAAAGAGTCTAAAAGAAAAAACCGACGCCAATTATAAATAAATCTCGCGACTGACTTTTACAACGTCGCGGCTCTTAGTAGGCATCCCAGAGATGGCGACGGATAAATAGGGACGAAAAAGTCCGTCAGAAGACTGGGAAAAGGCCGGTGTCGGATGATGGAGCCAGGGGTGACGGTTAGTGGACCAAAGCTCCCCTTCAAAACCACACAGGGCACATGGAACCATCAAAGGGAAATCCTCTTCCATAGGGTGGTCATCACGAACAAAAACAGAAGGGGTCAGGTTAAGAAAAAGTTATGTTGAGGAAACTACATAGAGACCAGCTAGCAGGAAGACAGCAGCAAAAGACTAGTGTTCCGTTGCCTGACTAAAAGGGCCAACCCGAGAAAAAGGGATAAAAAGGCGACCACGCAATCTCTCAAAAGAACATCTGAAGACCCGCAGGTGAGAGAAGAAATGAAAAGGGAAAGACCGTGTGCCTCTAAATGCGTTGGGCAGCGGTGGCCGGACAGGGCTGAAATTGTTCGAGTTGGTGGCGTTACTACGGATAACAGAGCGCAGAGAGAACCAAGGTTTCGGATCTGCCATGCTAAACAGCATGAAGGCCGAAGGTCTCGCCTCGGAGAGAGCGTAATAAAAGAAAAGAAAGATAAAAACTAGTGAACATTGGGCGGCCGGTCGACAGTCCCGCTTCGGCGCGGGGGCGAACGAATCGTCCGCTGGAAGGAGCTTTCGAGGACCGGAAAGGGGAAATTCAAAGGGGGAGACCCTTCCATAACCGTAAAAGATATCTATGAAGAAAGCGAGCCTGATACACCCACGTCCTCGCGGACGTGTGCCAAGGGGAGGAAAGAAGAAATGTGGGGAAACCGAAAGAAACGCGGGCTGGGATATTCACTAAGGCCGCGAAGTCGGACGCTGGTGACAAAAGTAGCGAAGTACAGCTTAGGGTCTACTTAGCCTCTAGACTCTCCGCACGGCTGCAAAGAGGAAAAGTCAGCACGGAAGACCAAACCAAGTATGCACGTAAAGCCCTACAGAACCATGAGGCCCGAGGCAGACGCAAAGGAATTGGAGCGGGATCAAACGAGTCGATGTTTTAGATGGGAGGGGGACTGGAAGCGGATTAAAAATAGCAAAGTAAGAATATAGCCATCTACGATGCGGGCGCTATTAGGGAAAAACGAAAGAGTTCTCCGCAAGACTGTCTTCCTGAATAAAAGGACGCTGAGCAGGGGGCTGCAATTGGCACTATAATCAAGAAAAGCTGAAGCGAGGAAGAGCGTCAGGCGGGGTGCTAGATCTGCCAAACAATCTATTTCTTTCTGTCGAGCTGTGAAGGCCAGTCATACGAGGTGAACCGGGAAAAATGGGATACATGTGGAGCTGGTTTGGAACACGGTCGGCACCCGGATCTGGACCCAACTGGTTGTGGGGGCTGTTCTATGCGGGACGCTTTGTCGAGGGTGAATTAAAACAGGAGGGGGGGGCTAATATATATTCACCACGAAAGCGTCGGACGAGACAGGGGGACAAAAAAAAGGTTGGGGGGGGCAGAGAATACAATCACATTCACCGGCGCTCAGGACCGCGTTCACAAAGAAAAGGCCAAAAAATCTGAGGAAGATTCCTGTTAAAGACCACCTCGACAAAGACGCGGATGCATAGAATAAAAGCTGGGGGGATCGTAACTAGGATGGTCCGGCAACGACCGAGGCACCGCGTGAAAAACGAACGAAGTACAATAACTCCTCAGCAACCAGCACAATCGAACATGATAAAAAAGAAGGACAGCTTTGCGGGTCGTACGGGCCAAACATACTGCCCAATTAGAGAACTAAAAGAGAGAGCGCGAGGTAACTCGGACTCGGATGCATCTCAGGAGGGGACAGAGATTGCTCACGCCTTTCTCCAGCAAAAGGAAAAGGCTCCTGCTGAGGGGTCGGAAATCGATGTAAGCGAATTAGGGGTAGCCGCGTTTCACATCAGGAAAGGCCGCAGGGCAGTCTCGAAGGGAAACTTCGTAAGAATCTTAAGCGGAGGCCAACATCCCCAACACCAGGAAGCTCTACTTGGAAAGGGCTCCTAGCATGACAGACAAAAAAATCATGATGGTTGGGCATTATCGGAGCCTCCAGCCAGGGGGCCGTCATCACTTCCGGCGGCGGCAATGGTCTAAGGAAAGCATTACGAGAGAAGGATTCCAAAGTAGCCAGATCAGTGGAGGAGGGACAGGCGAAGACACCCCGTGCCGGGGGGGCCTACATGCCTCTCATTCAGAAGATCTTCCAAAGGCCGCAAGTTTCAAGAAGGGACGGAAAGAAAATTGAAGGAAGAAGGAGGAAAAACTCAACGATCTTTAGGGGGTCGACGATTGAGAGGAAAAGAGGCGAGAGAGCTGGGCTAGGCGTCATTCCCTAACGCGCCAAACGATGGTCCAGGGAGCGAACTGGTCGAACGTAAAACGTACCACTCCAGTCTACGTCAGTCAAATTGTATGTAGCATTAAAAAAAAGCTTTACAGGGCAAAATTTCTCTGGACAGTCTTGGGAAAGTGTAACAGGGAAAAGAAGAGAACATTGGAAGTCTCTGAAGAAACTAATCCCCGCGCGGCCAGTTCATAGAAGAGACTTATCAGAGGTTTCGTCCAGTCCACTCTAGAAATAATGCAGGAAGAAAAAGCTGGGGGGGAAAACGAAAAAGAAGATCACGACTGACTTCCTTACACGAAATCCACCGATTTGGTTCGTGGGAAACCAAAAGCGAAAGAAATGTTAAAGAAAACGGTCACCGGAGACCTCGTGTTATGACAAAAAGGGCGCGACGAACGCGTAGAAGGAATCGGGCCATTCTTGAAACCAAAAGAAAAAGGGAAAGTGTCGCCGCTGAGGGACGCCAGCAAAATTAGAAGCCAAAGGTCGATCGCGAAATGAAGAAGAAAGAAGGCGTCAAACAGTCGTGACAACTGTCTCGAGATTCTTAGAGAATGGCGAGCAAGTTACGGACACGGGGTGGGGTTTCGTTGGGAATTAAGTAGACAGCAAAAGCAGGGTCGACAGCGGAATCCCTCGGGTCAGAGAACGCCCTTGGCCAGGAGGAAAAAGGTCCAACAAATAGACGGGGGCCAGGGTAGCTTTGAAAAGGGCAGAGGGGGCCGGGATTGGGACGTAATAAGGGAAAGCCTAAGTAACAGGCGTTGGGGCGATCTGGGGAGAAAATGGGGGGGGAACAAGGAGGCAGAAGAGCAGAATGACGGACGTTACAGGGTCAGTAAACGCTCGAAGGAATCAACCGATTAAACAAAGGGGCAACTGATTGCCCAAAAGAGTCACAGAAGGGGGAGGGGATCGGGAGGACCCTCAAGTCCGCTTCTAGAAAAACCAGGGCTGGAAGGGAGGATACATTCTCAATGGCGGCGTCTAGAAAGGACTTAGAGGGGTTCGAACAAAATCTGGGAGTATCGAAGAAAAAAAATCAGATTTTCAGAGAGGCAGCATAGAAAGAAAGTATGGGCACTGCTATGGAGAGCGGCGGGTATGGAATTAAAAAAAAAAACTTCTTCAGAGACAGCGTGGTCTGAAAAAAAGGCCGAAGGGCGAGACTTCTCGTCCATCAATCGATTTCTCTCTAAGAAGGTGTGCCGCGAAAGAGAAAGGGCGTGCTCCTCCCCTTCCAAACGCTGAAAGAAAAAGGCACGCCAACATGTCCTCGACTAAGCGACTTTCACACAAAGATGAATAGGCACGGTAGAAAAAGAAAAAGTAAAGAACAGCAGGCGACGAAAACGCGGCACTATGATGTGTAAGGGAGGGAACGCCCCACGGGGCTCTTATATGGGAAAGCCGAGCGAGGGGTGAGGAGGACAAACAATATACCCTGAAGGATGCCAAAACACGAGGGGAGAGGGTAGCCGACTCTGATGGGGCAACAAAAAGTAATTTCGAAAACAGGAGGAAAGAATTACACTTGCTAGCCACGAAAGAGGCAATCAAACAGAACGCCCTAATCGCCCAAGGAAAACCGCGGGACAGGGCGGAGAGGTGGAAAAGATTGACCAAAATTGATCGCATCAGGTGGGCCTTCGAAAATGCAGAGAAAGAAAACCACAACAAAAAATCGGCGCACAAACAACGAGTGCAGCAAGGGGGGGGCAAGGAGAACCAAGTCGCAATGACAGTGGAGAATACTCCCAATTCCGAGATAGAAGTTAGCCGACGCGCTCACCATCAGCGCGGAATGTAAATATCCCTGCCATATGTAAGGGAAGAGCGAAACCCGAAGGGTCTAAATGGAATAGGGGGAAACAAAAGCTCTGGGGAATGAGGGTAAAATCGAAAGCAGAAGGGAAACTCAAGTCGGTTATGGCAGTCCAACAATGTAAAGAGAAGGATGAAAGAAAACCATTCCTAGGAGGGGTATATCCAACACCGAGAACGTCAGAAGGGGTGTGAAATGGTGAAGAAAAACCCTGAGATGGTGAGAAGGAAAAGACATTAGAACAGTTCGAAAGATGCGGTTAAAGGTCGCCGGCACCTCCATGGAACACTGAATAAGGGACCCATAAGAAATGGTAAGGAAAGGGGTTCCAAGAAAACTCCTTATCCTTCAACCTTGGGACTGGCCGAAGAGAGGCATTAGCCTGAACTTCCCAAAAATTTTATCCGCTTGCACTACCGAACCCGAGTTCCAACCGCAGAGGACACGGCGAGCAGAGTAGCTTCCAGTTTCTCAAGAGAACGAGCTGGAAAAAGAACAGTTACCGGGAAAAGCTACGCTCCCTGTCAGTGTTCTGCGGCATCAGCGCAAGAAAGGAATCCAGAATCGAAATTGGGGACCTTCCCCTGCGAGCTGCGAGAAAAGTGGAAATCGTGAGCCAAGATAATATCACCACAGCTACTCACGGGAAGAAAATGCATTAAAAAGGGTTGGCGTCAACCATTTATCCATTTTTTTTTTTTTTTTCACACCCCCCACCCCCCCAAGAAAAAAACCCCCACCACCCACCACCCCCCCCCCCCCCCCCCACCACCCCGCCCCAAATCAGCAGCCTCCCCCAAATCCCCGCGCCCCGCCCCCCCCCCCCCCTAGCCACAACAACGCCCCCCACAACACCCCCCCAGCCCCCACCCCCCCCCAACCCGGAACAACCCTCCGCCCGCCCCCCCCGCGCCCCGCCCCCTACCCCCCCAGGCCACCTCCACCCCCAACTCCCGCCCTCCCACCGCCCCCGACCCCCGCCCGCCAGCCCCCGGGGCCCCCCCAAGCCCGCGCTCTCCATCCCCAACCCCAACCTGCGCCCCCCCCCATAGAGCCCCCCCCGGACCTACCACCACCTCCGTTCCCCCCAGATCTTCTGAGGTTAGTTCCTGAGGTAGGTATATGCTGTGGGGGTGCGTTGCGATACTCAGAAGATCGAACGAATAGGTGGGGAGACCTAGCATTGCAAAGGGGCGAACCACCGATCTCCTTCATACGTGCAGAGACAAAGTCAAAGAGAAAAAAGATTCCTGCTCATAGAATATTGCAGTGGGTTACGTTCGCTCCATGGTCCGCTGAGGAGCGGTGACCTTGCCCTTAATAAATTCTAAGAGAAAGAGTGGGGGATCGAAATCAACAGGACTGCTTGGGGAGACATTCTACGCACAAGGAGTAAAGCGCCTACTGTCGTTCCGCGCAGGATAAAGGCCAGAAAAAAAAAAATGGCGCCGTAAGGCAACCGCTACGGATGCGATGCTAAAATGAAGGAGCCTACACTTCGTCGGGGCTAAAAATAGCTGAATTCCGGCGTCATAGCGAAGGCGAAAACCGCTCACAGAGAAATGTGCCAAATCTGAGGGGCGGGGACCGCACTAAGACATGGAAACTTGGGGCGATGAAAGATACCTGAGCAGTAGGAAGAGAGAAGATCACACCGATTATTAGGGACTCAGATCTATGAATAACCGGTTATATGGAAGAGAAACAAAGGGGGGCGAATAAACGTTTGGGGGGGCGTACCCCACTTAATTTTACGCCACGATTAAATGAATGGACCGAAAGAAGGGGGACGCGACGCATAATTCTAAAGTCCGCCAAAAAAAGAAAATTGAAAGGGGGGACCAGAGGATGGTTGACGAAGTTAAATTGAAACGCGACTAACCGGCTTACCTTCGCAAACTAGGGAAGACATCAGAAAGGACTCGCGGTCTACCATATTGAACACCCTGCCGCAAAAACAGTCAAGGGGTTGGGGATCAAGCTCTCCTAATGATTAGGAAAGCTCACGTACTAAACTATAGAAGCCGGAGGAGACCCTCAAAATCCGTATTACCAATCCGGCGAGAGGGAGGGGAAAAGTTCTAGCGAATTTACGCAACGACAGGATGGAGAGCGGTTTGGACGCTTTGCATTTCTCCTCGGGGTCGGCACCGAGAGGGGCCAGAAGTAGTTCGTGATAAATCGCTATTTACGGGCCACGCGCGAATCAAACGGAAGAAGCAAATGGAACAGTCAAGTTAAAGTCGGGGCAAGGGAAACGTGGAGAAGGGCGGGATAACTTTCGTGCCTCATCATTGAGCAGGAAAAGGGCACGGTCATCGATCAAGCCATTGGGGATAAGGGAACTGATTAAGCTTCAACAGAGGCAGGGGGATCGGAGGGCCTGGATAAATGGGAAGAAAACAAATCTTTCGTGTGAAGAAGCCTTACCTAGACTCTCTCCCCGCAGCGGCCTGGGGAGGGGTCGTATAGAAGGGCAACAGATCAACTTTTCCTGAACAGAGATGGCAAGTCTTTCCTCTGAAGAGAGGTGGGGGGGGGGACAGAAGTAAGGAGTTGGTGAACCAGGCAAATCGTCTGGGTCAACTATCTATTTATTATCGGTGAGACCGCAAGAAGCACATAACGGCTTCGCCAGGGTTGGCATCGCGAGGGCAGCCGCACATAAGCACTTCGGAGAGGCAACAAAAAAAGCGCTGAACAGGGGATGGAACGTTGGCGGCCAAAGATCGCTGGGCGACTTCGGAGGCAGATGGAAATGGAAGCCATAGTTGGTGGCCTGACAGGCGCCTTCACGAACAAACATGAATCAGGCCAAAAGGCGGCCGATAAAGGGCAGAAAGTCGGATCAAGAATTGGAACGGTCTCTCAAAGAGTGGGGCGTCAGAGGAAGTAAAAATAAAAGTCGACTACCGGAAGAGCATAACATATGCATAGGTTCTCAGGAGAGACGGAATGCCTTCCTGGGTGATATAGGGGATGACCTTGGCTGGCAAACCACCCTATAGGGTTCTGTCGATGGTTGTGGAGTCAATTCCGGCAGGTCGACCTTAGACACGATGATGGAGAAAAAGGGGAAAAATCGCGCAACCAAGACAGGGACTGGGAGGGCACTAAACTGAGGTCGCTTTTGGTCGGCTTCGTCTCCCTTCGCGCAGCTGGGGATTGCCTCGAAAATGGGAGTGGAAGAGGGCTGTACTACTTGAAGATGTGACTGGGCAATTCTGCAAGACCTCGGCATGAGAGAACATCTCCGCGATGGGGGGGTGCCGAAAGACTTCAATGGGCCTACGCCGTACCGACTATTGACCACGTATTGGTAGCGATTTCACGTGATACAGGTCCGTGCCGCAGGAGGAAATCGAAGACTATGACAGACTTATCTCGAGAACGTAGGGGAGGGCGAGGGAGAAGTGGGGTCCTTCTACGCCACGGGGTGAGAGCACGCACAGGGAGAGGGGCGCTCCAAAGAGGAGACTCTATAACCTTTCGCTCCTCGCCAATTTCGCATGGTCGAATCACAAAAGGGTTAGATCAAATGGGGGTTACGGCTTCGACGTACACGCAGATCGATCGCAAGGGACCGCAATAGAGAAGAGAGAGGCGATCCTTCCCAATATCATATGTCAGAAAATGCGGATTAGGGGAGGGAGTAAGGAAATTTCTCTCTCAAACTACTGATCATTTAAAGATCTCCCAAAAAGAGGGATAGAAGACAAGGGGCCGGATCATCTCTTCTGAGCGATAGTGGAAGAGGGCATTTGACTCAAGCGGGGACAATCCGGCGGGGGTGCAAAGGACATAATTTGCCGGTAGAGTAAAGGATACTGAGAAAATCTAAAACCGGCGTAAGGACAATCGGATCAGTCCATTCCGACAAGGTACTAAGATGAGGAGGAACTGCGACAAAGCAACACAGGGGGACAGCAATCCGCACGATTCAGGTCGAGCTACCACAACTGACGTGGGGTGCGGAAAATGGATGAAACTTCAGGGTCGCCCGTAAAGGTAGGCTCTGATCGCAGCTAGAAAGGAGAAAGAAAAACACGGCTGGTCAAGGAAAAGCTCTAGCCCAGAGCTCTGGATCAGACATGTCGCTCAAAATACATTAAGAAAGATACGATTGGAAGGGGGTTGGGGGGGCGACGCGGGGGAGAACCGCTAGAGATCATATCTAGGTATTACGCGTTTCACAAGGCCGCGAGGAAAACCGAATTGAAGGGGCATGTGGACAAGGAATTTTGCGTTTAATCCCGCACCGCAAAAAAGGGTGAAGGGGGCCTAGACGGAACAGACCGCTGGCCGTTTGGAGGGGGGTAATAAGAAAGACTAAAAAACCATCGGGGGGAAGGTTCGTTGTTAATGTAATATTAAGAAGAAGCTCTTAGAACATAGACACACAGGGGATCCTTTATCGCGTGCACCGGGGGGAGACGAACAAGAAACAAAAAAGATAAAGAAAGATGAGAATGCT
>Ga0179591_1183611_pt1 | contig 13295 bp, 11 predicted proteins | sample CZOMad2_1_08_16f_FD_182891 | JGI IMG/M metagenome (GOLD analysis project Ga0179591, IMG submission 182891) | Vadose zone soil fungal communities from Angelo Coast Range Reserve, California, USA - CZOMad2_1_08_16fungal (PacBio error correction) | ecosystem: Environmental > Terrestrial > Soil >...
CTGCAAAACTTTAGTATGCAGGAAAAGCTTTAACTTACCGGGGAATAGCATAATTCAAAAAACGTACCAAGGCCATTAAGGTCGAAGGGACAAACCCATTCTGGTGGGGGGGGGGGGGGGGGGGGGGGGGGGGGGGGGGGGGGGGGGGGGGGGGGGGGGGGGGTGGGGGGGGGGGGGGGGGGGGGGGGGGGGGGGGGGGGTTTGTGATGGGGGGCTTTTGGTGGTTTGGGTGGGGGGGGGGGGGAAACCTTTTTCTAGAGTTGCGTGTAATTTCAAAAAATGGATGTCCTGGCCGGAGACTTATTCGCTAGAGTCCTCTCGTAAAAGACCATATAGATCATCAACTAATATTAAACTTCTCGAAAAATTTGCCTCCCCAACTTCAAATATCTTGGGAAACCCCAGTCCCTACCGAAATCCAAGGAAAATAATGGGGCGGTAGGGGTGCTACACGGTAAGTCGCAAAGGCGGTGCAAGATTACCGGGGATCTTGAAGTCGATGCAACAACGCCCATCATCTGAGCGTCCGCGTCCGGAGTTAAGGCTTCGGAAAAGGTTCGGGGAGAAACTGGAAAATGGCCGTCTCCCCACGTTTTCACGTAGGGGGCGATGGGGGAAGCTTTGAAAGGAAAAGCTCGGAGAAAAAAAAAAAGCTCGAAGAAGACAGAAAAACCGTAACATCTAAGAGGCTGTTCAAAAAAAATCCGATGTATGGAAAAGGAACGTAACTTAGGGAAAGGGAGGAGTTTGAATAGAGAAAAAGCTAGGAGATAAAAGGGGCCCACGAGACAAGGCCACAAAGAAAATAAACAAAAAGTAAACTGGCCACACAGGGGGATGCTTTGGGAGAAAAATGGCTAACCAAAATGTCACCATTACGAACGTAGAGAAGGACAGTGAAAACCTCAAAAAAAAAAAAAAAAAAAATGACACAATTGCAGACGGAAAAAAGTAAGGGGGAAGTCAAAATAAATCCCTGCATTAAAATGAGGGGGAAACTTCTTCAGCTCTTAGGAGAAAAATAAAAATATTAAACTACTTGAAGAAGAAGAGAGGGTAGAAAAGACAGAAAAAACATCAACCAAGAGGTACCCAGGGAAGGGTCTTCATAAAGGGTGAGGATCTCTGAGTTGGAGAAGAAAGGGGTGCAAGCAAGAGAAAGTCAGAGGGGACGACTCGGGAAGGTGGAAGCTCAAAGGATGTTGCACAGAAACCAAATTCCGGGAAGAGGGTGAAAAAGCGCCGCGGGAAAAATCTGACTTTAACACAACAAAAGTTCAATTAGAAAAGAAGAGAAAGCCTGGGGGGTTCTCCGCGACCTAAAGTTTTGGCTTCTAATCAAGGGGGATAAAGGAAAGTCGGTCATCTCAACGAACTGGTGAAATAAGTATGAAAAAAGAACATGCTGATCTCCAAAAATGGGACGTCATCCGTTTGTATGGCAGGGAAGGGGGATGTGAGCAGCAAGATACATAGTCGAACATGCCGGGAGGGAGAAAGCTGCGCAGTGAACGATTCGAGGGGACACACCAACACGAAGTACTTCCGCGAAGAACGAAGAGAGAGACCTCTAGCTCTCACATTACTTGGAGAGTGTCCAGAGCGTCAGGAAAGAAAAAAAGGGTGACAACTTGTTCGGGGATCGAAAAAGTTCTAGATCTCTATCCAGGGGACTGAGCAGGACAGAGTGGGGGAAAAAGGAGAAAGGTCGGCTGGTGAAGTCCTATACGGGGGTAATATTCAAAGTTACCGAGGTAAAAAGGAGGAGCCTGGGACAGAGAAAATGAAGGTCACAGAGCAACGGAAGAAAACAGCAGAATAGATCAACGAAAAGGAAAGACCGAGTGGACATGAAACGCTGAAGAGGTGGAGGAAAAAGGGGCGGCGACGCTACGATGGAAGTAGAATCTCCACTCGAATCGAGGTCTCAACCTCTACTCCTCTGCCGCCGACATGGAGGGGGGGGAAGGAGGGGGATCTCCAACAAGGAATATATAGGGCTCGAAGTCCAAAAATGGGAGGCAGCGTAAAAGGAAACGCGCTCAGTGAGCGTGGACGAAGGGGGAAAAAGAGGGAGCTTCGGAGAAACTTTCCCAAAAGAAGGGGGGAAATCGTTGCAACTACGAAGGTCTTTGATACGCTTGAGATCGCCGAGGTCTGAGCAAAAGTAGACTTAAGGTACCAATCGTCCGGCTTCAAAGAAAACCGAGTAAGAAGGGGAACTCCGCTTCCTGGAGTCCCACCAGCGCCATGGGCAGAATGAAGGTACCAGGAGAACGCATGGCCTATCAACTACAGCACAAAATGTAATGATTTCACCATGAAAGGGGAAGCACTGCTTGCTAAGAGATGGGAAATAAGACGTATGGCCTGATCTTGTGTAATTAGACGATCTAATTTTGAACGAACTGGGAGAGGGGCGTGGTGAAATCCGAGGACAAAGGAGAAAATGGAGAAAGTCGTCTAAATTTCACAAAAGGAGTTGGCGGGAGGCCGGCGAGCGCCGAGAAAACACACGGCCGCACAATCAAAAAGAGGAGGAAAAAAATTATTGCAATTTAGGTTAGGAGGGAAGATAAATCTTCTTCAAAGAAGTTGAGGGGCGAGAATTGAAAGTGTTGAAAATGATCAACCAGACGGAAGAGCAGGCACCAACTCGTCACAGGGGAAGAAAATCAACAGCTTTCCGCCAGGAGAAGGAAAAAGTAGAGGCTGGGGTGCCCCTGAAGAACCTTAACTGTGCGGGCGCCGTGTGGACATTGACGGATACGTAGGGCCGGCTGACCAGAGGGGGGGGTGTAAAAGGCAAAAAGAAGCAATCACAGGGAAAAGGAACTACATAAACCGGGGGATAGGAGAGTCAAACATCCTTGCTACACAACCGAAATAAATTGTCAGAGTCCTAAACCTGCATTCCTCCACCGTGCGAGGAAGGAAGACGCAAGGAATCTGTAAAACTGAAGTTAGGAAGGGGGTATGGGGGAGAGAGGCGTTAATTAGAGAAAGGTCGCCTCCCCGAGCCTAAGGGACTAGGCAGCAAGAAACCTGTAAAAAGGATTTTTAAAAGGCACAGACAACTGGTGAGGAAGGGGGAAAGGTTTTTATTTTCGATACGGGAGGGGGAGCCTCTAGCCGACGACCGAGTAACCGTCACTCGGACGAAGAAGAAAGAGAAACGATCAGAACGTGAGGCGAGGTAGGGGTAGAAGGGAGGGGGAGTCGGGTAACCCTCGTCGTCCTAGGGGGAAGGAAAAAATGAAGAAAGTCGACGCCTGCGAAGATCGTCCAAGCACCTTTAAAAGGAACGACAAAAAGGGAAGGGGAGAATACCCACTAATCAGAGGACAGAGGGGTGGAAGGGCGTCTGTTTGCTGGTAGGGAAAGGCGGGACCCTCGAGTTATGCTGCTCATCTAGCGCCACAGGAGGGAAAGGATAAAGCTTTGGAACGAGAAGAAGTGAAAATGTACATACCGATCCTCTTCTTCAAAACCAAGGCCGAAGTCCCACTCCACAACCGGACGCGACGCTACCTTAACTGGATTCTTGTTGGGACAGAGAAGAAGAACGTCAAAAAAGGGGAAGAGCTTCAAAACGCCCTTGGGGAAGAAAAAGGAAGCTCCCCAATCAACAAAAAATCCTCATTGAAGGGACAGACGTTCCCGAGGGTTCTCAACAACATCCAGGTAAAAAAGTTTTTTGGGGGTACATCGATGCTGGGAAGAGGGGTGGGAGACAAAATTCTAACTGGGAATTAACTTACCTACAGGGGTTCCGAACTTGACGGGGGGGATCACCGCGAATAAAGGAAGATTATCCAATAATTCTAGAAAAAGATGAAGCAAAGGCCCCATATAAAAGAAAAAAAAGGGGCATTGAGAAAGAGAAACAGTCCTGCCTTGTACGTGTGGAAGAGAAGTGCCGTGTAAGGAGGGGAAGGGAAGGCATTTGGGAAGGCCCCGAAACCCATAAAGAGCACAGGAGTCCTCTATCGGCGTGCGCCAAATTAGTGAAACCGCGAGAAAGGAAAAATCACTTTCGCCCATCGGTTCAATTAGGGAGAAACCAACCTACCGCATCATCACATGGTAGACAAAACAAATGCTGAAGTCGTGGCAAGGGAAACGAAGGATAGTAATCGCGGGTCGGAGCAACTTGAGTACTAAAAAAAACATGAACGCAGAGCGTGGGCCCTTTTTCTCGCTGGGATGGGAAGGTATGGATGGGCGTGAGCAGGACACTTAATGCCGGTCTCGAGGTCGAAAAGCCCGTCTTATCAGGGTGGCCCATCGGGAATAAAAAAGATCACAAGGAAAATCCAGGCCTCGGGTTGGGCATAAAGTCCGGAGAGATCATTCAAATAGTCCAGTTTCAAACTGGGGATCGGAAATCAAGCCTTGGTAAAAAAAGAGATCGGATGCGCAGCGAAGTCTCTAAAACGCGACCTGTTTAATCGCAAGTAGATAGTTTTTCAGACGAGGAAAAGGATCGTCATCCCTCAAGAAAGAGCCACCAAAACACCCTAGGGCACTGAAAGCTAAGAAAAGTTGTATAACGAAAGGGGTCTGAAATGAAATGTCCAACCCAGAACGCAATAACTGACTATCTAAGGAAAAGGGGGGGCTTGGTCCAATGTGAAGGGGAAGAGCACTCAAACCAGGGCAACTCCTTAAGAAAAATGTGGTGCGAAGTCTAAAACACCACCAATCTTGGAGGAGGGGGGGGGCCGGAAAAGGGGCAGACCGCTATTACAAGGACCATGAAATGCGGAAGACCCATCACCTAACAGGAGAGAGATTGGTTCCAACGGCCGAGATCAAATGGGGAGGAGGGGTCAAAAAATAAAGGATGAGAAAAGGTCACTGGGAAAGGACAAAAAAAACGGCCCTCGAAGATCTCAAACAAAATAGGAAGGAAAAGAGATCGATGAGGCGGTACGTGAAGGTTCCACAGCATGAAGGGTTATGTCACTACTTCAGAGGGATCAAGCCCCGAGAAGGGTCCGGGCAAGGGGAAACATCTCTCAAATAAACGGACATTCGGAGCCGAATAACCGAATGATGGCCGTGTAATTCGAGGGAGCAACCCTAAGGTTAGAGGGCACTGACCAGTTGTGGACTATCGGGGGGATCAACCAAAGGTGTCATCTTACGGTGGAAAAGTTGGAGCCTCTGTGAACCGTATTAACTGACCTGTCTCAAGATAAATATTAGGGGTGTAGGGGGGGTGTCCAGGGAAATGTAAGAGGTTTTATCTTAGACATACAGATTCGGAGAGATTAGGGGGAAAGAAGGCGCTGCGGGGGGATGCGGCGCGGTGGGGGATGGAAAGGCGAGAAATGTTTCCTGGCTTAGAACAGAAGCCGAAAGGGGGAAAGAGAAAAGTCTCAAGGGTTGCCCGGGTCTAATGCCAATACTGCAGCCAAGTGCAAATCATGCGTGAGGCGTTGAACGCAAACCCCGAAAATTAGGCCGAGGAGCCGCAGGAAGTGAGAAAACACCATGGAAAGCTGAATGTCATAGCCAAGGGCCCATACAATCCCGATTTTGTCCTGTCTTGGAAAAACAGACGGGGGGATGGGGGCGAGGGGAAAAAAGGAAATACACGCGAGAAAAAGAAAGAAAGAGAAGCAGTTGATGAGACGGAGCCGAGAATTCGCACGCGGAACTCATAAGGGGGCCAACCTGTTGAAATGGGGGGGGGTGAACTTCAAAATGAACCGCTTCTCTCATGAGACTTCAAAGAGCAGGTCACCTTAAGGTAGAAGCCAGATATATAGACTAAAGTCTCCAGGGCTTGTGGTAGGGCATGAATAAACGAGGGGGCAGGAAGGAAGAGAGGGGGGAAAAAGTATAGGAATCTACCACAACTAACTCAATGCAAAGAAAGGCTAGAAAAACGGATAATTGCGATGGCTAGAGGTGGACGAATGGGTTCTTCCCCTGTCTGTTTATGAACGTCGGAAGTCGCTGATTGGGCTTCGAAGTCAAAGAAAATTCAGTCGGAGCAGAATATTGAAATGACGAGGGTAGCCAAAAATTCGGAGGAGTAATCGATTTGGGGGGGGAAAACAGAAAGAAAAGGGAACGTCATGAAAAAGAAAATAAAGGATGGTCGTTGGCGGTTAGGGGGGATCAATCCTTTTTAATGGAAGCGGAGGGGGTAGAGGAAAAAAAATACACATGGGTGCGGGCCGTAGGACCGGAAACCCGCTAAACAATCATATTCGTGGTCCGTTATGTTTAGGCCTGGGACGGGAACCGGGGGGGATTGCAGCTGAGAGTACTTAAAAAATTTTAAACGTCTCTCTTTGAAACAGAATGGGACCTCCTCACTCCTTTTTCAGAGAGAAAAGCACTAACCGGCGAGTGGAATCAAAAAAGAAAAACCGAATATGCTAAAGCGGGGGCCCGATATCGTTGCGGGAAGGAAGAGTGGGTCTTGTCACTTGGACAGCAGAGTTGGAACTAAGCACGAGCGAGGGAAGAAAATATTACAAAAAAGGGGGGGCGCAACCAGAAGCCAAGGGAACACGCCTGCACGGTATTCGGCTTAGCCTGCGAGAGAGAAGGAAAAGACGGGGGCAGGAAAGAAGTTCCGAGGGCTCCAGAAACAAGGAAAAAAAGTAACAAACAGGAACATTGGCAAACTGCCGAAACAGGGGGAAAAAGGGCGCAACAAGACATCCCTGCTCACGGTTTTAACTGCTGGAATAGAAGGGAAAGCAAGGAATTCAGCGAATTAAGAAATCGTCAAACCATAAAAGACGAAAGAAGGAAACAAATCCCCCAGGGAGGAGTGTACTCTCGCGGTTCTTCATTTCAAGGGGAGACAAACATAGGAGGATCGTGAGGAGAACGGATGGTGGAACGGGGAAGGCAGAGGGGAGAGAAGAATCTAAAAGCGGATTAAGGGGGAAAGCAAGTACTCCGGGTTTGACGCCCTACTAGATCAAAATCCACCAGGCGCCGAGAAGGCAGTCTATCTGCGAACATCCCACCGCAGGTGCATTGGCACCACGGAGAAAAAAAAGAGGAAAGAGAACCGACCAAACTGGGCTTCACTTCAAAAACGGCAATGGGGTGAAAAAAAAGAGGGCTCTCCGCCGAACGTTGGAAAGAAGTTGAGAGAAAACGTCAACACTGCACAGACGACCTTTACGTCATCTCTGTGGGGATTGTGCGGAAGGGAAGGATAGAGATACGCCGAGCATCTAGAACAGCCGCAAGGGGGAAAAAGGGGCTTTAACTGGCACCAGGGTGATCCTGTAAAGAGGTAACCTGCCGATACATTGGACTGAAAGCGAAAGAAGAAAAAGAAAGAAGCATCAAAGCCCCATGCAAGAAAGAGGTCCAGAGCGTCAAAAAATCAAACCATGGAAAAATGGGAATGTCGGTTGGAAATCCAGACAAGTTGATGATTCTAGCGATGGACAGGGGACTTGAGCATACGATGGAAAAGAGAAAAAAGGGGGGTCTAGGGTGTCTCAAAGATGCCCTGGCAAATTACCGTCGGGGGTCGTGAAGCATAGAAAGGAGTAGTCCGAAACGCAACTGAGCTCATACAGCAGCTATAGATCATTCTGAGAATACCTCTTTAACAGCTTGAAACGAGTTTCGCGGTGGGAAAAAGTGACGGCGAGGCTAAAAAGGAAGGGGGAGGTCGAAAGCACCACTGCTAAACTTCGGGCTCTAGCTGGCGAATAAAAAATGCGGACTTCAGAGCTAGAGCAAACACACACCAACTTCGGATAGGAAAAGAGAGATTCTTCTCGAAGAAGACAAATGTCGTGAGGCAAGACGTAAAAAACCGCCGCCGCGTGGATCTTTCTGGAACTGGAAAGACTTTAGCGTCGAACGAAACTGGAGAAAAAAGACTCTTCCAAGCTAAAGTGTGAGACAACGCCGGGAATGAAACGTTGCTCTTAGGAATCTCCTAGTCCCTGTCTGAAAAGAACAGGTTAATTTTGCCGACAAGAGGAGCCAAAAAGTTACAGCCTGGGGACATGCCGTAACTGGAGAAACCAAGAGAGCAGAACAACAAACCGGATTGAACAAAGAAGGCCAAGGGGGGAACTAACCAATGGTTTAATTGCCGAACTCGGACCTCCGCCCCAGGGGAAGATAGGGAGGCTCTCAAGTTCTCGGAACGGGAAAAGGGGGAAAAACGACTTTTGGACCGGCCAAGGATAAAATAAAAAAATGACGACGATACTACCGGAGACAACGTGCTTCATGGCGAGATTTCGGCGTATCGCCAGGAGATAGGCCGCAAGAAAAGAGGGGGGAACGTTGGCGAACTGCAATTGTGAATTGATACTTCTTATAAAAGTTCTGCGATGATAAGCGTTTTGGGGAACCGTTTGATCACCATGGACGGAACAAAAACACATCGTCATAGATAAGGGGTCCGGAGGAAAGGGACGCCGGGAAATGACCTGCTTAGGCGGGTTCCCCATAAAACGTCCCTTAAATTAACGCCCTGGGGGGGAAATGCCAGGAGACGTATTAGACGAAACCTGAGGAAGGGGGAAAGGGGGTTCCAAGATGCTCTGCCAAATATCCGCCTGAACGTAATCATTGACCATACTTTTCGATCCCCAAAGAAAAAAAGGAGAAAGATAAAATCTAAAAAAAAGGGACATTCAAACGTGCGAAGAGGACCAGAAGTCATTGATCTTCTTGGAGGTGTTTGTAGGAGGGGTAGGGGGGGTAATCCTAGTCAACGTAGACGGGGGGGGAATCCTGAGGGAAAGAGCAAGATCGGGAGGAAACGCGGGGAAGTCTTTAAGTTTCCGGCCAGACAACTGTTACAGGACGTTTGATGTAGGTTTGTTGTCGCTTGCGGGGGGAGCCCAGCAAAAGCGCAGAAGAGGGATGGAAGCCTTCCAAAAAACACAGGCTCCGCAGCGAAAAAACCGTTAAGCGAGGTCATTTGTAGAAGGGCCGTTGTTTAGGCCGCGAAAACCTCCGAAAACGGGAATTCTATTGGAACAAGGGAAGACGCGAGAGCGCCCTCAGGGCCACTCGCACGTAGCAAAGGGGGAAAGAAAAAGGATTCCTCCCCAGTCGCTCTAAGGGAACCTCAAGCTTCAACAAGATGCCCGGTCTTTAGGGGGTGGAGAACTTTCTCTCAAAGCGTTAAGGCGGGCGATCTCCACCGGCTTGATATTGCACATGGGCCGCTCGGCCGACGGACTGGGGATACATAAAGGAAAAGAAGAGAACTTGAAAACAAGGTGAAGAACCACTCCACCATAAAAGACGCGCGCTACAGGATGTTATCTGGGCGTAGAGAAGGCACACTCATCACAGGTGTAATACGCTTACACCGGACAGGGGATAAGGCCACCGGATCACCACCAGAAAAAAAAAAAGAGAAATGACATTGGGGTCACATTGGAAAAAACCAATTCATTCCCAGCCTGGTCAAAAAGTCCTTGAAAAAAAATGTTGGGCGCAATCTTGAGAACCTGAAAATGAGGTCGGCAAAGATGAAAATTTGACAAGAGCATCAGAAAAGAATCGTAACGTAAAGGAGAAAAACCCGACCAGGGCTCCACCTATTCGGGCAAACTAGCCCCTCGCCGCGAAGGACCTCATTGGCACGTCCAGCCTGGAAAAAAGGGTCAAATTTGGGACGAGTAAAAGAATGCCGGAAGCGGGGGGGGAGAAGGAAGGGGCAAGAGTGTGTTTCCTTCAGCAGAAAAACCACGGAGCAGTGAGTCGAATCTCTGCCTGCAAAAAAGAAATTGAAGGGGAAAACACGCGAAACTATTGCAGATGAGAAAGAATTGGGGATCGACCCACTAAAAAGAGAACAGGGGCAGCAAGGGAAACGGGAAGGGAAAGTGGACGACGAGTCGGTAGGAGAGCATCGCGAGCGGGCAAGGGGTGTCGCGACGAGTTCTGTCATTTCGTCGCCTCTCCGTCTACGGAAGGGGGCAAACGCAGAATTCATGTACTAAATGGGGCCAAGGGCTAGCAAGAAGCAGAACCTGGGGGACCGTGGTCTCCCGGTCCCAGGAGTCCCATGCAGGAATAAGGAGGTGTGTTGCTTACGGCGCACCGAAAATCAAAAACAGAAGGAGACAAGGGCTGCTCTGCGTGGATCAGGAAAAAGAGAGTGGGAATCGAAGGGGGCGGACGATGGGGACTCGCCGTAACCCTGCTCGCTGGGTATACAACACCAGAAAACCGCCCTAAAACGCGCGCAAAGGAATCAACTGCAGCTAAGAATAGGTGGAGAAAGAAAATGCTCTGGGGGACATGCGAGATGGACCAAAAAAACCTCCAGAAACGCCGAACTAGAAACGACTTCAATTTAGGGTGCCCAGAGCCGCAAAAAAAATACAAGGGAAATCCTAGCTGACAAAAGGGAGCCGATCGAGCAAAAATCAAAAGGAGGAGGCCCTCGCATAAAAAAAAAAATTGAAAAAAAGAATTGTTAATGACGGCAAAGAAAACACGGGGGGTGGATGAGAAAAGGGGGGAAAGGGGAAGGAAATGTGGCAGGGGGGATTTCCAGAAGACGAAGCACTTCATGCTTGGAATGACGAAAAAACGTTGTCCCTCGCACTATCTCTCACCACAACAAAAGAGGGAAAAGAAAGGGAGGAGAACACGAGGGGAAGTACCTTCCACAGCAAGTGATGGACTGTAGAGAGATCCCCAGCACCGTTTTTGAAGATCGGCAAACACGGGACTAGAGCACTCCCAAAGGGCGTGATTAGCCGAATGCACAATCGGAAATGGATGGATTCAAAAAAGGTCATGACTCCAGAAGGATGACTCGTACTCAATTTGGGGGGCGGCGGCGAAAAACAAAGGTGGGAAGCTTAAGTATTGGGAAGGGTGAGGCGATGTAAGAAAGCTGAAGCCCGTTTCTCAAAGAGTCGGCGTATTGAGGATGGTTTGTTGGGGGGACATGATTAAGATGGTAGACTGTAAGGACACATGTAGGAAGAGCTTCATCGTCGCGGAGGGGAAGGGCGTGCGGGGTATCGCTAAGGAAGAACAGTTTAGAAGCAACGCCGACAGTTCGAAAAACTTCTCGTTGGAAAGGAGGGATGAAAAAACGAAAGCCCTTGCAGAGAGTGATGCGATGGCCCCAGACGAAAAAAACAACACTAATTGACGTCCAGAATATCCCTCAGACAGCTCAAACAAGGTCCAGAGGGGGAGGGGGGGTGGCTAGAAGAAGTGCCATAAAGATCGACCTTCCTGTAGTTCAAGTACACGAGACGGAGTAGAAAAAGAACTCCATAACTACGGCTGCAAAAACAAGTCTCTATAAAATTCGCCGAGGAATCAGGAATCTCGAGTTAGTCACCGAAAAAGAGGCAGAAGGGGGGTCTCTGGTTCGAGGTGGTACTTACCTTAACCTCTGCGCCAATGCGCCTTCAGAGAAGAGCTCTCTGGTCACCGGTGAACAACACGGGTAAGACTAATGCTCCCAACGAGTTTGGTTGGAAGGGGAAAAAAAAGTTAAAGTACATGAGCATTCTGGAAATCTGCCACAACTCACATGCCAGGATGGGAGAAAAGGGTCCAGAAGACCAATATGAGGCGTCTGCCTATGGAGATTTGGTCAGTTCAGGGGGGCGAGCAAAGGGGTAGGTTGATAATGAGGAATCAGGAGTCACGAGTCAAAAACTTCCTTCACGAAGCCGAATATCAGGTCCTAGAAAAAGGTTTTCCAACAGGTAAAATCGAATGTTGTGACCAGGCACAAGAAGGGGAAAAAGGAAGGGAAGAAGGAGAAAGGAGGGGGCGGGGAGGAGCTCAAGGGTTAAACAAAGAGGGTTGGAAGGAGGAACACCTTTTAAGCATTTCAGTATCCGGCACCTGCTAACGAAGCAGCTGGAAAGCTTCCGGAGAGAAGGGGGGGAAGGTCTACCGCGGTACAGCTGAGAAAGTATTTACCCATTTTCAAAAATCAGCGAGGTCCAGGGGGGAAAGAACCAAGCAGGCGTTATTCAGTCACTAAGAGAAAAGTTATAGCACACCAAGAAATCCGAAACTTGAAAACGAATGCTGGGTCAAGGAGGTTTGGTCTTCATCGCTGTCGTGCCACAATGTCAACTATGGACGAGTTCGCGATCAAGAAGATCACTAAGGAAAAACGAGGACGCCGATGGTACAACGACAACAAAAGAACTCCCTAAGCAAAGGCACTTTTTATGCACTTAGGCCTGCGCTTGAGGAAAAAAGGTACAAGGACGACTAGAGCAGCTATTCCTAGGGATCAGAAAAAAAGCGACTACAAAACGGCAAAACTGCAAAATTTGGAAAGGTGAAGCACCTAAGGAAAGAGAAAGGGATTAAAAAAAGGTCTCCGCCTCATAAGAAAATATACTATGACGCAAGGATCAAAGAAAGAAGAACCTGCACCACCAAATCCTCAAAGTCTTAGCTGCAGCCTCTCAATGGGGAGAGGCAAGGGGGGGGGGAAAAAAACAATCGATTCGTGAGCTGAAGGGGTCGCTGCAGATAACTGCAACGTGCTCTCAGAGGTGATTCTTGCAAGCAAAAAAAGTAACTCCTTTTGACAGACGAAAAGACTAGATGAGAAGGGGGGGGGGGAAAAAAGGTCGAACATCATTTCGTAAACGAAAAGGGAAAAAAAATCCGCCTTTTCCATTCCCGGCGGAAAAGGAATCAAGTCATTACTCCGACTATGGGCAAGTGGTCTGTCAATGAAAAAAAACGTTTTCAACGGAGGAAAGAAAGAACGTCATTGGGGAAGGTAGAACCCCACTGCCAGAAGGGAAAGGACGTCATCCCTTTGTGATGACCGAATCTGTCTCGAAAGTCCGAGCATCGAAACATGCCGCCTGTGAAAGACCTTTAGCGTGGGGAAAAAAAGGGATAACTTTGAAGGATGGACACCGTCCTGCATATCCGTACAGCGACGAGAAAAAGAAGCTCCTTAAGCATCCCATGCAGGGGGAGGTCCATAACCGTTCGGGCAAGCACAAATGGGAAAACGGGGAGGTCTTTGTAAAAGAGGAACAGTGCTGATAGAGAGTGGAAGGGGAAGAAGAGAAGGAAGTACCGTCTAAACAAGGCAAGCTGGTGGCCCGATGCAGGAGAGTCAATGACAGGGAGGGATTCTGATTCGGGACTATAAATGATATTCGGAAGAAACGTGCTGCTATGACGCGGGTCTTAAAAAATCCAGGGAAAGTAAAACATTGAAGGGGGAGGATAACGACGCTAACAGTTCAGTCGAACGCTCCACTAATCAAAAACTGCTTCGGGCTCTACGCTCGGGAACGAAATTTGCGGACTTCAGA
>Ga0179591_1328065_pt1 | contig 13295 bp, 15 predicted proteins | sample CZOMad2_1_08_16f_FD_182891 | JGI IMG/M metagenome (GOLD analysis project Ga0179591, IMG submission 182891) | Vadose zone soil fungal communities from Angelo Coast Range Reserve, California, USA - CZOMad2_1_08_16fungal (PacBio error correction) | ecosystem: Environmental > Terrestrial > Soil >...
AAATAGGTGACTACATCAGGCCCAGCGAGAGAGTTGGTAGCCCGCAAAAGGGGCGGTCTTCAGGATCATAGAACCGCCGAGGACTTCAGATGACGATCCGGGAAAAAGAAAGGAGGGGGGGGACAAACTTGTCCATCCTTCTATGTACCGGGGAAGCTAGCTATTGCGAGGACTTGCAAGGTCAAGGAGGGGAAGAAGGGTATGTATCCGTCAACAAAAAGAGGAGCGATCGTCTGAGGGCTTCTCAAAAAAAGGGCTAGTGGCGCTAGAGCAAAAAATTTTTCCTTGACCACCAGTATCTCGGCATGAGATAGAAAAGAAGGAATGTCGGCCAAGAGAAAGAAACCAAAGGGTGGAAGATTTCGGGTGAAAACGGATCTCGAAAGGCAAGCTTTTTTTTCTCATTGAGGGAAGACCCGTACCTTTAAAGGGATGCCAGGGGTGAGAGGGGAGTGAAAAAGAGACGGATAAAGGCGCGTTGGCCCAGAGTATTTCGTCATCACTGAAAAATTACGGCGAAGGGGTCTGACCTTGTGGGGGGAGGAAAAATGATGGGGGTGTTAATTCTTTAGGGGGCGTGAGGGGGACATTCAAAAGGGGGAAGGGGTTCCCTCATCCTCCAACTCGGGTTCATGAAAGACTGGGTTTCTTCAAAGGGTTTATTATCTACTCAAAGAAGGAATTCTCTGTTAATCAAGGGCTTAGGGACGCTTGCTTCAAGCATAGCTTGCATATCTACGAAAAAAAAGGTACGTTCTTAAAAACGCGGCGTGAAAAGATCCGAATAGAGAGGGGGGTCGCCAATATACCTCTAAGGTGGGGGCTGCAGAGGAGAGGAGCTTGCTTGAGGGGTCGAAAACCCCTTCTTTTAAGAGCAGCCATTCAGGGGTCTCTCGGACGCGGAAGGAAAGGGAATCTTTCGTTGCTGGGGAAGAAAAAGAGGGGCTATCAAAGAAAATTATTGCACGGGGAGTGTGCCTCTGCCGTATGGGAAAAAAGCGCCGATAAAGGGTTTCGTAGAGAAAAAAGAGTACGATACTGGGGAAAAACGTACTTGAAGGGGCAACGTTCGAAAAAGGCAAAATCACTTTCTGATCAGGAGGAAGGCGCCAAATACGACATTTTGTGGACTAGGACTATTCCGGGGAAAATGTGTGCACTTCTCCAATTCCAGAAAAAAAAGTGAAAAAGTGTCGGAGGGATTGGCGAGCAAACATGGGGGAGAGCGCTTCGAGATCAGGAGAGATTGAAGGGGGGGAGAGGTACCTCCAGGTCTGTCTACCTAAAAGAAGGGGGGGAGATAAGGAAGTCTCGATGAAAAGGTGGGGTGTGAAGCCCATAAAAAGGAGAAGACCTTCAAAGGGAGATGGGCGATCCCAATCATACTCTAACGAAAGGGGGAAACTTCCCTTTCACCGGGAAAAGCACGGTTGGGGGGAAGGGGAGAAGAAACGAAGTCCATTCACTCAACCCAAATATGATTTAACGAAGACAAAGCGAGGAAAGTCTCTCAACAAAAAAGGTTAGGATTAGAAAACGCCTCTGAGAATATTCTTTCCTGAAAGGGGGGTGCATGTGAAGGATTAAATCGTCCGGCAAAGGGGAAAGGCTTTGGCCGGTTCAGGGGGACCGTCGTAACGGGAGAGAGAAGATTGGGAGGACCTCTCCGCCCTTGGCAAGAAAAAGAAAAAAAAAAAAAAAAAAAGAAGAAAACAAAAAAAAAAAAGAGAAAAAAAGAAAAAAAAAAAACAAAGAAAAGAAAAAAGGAAAAAAAGAGAAAACAACAAAAAGAAAAAAAGTGAGAAAAAACAAAAAAAAAAAAAAAAAACAAAAAAGGGAAAAAAAAAAACAAAGAAAAAAAAAAAAAAAAGACCCACAGACAAAACAAAAAAAGAGAAAAAGAAAAATAAACCCCCAAAAAAAGAAAACTCGGAAAAGAGAATAAGATACAAACCGAAAAGCAAGGAAAAAAAAAAAAAAACCGGAAAAATAAGGGTAAAACGCTAAAAAAGGGAAGAAACAAAAAAGAAAACAACTGTGCACCCAAACCAGTATAAAAACAGCGTATGTCTCTTAAGGCTTTTCCCAAACGTAAGAGGATCTTTCTTCCAAGAAAGAAACACAACGGCTTTGCGGAAAACATCACAGTCCTCCACGGCATATCTGCCTCTTCAACGAGAGCCCCTCTAAAGGAACAAAACCATGACGACCGAAAGCCGCAGCTTCCTCCTCTACGGGGAGAGTGTCGAATGGGAAGCATGTGGAAAAATAGTCATGCAGGCTCCATAACAAAGGAGACTAACTTTAGCGGGCTTGGGGAGCGGAACTAGGCTTTTGGGATCCATCTTAGCAAAAAGAAAAGGGGAATCCAAAGGAAGCACACCCAATTGCCTAGAAGGAGAGGGAGGGGGGGAAAGACTTCCCAATCACGTCTAACTGTGAAAGTAGTAATAGAGAGAAAAAGAGACGCCAACATCACCTCCTCACGGGAGAAAAAACGCGGCACTCAGTGGAAAGATTACTTGGCTGGAGAAAGAGGGACGGTCCACGTAAATGGTGTAAGACCCAATCTATAACAGAAGGACGGCTTCTCTAAATGGGCTTAATGAGTCGAGAGAAAGGCAGAGAGAATAGAAGATTTCAGAGAAGCCGGAATGCGGATAAGAAGGCACGCTCTTCTGAGCTCCGCGTCCCAACGGAAAAACAGAGAAGGAAAAAACAGTGGTTGCGTCTCTCATGAGGGTGGGGGGGGGGGGGGGGGAACAAAAAGGCCAGAATCTGTTCATCAAAGAGTGGGCTGCGTGCACAAAGGTCGTTTCAGACAAGAAAAAAAGGGCCCGCCTTCAGGGGATCGGGGGCGAATACACAGTTAAAGGTCTACTTCTCCTTAATCGGCAAAAGAAAGGGGGAAGGGCGGCAAGGACTTGGCGAAACGAGAGGAAAAGCCTTAGGAAGCAATTGCAATCCGCGACGGAGATCTGAAACGGTGGGGCCCCGCAATGTTACTTTTCGGAAAGCCTTCGACCATCCAAAAAAAAAAAGGTTATATATAGGGGGGGAAGAAGAGGACGAATACGAAATAGTCACGAAGGGCGGAGCGCTTAGAATCTAGAGGGACGTTAAGAAAAAAAAGGACGGGCCATTCCCTTTTGACCTTACAAATTCGGGAAAGGATAATGCGAGCTCCAAGAAACGCTAGCTCAGCGAGGAACTTCAGCCGGTTGCAGTTAGGGAAAGCCAGCACGTATGCTCCAAAAGTGCCGCCTCAATTCCTGGGAAAAGAGCCGGAAAGAGGAAAAGGGATGAAAGGTGCCATTTCCTCGTCGTCATCTGCGCATGGAAAAAAGAGGGGTGAAAAGAAGGAATCCTGGAAGGTCTAAAAATCTGGGATTATCTTCTTAATGGGGCGATGTATTCAACTCAAAGGCAAAACAACAACAACTGGGAGAAGGGAGAAAGAGATTCATTATCTTACTACGGAGCCTCTCCGTCACAAGCTGGGGGTCATGGGTCACTCAACCTTACCTTACGAGGAAGGGGCTTCTCACCCGCAAGTGCGGTGGGGGGAAAGATGACGATCTAGTAAAAAAGCAAAAAGGGTCCAAATCCTCTCTTCTATTGCGAAGAAAGAAGGCGGCCTGGGGATGTGGAGAGACTTTATGGTCAAGCCAAAAATGAAAGGTGCTCGCTTGATCCAGGCAAAAATTCGCTGCTCTGGATTCTAAAGAAGGGCACTATTTTTGAAAGAAAACCATAGGGAAGGATTATATGGGGGCGAACACGTAACATGAAGAGAAGCGCGCTCCAAGTGGGCGAAGGGGGACTTATCGCCGAGGAATAGGGACCCGTTAATCCTCTTGAGGCAATGGGGAGGGCGCAGTTGATACCCGTACCTGGAAAGATCAAAAGGATCGGCTTGCAAGGGAAAGAAAAACTATGCGCGCGGGTGAGGACGTTCGAAAGCAGTTTGGTAAAGCACTTGTCTTTCCGGGGGGAGAACGAAGTAGCCCGAAGTAATGTTGGGGGAAAGGGAAAAACCCCTTCTAGCCGGCTGTGAATCGTTTGGTAAAGGAAAGGGAAATTTCGCTTAACTTAAAAGCAGCCCGGAAGCGTGGGTGGGACAGCGTTCTGCGCGAGAAAGGGGGCAGGAAAAATTGCGGGGGTAAAAACGGTTGAAGAGAGGGTTGCTCAGTTCTTGGGGGACGGAGGCGCAGAAGGGGTCTCGACACGCGGAAAGAGTGGAGAGGGTCCAAGGGGAAGAAAAGCGAGGCATCAGAAAGACCTTATCTTGTCCACCCCGAAGCGACTCAAATGCCCTTTCTGGAGGGAAAAGTGAAGAATGACTTTGTCGTTGGGAAGAAAAAAAGACGTGACCGAAAGTGGGAAAAAGTAAGAAATAAAGTTCATTAAGACGTCTAAGCGGGTCGTCTTTGGCTGTTTAGAAATCTCTTAACCCGCTTGGGAGGGGCAAACGGGTGGCACTCTTTCCTATTCCAAAAAGAGGCAATTGGGGGTCAGTACAGAAGAAAAGGCAATGACCGAGACTTGGTGGGTTTTGGCTTAATCAAGGAACAAAAAGCAGATATCACCGTGTGCGTGAGGGGGAACCTGCCTCGAAGGGAAGTCTAATGTTGGAAGGAACTTATCTATTCTTTTGAGGTGTGCACTTCGACGGATCGGCAACACAGGAGGGAAGGATATGTCTTTCGGAGGGTTTGGGAGAATCGTACAAGAGCGTCTGGAGATTCTAGTCAGGGAGCAGGATTATAAGAAATGCGTTGTTCAGCGAACCAGTTGTGGGGGATAAGGAGAGACCCTCTCGATGTACGTGGCCAGAGGAAGAGAAATCAATTTTAAAGCCCGTCACACTTGGGAGGGGGGCTATCTCCAAAGGAGGGGCATACTCTACGGAAGGAAGGGAAACTTCCCTTCGAATTTCGCAAAGCAAGGGGGCCTGCTATAGAAACCTCCAAGTAGACAAATATTAATTCAAGGCAAAGCTAAAGAAGAGAAGAACAACAACTGATTATTATGAAAAGAAAGAGGCAGGATCTCTTTGCTTCTGACATGTTTGATTTTCCTTAGACGGAGGGGAAAAAGCGGTTCTGGGGGGGATTGAATGTAAGGCGACGCATTCTTCCGTCGATTGATCGGAGACTGCCACTTGCGGGATGCCATAATGGCGAAAAAAACGTTCTTCTTGTCCCAAGGAGACGGGTCTGCCGCGAACACTTGAGGGGGGGGGACGTCACAACTAGAAAGGTGAAAGCCTGCCGGAAGGAAGTCGACTAGGGAGGGGAAGCTCTCTAGAATGTTTTGCCAAAACCCATGAAAAAAGATCCTCCGCATCTTCCGAAGGAATGTTGAGTGGAATAATCTAAGCACCGCAGAAAGACTGCAGGAGGACTCCAAGCAATGTTCTCAGCACTCCTGGTCTCTAACTTTATAGGTTTGCGCCGATCGACCTCTTAGGGGAAGGGTACGGAGTATTTTGATGGCAGAAACATTTAGCCGTTTCGGGAAGAGGCCCAATCACGTCTACCGTGACCAGGGCTCTCCATTGGATCCTCACGGGAAGAGACCTCGCAGACCTGGAGAAGGCTTCTCCTCTTCGGAAAGGGGGGTTTTTCAGAACATCACAATGGTGCAAATTAAAGGAGGCGTCGTATCTCTCTTGGGAAAAAACGCCGGAAGTCGAGAAAAAAAGAAAAGTATGGCCCGACGAAAACAATTCCGGAGAACCAGCGTTGATTGCACTCGAGGAGGGAACCGTAGGCATTCACATTTTTTGCAGAAAAGCTCCCAAACAAACCCACGGAGAAAAAAAAAGGGGAACCTGTTCAGCAACCAGGGCGGGAGGCTGGGCAGTTAAGTTAAGAAAGGGGAAAAACGGCCCCTCCTTCACAAAAGAGAAAAATACACAGGCAAAAAAAGACTCGGAGAGGAGAATGCCCGTAATCAGAGAAAGGCCTGCGCATAACAGGCTTTTCGCACGAACCGCTCCTATCTTCTCATGGGAGCCCGAGCAAATTTGAGAGGAAAAAAGGGGGGGACTGTTCTTCCAGGGCAAGGAGGGAAGCCCCCAACTCGGATCAAAGAGCAATCAGGGAGAAAAATACTAGGAACCTGCAGCGTCTTTTGTCGCCATGGGGAAAGGAAGGCCGGATCCCAGAGGGGTGCAGGAACAAGAGGGAGGGCCGTGCAGAATTGAGAAAAAAGGAAGGCAGAGAAAAAGTTTTGTTAGGGGAAAAAAGGGGTGAAAATCGGAGGGAGCCTGTTTTAATTTGGGGCCATCGGCGACACCGCCGAGCGGAAGCAGGAATTCCGAATAGATCGCTCTCACCCGCAGGACATAGAATTGATTTGACAAGTTTGGGAAGGGGGGAACTGCGCCAAGGAGAACGTCCCGGAAAAAAAAAGGAGGAAGCAAGGAAACGTATCGCGGTAGAAAAACCGTCTATGGATCTCTGTCGAGAGGAGGAAAGGTAAGTCAAAGGATAAGGGGCTCTCTCTAAAAGAGGGAGGGAGGAAAGAAAGGTTGTCATCTCCCAAAGAAGGGGAAGTCGCTCATCCGAAATGTTTGGAAAAGGACCGGATCGGTAAAGGGGGAAATTCGCAGCCAGACGCAATGAAGATAGGGGGAGGCCCATCCTTCTATTTACAGGGAGGATCGATGAAGGAAGTGCGGCGTGGCACTGAAGGGGGAGCCTACGGGAATCAAGCACCATTCAACCAGAGTATCCTCTTTAGCAATAGAACGGCCTTGGCTCTACGGGAAAGAAACGGAAATGTCCCCATCGTCATGGCGGGGGAATCCGGAACTTCGAAACAAGGTATGGCGAAGCGCGAGGGAGACGGTGTTACTATTGGAGGGGAAAAATGCGCGATATCGAAAGTTTTGGCGAAGGGGCGACCCCCCCGCTCAGGGGACGTGAAAAGAAGATTACGCCTCACAGGGGGGGAGGGTCTTGCTAAGGCGAGAAAGGAGAAGCGGTTGAAGATGCATGTTATGGAGAAGAAGGGGACCGCGATTACGGGGGTCGAGCGACCTTTTTAAGGGGAAAAAAGCAAAAGTAAGGGAACGGAGGGGAAAGGGCGGCGTCGGTGCGTGATGAAAGAAAAAAAGGGTCGCTGAAAACACGCTTGGGGGGGGGGAAAACAGCGTTTCTCGCTAGACAAGGCGTGGTGATTAGGGGCGAAGTGAATTCAGGGGGGAGGAAGGGCTTGTCTCGGGCCGAAAGGGGAAGAAGGCACAGAACGGGCGAAAGGATTTTCTTTCGGCCAGCAAGAGGATGCGCTTCAATCGCCTGAGGGCGCGGAAAAAAAGAGAGAGACGAAGAAAGAAAAATAGGCAGTTAATAAAGGCGTTCTAAACCAGGAGGGGCGCGCAAACGCAGAGAAAAAAGGTCGCTCTTCACGATGAAAAAGGGGGAAAAAGGTGCTTTTGCTCACGAAGAAGATTACCAGCTGAATTTACGAGGATGGCGGGATCCAATCTCTAGAAGCGTATGCAAACTCCAATAAGGAAAGGAAAGAGACCTTACTTTAAGGGGCGGCAGCGAGACTCTTCTGCAAAAGAGGATCCAAAACCGCGTGGGGGGAAACCGGAAGCAAATTTAAGAAGGAAGGGAAAAAATATGGAGCGGAAGGGACGCCTGACTATGCTGGAAGAAAAGAATGTGTTCACTTCAGAAATACGAGTCAAGGAGGAGGAGGGTCTTCTTCATGTTTTGGAGGGAAAAAAAACGGGGAGGAAGAAGTTCGAATCGTAAGGAAAAGGAGGATCTGAAAGGCATGGGGGGCGCGAAAAGGTGTCGAGAAAAAAAAAGCGGCATACCTGCTAACGGGGGTGTGGGCCAAGAAGAAAGTAATGCCAAGGGGAAGACAAAAAACGTGGCGTAGAGTCGATCAAAAAAGACTTAGAGAGGGAGACGGACAGAAGTTTTCTGAAAGGGGAAAAACTTTGTCCCAGGTGCAAAGATCTAAAAAAAGGACACACAGCACCAGAGAAGTCAATCGCTAGGAAAAAAGCAAGAGATCCGCTTATCGGACACCAAAAAACGAGGAAAAGAGATTATAGAAGGGCGTCGTTCCAGACGAGGGAGGGGGTGTGTCATGGGAAGGGAGGTGCCGTATATCTTGAACGCTGGCAAGAAACCATTAGAAGTTTTCCCTCCAGGAAAGCGTCGCCAAAAAGGAAAAAATCGCCTCTAAAAAAGTGTGGCCTGAAGTGGGAAAATGACTTTCTTATAAAAACGTACCGGTTCCTGGCAGAGATGCAGCAACCCCCCGGGGAAACTTAGCAGGAAAGAGGAGGGAAAAGGGCAGAGAGTCTCCCAAAAAAAAGATCCGACTAATCAACTACCCTCGGTACTGCTTCGTGGGCACAAACCATTACTAAATCAAACGGCCTGGGGGCCGCGGCCGAAACTGTCGGGAAAGTGCAGATCTCAGGTGAGATTCCAGTGAGGAGGGAAGGGGCCAGTATTCACAAAATGAGACGGGGGAGCGGGAATAGGAACTCGTCTCTAATCTTTATCTAGTAAAAAAGCCCGAGCTGGAAGAACCTTCAAGTCCGGGAATCTGTCATTCTTGGCAAGACAACCAATTTCCTACCTGGGAACGCCTTTCGCAAGCGGAAAAGAAAAGGACCCGTTCCCACTGAAAGGGGAAAAAATATATCGCCGAAAGGCACTTTCTTCACTAAAAAAAAGAGGAGGGTAAATGACCCTGAAGAGGGACCGCTTCGTCAAGGAAAAAATGGTTTCGAACAGAGGAAAGCTCACGAGAAAATAAGGGAGAAGGCGCTACGCTCTTGGCTGAACGGCCAGGAGGGAAGGGGCACGAAGGAAGGCGCCTATTGTCCAAAAAAATGAAGAGGGTCGATCCAACGGGAGGGGAGCAAGGGAATCCTCTTCCCTCTACAATCCAGAAATCTGAGGTTGGAGGGGGTTTTCTGTAAAGGTGGGGAGGAGGTGGGAATTGTTGGGGCCGGATTTTGGGGGGTGGTTTAGGTAGGATGGGGGGGGGTTTTATAGAGGAGAGTTGTGGGTGGGGGGGGGAGGGGTGGAGGGGAAGGGGATAGAGGGTTTGGGGTTGATATAGGGGAGACATTTTTGGCGTCGAGCAAAGAGTGAAGCAACCAAGGAGAAGGTTTGACACCAAAAGGGGTGGCGCGCTTTCACTCCGTTCAGCGGGAAGCGTTCAATAAAATCCTTCACAGCGCCTCGAGGGAAAGAAAAAAATTCAAAAGGGGACGGTCTACTTCGAAGGGGAATCCACTTTCTTTCTCAGAGAAGGTGCTTGGCCGCACGCATAAAGCGGTCTCGCCGAAGATAGGAATCTGTAAGAAAAAAAGAGTAGACTGCAGGGATACCCCTTCTCCTTCGAGGGGGGGAGCCCCCCAAAAGATCATCGGCGAATAAAAAATATCAAAACCTTTTTCAAGGATTAGGTTTCAAGGCAAAGTAGGGCCCACATCTCCTCCATTCCGTATGGAAAGGGGAAAGGCGGGTGAGGAAGGATCTCCAGAATCAAGGAGGAAAGGGGAACGCGATTTCTCAGATAAGAGGGCGCCGGGGGAATTCAGGCAACGGAAAAAAGGAAAACGCCGCAATTCCTTTCATCCGAGGGAGAACCGAGCGGGAAGTAGGAAAAGATTCCCAGGGTGTCTCCGTGGGAGCATGATGTCGACGTCACAGGGGGGGCTAAGAAGGGAATTTTGCGGGAGGGAGAAGAGTCTGCTCTTCTTATCTCGTCTGAGAGGGGGGGAGGGATTTAGTAAAAAGTAAAGCAAACAACAAAACTGGGGGGGAAAGAGAGATTGCCATTGCCTTTGGGGAAGTGCCCAGCGCCTACGACGCGCTACATAGCGCATATATATGGGACAGCAACAAAATACGAGGGAAGAATGGAATTCACGCAAAAACAACCTCTCATCCATTTGTCGGAGGAGGGAAAAAGCTTTTCAACAAAAAGAAAGTCGAGGTAAAGCTCGCTATGCGATCAGGGGAAGGAGAGGCTGGCATCGATAGGCGGTGGTCGCAGGAATGGATCAATAAACCGCTGCGAGGAGTTAGCACATCTCTTCGAAAGAGAAAAAAAAAACGCTAATGGCTGGACTAGACCCCGTCCACCGCAAGGAGGGGTTAAGGGCCCCATCTGCATGGAAGGGGGGGGGGGGGAAGAGAGACGAACCGTTCAAGGAAGCGCCAAAGGTGGACTATTGAAAATTCTCTATTCTCCCAGGGAAAAAGTGGGGGAGACATTGGAAAAACGGACATTGCGGCAGAAGAAAAAAATCGAAAAAAAAGTGCTCAGTTGGCAAAGGAGCTAGTCTCTCTTTTCGAAGGAAAAAAAAAACTCAGAAGGGTATGTCGCAGCAATGGGGAGGACCGCTATTACGGGGCGACCTCTCAGGAGAATTTGTGACCCGAAAAACCGTCTGTGAATTCTGAAGGGGGAAAGGAGGACGACTACATTTCGGCAAGGAGAACCCCCCCAAAAAAAAAGGGGGTCCCGCAGCCGCCAACGCTTGGTGGGGAGGAAAAAAGAGTGTATGCTCGAGAAAAGGGGATCGGGGGTGGATTAGCGTTGAATTCTCTTGGGGAAAAGGGAGCAGAAGCTTGCGGAGCATACGCGGGCAAGAAAGGGGGAATTGTCTTTCTTGGGAAAAAAAGGATACTGACTTCCAAGTCGCTCTCCGGAAGGCATTAAAAAACTAAGAAGGGAGAATTCTGCTTCGTGAAAAGGATTGGGAGGGGTCGAAAAAACTAAGGGGGGGGAAAAATTCCTATTCCAGGAATACGGGCGCTATCGTCGGGGGAGGGGGTTTGCGCAAGGGGGGAGTCTCTTATCACAGAGTGGCAAGGGGTATCAAGGGGGGGGACCTCTTGCCTATGACAAAGAGCGATAAAAGGGGGTGTGGTTCTTAGCAAGAAAGAAGACTTTTGACGTGAAGGAACATCCTCGGTAAGAGAAAAAAATCAGATACAGATTAGAGTCCCCGGAAACCGACGGAAGGTCAGTCTCCTTTTGGAGGGGGAGCCGAGACTGCAGAGGGTTTCTATGATAATGAAGGGGAAAAAAAAAAGGCCGAGGGGGACTCTGCTGAGGATCGTTCTTCAGGGTGGGAGAACTAAGAAAGGGGGTTGGGAAGGCTTCTAGCTCCATGAAAGACGTCCGGGATCTGGCAACTCCGGGAAGTTTCGCTACGGGAAAAAGCATTTGGAGAGGCATGAAGGCATACCTCTCGAGGGGGAAAAAAACAGAAGAACAGAGGTTCAAAAAATAATGCAAATCTTGAAAAAAAAACTGGCGGGAGGCAATCTTCTCTATGGCGAGACAGGAAAACATGGCGTGAAACTTCCCTTCACGGACGGACGTTGGCCAGGAAGGAAAGAAATCCAACCGCCAGTCCATGCAAAGATTAAGGCAGAAGGAATAATCAAGACGAGGAGATAATCCCAAAGAGACAACAACAACGGCTGTATGGGGGGGTAGTTGGCTTTGTGCTGAAAAGTTCTCTTTCCTTCAGGGGGGTGCATGTTACTTTCGGGGGGAACGTCGGCACTTGAAAAAAGGAGGTGGCCAGGTGAAGGGATTTCAAAGGGGAGGAGGGGAAGAGGGACCATAGATAAAATATCGCCTGGGAAAGAAAAGAGGGGGGGCAACCTGATTTTGTCAGGAAGGAGGAAACGTTCATTAAAAAATCGAGCTAGGTGAAGAGAAATCAGCCGGATTGGGGGTACTCGTAAAACCTAGCAGGACAATCCTTCTCTCCCGGAAAAGAAAGCTCTCAAAAAGGCTCCCAAAACCAGGACAGAAATCCGCCGCAGCTTCCGCCGCGAGGGGAGGGGGAGGGAACTTTCTCATAAAAATCAGGCGATGCGGAAAAGGAAACACAAAATTATAACTTAAGAAACGGAAAAGGTAAGAGCAAAAAAAAGGAAGGCTCTGCAGTTGGAGGACATAGCCGCGCAACCCTGCAGGAAAAAAAAAGGTCTCGCTAACACCAATTGGGGGGGAAGAAGGAGACTTGTATCTGGAAAAAGAGAAAAGAACTTCTCAACACGGGGGTCATCTGGTAAGAAGGCTCCCTCTTGAGAAAAATCAACCTGCACATAAAAAAGGAAGAGAGATTCTGGGTAATTACCTGGATCGACTTTGAGGGGGAAAAAGAAAGGGGAGTCCACTAGGTTTTGAAAAAGGATATCAAGAAATGACGCAAATTCACTTGCAGATTCGACTTCTCTGGGAAGAGAAGGGGGGATTCTAGAGTCATCAGACTAGGGAACTCGAGAAAAAAAGACCGCTTTTATTTTCACGCTCGTAAAAAAAGGAACAGCGTAACCGAGATTCCAGTGGGGGAGGAGGGATGAACTCACTCCATTTAATCCCCAAAAATAAAAAGCAAGCAAAAAAAACGGTGGTCTTCTTCGACCGTGAAAAAATTAGGAGGTGGAATCCACATCACCCTACTGGAGCAGGAAAAGCTTCCGAAAAAGAGATACAGTCAAGACTCGGAGATTCTACTTCTCCTGTGGGAAAAAGGCTGCCTCCAAGGTGAGGGAGAAACAGCGACCCTCTGCGCGGAGGCTGCCATTTCAAGTGAAAAAAGGGGGAGATCCTTCTGCCGAGGGTACGGGTACTGGTTCGACCAGGAAAACCCACTCTGATCACGGAAAGAGAGGGAAATCTGGGGGGGGAAAGAACCGTGTCGAAAAAGGGGGAAGCCGGTCCTTGCACGTGTTCGGAAGGGCCCACACGCCGGGAAGACAGAAAAATCACGGGAGGGGAAAGTTGCAGAATCTCTAGAAAGGGCCGATTTTGAGAATCTCGAAAAATGAAACTAGGAGCCGTTGAGGGGGAATCCATCACGTAGGCCGACACCGAGGTAAACGCCGCATGGGCCGATCTGCCGAAAACGAGCGTCCCATGTACAAAAGGGACAGGGAAAAGCTGTTGCATAGCTGCAATGAAAAAGGTGCGAATATTATCCTTGGAAGAAATGTGGAGGGCGAAAAAAAGAAAGGTTCTGCTGGGGCGCGTCGAGACGAGGGAGATGTAGTCAAAGAGAGAAGGCCCTCTAATCACAACAAAGAGGGGAGAAAATCGAAATTGACTACAGAGGCCACAGACTATTCGACTCGGAAAAACAGCAGCAGAATAGATGCCATTTCGCGAGCACACCGCTCGGAAGAAGCCGCATTGCTTATCGAGGAAAAACGGGGAAAAACTTTTCCATCCCATGAGAAGGTACCTGGTTCAAAGAAACTAGAGTTCCAGGAGGGGAC
>Ga0179591_1378717_pt1 | contig 13295 bp, 13 predicted proteins | sample CZOMad2_1_08_16f_FD_182891 | JGI IMG/M metagenome (GOLD analysis project Ga0179591, IMG submission 182891) | Vadose zone soil fungal communities from Angelo Coast Range Reserve, California, USA - CZOMad2_1_08_16fungal (PacBio error correction) | ecosystem: Environmental > Terrestrial > Soil >...
TTCCAACTAATTCGTAAAGGCCAAGAAAGTTGCCTATGGAAGTGGGCAAAAGTGCTTCGTATCTTGTGATGCCGTAGCAAGCCGGTCTTCTGCAGTTCAAAGGGGGGGGGGGGGGGCGAACAGTTTTGCCGTCGAGAAGGGGAAGTGAGCCGGTGGGGATTCGAGTGATGTCATCAGGGGACCTCCGGAAGATCAGGAGGGATGCTTGTCGTTAAGAGAAAAGTCAAGATTGACGAACTCACGACGAAATCAGGTCCCTTATTTGAAATTTGGGAAAAGGGGGAACGAGTCCGATGCTTGGGGCCGATAAATCCGCAGAAAAAATCCAGGACCGCCGGTGAAACACATTGGAACGATAGACTGCGCGTTTCAAGCAACGTGAATAATGTCGCCGGTTACGCGCGAGCGATGAGAGGGAAAATTGTCGGCCCAACGACCAGAACCATTTCAATAACACGCGGCCGGAGACAAGGAAAACACCGGAAGAAAGAGAGCAATATCCATCAAGAAAGAAGAGAGAAGGAAGGATCCGTTCGAAGGAGGGGGACGAAAAAAACTTCAACAGGGAGTACGTAGAGGGCTGGTTTCCGGGCGCAGTCTGGGGAGAGCCTCGGCAGAGGGCTGATCCTTTGGTGGTTCGCTCAAAGGGGTCCGCCGGGCTACATTATGGATTGAGTCCCCCGGAAATATTGTGGGAAGGGGACATGAAGCGCTGGGCTTACCGAATATCAGTCGAGTAGAGGGCGTAGGACTTTTCCCACGGGGGGTAAAGAAAGAGTTGCGGTTCGAAGGAGGTAGTGAGAAGTTGTTCTCTCTTAATACTTTCTCACGTTTACGGATCTAAATAAGAAAGACGATCTACCGAGGGTGTTCATGAAATGGAATTCGGTTTAAAAGTCTTGCGCAATTAAAAGGTGACGTCTTATGCAGCGGCGCGGATAATGCCGAATGATCTATAGAAGCGGAGGGAAAAAGGGAAAAAAGCGTCATGTGAGTTAGGTTTTTATATGTCGCAATAGCTTCGGACAGTTTGGGTTCAGAAAAAATTTCGGGGAGGGGATTCGGAGAAGTGAGCCCGTGGGAAAGGTTGTTGGGAGCTTGGGATGCAGAGGGGGAGAGAAAGATACTTGATCTGTTCGCAAATGCAAGTCGAAGGAAACCCAGCGTTTAAGCCTTAATTCCACCGACTCCATCAACCATCAACTATTGCGGAGCCGATGGACTACTCCCTGGGAAAAACAAAATCGTCTTAAGGCGCACGGGGGGATTTGCAACGTACTCCACAACGCCGAGCCAAGGGGGGTGAACTCAGAAAGCGGGGGTCCGATTCCATCTTGGTTATTCCTAGCTGGGAAGGGCTTTTGTCTCGTCTGCCTAAAAGAGATGGACTGTTGGCGGGTTTTCCTTCTAAGATGGAAATAGGATTGGCCAGAAGTCCTTTAGCCGGAAGCTGTGGCTGGGGGAGGGAAGATCCGCGGGCGTCAACCGCTTCGCGGCTGGAGGTGTTCCGGAGAGTAGGGGTACTCGCGGGGAAGAAATTGAGTTGCAAAATCAAATGGCCTTCGCTAGTGAGCCATCTGGGTCCCTTTCCCCCTCTTCTCAAAACGGGGAAAGCGGCGAGAACTGCTCCTGTGGAAATTGGGTTCTAGGGCGCCCTTCTCTCGACGTTTACTTTGCGGGCCCTCCAACAGGATTCCAGCGTCTTGAGGGGATTTTTCTAAGCTACTTGGACATGTGGCGAAATAATTTAAACGGCGCGACTAAAAAACGGGACAAGAGAGGGGAAATGTAGAAGGAAGGAAAAAAAAAAAATACGTCCCCGTGTTGGTGTTCCGACTGTGGGGGGCAACCCAGCGTTACCAAAAAAGTGGAAATTTCCCCCCAAAGATCCGGTTTCAAGCAAGCAAAATCCGCAGGACAAGATCAGGGCTCCGTAAAAGGTCGAGAGTTTTTGGTTGCTAAAATCTGTCCCGACATTTAGTGCCTGTCAGGTAAAAACAAGTAATCCAAAATCGTCGAGTCCTCGCCTTCTTCAAACTCCTGGGTGGCCTCCCGCCTCCTCCTGGTTTGGCCATCAATTACCAAGCTTAGAGCAGAAGAAAAACTGGAAGTGTTAGATGAAGGGGAAATAATTCAGGATCTCGTTAAGCATAATTGCTCGGGAGAAAGGCTAGAAATAGGCGCAGGATCGATACGGTGAGAGTTTACTTGGTTCCAAGAGTCCTCAAGCGTCCATCAAAAAGTCCTCACGAAGGCCAAAGGGGTTCGACGGTGTTCCTTTTCGGTGGTACCTCTGATGATTGTAAAAAGGGATAGAGCCCATGAAATTTAGACGAAATCAGGTTTCGGGGCAATTTGCATGGACGAAAAGGGTTTTGATAAACTCGTGGAAAAAATCTCATCGCTCAAAAAAAAGGGGTAGAAAATATAGGGCTCAGGGGCATTGGCAAACCCACCGAACAGTTACATCAGGGAGAACCCGTTCGTGTAGAAAGGGATTTGCGGTATATACAAGTTTGGGACCAACATCCATAGAATAAAAAAAACGAAAAGGCTCCCGTGGGGGGAGTGTTCGGAAGGGTATCATCCACGGAGGGTTCTTTGAAAAATTGGGGGAGAGCAAGTGAAGGATATTTATGAAAAATTGGCATTCAGGCGGGCAAAGCTCAACTAACAGCAGACGTCCCTGGAAAAAAAACGCTCATACTTCTGTGAGTCTATTCATTGAAACAGGCTCGCGTCTGACTGCTTCCTTAGAGTATGTTACTCAGATGTTGAGAGTGTTAAAACTCCGGAGTTTTTTGTACGATTCCCCTATGTTACTCGCGATCCACTCCAAACAACAGCATGGGGGCTGGCGAATTAGGAGGTTCCGTATGTGTGGGTTCGTGATTCCGCCGATTTGGGGAGGGGACTGACTTTTCCGAGAGTTCTGATTCTGCCTATAGAAGGACACCATGATCTTTCGCAGAGGCATCTTTAAAAAGGCGCGTACTATGGTAGGGGAGTACTTAAAGAGAAGTCAATTATAAATTCAGGAATCAGGGAGAGACAAAAGAAAAACAACACACCCGAAGCAAAAACCAAAAAAAACAAACCAATATTTAAAGGGATAATGTCTGAAGACAAGTAGGAGATACTGTAAAAGTAGGGCAGAACGGCGGAGGCTCTTTACTACAAGCGGCGGGGCAGGAATGATGGTATACCATAGTAGAAAATTTATTGACTTCCACCTCACGAAATCCGTCTATTAACCAAGGAAAATTCCCGCTGAAATGTGGAAAATGCTATGTAACCCGCTGTAGCTAATCGGGGAGGGCATTATCGAAGGTGATCTTTCATAGATAGAGTTGTACACGAAAAGGGGGGAGGTTCTGTCAGCAGCCACATGAATGCAAAGTCGCTCGGGGGGGACGGCAAGTCAGTTTAGGGACCTTCACACTCAGTGCGTATGTGGATTGGCAGAGGCGTTGCGAATAGGTGCCGAAGGGAAGAAGTTGACAGCGTCGACGGGAAAAGGCCATGGGAGGGGGAGGTCGGCTATTTGTGAAGATACTCGTTTGCTGATCATTGGAGGGGAAGAAAATATCAATCGAAGAAAGGGCTATAAGCAGAGATGCAGTACAAGGTAGCCCAAGCAAGAAATTGACACTTCCTTTCGAAGAAAGTGAAACATAGTAGGCTGCGCCTCAACTACTAAAGCTAAGGAGATATCCCCCGAAGACTAAAAGGGAAGGGTGTGACGAATTAACTATACTCAATAGAGAAAGAACTATCTAAGATAAGAGTGGGGGGGCAAATCGAGTTTGAGGCGGAACGAACTTCCGCGGGTCTCCTCCACCGTCCGTCGAAACGAAAGCGTTCGATAGTCGAAAATGACTTGGCGAAAGGGGGTAGGAGGGAGAAAACACAATTTATCAAAAACACAACGCAAGAGTGGGGAAAAACCTGGAACGAAAAATAATCTAAGAGGTACCGAGGCGAGGAAGAAGTATGCTGCAGAACACTTCCTCACAGTGGACTGTTGGAATGAAGAATCACGACGAGGACGGAATCACCTCTATATCGCACGACCAGCTTTGAGAAGCATAAAAGGGAAGCCGGAAAAGGGAGTTAAAAGGGGGAGCAGGCGTGCTGAGGAAAAGATTGAAGTCTTCCTCGAGGTGGGGGGGACTAGTGCTTCGCTCGAGGGATCGAAATGGATGCCGTTGTTCAAGGACGACGCGTGTATTGCATGTGACAAGGGGAGAAGGTGCGAACAGGAGGCGTGCTGTAACTGGGGAATCGGAAGATCAAGGAGAAGTTAAAAGTTCCCAGAGAGGAATCACAGAGCTTCAGATGGAAACGGCGTAAGGAGTGAGTTTCTGAAAGGCCGACACACCCTCTCTTGGCGAAAAAGAATTCTTGACAAGGGACCGCAGAAGGTCGTCGCAGGGCATCTTTGACCGCGGGGTTCGATGCCCGACCTGAAGGCACAGGTGTAAGGGAAATCCGCTCTCATCGGAGGAAAGTTACATTTACAGACAGGGCATCGCCAACAAAACTAGACGCCCAGGAAGTAAGATTGAGAGGAATCAAAGATCCGCCGAAATCAAAAAAGAAAGTTTGAGGCTCGAGAGGCGAGTTAAAGTTTCCCGGGCATATCGGAAAGAAAAAAAACAACAACCAGAAGGAGGAGGAAATAAAAAAAGGGGAGTAGTCACGACTGCCGAAAAAGCAAGCACTTTTTACTAGGGGGGGGCCAATTTCACTTCTGAGGAGGAAAAAATCATCTGCGAAGAGTACACGTCCTTTGTGTTGGACAAGGGGGTCTGCCGGTCGTAAGAGTCGATCCCTTAGCGTGGCTTCATGAGGGTTTTATTGCCATCTCTGATCTTTAAAGGTTAATGAAAAAAAAGCCGCGCAAAGGGAAATCTCGGAGAGAGCCTAGCGGGTTCGGTAAAGGAGGTCCAGAAGTAGCGCGCGTAGCTGGGGCGGCAAGCAACGCGAAAGTACCGCGAACGTCTGAAACGAGGTGAGGTGTCCGGCACGGATCCATGTCGCCGTTTGATAATTAGACTAAAACAATGCCGGAGGGTCGTAGGGGAAAAAAGTGGTCGAAGTCAAAGACACATTTCAATACCCAAAAGCCACTGCGAATGACACAAAATCCAGGGAGCAAAAGGGGGGGACGCGAACCTAGACCAGAAGAAGATCAAATTCTATATAAAAAGAAAATGTCGGATAATCATTGGGGCTTAAATGGGTACCTTCTGAATGGGAATGCCATAGCGCCGTTAAAAAAAGAACTCCTCGAAGGCCGGGACAGGGATAAATTTCCCATTATCAAACTGGAGGGAGAAAGGAAATTCCAAGGAGACACGATTCTCCTAAGCAGGGTCGAGGAGAGGGTGTCTCCTGGGAAAGAGTGGTGGGGGCCTCAAAATTGACGCAGAAGAGAGGAATAACGCGGAGCCGTTGGGAGCATAATCCAACTTCGCAAAAGGGACCAATCATCGCGGAAAAAGCCCCGGAAGGCGGGGGGCGCTAACGAGAAGGGCGAAGTGGCGTCGGAAGGGGAAAAAGAATCTGCAAAGGTCTTCGTCTGAATACGAGGGATTAGTGAGAAGAAGGACATCCAGCATTTTACGGTTGGCTGCGGATATCAGCGCCGTGTCCAAGAGCTTAGAAGGGACAGGGGGGGGTGAAAATGAGGGAGTTTCCTCAAGGCAGGTGACTTTTGGGGGCTTCACCACGGAGTGCAAGCAGCAGAGTCGCCGCTTGATTCAAAAAAAAGGGGGAGCGGTTCGTGGCCAACCATGTCAAAGGACCGCTCTGGCAGAAGGGGGCGAGCCTAACCATCAAAAATGTGAAATGGATAATAACATGGCAAACACACTCTTCGGTTTCAGGGGGGGGAAGAAGATGCTTCGCAAAAGCAGAAAAGGCTCTTACCCGCATGGCCATGGAGGGTCTCTCAGAGAAAAATAAAAGTTCTTGGGAAGGAGGCGAATGGGAAGGACCTTATTCCCATGGGGGGGGGAGCTGGGCTCTGTCGGAAGAAAAAAGGGAAACGATTTTTGCAGAGTATTGGGAAGGTCCGAAAAAAGAAGGGCGATCATGAGAGGAGTACTTTCGCTGAAGGACATTCCTCCTCGGGTCTTTAACGACAAAAGGGAATTTGGTCTGAGGGTGGACAGGTAGTCCCAAGGTGAGGGGGGGCAAAAAAAACGACCTGGCTCTTTGTATAAATAGTCCTTGAAAAAAAGGGTCACTCCTTTAAAGGCAGCGCCGTTCTCTGGTTGGCGACCTTGGGTCTCAGAGAGAGCGGATGTGCGTACCGAAGAAAACTATATGAGGTGCTGTTGCATAAAAATCCGTGATAAAGGCCGACCATCGTGCCATGAGGGGAAAGCGAGTCGAGTGGAAAGAAGCTTGGGGTTGGAAAGACAGAGGGGAAAAAGATTCGCGGGACAAAGTTGCGGAAACTGGGCAAAAAAAGCCGCAGGAAAAAAGATACGCCTCAAAGGAGGGGTTTGGCGCAGAACAGGTCCCGCCGAGGACTGCAGGTTAAAATGGCGTTTGACAAAAAAGAATCGCTATCCGAAGGGGGAACAGGTTAGAGGACAACTCCGACGTTGTTAATAAAAAAGTCCCCCCGCAGGGGAAGAGAGGGGATGATGCGAAGTCTGAGTCATTATTTAACGTTCGCTCAATATTTGACGGAGAAAGTAGGTACGTGCGCCCGATAAGCTGGGGGTTCAACAGTGCACGTGCTTCTCAAGTCTTCCCCGCACTACCATTCAAATGTTAAGTTTTGTGGGGGGGGTATTCGAACTGTAGTAGGTGAAAAAAAGGGCTCTACATGAAGGACCTGAAAAGAAATCGGGTTCATTACCATGTTGTCGCAAAGCCAAAATGTGGGAAGGAGGAGGAAAAAAAAAAAAAAGAAATAGACTCTCAACACAAAATGAAGAGATTTAAATTGGGTAAAACCGCGTGCAAAATGATGAATCGGTCAAATGGCTTGTAATGTGCATGGCATAGACAAGGTGTGGGAAAACGAATTCGAAAAAGGAAAAAAAAGAGAAGGGAGTGAAATGGTTTAGCGGAACTTAAGAACAAGGGAATGTTGCTTTCCAAGAGAACGGGAATGATAGGCTCAAAGAGGTGACCTTATGCGATCACCCAAACCTGACGCACTCAAGGACTTCGCAAAGACCAGCTGTCTCTACGCGGTCGATTGTCAACCGGCCGGATGTGATTAGAATACAAAGGAGGGAACGGATCCTACGAGAGTGTACCAAATTATGGTTGACTCAAAGGCGGGACGCAGGAGAGGCCAAACAACTTTCTAATAGCCGGGAGGGGAAACTGTATAGTTCGGGGCGATGGGGAAGGGTATTTCAACGGCCTCTGTGAGCGGGACCAAGGGGGTAAAATCTCTGATATGAAAAGCTTCCAAAAAACAAATGACTTTAACGCGACGAATAGCTTGCCTGCGGAAAGGGGGGGACCTTGGGTCAGGAGGAAAGAAAATCGAAAGGATTGGAGGAAACTGAAAGAAAAAAGAACCTTCATAGTGGTCTATGGGCTAAAAAAAACCGAACTGGGTCAAAAATCAGGCTCCGTCTGGGGAAGGACTGGGTCTGGGGACCTAGCATGGATACCAGAAGAGGATGTGGGGGGGGATGGTTGGGGTTTGTATAGGGTTTGGTTGTTTGTGGTGGTTGGGTTGACTGTGGATGAAACCCACCTTGTGAAGGAGATACAACCTACTCGACGAAAAAAAAAAAATTCCCGTCAGGGATGTTCAATCTAAAGAGAAAACGAGAGGGAACGCGAATAAAGACTATTATCAAAACAAGTGCAGAATCGATGGGGGGAAATCAAAAGGGCGCAATGAACTCAGGAAGGGGCCGGGTGCTTTCGTAAGCGATAAGTAAAATGGAAGCAGGGGAATCGAATTGGCCGCATCAAAAAAAACGGGGCCGTTCACAAAAAAAGGGTGCGTCGGTACGAGTAGAAGGGGTCAACATCTGGAATCAAAGTGCCGAAAAAAAAGTGGTCTTAACATCGTCAGATTCTCCAATACCATCTTGCATTGTTTGGCTTGTCAGTTTATCGAGGGCTTATTGTTGGGGGGGGCAATTACAGTGCCCCGATCAGCGCATAGAGATAGGCGGGGGAGGGGAGAAGAGCTGCATGATCCAGAACAAGTCAGGGTATCCAAGGCAGGAAAACCAGGAATTGAAACAAAAAATTGACGAGGGACACGGCGAAATAGACCAAAAAGTTACCACCTATATACGAAAAGGAGGGAATCAAAAAGAATCGATTCTGAGGACATAATCGCAAGCTGGAAAAAGAAAAAACCGCTGGGAACGGGGGCCGAAGCTTAACCGCGAAAGACGGAGCGAGCCACCGCCTCAGAAGGAAATCGGTGAGTGGAGATCCTAAGGGCAAGTTGGAGTTTGGAAGGAGCGCAACGTCTTCAGAAGAGAGAGGCGAAATGGCTTTCAAAAAAGTGGAAAAGAAGCAGCGCCTAACCGGGAATGGGGTAATAATCGTTAGCGCTTCATGGGATGCAGATTGGAACGACAGTTTCCGTAAGGTGGAAACTTCCTGACGAAAAGACGCCAGAAGATCAAGGGGCGCAGCGTCTGGGCTGGATACTCTTTCAACCAAGTTTCCGTACTAAAAATAACTCGTATCAGACAGGGATAGAGGGGGGGGGGAAGGGGGCTCTGAAGAAATCGAAAGGGGGGTGCGGCTCTATCCTCATTGACTTGTGGGTGACTATGAACTCTAGGAAAAAGGATTTGCCTGGACGAGAGAAAGAGACAATTGCGGCTGTAAAGAAATTGGGGTGGGTTTTAAAGACTAAGGGGGAAGGAAGAAATCACTAAGGGGGGAGACATGGACAAGGGGCCCGACTTAAAACAATGGCGCAGATTGACATCAGTGGGGCGTATCAGCTGTGGCTTTGGAAGGGCTATCAATCTCTACCTCGTGGATCGGGACAAAAAAAAAAACCTTCAAGGAAAAAGAAGTCGAGATCGTCCGTAGGGATTTTTACACAAGTATGCAGATTTCCGACTGAGGATCCGCTTAATCGCCCCCTTCAAGAAAAATCATCGAGAAAATGAAAAGTCTACTTAATTTGAACGTCAAAGTGCACGTGGTCCGACAAAGAAGAAAAGCCTACCAAAGAATGAGCGGACATACCGCGAGAATAAATGGTCAAAGCTAGGAGTTAGGCTATCGGGACGGAAATCGTTGGAAAGGGGTAAAACCGGGCTCTAAAGGGAAAAAACAAAAGGAGTGAGGAGGAAAAAAGAGAGGACCCGTAAGCCGGATGAAGATCAACCTTTGCCGGAGGATGTGAATTTTCGGCGGGATGCGGGGGTGAGAAAGTCTGCAATGAAGGGTAGAGGCAGGCACGTGGTGGAGAAACTGAACGTTGACCGCCATCGAATCGTGACTAGATGGATTGGCGGAAGTGGGAGGGGGCCGCGGGGGGCGGATTGAAGCGGGTTCGGGGCGGAAAAAAGATCCTGGGAAAAAGGGCCGAGGCTTACTCTGCAAAGAGAAGAAGGGGGAGAATTTGCAAGCGAGAGAGGAGATGAAATCTTCTCGGGAGACGCATACTCAGCAGAACCTTGATGGAATCTTAATCTGCTGAGGAAAAACCCTGCAAATACTTAATAACAGGTCGTGGGTATCTTCCAGCGCCGTGCACAGCAGCCTGAGCATTCCGACGAACTAAGCAAAAACCGCAAAATGAAAGGGGGAGGGAATCGGAACACGCGATCGGGGAAAACGAGCCGAAACAAGGTAGCATCGCGGAGGAAAAGGGAAGGATCCAGAATGTCGATAAGAAGGGCAAAACTAGTTTGTTCCGGAGGCAAAGCAAGTCTCGCAATAGAAAAGAAGAAATCGGGCTGAGGTAACATGAAAAAGTAGCATTGCAACCTGGATGGGGGAGGAAAATGCTGTGGGACCAAGTAGAAAAAAGGTAAACAATGACTCTATAAGGCAGGTCGAGGAAGATCTGTCTGGAAGGAGTTCCCGCGTGGTGGTTGAAAAAAGGATATAGGTTGTCAAAAATAGAGAGTTATTGGAGACAGATCCAACTTCCGAAGGGGGCCTATACGAGGAGGCGGGTGATCTCGAAAGGAAAGGGGGGAAAAAGGTCTTTTGACTCTAAAAGGTGAAAAGCGCGATGGCCAAACTGGGTCTCTTCTCGGCTAAATCTTCCTTGGCCTCACTCGGATCGATTAGGAGGGTCCTTTAGGTCGGGGAAAGTATTGGTGGCTTTCTTCGAGGGAAAAAAAAAAAAACGTGGAAGCCGACGCAAAAGAAGTTGTTCAATTTCCTTTGGGAGGGGGAGAAAAGAAAGGGGGCACGGTTGACGGTTCTAGCTTGTCATTCGCTAATCGATGATGCGGTAATGGAGGGGGGAAACGGGGACAAAGGCGTCGAAAGGCTTTCGGGCCTGACTGATAGCTGCAAAGCAAAGTGGAAATGCGACTACTAGGGAAGAGAAAATCGGAGGTCAACCTTGTGGGAAACGAAGGGATGCACCCCAGCCTAAAGGTCCTAAATCCCGAAAGGGAAAAGCGAAATGATGCGCGCCGAAGGTTGTCCGATCATCGTGTGGCGCTGTCGGACGAAAACAGGGGTTGCGGGGTTCCGGGATGTAAGAGGACCATGAAGTCCGTGTAGGAGCATGGAGGGGGGGTGTGATTAGCGAAGATTTTCCCTCGAGAGGGTATCCAAACAAGGGTTTCCTGCTGGGAAGTATTGGGAGGGGGGCGGCGTCCCGGTTGAAAAAATCCCTTCGTCGGCATTCAAGTCCGAAAGCCCGACGCGTTCTACCGTTCTCCAACATGAGCCAGTTTTTATTGACGTATCCAGCAAAAAAAAACAAGCCGTTAATGGGGACGTCCGCCACTCGAATGTAACGGAATTGGGGAAGATAATTTGTCGACTGGGAACAAAATCCTTTGACAGGAAACCTAGCCGAACAGTCAATTCCAAGCAAGTATGAGATGGAAAAAACACTAGTGTTTGGGAAGATTACGACAGGAATAGGGGGGGAAAAAGAAAGGACTCTCTTAAAAAGAGACGGCAATAAACAAAAAAGAGAGATATCCTCCGCCAAGGCAGAAGTAGTTTGGTTGGAGCGAAAAAAACGCGTCCCTCAAAGGGGACAATTCACTTGACAAAGAAAAGAGGCCGTTAACAAGGAAGATCGATACGAGGTTAAAAGAAAAAAGGGGGGGAAAGATAATCCAGCACAGATACTAAGTTGGTACCATCCTCTGACACGCTGGCCTTTGATGTAACTGGGAAGATTCTCATAGGGGGGGTAGTTCTCAATATGCAAAGTTAGCGGGTGAAGCCAGTATGAAACAAAATCGGACTGGGTCATAAAAAAAACAGAGGGAGTTAGGACAAACGCCGCTAAGGAAAGAGGAAATGCTAAGAACGTTGTCTTTTTAAATTTTGCAGGGGAACTTATGAGGAAAAAAGCGGGACCATGGCAAAAAAATGTAGAAAAATCAGTTTCGAACGCACTGTTGCGTAAAAAAGCAACGGGGTGGTGCTTCAATCGTTAAAAAAAATCTAAACCTCTCCAACAAAGACGAAATTGACAAATAGGCTGATGTGTGGATAATAAACACGCGGGGGCGACGACATTTGCTAATCCTGGAAAAACAAGCCCTTATTAAAAACTTGGCTTGGATAATCCAGGGAACAAGAATCTCAGAAAACGAAACGAGAAAGAAGAACGGGGGGTTTCTTCTAGATAAAACTACGAGAAGAAAAATCAATTCAATTGGGGAGTTAGGCCAACGGCGGGAAACGGGAAGTAGATCGTCTAAGGAGGACACAATTGCGTAGGAAGAGAATCAACTACCTGCCTAGAAAAGGGTCGCACCTCATTAAGAGGTCGGAGGGCTGATAATAAAGACTTCTCTAGATTATCTTAACGTCGGGTTACCCTTGCTATCTGAAATAGGGTGGGGCTTTTCTCAATTAAACGTGTCTTGGACATCAAGGCACAACAAAAATTCCGTAAGGATTATACCTGATAGGGCCAAAGCTTTGGGTGTATTGCCTGCAAGACTTTTTTTGGAAAAGCTTTTTTCCAGGATTCTTCTGGAAAGAGTCAACCAAAACGTAGTATGAACGCACTCGGGATTCAGGCGAGCGCATGACCGAGGGATGGCTTAAAAATCAGAAGGAAAGCGAGAAACAATACGGGATTTCCGTCTAGGGGAAGCACTCACATTAAGCTATAAGAAAGTCCAAAAAAGCAGAGGTTGGGGGCTTACGTAAAGAATCCTTTGCTGTGCGAGGAGGGGAGACCATAGCGAATGAAAGTGGTTTAGATGTTACCAATCCTACACCGTAAGGACCAGTCAAAGCGATATAGACACGGGCACGAAAGGAAGTGAGAAATCTACGCTTCCTTGGCATTTATTTCCCTGAATGGGGAACAACTCAAGGGGCCGGTTGGGATTGGGCGGAAACAAGACCTACATTGAGCAGGGGATCAAAAAAGCTTCAGAGCCGCATTCATCCGGTGGGGGAATAACCCACTCAGTTGAAGAAAGACGTGATTGTGGAAGAGCGGGTGGACTATCAACGCACGTTGACCGAAAAATAGTGGACTGAAATCGGAGGGGGTGCCTCGGAGAAGCGGGAAAAAAAGGGGGGGAAAGGCAGACTTTAGGGGGAATCAGCGAGAACAAGACAGTGCAGTTTTGGGCACAACGAACAAAAAAAAAGCGCATCAATAGCGGCGAGAGGACGGGGTCATTACAAGTGAAGCCCAACAAAAGGAAGGGAAGCCAACGGTTGAACAACCTCGTGGGACAGGAATGAAGGGCGCTACGCTCTGGACACGGACGAAGAAGAAAAGACAGTTACCAACTGACTGAGGGAAGAGGACGATTCTCTATTTAAGGGGAAAAAAAGATCGAGCCGACGCGCGGTGGTGAAGAGGGAGCAACCTCTACTGGGCCCAGGAGAGATCGCCACCCGGAAGAAAGCAGCGAGTGAGATGAAGAGTGCGAATCTTGGTAGGTGAAAAGATAAACACAAGGCAGAAAAGGGATTCGCGCTGCGAAACGCGGGGGAAAAACTCTTTTAAACGAATGATCAGATCACCTTCTCGGTGGAAAGTCTTAAAAAAAAAAAAAGAGGCATGTTGACTATACCTCCGTTTCAACGGGGTGATGAAGGCCATGTCTTAACAGAGAGAGTCACGTCAGCAATCGTTTTGGAGGATTACGCCCTGACTA
>Ga0179591_1312140_pt1 | contig 13294 bp, 13 predicted proteins | sample CZOMad2_1_08_16f_FD_182891 | JGI IMG/M metagenome (GOLD analysis project Ga0179591, IMG submission 182891) | Vadose zone soil fungal communities from Angelo Coast Range Reserve, California, USA - CZOMad2_1_08_16fungal (PacBio error correction) | ecosystem: Environmental > Terrestrial > Soil >...
GGGAAGGCAAGGTCATGTTGCTAAAGGGGAACTCTAAGGGGGGGGAAAAGTCCTTTTTCACAACAGAAGACCAAAGATGGCAAGGGGTAGGCGCTCAAACTATGTTTCAGGAGGAATCTCAGAAAGAGGAGCTTGCCCGGAAAAAGCAAGACTATCATTCGATTTTCTCCGGGAAAGCTCCAGAGATCAACTTCTAGACCAAAGTCTGGTCAGAAGCGCGGGGAACGTACAGACAAAGGGGGGGGGGAGATCAGTGAGATGTAATTCCTTAAAACGGCATCATGACCAACGAATAGGCCACTCCGAGGGAGGCGGGTTTTTTTACTTCCAAAAAAAAACTTCCTGGAGAGAGACTCTTAGGGAACTAAGATGAAACGAAAGGGATATGTCGGGTGTGGGGGGGCTTAGGAATGAGAAGTCCTCGACAAAGAAAGAGAGGGGAGGGTAGAATATGTGAATTTAAGGTCAGAAGAACTAAAGCTAAAAGGAGGGTTGCAAGAGAAAATCCCTTAGTAACTGTGGAAACTGCGGCTGGTTCAGACAAGGGCTCCCAAAAAACAATAGGGGGGAAGTTCTGCTTAAAAGGGAGTCGCTGACCCTCCACCATCATATGAGGCAAGGAAAGGAGAGTGGGGCTAAGTCCAGAGGGAGAGGTACAGAAAGAGACCACTACGCCGAAAAAAAAAAACCAGTAGCTCTTCGGCCAAAATTTTAAGGGCGACGCAATTCCTTAAGAAAGGAAATGCGTTTTGGGAACCGCATAAGGGGAGGGAGAAATGCTCGGTCACTATAGTCTCTGACCAAAACAGGAAACCTACATCAAAAGGTAGGTCTCGACGGTGAAGGCTAAAAGAGCTCCTAGAAGGTTCGCATCTGGCAGCGAAAAAAACCCTTCAAAGGGGGATACGTGAGAGGTGGGGCAGGGGGGGTTGCGAAGGGAACTCGACCTAAAACTTCGAAAATGCGAAAACATTGAGAAAAGAAAAGGGAAAAATATATTTCTTTGGGTCTTGGAAGGGAATCAGCCTATGAGCAGTAAATGTGACGGGCTGAAAAGTTGTTGAGCAAAGACGAGGGAAGAGTAAAAAGTACCTTCTTCGCGTCTTGCCAAAATGGCGGAGATTTCTATTATGAAAGGGAAGATCACCGAGGACAAAAGATCTTCCTGCTTCGGGTTTGGAGGTTCGTGTCTCCATTTGAGGTTTCGGGGGGAGGGGGGGGGGTCTTTGATGAGGGATAGCCGGCGAAAGTGGCGACCTGAAGGGGTAAAAGAATGGCCGGTCGGTCCAGAAGGGACTCCCATAAGAAAGAGTAGGGGATTCGTTGGAATTGCTTCAGGACTTCTGGGGGGGCCATATTGTGAAAAGGAAGAAACATCCACAGTGGCTCTGGGTGCTTTCGAACGGGAGGGCGTAAATGATTATTTGGGAAGAAGGGCCAGCATCGCTTGAAGGGAACCTGAAGGACCCGGTAGGGTCGCTACACTTGATCGACGTTTTTTTGAAAAACGATAGTGGGGAAAAAGCTAGAAAAAAAAGAAAAGAGCCTACTTAGCAAAAAAGTCGGCAGCTGGGCATCAAAAAACATCTTTCATTATGGACTCAACCAGACACGGTTAGAGGTCTGGAGAATTTCCGAGACCATTCTAAGGGATCTGGTCAGTGTTTCTTAGAGTCTTTCCAGGATCAGGGAGGGGCTGTTTCAAGGAACGAAGTAAGCGGGGTGGCGCTATAAACCGACTATTTCGCACGCTCGGCACAAAAGGGACAGCGATCAGGGAGAATATTACTAGTGTACTGAAGCGGCTTCAGTATCAGCGCTTGGGGACTTCGAGAGGGATAAGGTCCTATCGATGAAAAAAGGCAGGAGCCTTGGTCTACATAGGCTGATCCTGGAATACTGCAGAGAAAAAACGTTCAACGGGGGGGGGAGATCTTCAAAAAGTCTGTGTCTAGTTTGGCCTGACGAACTCCAGTTTCTATTTCAAAGAACCACGTTTCTCATTAAATCGTCTCCGAACGAATAGGGGGGGAGATACTGCCTGGGGGGCAGAAAATAAAAAAAAAAGATCACTTCGACAGTGTTGGACCTAACACTATCTTCTCCTCCCTGTATTTGGAACAGTTCATCAGAAAGAGATAATGGATTGCCGTTCTCGAATCTAGATGCCGATAGGGCAAAAAAAAAAAGAAAAAGGAAGACCTGGCCTTTCTCTAACCTCCATCCTCGGAAGTTTCGGGCTAGGACGCAGGGGGGGGGGGGGGAATGCCTAAGGACTCATAACTCAAATAGGGGTTCTTGGCGGGGGAGGAGCAAAACCTAATCCTAACGCAAAAAGAATGAGGGACTTTTCTCTGCAAATTACCCGAGTAAGGGAAACTCCAGTGAAGTCAAAGAAAAAAGGAAAAGGCAGCCTTCTGGAGCCATGGTTCATCGGTCAAAGGGGGGCTGGGAATTGGAAAGGAGAGATCCATCTTTAACTGAAGAGTTCTTCCTTGACTTGGAGGGAAGAGGGAAAAAACTGCAGGGGGAAGACTGTTTACCAAGGTCAAAAAAGAGGAAAAGCCAATTCCTCAGGAATCGCTCAGTAAAGAGCTTAGAATCGTCCAAAAAGGGAAACTCGCGAATGAAAAGTAGAATTTTGGAAAATATGAATCAATGAAATCGGAAGACTATGGAGACTACTGCGGCTCAGGATAGTCCAACTATTTTTTTAGGTTTGGTACTTCCAAGAAAAATATCTCGTTAGTATAGGGGGCAGAGAGTCGACTCCCCGATCTAAAGCCAGGGGAGAGAGGGTTGGCACAGTAAATTGAGCTAAGTTTGTATCTCCTTCTATAATCCAAGCATGTAGGGTACGCGTACTACCGACGAGTCATCGTTTGGGGGCACTTACAGTTGCGGGGGTAAAAAATCAGGTCACCCCAAATCTACTTGATCCTGGAGCCTTTGATCGACCGGTTGTGTCTCTAACTGACTGGGAAAACCATGATCTAGGGAGGGGATCAGAAATCAGCAAATCTACGAAGAAAAGGCTCGGAAAAGGAAACTGGATCAGGAATCAAGTCAACAAACAAAAGGATTTAAGATATAGATATTCAGTAAAATGCTGTCGAGAAGGGTGACTATCAGGGGAGGGGGGAGCCTTCCTGGGCATATCATATCTTGTACAGCCTTCGCCCAAGGAGAGCTCTTCTTTATAGAGGTAAGGGGAAGAAAGATGGCCGCAGGGGGATATATACGGACAGTAAAATGACGCGTAAATGAAGCTAAAAGATAAGCATCGGATAGATGAAAACAGATCAGAAAAAACCAAGAGAAAAGACTAGGCACCCTAGTTGTGTGTAAACTGGTTTAGGGGTCATAAAGATTCACGTCTGGGGAGACTCTTTTAGCGAATCAAATTAGCGTATCTGCTACAGCGCTGCCCGTAACAAAAAACACTCGTAAGCAAAAGAGTTGTGAGGGGGCAACCCCCCAAACACCCCAAAAAACCACCCAACAAAAGCAGCTGTATTCGAGGAAAAAGGAGGGCCTTCTGCGATGAAGGTTAAGGGGAAGGGGGGGGGGGCATGGGGGGGGGAGGGGGGAGAGGGCGTCTGTGCGCAGCTATAATAAACGGGACAGGAAAGACTGGAAGAGCTGAGATGTCCCAGGGAGAGAACTCCTGTGAACTGAAACAAAGGCCTCTGTCAAAAACTCAAAGGTGGGAAGGGAATCTATTGGACTCTAAAGAAAATGATATAAAGGTGCTAAAAAAGAAAGGCCTCCCGCCGCCAGCAAATAGCTTTCTACAGGGACTAGGCCTCCATCTAACTCCCATCAGAATCACTATCTAAACTTAAAATCTTAGACACTCGGGGATCAGTCATCGGTAGAAAAATCACGCACTGGGGTGTTTTTTCCCCACAAAAACCCCAAAGTCCTAGGAAGTACCTCTTCAAGAATTAGTGGTTGGGTAACTAATATCGGAAAGGGTCCTAGAATAAACGCTCATCAATCTTCTTTACTGAGTATGCTGGACGTCTCAGAGTCAGTAGCATACTTTGGCCAGAAAAAAGCCACGATAGGGGGGGAAAGACTCCTCGATTATCAAGTAGTCATCGGAGGGATACTTAATAGGGAACGCGGTGGAACTATATCATCTCTCAGCAAGAGTAAAAAAACCATCAAAACTCAGGGAAGGGACTTTGACGATTGCCTGACTAATCAGGTCTATCGAGTAAAAAAGGCCTACAAAAAACCAGGGTGGAGAGGAAAAGGGACGGGCCCAGATCAGGATGAAAAAGTGCCAGTAGAGTCTGGGGGAGGGGAAACGCCTCAGCGAGGATCGAGGGACAGGAACGAAGTATCTCGGCCTGAGCTCCTAATTAAGAGGAACAATATTCACCTATCAAAAGTTCTGATACTGGAGTCTAGACGGAAAAAGCAATAAATAAAATTTTGATGGGAATGAAGCACGGGAAAACGTAGTGGAAGGTTTAAAAAAAACCTAGACAGAAAAAATCGTCGGGGAGCCTTGTTCAACGAGTAAATCGACTCCGTGCGGTAGAGACAAGAGAGTACTCTAACTTTGGAACTTTTAGGGGGGCTACGGGGTCGCGGCACTTTAGAGCAACACGAGCTTAAAAAAATAATGCTCCACGGGATCTAGCAAGGCCTTCAATAAGAAGGAGTCGTCTGAAAAAAGTACGTCCTTCGGGACTAACGGTCTCAGGCATCTCTGAAGAGAACCCTCGGTGGTACATCATCAGAATCACAGGCCCTACCTCCAGAAATCATCAGGGGTCCTCCGGCGGGTCTGCCTCAATAAGGAAATTCAAGCTCTCTTATATCCTGAGGAGAGTTCGCTCTAAGAGAGAGGTCAGAGCCTAAAAAAAGAAAAAGGCAATGGGAAGGACGAACCAAATTAAAGGGACTTCCAGGGATCCGATAATTGGGAGGTGACCTCAAACTAGGAAAGGAAAATCACTCCACTCACTATCCAGAATCGATCAAGGATAGCCTATTGAAAGCGGCAGACCAAGAGAAAAAGAAATCATTCACTCCATTACTTCAATGAATCCTCCTAAAGCTCCGGGACATAGGGGGACCATCAATAGGATTTTTCTTCTAAACACTAGAAAAGAAGAAAAAAAGGTTCTATAAGGGGGCATTCACAACAGAAGAGAGCAACAAAAGAGCTAAGGAAACCACATTGAACAGGGAGGGAAAAAACCACAGTGGGCTAAAAAATCTGGGGTTCGGTGAAGAGCGTCTATCTGACCGGAAAAACTTGAGTGTATATGCCAAAAGTTGGAGTACTCTGCTCTTTTCTCTGGAGTGGGGACCTTCTGGGCCACGAAAAAACGATTTCTCTGAGCAAAGGGGGGTCAGGGAAGGACCATCCTCTGGAAAAGGGTCTCAAGCGGTTTTTCGGGGCGGAAAAGGTCGCGTTTTTATCGAGGGAAAAGTTGACAGGAAGATAGGTAAACGAGAAAAAAGACAAAAAAAAGGAAAAAAAAAAAAAGGAAAATATTTTGCAGGAGAGAGACGGAAGCTAATGTTCCCGGGACCTAAAGCTGGTCCGTTTCTTACAGTGTCCGAAATCTCCATTGGCTCAGGGAGAGGAATTTGTCAATGAAGTATGAAGGACCACGCCCTAAAGTCTGCCGGGTCCGTCGGAAGGGAAAAAATAATTTCCGAAGAACCGACACCTCTATGAAAAAAAAAAACAACTTTCGTATCCAAGAGGGGAGCGGGTTCGTCCTGGGGGGGGGGAAAAAGTACAAAATTCGCTCCTCCAACGAGCTAGAGGAACAACTTTTAAGATTTTGTCATTGCTAAAATCCTCGAACTGCTCCGCCGGGGGTCCGGAGGGGGGCAGGATCAATACGGTAGGTCTCGACGGAAACAGAATCTGGGGAAAAGAAGAACACGAACATCAGAAAATCAAGAACTTCGTTGGGGGGGAGAAGAGACGGCGTATCTGACAATTAAAAAGTGAAACTAAAAATGCTGGCGACGGGGGGGCTAAATTCGAAAAAAAGGAGCATAAAAACCCTAGGTCAGAGACAAAAAAGGTAACAAAAAAGGTTCCCGCGCACTGCAATGGGCTGCGAGTCAAAAAAACTGAGTCAAAGAGAAGATGAGGGGAGGGCGAAACGGGGAAGGGTGGGAAGAAAAGGGCCTGGGGATGCAACTCCACGCCAGGAGAATCAAGACCGCCAGTTTTGCAAAGAGAGGGACCCGCCTTTTTCGCCGGAGTCCCGGAAGGTAGAGTGCGTTCTGCGCCAATGTGAAACCCAAGGAAGGATAGAGGTCGACGGCAGGTAAAAATCTAAAGCTTTGCAAGGACCCGAAAAGACTTTTGAGAAGGGAAAAGCCGCAAATCAAACAGGAAAAAGCTCGAGCAGGTCCGGGAAACTGAACCAGATGCATTCGTTAGTATACAAAATAGAAGGATAGTGAATCGGGGGGGCCAGCGGACGGGACTTCAACCTTCTGAGTCACACGAAAAAAAAGCGGTGTACGGGGGGGTGTGTCTGCTACCGTTATAAATTCAAGGAATGAGAAGGGCCTCTTTTTCCAGGGGGAAAGGGCAAAAGACGTGGAAACACCAGCTTGTAGAATCTCCTTTGTGTTCAAGGGGTTCTGGGAGGGGGGGGAATCACCCTCAAGAGGAAGACCTTAGGAGTCTTGGAGAGAAGAAACAAGTGGCTCTCCTCACACGACTCAACAAAGCGACTTAAAATTCCTTCTTTCGGGGGGGGGAAATATAAATCCTAAATTTCCTTTGGAACAGAAGAGAACTGAGGACTTTCAAGGGGAAAAGAGCGGAAGAAAACTCTTTGACTTTGTAGGGTCTTGCGCAAAGCTGGGGGACTGTTTTTCACCCGAAAAGTGTCGGAAATCTGTCAGTATATAAAAGGTCTCTGGAGCATCTAAAATATCCAAGAAACATGCGGTCTTCCAATCTTTCTAGATCTTAAATCCTCCAAGAGATGGTGAAGGGTCGGAGAGAGAAAGCCCCTGGGTTCCGGGAGGAAACAAAAATTCTCGGCTGGTTTGAATTTTAGGGAGGACTCGAAAAAAAAGGGAAGGGACTGTTCTGGGGGGGGAACTCATTTAATAACTACCCATGAGGAGTGAAAATATCTTATCAATCAGCAGCAAAAAAGAAGTGGAGCCTCGTAGGGTCAGAAAAAAAGGTCACGGAGCTTTAGTAACTTTGGGTGGTCCAGAAAATGTCCTACGGCAAGAATCCTTCATGCTGGGGGTGGCGGGGGACGGGGATACATTAAAGCGCAAGTCTTATTAGCCTCAGAGGTAAGGGAATAAGCCCAGAAAGGGGAAGCGTGCGGATGGGGCCGTAGGAGGCAGGTCCTTTTTTTCTCCAATCTGGGTGTGGTGGGGGACTAGACAGGCGTCAGCTACTGCACGGAAGGGTAATAGGAAGGGAGCCCAGCCGTTCTAATCACGACTATTAAAACAGGAAAAAGGGGGGACTAAAAAAGGGCCTCCATGACTATCTTTTCGTAGTGTGGGAAAGATTGGAAAGGTTCAATCTTGATTGTCGAAACTAACCGGTTTCGCGGAGGGACTTATTGGAGAAGTGCTGCTGCTTCGGGTCTTTTTTAAGATTCAGCCGATCCAGCATGGAACGGACTTACAAGGGGAAGGCAAATAAGTAGCAAGGGTGGTAAGTAGTTAGGGAGAAAAAAAAAGCGGGTCTCGGGAAAAAACCTCCTAACCAAGGCGAACTTCTGGATACAAAAAGATCCTTTTATAGAGAAGAGTCAAGGGAAATCACCCTGGATGAGAGGTGAATATAGGCTCGTAAGATTAAAAGAATTCTAGTCCAAAAATGTGGATTCCTTGATGTTCAACATAACATATAATTCCAGCGGTCAGACCCGAAAAAGATGAAGGGTGCTGAGGGGGCGAAAATTTTTAACACTCTTGGGCGAAATCCCGCAGGCTTCAGTTCGCAGGTCTTTTCGTCTTAAATTTCTCATATCCCTAATTCACACCGAAGTCTTGAAGGAGTAGTCAAAAATGAAGCTAAGAGGAAGGATGGTCCTCAAAGAAATGGGAGTGTCCCAAAAGACATATATTAGTCCTGGTTGCAGAACTCTTACATCGAGTGCATTTTTCCCAGAAAAAGAAGAAAAGCGAACATAGAAAAAAAAAATCAAGTCACATAGTAAAAAGGTCTTAACGGGTCTGTGGGGGGGGCGTTATTTACAATAGAGACTCACTTTTGAGATCTAGGGAACGCATTATAAGTCTCAAAGAGAACTCTTTGGGGGAGAATTACTGGGACAGAGTGACTTGGGAAATCAGAGAGCTCCACAGAAAAATCAGTCTCTTGCGGGGTTTCAATTAAAAGTAGTAAGGTTCAGGAATGAAGAGGGGAAAACGCGATAGTAAGCGGGGGCATAACCGGTTCGTTAATCCTCTGTCAGGGAACCCCAGAAACAGGACGGCCGGGTCGAACCTCGAGGAATCTAGGGCACGGGAATAGACGAGGAGGACTGAGGGGGTACTCGAAGAAGGTAAAAAAAAAGGTGCAGTAAGGGAGCTATACTCTAATAGGTTGTTATGGTTTCTGGGGGGGGGGGGGCCGGGTCACCTCGGTCTGTAAGGGTCTCCAAACTGCCAAGCTTAAAGCAGTCTCTGTTCTGGGTCCTCGGGAGAAAAAACGTTAAATTCAAGTGCTGTCTTCCCTCGAGCAGGAAAGGGCTGTGAAGACGGTCTTGGGGTTATCTCCACTGACGTCCTGAACGGGGGGGACACGGGTTCCGGCCCTCGCGCCCACTCAAGAAGGTCATAAACCTCTGATCGCGCGGAGAAAAACAGAATTTACCGACATTTCCACATGATAAGACCGATGGCCCTCATAGCTAACATAAGAAGGAGACTACCATTCCAGACGTGATGAAAAGCTGACTGAAATTCTCTTTACAAAGAGGTGGACGATGGGGGGGGGGGGGGTGGGTTCAACGGTCAGGAAAGGACGAAAATTTCTACAGAGGGGGAGATCACCAGTAATCAAAGGGTCTAAGCCTAACATACACCCTTGTAGAAAATCGTGTGGGGCAGGGAAGGCTGGATATTGGAATTCCTGAATCAGGCTTCCCGTGCCCGGGCTGGGTTCTAGCTTATCCTGAAAAAAAGGGAGTAAAGGGAATTCCCGGGACCACTTCAATCTCAAAATCCCCAACCCTACCTAAGAACCTTGGGAAGAGAAAACTGGAAGAGGTCTTGGGAGAGGGGTATTTCGGGGAATTCAGGAATTCTTCGCCGAGAACCAAAGAGCCTCGAAAAGCTTCTGATAATCCTTATAGTGAAAAAAACGGAAGGGAGGAAAAATATATATGTAATTTCAGGTCTATCTTTTTAGGCCTATTGCGCTACAATCGGGGGGGGTTTCAGACACTAGCTAAAATCCTTTCTTCCGCATAAACGGCTTGAAGAGAGGGTAGTCTCGGGGGACCTTTTTACGGAGAAAGGCCACCGCTGCACAAAAGAATTCTGTCATACGAAAGGGAGCATGGAATAAAGAGAGAAACTTATCTCACACAGATCGACGAGGGGGTGATCCAAGGGTGTATTAAAAGAAGGGCGAGGGGGGGGGGATTAGGTGAGACTAAGACTCTCAGAAAGCACTTCACTTTGCGTATCGGGGGGGAAAAAGGACACCATCTAAGACAAAGAAGTCATTGACAGGAGAGCGGCAAATGCTTTAAGGGTCCGGAGGAGGGAGGATACGGGAATCTGTGGGCAAGTTGTCCGGAATAGTCATTCTGTTCACAGAGCAGCGGTCGTGGACGAAGGGGAGAGAAGCCGGAAGGTGAAAACAAAAAGTCGCTCAGATTAAAACGCTCAAACATCCCTTAGAATTAAGAAGATCTATGACCGCTAATCCGGGACCTTAGAATATTGCTACAAACGTCAATCCCCTCTCAACCCACAGACGTAACGGAATGACTTCCTGGTCGAACCTTCTTAATTAGGAAAGAGTTACCCACATCAAATGGCTAGAGGACGCTCCTAGAATGCAGCAAAGCATATTACTCGTTTCAGATTAGGAAAGCACAGAGATACGTTCAGAGGGGGGGGTCTACATCCAGGGGGCGGGAACTTAAAGATACATAACTTTTAACATGAATGACACAACATCCCTTAGATCAGGAGCTTCATCGTGAACTGGGAAAAATTGCTGAATTCAAAGGCTACAGAATCAGGGATCTCGGGTTTGGGAACATCACCTTCATCCAGGATAGCTATCTCAGTTCAGGTCCCCTTTAAAAAGAAAAATCTCATCGGTCGGGAGGGGGAGGAGCTGGCGATCTTGGAGCAACCGTCGCTCCGGGTCGAGATACCAAATCCCCACCCATCAAAGCAATCAGCTTGCCCGCGAGCTCGTTAATAGAGCCCCAGGAGAGAATCCCTATGTTACCGGAAATACGCCACAGTCCCTTAGGAAGGAGGGAATCGGAACCATTAAAGGAAAGAAGAACCCTCCTGAGTCACGATCAACCTTATCAAGCAGTAACTTTATCTCGGGGTGTCAGAAAGTCCGTGACAAGGAAAAGCTGGAGGGAAGGTCAGGTTAAAAAAAAGACCGGGGGTATCGAAATAGAACTACGCGAGTTAACTAGGTTCAAACTCCGGTGTTCACTTCTGAGAAGACATAAAAACCGAAAGGAAGTGAAACCTAGACGGAGAAAGGAAAAGAACTCTAACACCGGAAATTTGTCTTTAGACTGAAAGGCCTGACCGGACTCTACTGGCTTGGTAGGAGAGATAGAGAAGTCTCAGGCTGGGACCCCTCTTACCTGGAAGGCGCTTAATCAATAATCAAAAGTCGGTCATCTGGGGGGAGCAAATCACCATGCTGGGAGACAGTCTCCTAACTATATCGGGGAAAGAAGGGGGGTCTTCTGAGGGAAAAAAAAGCTAGCCATCATATGAGCCACCTTCCACCTTCACGCGGGAAGCTTAAGCCAAAGATCTTGCTTGACTAATCTGAGAGAGTACGTTATGAATCAACTTCAAAAAGTATCGAACTCGCCTAGAAGGCTATGCAGGGGTCAAGAAAAACGAAACTCAATTGATACAAAAGGGGAGGAGGAGCCCGCAAATTCCGTTCTCCCGGGGTGTTGGGAGGTAAACGAACCCATATAGTCCAAATAAAACCCTCTCAGCAACTATACAACTGCGGCAAATCTCCAAGGGCGTCGAAGGATAGTGCCATCAAAGAGTCTCCTGAACATCATCTGGCACATACTTCAAGAGGAATTAAGGCCGAGGATGCCTACAACCATCGAAACTTTCAGGCATGGGGTACGGCACCTCTTCAGCATAATGTCGGAGACAACATCAAAGAGGAAGCCGAACCCTATATTAACCGTCAATTCTACTAATGCTGAAAGAATCGCTTCTGGAGTAAGACCGGGACTGCTTGCAAGAATAAGGTACTTTCTGGGAGAATGAAGGGGGGGGCTAATCGAACGTCGACAAGGACTCAAAATATCCTGACCCTTGGGTCGTGGGCCGAAGAAACTCAAAGGGCTTAACCGTTCGAACAAACAAAAAAACCACCACAAAAAAAGTCGAAGAAATAAGGCGGCCCGGTTGGTTCGGGAAAAAATTCGTACCAAGTTGGGAGAGCGGAGGAAAAAAAGGACCTCAGGCATTCAAAGGGATTTAAAAGGAAAAGGCCATGATGAAGGATATGTGCGGTCTCTCCAAGTGGTAACTGCCTCTGATGTCCTGTCCGGAGGAAAATCCAAAAAAATATCAGGGAAGGAGGGTCTCTGTGTGAAACGCAGGCTCCAACTTGGGTAGAGAAATATTATCTGTCTAAAAGAACGGAATAATAATTGGGCCGCCGAAAAACACCCCGAATACCAACGGGTCGTCACGCCCTCATAGGATGTTAGGAAAAACTGGGGGCGTGTACCAACGAGGAAGAACCAGCAGGTCTAAAGGGGAAGGAGTTTCATTTCGCTAGGGAGACAGAAGTCTGAGTGGTAGCAAGAGCCTTCATAAGGTAGTGAAAAAAGTACGTGCATCGGGGAAAGGAGAGCACGGGTCCTACATAGGCGAATAGCGGAGTTTGGGTCGCAGGACGGCCCTAATAGCATGACAAAGGAATAATACCCGAAATTCTGGGGCAAAAAAAAGTCGGAACAGCCGTATGCGGACGAAGGTTAAAGAAATGCTAAAAAAGGGTAAAAGGGGTCAAAAAAAGACTGACTGGGAAATCATCTCTCTCAACCACTTATGTGAGGATTTAAAAAAAGATATGAGCTCCTTAACCAAGGAAAAAGTAATTTTAAAAAAAAAAAGCAGGGGTCCCTATTCAAAAACTCCTCTCTTAGCAGGACTCCAGGCCGAACACCCAAAGAAATGGGGTCGTCGAAGGGGGTCGAAATCTTGTTGCTAAAGGGAAGGTTGAAGAGATCGACAACTCCGACTCTATACTTCAATGAGGAAAGACGCCGGGCTTGCTCCGAAATCCTTGAGTAAGTCCCGAGAAACCAAATACCGGAGGGGGAACCAGTAAAGGATCCCGCTGAAAACAACAACAAATGCAGAGAGAAGCGGTTCTAATAAGTAGCCAGTCAGGTGGGGTGAAGATCTTTCAGTCTAGACGCAGGTGGAGAGTGTTAACAATGCAGAACGACTAATACAAGTCAACGCTGAGGTCGAAAACCTGGAAATCGTTTTGTAGGTGGAATGGTGGCGGCTGAGAAAATGGGTCTCATTAGGGGAGAAAAGGAAAATCCTGGGGGAGGGGGTCTCGAGTGTAGACGAAATCAAGAAAGTTCAACACAAAATGTATAATAAACTTGACTTTGTGTGGATGGGGGGAAACTGAAAAAGAAAGGTTCAGTTAAGGAAAGCGTCAGTGAACTGATTCCAAGCTCAAAGTAATAATGAAAATGCAGGATAACCCTTGTTGGAACTAAAAGGGAAAGGTTTGAACTTTGGACTACGAATAAAATCAACTACGAACTCTGTCACAGTCTCCCGAATCCCCGAGGAAACTCAAAAGGGAAAAAACAGGTCGGGAGGAATCAGAAAGGAAGCCGAATTTTCACTTTTGCCCAGGGCCACGCACTGAACGGGGGACGGAACGTCTGATAGAGGGGGGAAAAGATCAAAAGAAGATATCCGAAATATCAAAAACTAAAAAGGTCTGGGAAGAAGGATGCTACTCTTACGAAGACTCAACCTAGTTCTCATTTTCCTTCGGACGCAACTAACACTTCGCGGCAGCTTTTCCTTGAACTTTCGGTAT
>Ga0179591_1325750_pt1 | contig 13294 bp, 9 predicted proteins | sample CZOMad2_1_08_16f_FD_182891 | JGI IMG/M metagenome (GOLD analysis project Ga0179591, IMG submission 182891) | Vadose zone soil fungal communities from Angelo Coast Range Reserve, California, USA - CZOMad2_1_08_16fungal (PacBio error correction) | ecosystem: Environmental > Terrestrial > Soil >...
GGGGGGAAGTCCGGGGCAAGAAACCTGGCGCGAAACGGGAAGCGCGGCTGGTATCGGCCAGAGGTTAACTTCCTCTGACTTGTTATGGAAGCGAAGAAAGACAACGAGTCACGCGGCCCGGTGCACTTGTCACTTTCGTTCATCCAGAGGGGAAGCTCCCCACGCGTGGTGGAGACATCGCTTGTCGGATGAGGTTGTGCGATCGACAGACCGGCAGAACTACAGTTTTTTCGGACTTTAGTAAAAAACTCCTGGGGGGTCTCAAAAAACGGGGTCAAGAAAGCTGGAAAATGGGGGATAAGGGAAAACCTCCCCTTCTTTGTGACTTGATGACAGATAAATCGTCGGACCGGTTGTTACGGCGAGCACGCAGGAGTGGGCACGAATTACGGGGGGGGCGGGGAGGACGCGGTAGATAACTACTACGGAAAGAAGGGGCGATGATATGGAAAGGAAAAGTGAGAGAATTACACGGGGGGGGGAGGGGTCCCGACTAAAATAAAGGGCCTACCTTCGAGCAGGACTTAAAAATGACCGATGATAAACACGGACTGAACGGAGTAAAGGGAAAGAGAAATTTGTTCAATTTTCCACAGTAGGGGGAATGGAGACGCATAATACCGAAAAGACTCTGTAGACGAAAGAGAAAAAATCTCGTGATGAAAGCGAGCGGTTGTTAGGATCCGTCAAGACCGAATGCTCCCCTAGCCATACCGGGGGTTTCCTCCCCTTGGTCGTGGTGAAAACGTCCTAAAGGCGGGACTTTGAAGCTGCGGACCGAACACCTACGAAGACTCGCGTCCGGGTTGTAGGGACGTTTGCAACTACCATTTGCCTTCCGTTCATTACGGGCCGGGTCCAGAATGAGGACTGAAGACAAAATGGCCTGATTGAGACGAGAGGAGTCAGGGAGGGTATAAGATGAGAGAACTCGCTGCCATCAATCGTCTTCTAAAAAGGATACGAGGGCCAAGCAGATTTAACAAGTGGGGGGCGAACTGTCCGAGTTATACACCTGTCTAGAAGAGCTGATCTTTATCATGGGGTCTTTCCGGCGGTAGGGTCTCGGTGGTCATGGTTACACCGGAAAAGCACGAAAAAACACGAGTAGAATCATAGCCTGGGATTGTGCAATCCAGACGGAGTAGCGTGGGAGAGAAAGAATGGTCCTTGTAGGCGTGGCACATCTTATCTTATATCATCTGCGGCCAGGGAAGTCACCGGAAAGCGATGCCAATAAGCCGCACCTACAAAACAGAGTCACCCCTGCTCTAGAGGTTCAGCAGAAAGGGATGCTATAGGATCTGATGGGGAAGATAGAAAATGTGGTTTCTTCTCGACATGAACTTCGGTCGTTAGGCAGGTCGTACAGGAGGCTCGACCGGAGGAAAAGAAAACCCTGGGGTACACCCAATCCAGGTCCGCGTTGGCGGGAAGGAGCAACTCATGCCTAAGCGTGTCGTTGCCTGATGAAGTGTTGGTGGCTGCAACGAGACTGTCAGAACAATTGTTGGTCTCCACATTAAGAATGGAAGTCACGGAAAAACTTGTAAACCTCATTTCTTACAAAACGGCGCATAAATGTCTGGTATACAGCTGAGACATGGTTAGAAAAAAAGGTCCAAAATGGGTTCCCCTGCACCCTCCAAACACGGTCACATGAGCAACGTCAGACTGAAGCCCGCCTCCGACGAGCGGGAGAAGAACGGGAAAGAGGTACGCTCGGTAAGGGGAGATGCACGTCAGAGGTTTTAGCGATCTGCAAAAAACGGACAAACTAAGCTATGGGGAAAGGTCCAGATAAAGCGTCTATCATGAACTCGGGAGCCTGGGTCTGGTGGGAACTGAATAGGTCTAGACTTAGGGAGGGTAGGTCAGAGAAATTTAGTGAAAGTCCGGGCTAAGGACAAAGTATCACTCAACAACAAATGATATGGGTAAGGTATAAAATAAGGGGTAACCACAGGCGAGCGGGGTGCTGATAAGTGAACAGCTCCAGCGCGCTCTCTAAAAAGGAGAACCACCGAGGCGGAGAGAGATGATCAGGGGTTTCAGGACTACTGTGCCGAGAAGAGGGTCTGGTATTGTTCTCCGAAGTCAATACCATGGCGCGGTTAGTGCCTAAGACCAGTTTCTAGTTATGGGCGTACGAACTGTGAGGGATGGGGAATTGCGAAGAAGTAAAAGCTCCCTTTCGCATCGGGGGGACAAGGGTCGGATCCAACTTCTCAAAAAGGCAGGTATCAAGCTTATTCGCATTCAAAAGAGTGCTACTCAAGGCCACTCGGCGTTCTACCAAGTTATTAAAAAAAAAAAAAAAAGGAAGAAATAAATAAAAGGTTTGGGAGAACACGTGCGGTGTTTTACAGAAAGTCATCGAAACGACCATCTGTTACTAAAGGGACAGAAAAAAGCGAGAAAAATTATTGCCTTTTCGTTGATACCAGCTTCCGGGGGGTACGGTTTCTTTCGAAATGCAAAGGGGAAATGCACAGTGCACCAAGGGTACTGCAATATCAGCCCGGAAAAAGAAAGAAGGACGCGCAAAAAATTTCTGGGAAAAAGAGAAGAGAGTGTCTCTGATCTGTCGAGCGAAGAGATTAGGGGGAGAGAGGACTTACGGGAACGAGGCATGCTCAGATGCTCGCAAGAGAATGAGGAACTATCAGGACTACGATCTGTCCACCGTCTGAACCATAAGGGGCGATAGCGTGGCGAAGTTGATTGGTGGTTAAACACAGAAGTTCCAATAGGGAGTAATAAAAGACAGGAAAAATTTATCCCGCCGATAAAACGTCTGGTTCTCAAACTGGGAGAAAACGGGACCGGAAAACTCGTGCGGGGACGAGGCTAGGCTCTAAACCCGAACCGTGCTCTGGGAGGGAGAGCTCCGGTAACTACCGAAGTCGCTTAAGAACTAAGGAATGGTAGTTATAGGCATCAAAGTTCGTGGAAAGGATTATACGGTAAGGGGCTTCCTGCGCCTGACGGGGGCCAACAACCCATGCCAGAAGGATCACAAAACACAACGAAAAAAAACGGATCATGCTCACGGATAAGAAAAAGCAAGCTCCCGCGAAACGGTGCCTGTTCCCAAGAAATTCCACATGGCTGTCGCGCGTAGGGGCAGGATGGTGGAGACGGGACTCGGTATTCTCGCTACAACTATCTATAAACTCGGGGAGAATGAGACTGCTTGAGGGATGGACCTTTACATGAAAAAAGCGTCGTTGAACTTAATGGCGGAGTAGAGGGCATGGGTCGACAGACACGGCATTTACTACCTAAATCAATAAACTGGATTAGACAAAGCCTCCTATTGATGGGGGGGATCATTTGACAGGTACCTGACCTAAGGATTAGAAAGGTGGGCCAGGCCCTTACTTATCGAAAGGTTGGCCGTATTCAAAAATCGGGGGATGAGATGACGTGCGTACTGGGGAGAAAACTACCGTGGCGACTCCTTGCATTGGGAAGTCAGTGCAAAGTCCTGGAAGGTGGAAAAAAGTGGGTTCTCGACGGAGGCACCAGACAAGAAATCTCGGCCAACTTCACCCAAGTGGGGCAGGGGCTGGGGGATGAGGAGGGAGGGAGACAGACAAGGGGGGATGGAGTACCTCGGTACAAGCCTATCTGGAGGAGGGTGGAGATAGGTCTAATCACTGAGAGTAAGTGGTCGCTAGCAAAGGAAAACGTGCCTAACGTTGGAGAAGGAGGAACAGCCATGATCTTGCGCAAACCCCCCACAGAACCAAGGGTGTCCTTCAAGGGAGGACTCCTGGCCTTTCAGGAGGAGGGAGTGGGCGCCACGACAGGCGAAAGATCGGAGACAACTAAAAGGGGCTGATCAACACCACAACTTAGGAGATGGTAAGTAAGACAACCTTGGTCGTAGGAGGAGAAAAAAGAGGGACTTAAGCGTCAGAATAAAAAGAAGGTTGATGAAGAATAGTCATAGCAAAATTAGGAACGGTACTATTACTTCTTCCCTGGAATCAAGTTATGGCGTTTATGTCAACGATAGAGAACGGGATAAAGCAGCTCCCGCCCCGGACGAGGACGAGCGGGTAGCGGTAGGTCTCTTGTGAACGGCTACCCCCTCCGGGTATGAGGGGGTCCTCGACTGGCCCGAGAGGTAGTAGATCCGAGAGGGTATACTAACCTTCCTTTTCTTGCTAGACGAATCCAATCACGCTACAACTTTGGTTTAAAGTCGTGGAAAAGACGAGAGGAAACTACGGGGTTGCTATCACCCGGCCAGGAAGAGAAGACGAGTAACCAGACGTTCTTCCACTCTGTGGTCTCAGCAGAGCAAGAGGAAACCAGATGGAATCGGCCAGGAGAGGTGTTGTGCAGGGTACCCGAAATCATGCAGTGTCCACCTTCCCATCTCCACGGAGGATGAGAGGCCGTGGTCGAGAAAAAGTGGAACGTCAGTTGGATAAAGGCTGGAGAAGTCGCACCAGCAGCTACCGGCCTTCTCCTCATAATACGTACGGACCAGGTCTCTGAGAAATTTAGGACTAAAACCGCGCCATAGAAAATCGAGTTGGAACATCTAAGACTCTTTTGTGCCTATCTCTACTTGCTAACCATACGGAGAAAAAAAAAAGTCCGTACCAACCTCGCTTTGGGGAAAGGGAAATCAATCCTTAGAAGTTCTCTGCCCCATGAGAGCCGGAGATCAACGAGCGAAACACCAAAAAAGGGCGGGTGTCGACATTTGCGAGCATTATCCATTGGATTCCGGTGTCTCGACCGGGTTAAACTAACTCTTATAATGAACGTCCATGTCTTAGGTCTTACCGAAGAAGTGCGGTGGCGCAGTCGAGATCCTTCTCGGGTCGTTCAATTAGGTCCCGGAAAGAGCACAAGAGCAGGCTTCACACCCAGAAGAGGTGATTAATTTCGCCTGAGATGGTGAAGGAAAACTTTTGTAGAGCTTTGGATCACTTGATTGCGGCTGACTCGGGTATTGGGAGGTTCTGTAAAAATACACGTCACAGCATTTCGACTCACTTACAGGGGAGTGGTTAGGGAGAGCCCTAGGTAAGATCTCTTAGGCAAAGTCCCGGAAGAGGACAACATGAACAGACTGGAGGAATAGCACAAAATCAGAGCAGAAACCATCTCTCTTACAGCCAGGACCGATAGTCGGAGGGGGATCTCGAAGAAATATAAAAATGTTCTTTACGCGGCGTGAAAAAACAGCGGGGTTCAAGACTAATCTTCATCTGTGCGGGTCATCGTGCCTGGCTTGAAGATATAAACCTGGGCAAAAGGGAACTTAATTGTCTATAACGCACGAAGAAAAGGCCAGTGGACCAGCAACTCAACACCGGACTCATGGAGAGAGCTGTGTGACGCCAAAAACGGGAATGTACTTGCTGCTGGACCGTGCACTTCCGGCTGAGTCAATCTTGTGTCCATTGAAAAATCACTGAAAGGAACGGACTCCGCGCTCGTTCCTGTCCCGAAAGGAAGACACTGAGAATAATTCGTAGCGTACAGTACTGTTAGGAAAAAAGGGTGGATAGGACCCGTAACACTTTGGCAACGTGACTCCCAACGCGGGTAAGAAAACTGGCAATGTGCGGAGAAAAAGAAGCCAACGGTGACTCCTCTAAAAAGGACTCGTTCCTCGAAAAGTGTCTTCGGGTGGTTGAGAACAGAGGCAGACCGTCACCCCTACTAACGTGACCGGTTACAAATAGGGATGTCACACTACTCGTATAATGAAAGGTGGGGGGGCAGAATGTTGGACATCTATTTTTTGAACAGCGATTTATTCAAAAATCAGGGACTAGTACTCACGGTATTAACCTACAGGTGTCCTCCAGACGGTAAGAGATAGTCAGACAACAACGGGGGGGTTTCAATCATATGATTTCTGGACACGTGAACCCAAGTACGACGAATCAAGACACACAGGCTCGGTACATTATAAAAACCTAAAAAGTCTTCAGGGCACTTGTGGGCTACAGACTACGGGGTCACGAGCGTACTGGTTTGCTCATTGGGGAGACGTCACCCCCTTTAGAAGGTCCGGCTTGACCTCGGAGGGGATGGATAAAAAGATACTCCACTTGTCACCTGGAAAGGGAGAGAGAGGGCGGTGAGAAGAAATTTTTGGGGCACAAAGAATTTTACCCTGGCGGATCCACCTGATAAAGCTTTGGACTACAACAAGAATTAGAATGCATACGGGGAAGAACATTTCGGAACTCTAGGAAATCAGTGGGAAGAAGGGAGTAACTATGGCTACAAAACGCTTGATCCGACGTCGCGGTTGTGTAGGGAGCATTCCAAAGGGGTGACCCTGGGGAGGAGAAGGACGGAAAGGAGGAAACGTACAGGATTCTGTCGGTTGCTTACCTGGAAAAGGGTGCTACTGTGCGGGAGGGAAAAACCTGAAGAAAGGGAAAGGAGACGTTGGCGTCGTCTAGAACGAAAGAAGTGTCGATGAAGGCACCCGATGAGATAAAAAAGTCGACCCTTACGACGAAGCGAAGTTGAACTGCTAGTAACAGGTATGTAAGTCTCTATGATCGGGGAGGTTGAGTTAGTCACTAGAGGGATGGAAGCTGAAGGGATAGCTCAATTAGGGATGGAATTTAGAGTCACTTTTAACAATAATGGGCTGCCATTCGGGAGTAGCCAATCAGAAGCCAACGGAGGAGCGGAGGAAAGGCAGTTTGAAGGTGCGGGAGGGACCACGAGTACCAGGGGCGAAAATGAACTACCTGTACCGTGGTAAAGAAAACATTTAGGCATGATCAGAAAAAAAGATGTTTCGACATCGGTCTTACCGGTGGAATAGGACCCACTCGTCGGCTTCTCTGGGGGCTGAGGCGATCCCGTTGGCGAGAGTCATGTGCAGATCGAGAGAAAAAAAAATATCAGACGAAACCTACCGGAGCTGGGAAAAGAGAAGTCATCATTTCAGTTACCGCTTCGGAAAGGAATCCGTGGGCAACTGACCAATGAAAATCCAACGAGGGGGAAGGACGATGGCTAAGATCCTCCCGTACGAGAGAAGAAGCCGTGTAAAGAAACACGTTGGATTTCCACTTTAGCTTTGAGGCTCTTCGTCAGAATAATGGGGTAAAGGAAGGGTGTCTGCAAATCGAAATAAAAACGGCTCGAGCAAAGCGAGGACGATGGCGCTCTAATTCCGTGCCCTTGCCGGAGAGGCGTAACGGGTCGTCAAGGAAAAAGAAAGCGACGGCTGCATCCGCTGATAGTGTCGGCCGATTAGTCATGATTGCTGTAACTTAAAGTAGTCAGGGGGTCGGACCCAATAAGCTCATTGTGAAAGATGAGATGGGGCAAAAATTCAGGCCTTAATTTCGGACAAGGTGTAGTCACACCCTTAAAGGAGGTCTGAAATTTTTGCTGAGACCAATAGAGAACGTGCTTGCACGCGAGCGAGTCTAAAAAAGAGGACGGGAAACGACTCCGTAAGGGACGCTAACTACCTTGGACAATTGATGCTCTACTCTCAAAGAAAAAAAGTACAGTAAAATAGATGTACAAGTAAACAGGGTGGCTGAGATCGCCAGAAGAAACGGAGGTTCGTCAAGGGATTGAACGACCTATCTGGCAGGGTAGACGGTAAGGAAAACAACGTCTCGATGTGACGCGGCAACGCTAAGCCATACGAGAAGCGAGTTCCTCTTCCGGTGGTCTTAGCTGGTCGGAAAAACTGTATCATTCGGGTTAGGGGAAGATCACCTCCAACAGCACGGGAGAAAAGTCGGGCGACTACCGGAAAGCATTCGAGGGGGGAAGGGGGATCAAAATTAGGTAATCCTGTCTCGTCTCTCTGTCTCGAATGAACCCGTGTTGGATAAGAGAAGATACAGGAGTGAGAATATGAATCCAAACCTAAAGGTGCGAGAAGAATAGTCTACTTGTCGCCTCTTTATCCCCAAAAGGGGGAGGTCCGGACAAGACGTCAGTAAGGGAAAAACCGGGCACGGAGGGGGGCCCAGCAAACTTTGGTGCGAAAGCGGATGGCATTACGGTCCTCGAAGACCACCCTTTCGAGAGCTAAATTCTCTTTACTAGGAGACGGGTAGAGTGAAAAGAGAAGGAAACCAATCCTCAGGAGAAGTTGTGTGCTGCAACCTCTATTACAGACTTGACCCGATGTCTTAACGGGGTACGCGCTTAGCAACTACATTGTGGCTTGGTTTTTATGAAGAACCCAGCCCCTAAACGGTGGTTAGACTGAGGACATCTATCTCAGGAGGGTTTTGACAAATCGAGCAAAACTTGGGCCTCTTCCTGGCGAATCTCGTACCGGGAGGCTACTAAGGGGCGGCCGAAAAAAACTCGCAGAACTGGTCCGATGGCTAGAAAAAAATCGCGAATGGAAAGGGTGTGTGCAGCACTTTCCCTAACGCAAGGAGGCCGAACCTTGCTTAAAGAAGACAAGATTCGAAAAGAAAAGAGGTGGGTAACCACCGCGGGTAGGGTAAGAAGGAGCGTGAAAGGAGTCATCCAAAGAAGGTGCAAGGCCGGGGAGGAGAAGAGCTAACATTTAAGAGGACCGGGGGAAATCCTACGAAGGAGAGAAATAAGACTTTGCCCAGGGGGGGATATGGTGGTTAGCGACAGAATGCAAAGGACAAAAAACTCAATCAGGAAAGAGATCCACCGGGGTACCTTGTGTGGTGAACACAAGGCAATACATAGACGGAGTGACTTCTATCGGCGACCTCCATTATCGAAGGGGGGACTGGTCTTGGTTGTCAGGCCATGTGACTGTAACCCTTCGGCTGAAGGTAAGAAGGGACCAAGACGGAGGCGTCCAGCTCCTGCCAGGTCCTGGGAGAGGTGCGGTACGAGATAAGATGTGGCTCAACAAGAATACGTGATAGAGACAAAGAGCAAGACAAAAAGAGAATTCCCGAGGTTGGTTGGAACACAGGAAAAAGACTATGAACTCGGTCAATCAGATGTGGATCGGATTGGGCTTTGGGACCGGTGCCATTAGGAAGTCGGGGGGAGGGGAAAATAGTGTTACGACAGGAAGCGCGTAAAATAAGGAGGGTCATCCGTTTTGTTGGCCTCGCAGTACCATTAAGGGTAAGGAGGCTCGTAGGGTGTTCAAAGGAGTAACACGCCTTGGCCTGAGGGAGAAAAATAGTACGGCCAAGGCAGGACTATGACATCCAATACAACTCTAGAACCGTACTCGAGAGGTCCGGGGGCCATAAATAAGGTCAGGTCACCACTCGGAAGGTTCAGAAAAGAGGCATGCATGAAAGTTGTATAGACTTTGACGAAATAGAGAGTTCTGCTCAGAGAATGGGGGCACGAGAAAGTATCATTGAACAGGGTCCCGTTAGGCAACGGCAGAATAGGCCGAAGCTTACTTCACACGTGGGGAGTCGATGCTTTGTGCAACCTTCAATGATAGACAGAGTGGCGGACGTTGTGCTTTAGGAAACTTGGAGGAGCACTGAGAATCTACTGAGGCGTCAATGTGTCTTGGTCTAACCTAATCTGGGAAGAAGAATATTCATATAGCGACGGAAGAGAAGTAAGACAAGATTCTATTCAGGAAATAAGTCTCTTTGCGAGTCGTGTAAAAGAAGTGGATGGGGACAAAGGTACAAAAGACATTCACACAGACTGGTCATAGGGCGCAATGCATGGCTTTCGGGAAAAGGGGAAAACTCGTGTTCGTAAGAAGCCGGATCTACTCTGGTGATTGGATAAGCGGACAACCGCTTACGGGAAGGGTGTAAAAAATAGGGGAATCTAAACTCCCCCACCAAGGGAGACGCTCTGGCGCCCACAAGTGAAAACCGTGGTATTAAAACTAGCTAGATGAGTCAGAAATTCGAACTTTTTAATGGGGGGGGGTCCTAGATCACTCAGTATGTAGAGGCATTCATCTGTCATGAAGGGAACAAGGGGAATCCGATACACGTCTATCTAAAACAACAAAACAAGATGAATTGAAAGGAAGAGAGTTTCCTGGGACGGCTGACGGGACCGGGTGAGGGAGAGACGGATCACTCGCCTCTCTTCTGAGCTAAACAAGAAAACACATGAACCAGTCGAAGAGATCAGGTGTCAGCGGCCTAGCTGTGGGTCACTCTAGTCGTGGGGGGATGGTGCATGAGATTGAGAAGAACGACACAGCTGTGTACAGATTAGTTCTAAGGTACGCAGCGATCAGGAAAGTTCTTAGAAACCACGAGCCGGTTTAAGGAGAAGACTAGGGACGCGGTTCTCCTACTGGGACGCTTGGGTCAATGTGGAACATTGGGGAGGCTGGTGCTTCCACAGTTCACTTGGAAAAGGAGAAGTATAATCACATTTCTCTTACAGGTTCCAAAAGAATCAGGGATATGTTCTGACACATTATGTAGACAAAACACGAGTAGAGCAGACGTATCGGTTCAGAAAAGTCAGCAGACCTACAATCCCGTGTCTCTGATCGATAGACGGCAGAAGTCATCGGGGGGAGAAAGGAGGTTCTTGGAGATTGGCGGAGAAGAGGGACTGACGAGGCAAACTAAACTTTCAGTGCTCTTACTAATCAATGGAGTTCCAGGAGGCGATGAAACATCATTCCCGATATCCCTCTAGAAAAAGGACCTAGGTTGAGGGCATGCTCATGTAGGGCAGAAAAAAAGAAGACGACGCAGGTAGTGTCCGTGCTTTACGCGACTGCGCTCCTATGGGTGAACAAATCGCAGAAATGGAACGGGAGGAAGAACGGAGCACTTAAACGGATACAGATCGGGCGCATGATACGAGGCGGAGAGGGCGTAAGAACAGTTCTGGCGTCTGACACCACCAGGACCTGATACTTCGGCTAAAGAGGCGAACAGCCGTGTCCGAGGGAGAGAAGGATGTCATAGACCCTTTTACCTCCACACTCCCAAGGTGACTCGGACATAGAAAATTGCTCGTTGAAATTGCTAAACGGACGTGAGAGGGAAAAATATAACGATTGCCGTGCCTACCTTCACTTTCATAAGGAAAAGAATCCTTGTAACAATCTTAGACAGGAAGGGGGCAGGAAAGGTCACGCGCCGCAGGTCTCGCAAACACAGCGCGGAATCCGCAAGAAAAGGAGGGGGGTAAAACCTACCATAGCCTCACGGTCCTGCTAGGGGTATGCAGGGTGGGAAAATACTTGTGGTCACGGACGGTATTTATTCTGTACAGGAGGAAGGGCGGAGTAAAAGGTTCTAACTACATGATCAGGGGTCGAAAAACGAATTCCGGAAGGAATACAGATTAATCCACCTGAACGAAAGATTTCCGTCTTCTAGGAGAAGGAAAGGAGACGGTTGGTGGCGCAATGAGCAGGGGAACGTACTAGTACGAACTTCAACGCAGAACTAGTCTTAGAAGGACAGGGTGGTGAGCATTGGGGGATGGAGAAGGTGCTTCAGGGCATTTAATGCTGGGAAAAGACTAGTCTCATGAAAGTTTAGAACCCAAGGAGAGGAGCCTGATAGAAAATCGCGACAAAAGGGTGGGCTGCGTGCTTCAACCTGCCAAAGAATGTGACTGGTCTGACTGGGCGTCAGCCACAACACAAAAGAGGACGAAGTCGCTTAAGCCGTCCACCACGGTGGGGCCGGCATGGGGATCTCATGCCACAAATTATTTTCGAAGAGCGGATGAAAGGAAAGATCGGAAATGGTTAGCGGCTACTGGGTCTTTCGGCGTCCAGAAGGGCACTGGAGAACCTACTGAACCTGGCGGGGAGCTCTGCGAACAAATGTCTTGGGCCGCTCAGCCAATCAAAAGAATAGTTCTGCGGACCCAGAAATTCCCCACGTCTTACTCAAATCAATTCAGTACCTAGAGGGACCTTATTGAAAACGGGGGATTTGGGAAAAAAAAAAAAATCAGTCTCGACTTCAACTGCGAGGCTAGGTGTGAAAATTATCTACTACACAACACACCCTTATTATAGAAAATGATGGTTCCAGCACAGACTCGTGGTCCCAATGGCTAGACAATTAAAAGGGGAGAAGTGAGGGCGCTTGTACAACGAAAGGTAAGGAAGAAATAGATCATAAGTGCTCTGCGAGTCATCGTCCGTTTATCCTGGTCTTGCGGTTAGATAAAGAGAGTCCGGGTGCTCGATACGGAAGCAGATAAAAAGAGACATGGGAAGGTGCGAGAGACTGCAAAAGTTATAGGAGGAAGCCAAAACCGAAGAAAACTGCTCCAGGGGGGGGTGTAGGGAAAAGAAAATCAATGCTATGTCAGTTGAATCCGGCTCATGTCTACGAACGCCGTTGTGGGGCTGTAGGAGGACCCCAAGTTCCAAAGGAGTGTACTGGCGGACCGGGAGGTAGGGGTGGTTGAGCACTTTCTGGGAACATCACCGGCCATCCTGGAGATCAGAGGACCCTGACACGGAGGTGGGCGTTAATAAGAAAGAGGGGGGGGGACGGAGAGACGGTCGCGAGGACCACTTAGGAGGGAGAAGGGTGGGGGACGCAAGTCCACTCCTTAGCAACCTCTCCATCTCCGGGGATAAAAAAACATACAGAGTCTGAAGTTTCTAATAAAAAGATAGTTGAAGTGAGCTGCCGATAGGGAAGCGAAAACGAGCGCAACGAGGGGATATCAACCAGGATAACCTAACGGAAAGGTCGCTGCGGCAAAGGCCTGGAGTGGGGAAGCGCCATCTGCAAGCTTTGGAATACTATCCGAAGGTGGATTAAGGGAACGAAGCCCCCAACTAAAATGAATGGAAAAGAAGAAAAACACTTACCCCCCCATTAAACAGTGGGCAATCCGGTTCTTGTGAAAGCAAGAGAGGCAGTACGGACGGAGGAGGACGGAACATTATCTAATCAGGAACCGATCTTGTGTAGACAAGGGGGAGGGCGCAGAGACGGAAACAGGTCAAAAGGGTGACAGCAGAACTTCTGCATGCTCTCCTTAAAGGTTAAGGGTTGTCGTGAAGATCAGAGTCGATGGGTTCGCAGAAAGGAAATCGGGGGGGACCGACAACTTAGAAGACATGCAGACCAGAGAAAGAACTACTGGGGGTATTACCAACAAAGGACGCGCAAGAAAGGGTCTCTAGCGCTTCTGAAGCACGGGAGGGGGAAATACAGGTATTGGAAAAATGGGTCCTAGTATTAATATTTCCACCAAAAAAAAGAAGTAGAAAACTTCGAAGTCTCGTGGGTGGGTGGAAGATCAGCCAAGCTATATTCTCTAGGAGACCCGGGACACCTCCTGGGGAATTGAAAGAAAGCGCATAGGGGGCTAGGTTACGAACAAGACGAAAGAGAAA
>Ga0179591_1343179_pt1 | contig 13293 bp, 15 predicted proteins | sample CZOMad2_1_08_16f_FD_182891 | JGI IMG/M metagenome (GOLD analysis project Ga0179591, IMG submission 182891) | Vadose zone soil fungal communities from Angelo Coast Range Reserve, California, USA - CZOMad2_1_08_16fungal (PacBio error correction) | ecosystem: Environmental > Terrestrial > Soil >...
TTTACTGCAGGCAAGGGGAGGAGTGGGAAGAATGAACGTAGCTTACATAACCCAGGGTATAAGGCTATGGGTCTGGGAGTTCGAGGCCTGCTTGAATTCGATGCCTATACCCCAAGGGAACTGACGAGGGGGAGAAACTCACGCTCGAGCGGCGGAGCCGTCGCGTCAGGAAACTAGCGGGAAAAGGGCGCCAAGGATCGGCGTGTTGGGGGTGAGGGTCCACCGAGAAGGAGGCGCGGGATCCTTAATAAAAATCGGGGGGGGTTTCGCTCGTAGCCCCCTCTGACTAGAGATCCCAAGAGATCAGCGGGGATTCACTTCCAAAAAGAAGAGTGGTAGAGGGTCACGTTGACTAAGACCGGAGCAGGCTGGGTCTCTTAGTCAAAAAGGGCGGAAGAGGTTGTCGGACCGTGGGGGAACAACGACCCCCAGTCAGATCCGGGGGGACTGCGTTATAAAGAAACAAAGACGCTCGGGAATGAAGGGGGCAATGTAGGAATTTTCCGGGAGTAACAGGGTCAAACTTGTGACATACCTGCACGTGACTAAAGAAGGTCTCCTAAGGGATCGAAAGAACAGGATTGAGGTCGCCAGAGCGTGGGAGGGGAGAGACCTTTGGGAAAAGTAAGATAGGTCCCCCAACGAAGTGCAGCTAAATCTCCAAAAATCATTTGCAAGGGAAGACCCCCCGGCGGAGTGGGTCAAACGGTGAATATAGTGGGGCTCTGAAAGTAGGTTGAGCGAGTTGATCTAGGGAGTGCTTGCCCGGGCAATACCCGGACTGAACGAAGAGAGACGCCAAGTCCGGGCACTTGGGTGGGGGGGGAGAGGGGTTGGGAAACTGAGAGGGGGGACCCGGAACTTCTTGCAGGCGAACGAAAACTACCCTGTGGTTAATGGGGTGGTTTGATAATTCTCCAAAGACTCTCAAAAAGGAGGATAGGAGGGAGAGGATTGGGTGGGCAGCATATCCCACCCCATAAAAAAAGGGAGTGCCGGTTTATCTAATCGTGACAGGTAAAAAATGAGTCAACCTCAAACGTAAAACGAGGGGAGAGATTTGGGCAATCAGTATGCGAAAAAGATGAACGATCTATCCTGCTTCAACCTCCATTATCGCCGACCGCTTCTACGTGTTGCGAGAGGGGGGCGAACGGAATATATTTGAGAGGGGGAACCTGGCAATAAGGGCTTCCAGTAATAACAGGGCTCAAAGAGGAGGGGGCGAGTGAGAAAGGGCGGGGGGGGCATGCGAGGTTACGATGCGAAAGTCGGAAGTACAGGGGGCGTGTTCACAGGGGGGCACCTAAAATAAGAGATCGGCATCGCGGAAGACGTGAGTTAAAACGCCGACAGATCCGAGGGCAGATTTTTCAAAAGACCCGATTCCGACCGGAGAAGAGCAATGAAAGCCGCTCCCAGGCAGCCCCGTGTGAAAAGAGAAACTCGAAAGCAAGTGACTACCTAGCGAGAGTCGGGGATGACTCGTCCCGTAGGGTATACAGAGCCCAACAAAGTGGTGCTAGAAGCAGAAAGACGCCTCCAGCGACTGCAGAACCAAAACGCCACGATCCAAGCCAAAGTAAGCGTGGGTTCCTCATAACTGGCTCTATCCGAGGGGGGGAGACGGCTCGTTAGAATCGCGGAGATCATAATTCTACCATCCTACGAAGGAAGAAAGTCATTCAGATCGATAGAAACTGCACGGTTCTATTGCGCCTCTGAATGGACGTACCACAGGCTAAACCTTCAAAAAAAACCCTGGAAAGCCTAGAAAAATTTAACATCCATGACAACCGCCCGCCAGAAAAAAAAGAGTTGATTGAAAGGAGGAGGGGGGCTAACCTAGAGGCTACCTAGTCCCTCAAAAAGGCTGCGAGGAGAGGCCGAAATCCGCAACCCTAGAGCTTGGTTCGGCCGCAAAGAGCCCGGAGTCCCTTGACGGGGGGGGGCGGCGAAAGTTGTCCCTTCTAGGAACGAGAGGACAGACCTAACGCATAAGGAAGGACGAAGAAAACTCCAGCGTCGGGGGGAGGAAATGAGAGGGCGAGATCGGGAGACCTCTCCGATTTCGAGTCGACACAATGGACATAAGCTTCATAATCCAAAAATTCCATCTAAGAGAAAAACATGGGGTCGGCCGGGGCTTTTTATATTGGGTCATGGAAGAAGTGGGATCCTGGTCATCCAGAGTCCGCCGAGGTCGCTGGAGGGAGAAAAGGAAGGGTCCGGATTGAAGTAGAAGGGAAGAAAAAAAGAGGAATTAACCTTATTTAGGGATAGCCGAGTCGCGTGTCTCCGCCGAGGGCAAACGGGAAGAAAAACCTGCCGGATTTTGGGGATCAGAGGGGGGGGGGAGAGGAGTCCTGGAAAAATTTAGGGGATTTACGTCCAAAAAGAAAATCGAGAGAATCGTGGATTAAACACTCGAAGGGAGTGTTGACGGGCCCACGAGCATTCAAGCTCTCACTGCTTCCACTCCATAACAGGACGAGAGGTAAGAGAAACTCATCACCAAGAAGAACTCTCTTTCTCATTCCAAACGGAGTGCAACAGGGGCGAAGTAACGCTGTGAAAAACTCAACCATCTGCGATTGAGGGAGGACGTTAAATGGGACTCGGACGAATGGTCGGAGGGAGAAAGAACTAGTAGGGGGGGGCAAGCAGGAGATCCAATTACCCGTCTCCCGTACAATGTCCGGACCCATGGGGAATCGGTCATTAACGTTACAAACTAGAAATCACCGTGCAAGGGGAACTCAAGAAAAAAAAAGGACCCACAATTTCAGGCTAATATGCCGGCCAAAGCAGTTAAACATACTGCCAACCGGGATGGGAAGGGGAAGGACGGTTCCCAAATGCTATACAAAAATCCACCGAAAAAAGAATTACCTGTGTGAGGGGGAACCAACAACCCGGTCCGTCTGAATGGGAATACCCTAACAAGGGAGAGAGAAAAATACTCAGGTCTTCTAGTGTGGGCTATCGATTAGAAATGATCTAGCGTCGAAGGGAGCACCTCAAGTGGGGGATGGCTTGGCAAGGGAAAAGAAAAGCCACCCCGAGAATGCATCAGTTTGGGGAATACCTGGCCTGCATGTTCCTCCTCGAGGGGGGTGTCGAATAATCGAACCTCTCTAACTGACAGCATGCAAACATACAGAAGGAAAGGGGGGATGTCCCTGAACGGGGTGAGAGAAGGGGGCGAGAGGAAAGTCGGAACAGGGGAGACTGAATCAGGGGGTCACTCCGCATGAGGGGGGAAAAATGCGACGAATTCCGATAATTCGCGAACAACCTTCCACGTAACGTGTTGGGGAAAAAGAGAAAGAATATCGAAGAGGCGGGAAAGAAAGGGTCGGGCGGGGAGGAGGAGTGACTTTATCAAAAATAAAGAACGGCCAAGAAAACGTTCCTCGGACCTAACTTACCACCATGGCAACCCCTTAAGGATACGCCATTCCCAGAAGAGGGAAAAGAGAGATCAACACGAGTAGGAAAAGATAGGTCCAGGAGGAAGTGTTGTTGCCAATAAAGGTTGTGTGCCAGGGCACGAGGTTTAAACACCGTTAGACGAGGACGGTTTTGTTTTCTGTTTCGCCTTCAATGCAGTCCAGAAAAAAAAGATCCCCTCAAGGGGTCTGTAAGCAGCCGAGAGGGAGGAGTCTTCCAAAAATTAGAGACCCGCCGATGTTGGCGAGGGAGGTAAAAGGCGCCTGTCGCTTAATTGAAGGGAATTGCCGCGCTAAAGGGACCAAAAAGTGGAAGGCAAGTGATCCACTCCGACCGGGCGATCCCAGATTCGCACGAAATTCGGACTACATTCAAGGAAGGAGGGTGGAGATGTGATCGAATCTTCAGAGGGCGGGAGTCTTTATCATCTATCCCCGAGAGAACAGGAACGGCAATTCGGCCACAGGAGGCAAGAGGGGCCGTAGGGAGAGAGGATCTTCGGCCAAAACGAAAGAAAAACAAGCGAAGGGAGGCTGTTGAGGCAGCTCAACTTCGAAGGACTGAAGAGCAAACCCTCAAGAAAGAGCATTAGAGGAACGCAGAATTATGAGTTGCTGACACAGGGGAAAGGAGGGGTCCAGGGGGTGTTGAAAGCAACAGCGGCCAAAGAACGTTTGGGTTGTTGTAGGGTGGGGGGGGGGAATCGGGTCCTACCCTCCACCCAGAAGTGCAGTGTGTCATTATGCGGGAGTATTTGGCACTGATGGGTATCGAGAGGGGAGGGGGAAAGGGGAAAGGCTATGGGGAGGTTCCTCTGAAGACACCTGGCGAGAGTTCTTGGAAAAAGGGGGAAACGGTAAAGTGGGACGTTGGCCGTGGGGGGGGAAGGATACACGGCTTCTCAACATAAGCTCTAAAGAGGGAAGAAAAAGCGTTCCAAAAAGGTTCCAGACAAGGCTTCAAGCGAAAGAGGGTGTGCACAGAGGACCTTCGCCGTGCCAATACCCTTATGAAACATGGGCGAAATACTAGTCAGGAGGGTGAGTCTGGGCGGTTGACCTCTACTCCTGGGAAAGGAAAGAGAGATTAACTCGCTTTCCTGGCGCTGCGATTCATCGGTGCGAGAATCAACTCGGAGTGTGCGGTCCTTAATGCTCACAAGCGGAAGACGTTGATGCGGGCTACCAGGTAAGAAAGAAAATCTGAGAAGTTCACCATAGGAGCAGAAGCGGGGGATCCTACATCCAGATCGAGTTCTTCCCTGGGTAGTCGACTTCGTTGCATCCCCAGATAAGATCGCCCTACATCAAGGGGCCATGAAACAAGAGAGTCGTTGCAAGAAGCTGTCATAAGGGGCGTACCGCCACAGAGAAACAAGAACGGACCACGTCAGACGAAGAGATGCACGGGCTCATCTTCCATGGACCAAACCCAACGACAGGAGAACAACTGTGTGAGCTTCATCGGCGGCTGGAACAGCTAATCCCAGGTCAAGGGGAGGCTGAACGCGGCGCGACTTCAAGTCTCTCGACCGCTTATGTGGCCCCGTCTGGTGGGAAAATTGAGGTGAGGAAGGAATGATCTAAGGCGGGTCTGCTGCTTGGCATGTACGGAGTCGATCAAGAAGTAGGAAAAAGAAACATGGGGGAAGCTTACCGTAACACTGAACCACATTCGGTTTTGCCGTTCTGCAAGATGAGAGAAAAAAGGGTGAGGAGGGAGTTGGGGGGGATGAAAAGGAACACCCGGCCGTAAACGACTCCGACATCCCGCGTGGGCTCGTGACTGGAGGTGATCAGGAGGGATCTCCACTCTGTGAAAAGAGCAGCTGGACTTCTGGAATAGAGGTGAGCAGTTTGTGCGCCATGGGAACGGGGAGAAAAGAGAAGAAATGATATGGATAGGAGAAGGGTTCTTAGAGAAATGGGGGGGGGGGGGGGGGGGGCCTGATTCTAGACCTGAAGTCAACTCCCTACGGAGGGAGAGAAAGCAAAATCGGAATAGGAAACCAGTAACGTCTGAAACTGGAGGACATTATCGTCTAAAAGATATTTTGCTGGTAACGCAAGGGATTGATGATGTAAGGACTTATATATTACAAGAGTTGGAGCTCATGGCATCCCAAATGACGTAAGGTCGGAGGGTCCCCTAAGGGGGATTGGCAAAAATGCTACCAAAGTATGGTAACAAAAGGGGGGGATCGGTAAAACGGTTGCCGGGACTATGGGGGACGAAAGTCTGTAGAGAGGAGAGAAAGGCCTGGACCGGAAGAGGTTCGAAAAAATGTGGGCCAACTACGTAGGCCCAGGCCAGCAGAGTTGCACGGGAGGGGAGAAAGACGAAAATGCCTAGGTCAGTGCCAAGTCCAGCAAAGGATAGTCAGTGGTTGCATAATTTAAACCTTCACTGTGAGAAAACCTAATTACAGGTACTCCCTAATTAGAAGAGCCTCTGAAAGGAAGCAAATCCCCTCCGTAGGGTCCAGCGGGGACGAGAATGAGGATCCTGGGGAAACTCTACGGGCAACTCATTCCTCGAATTTGGAAAAGAGGAAAATCGGTTGGAAATACGAATACTTTTCCAGATAAGATGGGCAGGCGATAACGGGATGTTAGGAGGCGGGCTAGAGTATCAATCATCCAAACGCGATAAAGGTTCTTTCCACCGATGAGGGGAGCCCGTGCCTGGATCTTGGAACTCGGGGGGGTTTAAGGCTCGGTGGGTAAAATCCCTTGCTGAAAACGGAACAATTTTGTGGGGGGGGTTGGGGTGGAGAATGCTGACCCAAGATCTCTCAAAAACCCGGAGGAGAGGGGGAAAAGATCAATAGGGGGTGGTATACCAAAGAAAGAGACAAACAGGGTCGTTGACCGGTTTAGAAGAAAAAAGCAGGGGAGGGTAACGAGACTGGACAAAATGAACCTCAATAACAAAAAAAATCAGGCGGGAGGAGGACTGAAAAAATACTAGGTATAACCCGCAACTCAGAGAGCCGCGCAGCTTCAATCCCCTCAGGGTACCTCCTCTATACGTCCACTAGACTCAGGAAAAGGTGGAACTATGTAGTGGCCTTTCCAAAAATAGGAGTGGATTACAAAAAGTATACATGCTCGGGAGAGAAAAGAGTCGGGAGAAAAAATATGGGTAATAGGTCGAGAGAGTCCGGACGGAAGTACATTTCCGGGGGACGGGAGTGGCACACGTCTTTGGAAACTTACGACATTGGGAACAGGTCTTTAGGCTCGAAGAACGATACGGGAAACACGTGTTGAGAACTTCAGGAAAAGATTCAGGCACACCTTGACCGCGGGCATCATAACATTCTCTGAATGCAGGAAAGAAAAACTGAACAAGATTAAACGTCTCCTTGGCTGGGGGCAAACGGTGTCCGCTATCCTACGGGGGATGCGCCAGAGGAAAAGGACTTTTTCTCCATAGTCTCAGGGGGGGGGTGGGAAGAACCGATGTGTGAGACGGCCGAAAGACGACTAAGGACTACCACAAACAAAGAGAAACGAGAAGTGGAAAAAATAAAGGGGATTAAGGGAAGAAGAATTTGCGCGGCAACAGGTGTACGTTCAAGGGACAACAAAAAGAAGACAAAAGAAAAAAAAAACAAAAACACTCAAAGGGATCCGTAAGCGCCGCTACCGAACTCAGAAAAGAGGCCAAGAGAACTGGCGGGTTCTATGGGCGAGGGGCAGGAGGCCAAAGGGTCCAATTCTCCTGTTGGTAGCGTTCCCAAAGCTGAACCATTGGGAGAAAATCGACCGCGCCCGCTGAGAACGATAGTGCGGGATTTTGCACCTAGACCTACCTAAAAACAGAAAAGGCACAAGACCGTCCGGCTTCTCATCATCAGAAAAGACCTATATTTTGCAGCAGAAATAGTCCCCTCCCGGTGCGCTCAGGGGAGGATAGAAAGAAGTCGGGGAATAACTAGGGAGTAAGTCAGACGCAGTGAGCCTTCAGTCTCCGAACTCTCTAAACCATTCGCCTTTGGGCGAGAGGTCTAGACGATCGTTGAGGACAGTCGCGAAGAGGAGTCGCGAAAAAAGAATAAACCGAGGCCGGCATCCAATGGAAGAATTTCACCATTTGGCGCCGTCTTTGGGATGGGGGGGGAGGGGAAGAGGGGAAACCGGAGTCTAAAAGGGATCGAAGGGGGAGTTGTGAGGGAAACGAAGGTGGAGGAATCCCTCATCAGTGCCGGGGGGGGGAGGGATTTGGAAATGCCATTTCGGATAGGAAGGTGGGGGTGTATCGGAAGAAGCTTTACCTTAAAAAAAAGCAGCGAGTTTTTTTTTATGGAGAACTTGTTGTCTTCTGCGAAAAATGGGAGAGAGGGTCCAGGTGGGGGAGGATGAACGGGGAGGAGCCCTAAGAGTATCGAAAAGCCTCGTGGATCTTAAGCCGCTCCTGGGGGTACTGGAAACATCTCCTAGGTACGCAGCGAAAAAGAGCACTGCACGGGAGGAAAGAAGATTTCGGTCCGGCGTCGAAAAAAAAAAAAAAGGCAAAACACAGACGATCACAAACGTCAAGGGAAAAAACATGCTGGGGACCTGTCAATCCAGGGGATTGTCAAAGGGATAATACCGGATTTTCCTATTCTCTTTGCGATTGGGAAAGAGAGTAGGGAAATCGGCGCGGCGGCCCACAAAGGAGATCTTTCTGTGAGAAGAGAGCGCTCCCCTCAGAACAAGGTAAACCCAGAAGAATCACCGAGCAATCGCAATTTTCAAGAAAATCTTCCAATCGGAAAGGAACCTTCCATCTCCCCCATTTTCCCCCCCCTTGCGGAAGAGACCAATGACACGGTCCAAGGGGACGAGCCCCAAACAGCGCTACTTAAAAAGGGGGAGTGGCTGAGGGTAGACGCTTTTAACCCCTGGAAATACAACCCCTCACACAGGGAAAAACTACGGCCTTTTAGCAACCCAAGGAAAACAAGGGTTATAAAATAAGGTCGCGTGTATCCGCTCTGTCTGACGTTGTGGTTTAAGAAAGTAAGCCCAGTGCGCGCAGGGGACGCGAGCTGCTCGAAAAAAAAAACTCGAAGAGGGTTTTGCATTACGCGGGACGACGCGCGGGCAGACACCCCGCTCTGCTCATTGAAATCGGGGAAGGGGAAGGGGGGGACGACAGCGGATTGGGAATACCCAAGAAGAGAGGAGTCCTTGACACCTCTCCACCTCATTCCGCGTTGAGAACCGAGCGTGCGGGGTAACGGAATGCCACGGACCAAAGTGGATCCTTCCGAGGGGAAAACTCGTGCGAAAAAAAAAAACGAAGCATTCGAGGGAAGCGAAACCCGCGCCAAAGAGAAACGGGGGGAGTTTGAGGGAAGCAGAACGCCGGCTCTGTAGGGGGGAACTGTGCAGCTCTCTCTCTGTCTGGGAAAGGGGAGCAAATTCACAACCGTCTCGTCTAACCGGTCCTAGCCTCAGAAGGGGGAAAAAACTAACGAGGAAAAAAGGGGGAAAAAACAATGATACGCGGAACAATCTCTTCTCAAAAAAAGAGGCAAGAAGGACCTTCCGGTGTAAGGGTCATCATCTTGTTTTCAAGGAAGGAGGGGGGTGAACGAGACTTTTTAGGGGGCGGAGAGTCAGGATCCCACGAAAGAAAAGGAACGCTCCCGACCATTTCTGGTCTAGAAGTATGGGGGAGGGCTACACACCTCTGGGAGGGGGCGAGGTTTAGGTTCGACTAAGGATGCGCAGAGGGGGGAAGCTCTTCGGGAACGGAAACTGGGAGAAAGTGACCACTGCCTGACAGTGGTCGAGAAAAAGTTTCTGAGAATTTCGGGCGATTCGGGGAAGGAGGGGGATATTTTCAGGCTGATAGGAAGAGCGGGGCTCCTTATATCAGGAAGCACTCGCGGGGGGGGAAAAGGCCCGGAAATCCTTGCATTAATTGCAGCGATGGTTGACGGAGCGGAGGGAGGAGCGCCTTGGGAAAGAACAAAGAGAAGGTCTTTTGACAGTCGATAGCGCGATACCTCGGGAAAGAGAGACCCACATCCAGAAGAGCAGCCTATGGGAGGAGAAAGGTAGGGCTGATCACGGGAATGAACGGGGGGGGTAAGCAAACTAGGTAGACAGACTTTTGAGTGGAGGGGTTTTGATAGTAATAGGGGACTCTGGCTTCAGAAAAAGACTCAAGTTTGGGGAAAAGATGAGTAACATGGGGGGGAGGGGGAGGGCATACCTTGGAAAAGATAGGGGCAGAAGGAGGGGACTTCACTTCGGGCGGGGGGCGTGGTTTTCCTCCGGGAAAGTACCCTTCTCGTAAAACTTGGCGGGGGGAGGAGAGGGAGGAACTTGGAAAGGTCTAATAAGAGAGCGATTTACAGAGCTTCTAATGTAGAGGCCGCATGGGAAAAAGCCTCCAGAAAGGAACCTTGCTTTCAATCAACGAAAACGCTGGGGCTGGAACAGAGGGGGGAAAAATCGCCGGAACAATCCCTTGTAATGCGGCGTCTCCTTACTGGGTGATCTCAGGGGGGGGGCCGACCTCTACTCCGCATACCTAGAGAAAGAGGTACCTTCTATAATGTCTGGAAACCATAGAGGAGAGAGTTTCAAGACAACTCTTTCGGGTGCTGTACAAAGATAGGCCTCATATGGGGAAAAAAAGATGCAGGAGACGAGGTCATCCCCACAAGCTGGAAAAGAGCTTGCAAAGATAAGAACGCTAACGACATCACCCAGCGTATTGAGAAAGTCTCTCAGGGAGGGAGAAGACGAGCGGCAGATGAAAGACAACGACAATTGCCACCTACAGGGACAGGGCAAGGATCGGTAGCTCCACTTCTAAGCTACCTCACAATCGACCTAGGAGAAAAGAATTCGTAGGGAAAGGAAAAACTTCTTTGAAGTAAAACATATCCCAAAAAAGGAAAACAATGGTTGCAGAAGACGGGGGCAGAGGGGGAGGATGGTCCCACGACTGACGGGATGGTTCAAAACGAAAAGGAGAGAAGGTCACGAGGGACATAGACGCTTGGCCCGAAGGGGCTCAAGGGGGTCGCGCAGGGATTTCTCCTTGTTTGCGAATCGGTGTCTCCGTGTCCATTTAACCCACCAAAAAAAAAAAAAAAAAAGAAATAGATAAGAAGGGAGGCTCCCGGTCCACTAGGAAGAAAAAGGGGGATTCAGGGGGACTATGAGGTTCGGATGCCTGCGAACTCCGGGATCAAAAATGTTTTTCTGGCTTGATTTATTATAGGCTCAAAACGCTACGAAAAAGGCCCACAGGAAGGGACGGTTTCTCGGGAGGGAGGGTGATCATGGAGGTGCGAGAAACTCAGGTCGGGGAAGCAAGAAGGGGAAATCTTCCTTGAGGGGGTGAGGCGGTGGGGCAAGGGGGACCAAAAATAGAACCCTCAGTAATGGAGGGATGAAAGGGGCTTTGGGGAAGTGAAAACTATGATATCCACGGCATGATGCGAAGAAGAAGGGGGAAAGAGGAGATGCAAGTCTGAAAAAGCACACCAGTCACACGGAGCGATCTACAGGAGAGGGGAGATCTGGTTGAGGTGAGCGCGCAGGAGGTCGGGGGGGAGTTTCGCCTGAAAGACAGAGGGGTTGTGCTCTCTTGGGCCCTTCGGACTCGGCGTCCCAGGGAGGGGGGAGGAAGGGAAACGCTGAAACAATTGCGGCAAGTGGTATCGGGTCACGGGTTCTTGACTGAGGAAGAAGCGAAAGTAGCGATGCGCGGTGAGGCAGGGGGGGGGACCGGTGAATCCATTCGGGAAGGGGGGTTCCAAATAAATTGCACGGGCCAAGGCTCTGATTCGGGCGGGCTAAAAGCCCAGACGGGAAGAGGGGGAAGAAGGGAAAATGATCGTCCTTTGCAAGCGGGTGGAAACCAGTCACTTAACAACTAACAGAAAGTACTAAAGGAAAGGGAGCTCATGAAACTCGTGGAACCCATAACCCTCCAAAGTTCGGGAAAATCGCTAGCCATCTCCTTAATCGCCATAAAAGAGAGGAAAGACTAGTGTCTTGGCAGAAAACATCAGAGTGGGGGAATGTGAGAGAGAGCGTGAAAAAAAAGTAGAAGAGGGAGGTAGAGAACTTAGGTGTGCGGGGGGTCTAGGGAGTGCAGCCGGAGACTGGCGATGAACGCGGATTGCAAGCCGAATCTCGGCCACCTCGAGTGGGGGCCGGGTTGTGGCGCGTTGTGCAAAGATCGGTTTACCTGAACCTGCTTCACACGGCAAAGGGAATCCTTTGTTGTTTTGTGGTTTTTAGGGGCTTCCCACCAAATCTCGCCAAAAAGGGAGGAGAGGGGAAAAGACTGTTGGGGGTCAATCAACCACCATGGAAAAACGTACTGAAGGATCCTGAAGACGGGGGGTAAAACCGAGAAGGGACCACCCTCAAAAACACAAAGAAGCCGCGGGCGCTTTCTTAGGGACAAGCACGTTTTGAGAGGGACGGCTGCACTGAGAACAGCGGCAACCCGGGCGGCCGCCCTCAGGCGAAGGGTGTGCAAAAAAAGGAAAGATAGTCCCACTCCCCAGATTGTCGCGTAAAAAAGGTGTTCGTTCAGAGAGGAAACATCCGTACTTAAGACTGCGCGAGGGGGGGGGGAAAACTTCGGTTGTGGGTTGTATAGAAGGCGATATCCTTCGGAAGCTGTTCAGGGCGGTTTTCACCTCTCCAGGAAAGAAGGGAAGAAGGGCTACGCGGCACTGAGGGGAGGGGAGCACGACGCCAAGTATCAGCAACAAACGGAGTTGGAACCGACCGCCCGATTAAGGCCAATTAGACCGCAGAGCGATTACAAAATAAAGCCTACCAGAAAAAGGAAAAAGAAGACTCGCTGGGACACGGGGAATCCGAGAGAGAGGAGATCCTAGGGAAAAGAAGGGGGGGATAAGAACAGAGCGCCAAACGTTGATAGGAAGAACTGCGCCCGACGATACATCACCCAAATCGCCCAAAAAGAAGGTGCCGCCGTTATGGGGTACTGGGCCGAACAGAAGGGGCGCGAGCCGAGACGCGTAGGCGTGGGGGAAAGTCGCAGGGGGATCTCGGCCTAGGAACCTACTTCAGAGACACCACCCCTGGACTGTTCAGGGCGCTCTCAAAGGGCAAAAGGCACTCAACTTCGCAGGGGGGGGAGGCGATTACCAAGCTGGAAAAGACCGAGGACCAGCGTTTCTATCTCAGGGACTCACGCTGGGGGGAAACGTGGAGGATACTACTGTCGTAGGGGGGGGGAGAGAAAACATCCGACCTCCACCCAGCCACTTCTCGAAAGGACGAGGTCTCAGAATCCCAAAATCGGCGCGGTTCGCCGGCAGCCTGTGAAGTTGAAAGAAGGAGGGGTGGGGGGTGATTCTGACGAGAGCCACAAGAAGGAGATGCCATTCAACAAAGAGCGTAACTCAATTGATCATTCTGGGCCCAGAAGTCCCGACGTCATCTCGTGGACCGTCGCGCCGATTGGACGGGAGAAACTTCAAATAACGGCTTCGAGCCGGTCACAGAAGCCAGAGCATATCACCAGGGGGGAGAAAATCTTGGGGGGGGATCGTGTTGGCCTGAGAAGGGCGGCCGTGCACCACTGATTCTCAGCAGAGGGAGGGAGGGGGGAGGAGATACCGTCGTTATAGACGTAGGGGAACCACCGGACTTTTCAATGAGCGAAAGAGGAGGGGACGACGGGGACCAGGACCCGGGGAAGACGACGGAGATTTTTGTATGAATCGAGGACGGCTATGTATTTCAGATTTTCCATATTGGACGGGTCCCTGACGAAAAAAATACGGAGGGACGTCTCGTTAAAACAAAGTTACGCAACGCTCCGAGTTGACTGCAAACG